>JAEEGG010004992.1_pt1 | contig 31865 bp, 24 predicted proteins | sample 9134161 | NCBI WGS metagenome assembly JAEEGG01 (sample SAMN16246543, study PRJNA631951) | gut metagenome | biome: gut microbiome; feature: rumen; material: CR-attached | host: Bos | place: Iran: Karaj | collected 2018-10
AAGGGTTTCTACTACGATTTGATGACACCGACCCCGATCCAGCAGTCGGATTTCGAGCGCATCGAAAAGCGCATGAAGGAAATCATCAAGGAAGACCGTCCGTTTACCCGTTGCGAAGTCAGCGCCGAAGATGGCCTGAAGCGCACCGAAGGCGACAAGTACAAGACGGACAACGCCCAGCGCGCACTCGCCCGCGAAGGCAGCGACGGTACGCTCAGCTTCTACGTGACTGGCGAACCGGGCAAGAACTTTGAAGACCTCTGTGCCGGCCCCCACGTGCCTTCTACCGGCAAGCTCAAGAATTTCAAGGTGCTTTCCATGTCGGGAGCTTACTGGCATGGCGACCAGAACAGCGACCAGCTGACCCGCGTGTACGGTACCTGCTTTGCCGACAAGGAAGGTCTCGAAACTTACCTGAAGTTCCTCGAAGAAGCCGAAAAGCGCGACCACCGCAAGATCGGTAAGGAAATGGACCTCTACCACATTGAAGACCATTCTCCGGGCATGGTGTTCTGGCATCCGAAGGGCACCAAGATGGTGAACGCTCTCAAGGACTACATCCGCGGAAAGATTGACCGTCGTGGCTACCTCGAAGTGATTACGCCGGAAATCGTGAACAAGACTTTGTGGATCAAGTCCGGCCACGCCGACAAGTACAACGAGAACATGTTCAAGACACTCGCTGGCGACGTGGAAATGGCCGTGAAGCCGATGAACTGCCCCTGCCACATTCAGATTTTCAACACCGGTCTCCGCAGCTGGCGTGACCTTCCGATGCGCCTCGCCGAATTCGGTAAGTGCCACCGTTACGAACCTGCCGGTACGATGCACGGCCTGATGCGCGTGCGCGGCTTTGTGCAGGACGACGCCCACATCTTCTGTACCGAAGACCAGATTGCAAGCGAAGTGGCTGACTTCTGCGCTCTCGTGAAGGAAATCTACCACGACTTCGGTTTCGACGAAATCGTCGTGAAGTTCTCCACCCGCCCGGAAAAGCGCGTGGGTTCCGACGAAATCTGGGACAAGGCTGAAGCCGCCCTCGCCGAAGCCACGAAGCTCGCTGGCCTCGACTACATCCTGAACCCGGGTGAAGGTGCCTTCTACGGCCCGAAGCTCGAATTCACGCTGAAGGACAGCCTCGGTCGTGACTGGCAGTGCGGAACCATCCAGGTGGACTTCAACCTCCCGCAGCGTCTGGGTGCCGAGTATGTCGGCAAGGACAACCAGAAGCACATTCCGGTGATGTTGCACCGCGCCGCCGTGGGTTCCATCGAACGCTTCCTCGGCATCTTGATTGAAGAATTCATGGGCGATTTCCCGCTGTGGCTCGCTCCGGTGCAGGCCCGCGTGCTCCCGATTTCCGAGAAGTTCGTGGACTACGCGAAGCAGGTTGAGAAGGAACTCGTGAATGCCGGCGTCCGCGTGGAAGTCGACGAATCCAACGAAAAGCTCGGCTACAAGATCCGCCAGTGCGAACTCCAGAAGGTGCCTTACCTACTGATCGTCGGCGAGAAGGAAGTGGCCGATGGCGTCGTTTCTGTCCGTCGTCGTAAAGAAGGGGACAAGGGCAGCATGACCGTCCAGGCCTTCCTCGACATGACCGCAGACGACCGCAAGGTCGTGCGCTAATCGCCAAACCCTTGTCATTGCGAAGGGCGAGTAGCCCGCTTATTGTCATTGCGAAGGGCGAGTAGCCCTGAAGCAATCATAGGAAACTTGAAAAACGCAGACTCTTTGGAGCCTGCGTTTTTTTATTCCGTCGTGTATTCGTCGAGCATCTGCGCAATTTCTTCGCGAGAATTGAACATAATGACATCGAGTATCGAAAGCCCGGGGACAAAGTTTTTCCCGAACTGTTTGTATTGCCGGCAATGCGAATGGATGAACTTCAATTCGATTCCGTGCTCGGCGAATTCGTCCTTCTTGTACAGCGACTGCCCACCGATGGCATTGACGTAGGTCGTTCCCCCGAGTCTATCGCAAAAGTCGAAAATCCGCTGTTCGCACTTGAATTGGCAATTCCCTTCCAATTGCGACGTGTACATCATTTTCGTCTTGATTCCAAGATATTCGCGAATGATTTCGATGGAATTCACTAGGAACGCCGTCAGGTTCGTTTCCTCGCACGAGAAAATTCTTTCCATCAACGCGTAACCCCTTTCAAAGAAAGGCGCCGAACGGTAGCAATGGTAAAGTTCCTTCAGCTTTCTGGCAAAATCGTCTCGCAGCAGTTCCGTCTGGCTGATAAGCCGGTGGCAGCTGACATCGTTGATTTCTAGCCCAAAGTAGGCCGGCTTACCCTGCCGCAAGATTCTGTTGCGCTGCACCCATCCACGCTTGATAAACGCATAGTCATCGCCAATCAAGAACAGGTCGCAAGCCTTCATGAGTTGCCAATAGGCTATATAGGGTATAAAGTAAGGCTGGTTTCCGGCAATAATCACAGCACATCTCCGTATGGATAAAGATTTTCACATTCGGTAGCGACTGCGCACACCTTTCGGTCATCTACTTTATTTGTAACAGGACAGCTGGAAGCACGGAACATCCCGGAATCGTAGAACTTGTCGTCCATGCAAAGCATCATGCCACATACGAAATCGTCGAACGGGGTCCCCTCCCAGACAGTATGGAATTTTCTCTGCTGCAAGAACGGCTGCATGATCATGTCCTCGACGGTCCCAGAATCAAAAAGATTCTTCCATTCTTCTTCGGAGGTCAGCGGGCCGGCAAAGACCTTTTCGCTTTTTCCAAGGCAGTAGTGCTTGAGAATGTAGCGGTCCTTGTGCGCATAGGCGTCAGCAAGCGCTGGCGCAGCCCCCTGCTCGGCACAGACAATCGTCTCGATGGAATGTGTGCGAATTAACGCTGCCTCTTCTTTTGTCAAAAAGCGATCGGTAAAGTCGTCTTCGAACCACATCCTCATAAAACGCTTGTCGTGCGCCAAAAAGATGGTGCGGAAATCATTGTACATTCCAGAATCAATCATCGCCTTGATGGTATCCATGGAATAACTGAGGATATCGTTCTGGTTCAATGCGCTAATGACAAAATTGCCCTTCCAGTTGTCGATATTCGGCTCGACCTCGTTTGCTTCGTAAATGGTGACGGTCTTGCCCATGCTTTCATAGAAGGGCTTGTAGAGCGCGATTTCAGAAGTCTTGTCGGAGCTTTTCAGGACAAACATTTTCTGCTTGTCACCGACAATTTCGAGCATGTAGCGAATCATCTCTTCGTATCGACTTTCGCGGTGCGCACCCGGAAATTTGGCGATAAACTTGTCTGCCGCCGCCTCCGAATAGTACGACATGAATATCCCATGAGCAAAAAAGCGCGAGGTGATTTCGCAGAGCTTTAGCTTTCCGTCTTCGGTAATAAGGTAATCGGGACGGTAAGCGCCCGCCTTGAAGGCATAGCGACTCTGGTAAGCAAGTATCTCCATTTCTTTGGGCGAAAGCGGCATGTACTTGTCGACGAATTCAGCATAATGGTACGCCATGTACTCGATGCACTTGTATAGCACACGGTGCATTTCGCGAATTTCGGCAGTCCGCTCGGGCGTAATGATGATAGGCCGCTCGTGGTACCAGCGGAGATAATAGTCTTCCCTGTCGTGGTACAGTTCCCGACAAGTTTCGGAGCAAGTTTTATTCACGACTGCCCCCTATTTGGCAAAAAGCTTGGACTGGTAGCCCAGGCACTGGAATCCGTTCGCATTGACAATCGGAATCAGCGAAGTGGAAATGCGCAGCTGCTTGCGGACCCAGAAACAAATGCTTGTCGTCATGCCAAGCGTCTGCGTGTACGCCATCATCTTCTCGATGCTCTTGATGCACAAATCCCTTTCAGGAGCGGTACGTCCGCGCTGTTTGCGGTGGTCGGCATTGTCGGGCTTGATATAAATCTCGTAAAGCTCGCGTTCCAGGTTCTTGTCGAAATGTCCGAGCCATTGGCCCAGCATAGCGAGGTTCTCCATGCACGCCGTCAGGAATTCCGGCTTGTAGTTCACAATTCCCACCGCATGCAGTTTGTCAAAAAAATCCTTGATATGTTCATCGGTAAGGTACGGCATCACGATAGGCTGGATCAGCGCCGAATTCGCCTGAATGCCGCGTTCCTGGCAGAGCTTGACCGACTGCAAGCGTTCCTCGATAGGGGCTGCGTAAGGTTCCAGCAAGTCGCGGAATTCCTTGGGCATAATGGATACGCTCGTATTGAACTGCATTTTGCCCTTGAGCTTTTCGAACAGGTCCAGGATCGTTTCGCCTTCGTACTCGTAAAGCAAATGCTTGGGACCAGACTTCGACGCGATAAAAAGCCTTGCATTGGAATCCGGATACTTTTCAAAGTGCGCAATGAATTCCTTGAGAATGCGGTGAGCGATTCCCGTCTGCACCGTCGGTTCTTGGAAGGCTTCCGTCTTGGGCGAGAAATAGTAATAATGGTTCCAGTTCTTGCCACGGCTGATTTCGACAATCTTTGATTCGATTTCTTTCTTGCGCTCGGGAGCCTCTTCGATGGCGGTCGCCAAATCCTGTAGCAAGACATTCTTCTTGTGAATATCTTCTTCCGTCACGGGGCGAGTCGGGGTGCCGTTCATCTCTTCCAGCAGTTTGCGCACGTACAAGTGGTAATTCTCGTATGCAACCAGGTGCTGTTCGTGTACGCCGTCGGTCACAAGGCAATACTGGCAACCGACATTGCAGCCGCGAATAGGATTGATTTCGAACGTGAGCGTGGGGCAACGGCCTGTATAGTTGTGGATTTCGGTCTCGACCTTATCCGGATCGATATTTTCAAGCGTCAACTTTGAAACAGGGATGACCGTTCTGTTCTTGATGCGATCCATGAAAAGCTTTGAGCCCTTGATAAGCCCCTGCAGCGTAGCCTCGGACGGGACCGATTTCACACCGAGATTGCGCAGGTATTCAGCGTCGACAATTTGCGGTTCAAAGTTCTGAAGATTATAGACATTCGTATCATGAGAATAAAAATTTTTCAAATCGAAACTCTTTTCCATACAAATCCTTCATAATACCCATCCCTTATCTCATCAGCAATATAACATCTTCCATCGGGACGAACCACTTCATTCACACATTTTCTTGGATTTTTTCGTTTTTCATCGGATTGGGCGTTGCATATACGATTTTTTCCGTTTCATAAAAAAAAGGCCACAGCGTAGCTGCTGTGGTCTTTAATTTTTTGATGCCTGTTAGAGATTGCCGCGGCCTTCGGCCTCGCAATGACAACAGCGGGTTTTGCGGTGATTGTTCACCGCTGACGGCGATTAGATCTCTTCAATAGAGGCGTGGTATTCCTGCAGCGACTTCACAGCGCCATGTCCGTTCCTTGCAGCGGCGATGCCCTTAACGGTGTTGTAGGCACCGGCGAGGGTCGTGATGTACGGGACCTTGTACTTGATGGCGGCCTTGCGGATGGCGCTTTCGTCCTTGATGGCGTCGCGCTTTGCCCACGGCGTGTTGATGATGAGGTTCACCTGCTTGTTCAAGATGATATCGAGAACATTCGGGCGGCCTTCAGCAATCTTGTTCACCACTTCGCACTTGACACCGGCGGCTTCGTAGAACTTGGCGGTACCTTCGGTAGCGTAAATCTTGAAGCCGAGCTTCTGGAATTCCTTACCGATTTCGATGGCCTGTTCGGAGAGGTTCACCTTGTCAGAAAGGCTGATGAGCACAGCGCCTTCGTTCGGGAGGAAGGATCCAGCGGCTTCCTGGCTCTTGTAGTAAGCGAGGGCGTAGTCGTCGGAAAGGCCGAGCACTTCGCCAGTGGAGCGCATTTCGGGGCCGAGAACCGGGTCCACCTTCGGGAACTTGTCGAACGGGAACACAGCTTCCTTGGCACCATGGTGGTTGAACTTCTTGTCCTTGAGCTTCAGGTCTTCGAGCTTGGCACCGAGCATCAGGCGGGTTGCGAGGCGGGCCATCTGCGTGTTACAAACCTTGGATACCAGAGGCACCGTGCGGGAGGCGCGCGGGTTGGCTTCGAGGACGAACACCTTGCCGTCTTCGATAGCGTACTGCATGTTCATGAGGCCGCAAACGTGGAGGGCTTCGGCAATCTTCCTGGTGTAATCCTTGATGGTTGCCAAGTTTTCCTTCGTGATGGTCACCGGCGGGATGATGCAGGCGGAGTCACCGGAGTGGACACCGGCAAGTTCGACGTGTTCCATCACAGACGGGATGTAAACGTGTTCGCCGTCAGAGAGGGCGTCGGCTTCGCATTCCAAAGCGTTGTGGAGAAAGCGGTCGATGAGGAGCGGACGATCCGGGGTCACGCCGACAGCCTTGGCCACATATTCGCGGAGCATGGCTTCATCGTAGATGACTTCCATGCCGCGGCCGCCAAGCACGAAGCTCGGACGGATCATCACCGGGTAGCCACCGATCTGCTTGACGCAAGCAAGGGCTTCGTCGATGTTCGTGGCCATGCCGCTTTCCGGCATCGGGATGCCGAGGTTATCCATCATCTTGCGGAACAAGTCGCGGTCTTCGGCGATGTCGATGGAGTCGATGCTCGTACCGAGAATCTTGACGCCTTCGTCGCTCAAAGCGCGGGCAATGTTCAGCGGAGTCTGGCCACCGAACTGCACGATCACGCCAGCCGGCTTTTCCTTGTGGTAAATCTGGAGCACGTCTTCGAGGCTGACCGGTTCGAAGTACAGCTTGTCAGAAGTATCGTAGTCGGTAGAAACCGTTTCGGGGTTGCAGTTCACCATGATGGTTTCGTAACCCATTTCGCGGAGAGCCATTGCAGCGTGGCAGCAGCAGTAGTCGAATTCGATACCCTGACCGATTCTGTTCGGGCCACCACCGAGAATCATGATCTTCTTGGCGTTGTCCGTAGCGGTAGATTCGTCCTTGCAGTTGTAGGTGCTGTAGTAGTAGAACTGGTTTTCCACACCGCTCACCGGCACGGCACACCAGCCTTCGACCACGCCGAGTTCGGTGCGCTTCTTGCGCACGTCCTTTTCGCGGATGCCGAGGATCTTGGCGATGTACTTGTCGCTGAAGCCGTCCTTCTTGGCCTTGATGAGGAGTTCGTCAGCAGGCAGGCGACCCGGAGTCTTGAGCATTTCTTCTTCGAGTTCCACGAGTTCGCGCATCTGCTGCACGAAGTAGGCCTTTTCGTAGGTGGCGGCGAAGATTTCTTCGTCGGTAGCACCCTTACGGAGGGCTTCGTACATCTGGAAGTGACGTTCAGAAGAAGCGGTCTTCATCATTTCAAGGAGTTCTTCCTTGCTCTTCTTGTTGAAGTCCTTCGCAAAGCCGAGGCCGGAGCGACCGTTTTCGAGACCGCGGATAGCCTTCTGGAGGGTTTCCTTGTAGGTCTTGCCGATAGCCATGACTTCGCCCACGGCCTTCATCTGGGTGCCGAGGCAGTCGTCCACGCCGCGGAACTTTTCGAAAGCCCAGCGAGCGAACTTGAGCACAACGTAGTCTCCGCTCGGGGTGTATTTTTCGAGGGAGCCATCGCGCCAGTACGGAATCTGGTCGAGGGTAAGGCCGGCAGCGAGCTTTGCAGAAACGAGAGCGATCGGGAAACCGGTAGCCTTGGAAGCAAGAGCGGAGGAGCGAGAGGTACGCGGGTTGATTTCGATGATCACCACGCGGCCCGTCTTCGGATCGTGAGCGAACTGGACATTGGTACCGCCAATCACGCCGATGGATTCCACAATCTTGAAGGCATCGCGCTTGAGGCGTTCTTCGAGGGCCTTATCGATGGTGAGGAACGGGGCTGCGCAGAAGGAGTCGCCGGTATGCACGCCCACCGGGTCAATGTTTTCAATGAAGCAGATGGCGATCATCTGGTTCTTGGAATCGCGGACCACTTCGACTTCGAGTTCTTCCCAACCGAGGATGGATTCTTCGATAAGGCACTGGTGCGTCATCGAGAGTTCAAGACCGTTGGAGCAAATGGTGCGGAGTTCTTCCACGTTGTAGCAGAAACCGCCGCCTGCACCGCCCATGGTGTATGCCGGGCGAACGACGACCGGGTAACCGATTTCGGCCACGATCTTTTCGGCTTCTTCCACAGAGTGGCAGATGCCGGAGCGCGGAGTCTCGATACCGAGCTTCTGCATGGTTTCCTTGAAGACTTCACGGTCTTCGCCGCGTTCGATAGCGTCGAGGTTCACACCGATGACCTTCACGCCGTACTTGTCGAGCACGCCGGCCTTGTTCAAAGCGCAAGCGAGGTTCAAGCCGGTCTGGCCGCCCAAGTTCGGGAGCAAAGCCTGCGGGCGTTCCTTCTCGATAATCTGGGTGAGGCGGGCCACGTTGAGCGGTTCGATGTAAGTGGCATCGGCCATGACCGGGTCGGTCATGATAGTAGCCGGGTTAGAGTTCACGAGCACGATCTTGTAACCCTGTTCGCGCAGGGCCTTACAAGCCTGGGTGCCGGAATAGTCGAATTCGCAAGCCTGACCGATCACAATCGGGCCGGAACCGATGATAAGGACTTTGTCGATGCCTTCAATCTTCATTTTGTTTTCTCCGTTTGACTAATTATTAAACTCTAAAAAAAATGCTGAACCAAATGGTCCAGCAAAATCAAAACAATTATCCTTGCAAATATCAACAAATCCGAAAGCGGCAACCGCTGCGTGGGGAATTCCACTGGTTGCGCAAGAGGGGGACTTCGACATTACAAGATTTTGCGTCATCTATTCCTGTCTAGTTGAGCAAGGTTCAAACTTGCGCAAATATAGAATAAGGAACACGTTTCTGCAATGGGATTTTTTCAAAAAATGGAAAAGTTACTGGGCAGCAGCACCATCGCCGCCGACATCTTCCACCTGGCAATTTGCAGCATTTTCCTCACAATCATCATCATGAGCGGATGACGAACGGCTTCCTTCGCATGCAGAAAAAGCCATAACGCTCAATAACATGAGAAAAATAATTTTTTTGACCATAACGAAATCTCCTTTCGGTTAATGTCCTACCCTTCTATAATTATAATAAAAAAAAGAAAAATTCAATTCTATACAAATTAAATAGGGACTACCTGTGGAGGTAGTCCCTTTGAAAAACCTTGTTTAGAACAAGATTACTTCTTGGCCTTGCTCTTAGCAGCGTCAGCCTTGAGAGCTGCACCAGCCTTGAAGCCGACGGTCTTGGAAGCCTTGATCTTGATGGTAGCGCCAGTCTGCGGGTTGCGGCCGGTACGGGCAGCGCGAGACTTGACAGAGAAGGTGCCGAAGCCGATCAGCTGGACGTTGCCGTCCTTCTTGATACCAGCGGCGATACCGTCGAGAACGGCATCAACAGCGCGGCCAGCGGCAGCCTTGGATTCAAAACCAGCTTCCTTGTTAGCGAGAATGGCTTCGATGAGATCTTGTTTGTTCATTTTCAACTCCTTGAGTTAGGTTTAAGAAAAGTATGGTGATATTATACCTTTTTTTTTTCGTACCGAGTAGATTTTTTCAAAAAAAATATCGTCTGAGCCCTTTTAAAATCAAGCCTCGGGGTGAGGTCCGACCGATTCCGCATGCATCGCTTCGGACTTTTTTTGCACCTTGCGAATGAACACAAGACACAAGCAAGTGAAGGGCACAGCTACTAGTAACCCTAAGAACCCCAACAACTTACCCCATATTGAGAGGGACAGCAAAATGCCCACGGGAGGCAGGTTCATCGACTTTCCGACGATGTGCGGAACCAAGAAAAGATCTTGAATAATCTGCACGACAAGGTAAATGAGGAGGACGATTATCGCGACCTGCCAAAGGGGCATTCCCGAATCTAACGAGTATACGACCGACAGAACAAGCGCCAGCGGGATGCTCGTGAGCTGCAAATAAGGCACCATGTTGAGCGCACCGGAGAACAGGCCGAACACGATTCCCATGGGAAGCCCCATAATACTGAAGCCTATGGCATAAAGCACTCCCACGGACAACGCGACAATGGACTGTGCGCGGAAATAGTTGCCCATGAAGCGGTCCACTTCGTGGGCCATTTCGAATGCATCTTCCTGATAGCGCTTGGGAATAAGGCTTGCAACACCGCTGCGGAGCTTCGGCATGTCGAGCATAATAAAGACAAGGTAAAGGAACATCAAGGCGAATGTCGAAAAGCCCAGAATAATCGTCACCGTTTTCGATACGACTCCCCAAGCGCCCGGAAGAATCTTCGACACCAGATTTCCGATGCTTTCCCAGGAATCAAAATTCTGGAGTGCGGCACCGATCTTTTCCCAACCGGCGGATTCCCTGACGAATTCCCAGATGTCTGTCGGAATATAAGACGCGATGCGGTCGGACCAGGCGGAATCGTTGAACATCCTCACCAGCAGCGAACCCAGGTACTGCACTTCGTTGATGACCTTCGGCACGAAAATGAGCATGCAGCCCGACAAAATGAGCGCACCGCCAGATATGACAATCAGCACGGCGACAATCCTGTGCTTCACCTTGACCTGGAGGCGGTTTACCAGCGGATCGACAATATAGGCAAGCAAAAAGGCCGCAAAAAACGGGAAAAGCACGTTTCTCAAACAATAAGCGGTCCCCACGATCACTACAAAAACAGCAGCAAACATCATGAGCCGCATAATGCGGTCAACAGTCCAAATTCTAGGCATTCTCCCTCCTGTATGCCAAAGGTTTTTTCCCGAATTCCTTGCGGAACTTGCGCTCGAAAGCGGAAACGTTCTTTTCGCCCACGGCTATCGCAATTTCTGCGATGGAACGGTCCGTCGTCCTGAGCAGTTTCGCCGCCTCGGCAAGCTGATTCTTGACCACCTTTTCCTTCTCGTCCTTCTTCTTACGAGAGCCTTCGCGACCGGCAAGGACCTGCGAAATCAGGAATGCAGCAATGATAAAAGCCAATACCGTGTACATGGCGTTTACAAATCCACGATTTAGCCCGTACATGCGGATAGAATAAATCTCGAACTCGTCGGGAATGCCGCGCAGGGCTCCCTCGCCATTGGATATTTCGAAAAACACAGCCCTGTTCCAGTACGTAAAGCCGTCATCATGGTCCAGGCCGTTCATCACAAGCCAGCGTTCAGGAACGGCAAAGGAAGACAGCGGAAGCTTTGTTTCGCTAGCCTGCGGCGATACAGGCACCGTAGCCAGCAAAGGACGGTAGCTCAGGTATTCCCCCTCGCGCGTGTACTGCGGGTCGTCCGTCAATATGCGCAAAGTCAGCGACTTCATGCGGCCGGCAGATGCGCTGACTGCAATCGTGTCGAACTTCGAGAAATCGAACTGCGAAGCAGCGGGACGGTGATCCACGGACATCAGGTTCACGCCGATACCTGCATAGGGGTACGCCATGCCCGAACGGATATTCACCTTCGCCGATATCGTATCGCCGTGCAACGAGATGTCGGAAGTCGAGTAGCCGCCGGAAGGGGCGTCCGTCAAAGCGTAGGTCTCATAAGGAAGGCCCGGGAAAAAGAGCAGAGAATTGTCCTTGAACGTGCAGAACAGGGCTGTCCACGCACCTAGAAGCACGACAAACGCACCAGCCGAAATGACCCTAATCTTCCTTGTCTTCATTCTTCTTATGGTGGCGGAAGCCTACCGCGACAATGGTTATTCCCAAAAAGGCGAAAAGTACCGCCCCAAACCAGAAATTGCTGAGCCCCTTTGCGGAAACCTCGTGGAAAACGATGGAGAACGTCTTGCCGCGCGGCTGGTTCCAGCCCGGAGCGATTTCCACGCGGGCCATGGATTCCTGGTGCCTCTTGTTCAGTTCCTTGTCGACATGGGCGTCCTCGTACCAGAAATCGGGCGTATAGAACTGTTCCATCGGGACGACGATGCGCTCGCGGCCCCCCGACACCTTCACTTCCTTCATCAGCAGGCGGAAGGTCTTCGGTTTCTTCAGGTCGGTCACGTCGGGATCGTAGGCCCAAAGCTTCACGAGAATCTCGTCCGTGCCGGAGGTTTCCACATCAAAAATCATAGAATCAACAAAAATCCAGTTCCGGAAAGCCTTGAGCGTATCCGGGTCGAAATTCCAGAGCATGCCACACCAGGCGGGAACAGTCGAGTCCGTCCCCAGCGTGCACTCGAATGTCATGGAGGAATCCCCCATTTTGAGCGAGGCATTCGAAAAACCGCCATCGGCCCTGTCGTCATAGTTCGTGACGAACACCCCCTCCTCCGCAGGATATACACTTTCTACAAAGAACGAGTCCGGAATCAGCGAATAGACAACTAAAACGATAACGGCAATAACACCAAGAATGGTATACGTCTTTCTCATTTTTCAGATGGTTCCAAAATGGGCTTAAAGAACATGTTGTACTGTATAAGGTCCAGGGGATCCTCTTCGGGCTGTGCCTCGCCCATCCCCTTCGAAATAATCTTGTCGAGCAAACGGATAAAGAAGAAATGATGCTTGCCCTGCTTCGCGGGCGCCTGGAACGGATGCTCCAAGGTGTGTTCGAGCAGGCGAATCGTCAGTTCGGGAGTCAGGTGGAACATCTGGCAGCAAGATGTCACCAGGCCATCGTAACCATAGTCGGGCAGTTTCCCCTGGACAAGCGGTTCACCGTGGTCGATGCACTTCGCCGAATCGGGCATGGCTGCGAGTTGCTTTGCCTTGAGAGCCTTGAGCCAAAGTTCGCGAGTCTTGTCTCCGAGTTCGCCACGGAAAGACGTCGTCTGGTTACACGGAAAAAACGTGGAAAAGCACTTGGGGCATATTCTCAAATCCAATGTGTGGATCTTGATGTCCACCACGTCCGCATTGCAAAAAGGGCACTTACTCATATAATAAAAATATAACAAATCAGACATTTGCTACATTTGAAATATGGCCAAAATAGTACAGATTACCGCAGAAAACTTCGAATCCGAAATCATCAAGGCATCCGAATCCCGCGCCGTGGCGGTGCTTTTCTCCTCTGCAGAATACCCCGACTGCGCACCTTACTCCCAGTTGTTGGGAAAGCTTTCCACCAGCATGGACTTCACCCTCGGCGTTGTGAGCTGCGACGAGCGCGAGAACATGCAACTCATCCAGATGTTCCGCGTGCGCTCGGTGCCCGAAATCCACATCGTGGACAAGGGACAGATTGCCGACGTGTTCCAAGGAGTCCTCTCCGAAGCAGACCTCAAGAAGCGTCTCGAAAAGTATTACGTGAGCGACGAAGCCCGTATGCAGAACGCCATCGAAGAGGCTATCGCCGCAAAGCAGTTCGATGAAGCGATTCCCCTGCTCGACGAAGCGCTCGCCAAGACCCCCGACGACAAGAAACTGAAGTTGCTCTGGGCCAAGGCCAGTCTCGGCATGGGCGATACGGAAAAGGCGAAGGATGTTCTTTCCAAATTCAACGAAGGCGACGACCAGTACCGCGAAGCCAAATCGCTGCTGGAGCTCCTGGACTTCCACGCCGAAGCGGCCAAGCAAGATGTGCAGGGCAAGGAAGCCGTCGTCTACCACGAAGCATGCAAGCTCGCCTGCGCCGAAGATTTCGAAAGCGCCTTGCAGGCATTCCTGAACCTGTATGTGGAAGCCCCCGAATGGAACGATTCGGCCGCCAAGAAGGCAATGCTTACCTTGTTCGGTGTCTTGGGTCCCAAGCACGAGCTCACCTGGAAATACCGGGCCAAGCTCAACACGATGATGTTTATCTAATCTAGATGCTTTAGATTCAAAACGAAACCCAGCGAAAGTCCTTCGCTGGGCCGTTTTTTTTATACAAAATGGAATTACTTGATCAAGGCTTCTGTCAGCCGACGGGCTTCGGCATCGGCCTCGAGCACTTGGTCAAGCGAGAGGTGCCCCGTCACGGTGGGGGCGCCCGCCATGATGGTTTCCACATGCTTCGGGATGTCGGTGAACTTGAGGTTTCCCTTGAGGAATCGGTCTACGAGGACTTCGTTTGCCGCATTCATCATCGCAGGCACGATACCGCCACGGCGGCCGGCTTCGAAAGCAAGGGCGAGGCAGCGGAACTTGTTAAAGTCCGGCTCGAAGAAGGTGAGCTTCTGGAGCGTTGGCAGGTCGAGGCGCTTGGTCTCGAGCGGCAAGCGGTCGGGCCACGTGAGCGCCACCTGGATGGGGATGCGCATGTCGGGAGCGCCGAGCTGCGCCATCAGGGAACCGTCGCGGAACTGCACCAGCGAATGCACCATGGACTGCGGGTGTACGACAACCTTGATCTGTTCATAGGGAATATGGAACAAGAAGTGCGCTTCCAGGACTTCGAGGCCCTTGTTCATCATTGACGCGGAATCGATGGTAATCTTCTTACCCATGCTCCACACCGGATGATTGAGAGCATCGGCAACAGTGATGGATTCAAACTTCTCGATAGGCCATTCACGGAACGGTCCACCGGAGGCCGTAATCTCGAGGAATTCGACTTCCTTTTCAGGGCGGCCGGAAAGGCACTGGAAAATGGCGCTATGCTCGGAATCGATCGGCGTAATGAAGGATTTCGGATTTTCGGCAAGCTTGTCCCAAATGACCGGGCCCGCCATGACCATCGTTTCCTTGTTGGCGAGCGCCACATGCTTGCCATGTTCAATGGCGGTGATGGTCGGGAGGCAGCCCACAGCACCCATCAAGGCGTTGATGATGATGTCGGCCTTTGGGTCGGCAGCGAGCTCACAAAGGCCGTCCATACCGGCAAGCACAGGCATGCCGAGGACCTTCTCGAGTTCCTTCGCGGCAGCCTCGTTGAACATGCACACGCGTTCCACCTTGAACTTGCGCACGAGTTCGGCGACCTTGTCGACGCTGCTGTTCGCGGCGACCGCATAAAGCTTAAAAATGTCGGAATGTTGCAAAATGACATCGACACTGGAAGTGCCGATAGAGCCGGTAGCACCGAGAAGAACGACGTTTTTCATGATTAAAGCCTCTTTTTACCCAAAGATAGCATTATTTATTCCCAATCATTATAAAATTTTACATTCCAAACAAAAATTTCAATCTATATTAATAACAGGTTATTGTGGTTTGGAGTCGCATTATGCGGGTATATTCTTTATACGTCCTGGCTGCGTCCTTGTGCGCAGCCTGTGTTTTTTCGGGGTGCTCGGAATCGTCGGAAAGCGACGTTTCTGCACCGGAGCTCGGTTTATCGTCCAGCGCGGGCGATACAGAAAATCCCGAAGGCAAGTCCTCGGATCCTCAGGATTCTACAGGGTCTTCAGTCAGCAAGACATCTCCGGATGACTCTTCGCCTAGTTCTGCTGCGAATTCAAATGATTCCAGCAAGCCAAGCAGCACAGATAAAGTAAGCAATTCGGCAAATAGTTCCGGAGGCACTTCTGCTACGCCTGGAGCCGAAGCGACTTCGAGTGGTGGCGCCACTCAAACGACTTCGTCCAGTACAACCCCATTCACTTACGTATCTCCGGCCAATTTCGCCGATACAGTAAACGGGGTCGTATTCAACATGGTGTATGTGCCGGGCGGTACATACACGCGCGGCTGCGACAACTGCGCCGAACAAGACAAGATTTACGAGACCCCTTCGCACATGGTGACGGTGAGCGATTATCACATTGCGCCGACCGAAGTGACGATCGCGCAGTGGAACGCCGTGATGGGCGGCAAGAAGAACGCTTGGGAATCGGACAAGGCGCCCAAAATCGGTGTGAGCTGGTTCGATGCAAACGGTTTTGCTTGCAAGCTAGGCCAACTTACGGGGCATCAATACCGGCTGTTGACGGATGCCGAATGGGAGTTCGCTGCACGTGGCGGCAAGGACGGTGTCGCCGACAAGTTCAAGTTCTCGGGCAGCAACACGGCCGATGATGTGGCATGGTATTCCGAGAACAGCGGAGGTAAGGCGCACGACGTGGCCACCAAGAATCCGAACAAACTCGGGCTCTATGATATGAGTGGAAATTCCTGGGAATGGGTGTACGACTGGCTCGTGGGCTATACCTCGGGCGATAAAGTGGACCCCGTTCAACTTACCGGATCGGGCAACAAGACACGCCGCGGCGGCAGCTACGGCGAACCCGCTGAATTCGCCCGCGTAAGCCGCCGCGCCATCCGCAGCCGCGATGGCGCCGCCGACATGGGCTTCAGAATCGGCATGTCTAGCGAACTTCGGCCAGGGATGGTCAGCCCCTGCGAGGCGGCAAACCCTGCTGCGGCAGCTTGTCAGGGCGACAAAAACCGTGATTGCCGCCTGATTACCGCTGCAGACGAAGCCTGGATTAGCGACGATTACACCGTAGTCATCGCCGACGACGGCAATGCGGCCGTCTCCGGCTTCCCGAACGTTTCGGGCCAGTGGTACACACTCAACAACCGCAGTTTCAACGTGGTCACCAAGAGCGGCACCAAGACATACGCATACTATGTGTTCAGTCAGGACGAAATGACGATGATCAGCGATGACGGCATTCCGTACCGCCTTTACCGCCGCGCCATGAGCGAAGCAAAGAACAAGGTCACGCTCACGTCGGCCACGAACCCGAAAACGCTGGCGGAACTAATTGCCGCCGTGGAGCCCGAACGCCTTGTGACCGACGAACAACTCATGCACCCCGACACGAGCGTGCGCGACCCGCGCATCGCCGCCGAGAGCGGATACACGTGGTTCTTCGACGGCCGCTGCTGCGGCGGTAACCACAAGTACCGTTTCCACCTAGACAAGAGCGGCGATGCGGAATTCGTGGTGATGGACTACGACGATACGCACCACGAGAACATCCTCGCGAAAGGCCGTTGGTTCACCGTGGGCAACATCGGGCTGCACATCGTCTTGAACGGCAAGTATTTCAACTACCTCTACACCTCGGGTGAACGCACCATGAGCTACAGCGAGTACATGCCGGCAGGGCCGATTTTCTGCCATATCTCGTTCCAGAGCTACGAGCGCGGCGACTTCCGCATTTTCAACAAGACGGTATTTGACGACAAGATCAAGCGCCCGCGCGGATTCAATGGTGAAAACCCCGTGTACGAAGCGGGTGACTACCAGTGGGGTTCCTAATGCGCAAAACCATGTTCGGCGCATCCCGTGCATTCCCGGCAGCCACAGCGCTTGCATTCTCGGCGCTGTTTGCTTTGCTCGCCGCTTGTGACGATTCTTCGTCGTCTACTTCTGCAGGCGGAGACAATCCGCCGACTTCTTCTGAATCTTCTGTCCAGCCGGAATCCGCGGCCGATCCGGCTGAATCTGCCAATTCAACCGGTTCAGCGGAATCAACCGATTCCAAACCAGCCGATTCCGCCAGTTCTCCGTCTACGGAGTCGAGCTCTTCGGCAGCTACATCGCATAGTCACAAAACGACTTCGTCGGCAAACGGGGAACCGGCTTCTTCCGCAGATCAAAAATCAAGCCCGTCAATGTCGTCGCCAGCATCTTCGGCCACACCGGCTCCTTCGTCTGCGGCGCCTGTCACAGAAGTCACGCTCGACAAGGACGGCTTCGCGACGGTCGCCGATGTGTACCACAGCCTCGCCCCCACGGAAAAGGCCGTATTCATCATCCGCCATTCCGAACGCGAGGACGCCGTAACCATCGAAACGGAACTCACCGCGAACGGCATCAAGATGGCACAAGATTTGGGGGCTACGCTCAAGAGCGACGAGGAATTCAGCTACATCACCTCGGGATTTGTGCGCACGAACGAAACCGCGAACAACATCTCGAAAGGTCGCGGGGAGGCAACCCTCCCGAAGCTCATCACGAATTACGACATCACGGGCAATTGGTTCCTGAAAATCACGGCCGATGAACTCGCCCAATACGGAACCAATCTCGGAATGAAGGGTGGCTCCGTGGAACTCATGTCGCACTGGGCGTATGGCGAGCCGTATGCCGATGCACTCTATGAACTGGAGCCGCGCGCACAGGAATTCATGCAAACCGTCATCCTCAAGAACCTATCCAAATGGAAGCGCGTGAGCATCATGGTTTCACACGACATCTTGGTGATGCCGCTTGCCGTGTTCGGCTCCGAGAAAAAGGTCGCCCTCAAGTATTATGAAGACTATCACTGGATAAACTATATCGCGGGCCTTGCTATTATCGCAGACGAACAGAACAACCTGCGCTATATTCCTGTTAAGGGAGCCGAATCGGGTGTCATCGACTACCTTGCGATGTATATGGAAGAATACAACAAAAAAAAGTAGCCAAAAAAACATCCCCCTCCCCTAAAAAGGGAGGGGGGTAAAACCGATTAAAAAGTAGGGTTCCTACGAAATTTTCTGCAGGAATTCCAGAACCAGATAAAGGGTCGGAGCCGCAAGGAAGAACGAATCAAAACGGTCGAGCACGCCGCCATGACCGACGAAAATCGAGCCGGAATCCTTTGTCCCGCTCCAACGCTTGAGTGCGCTCATCAATAAGTCTCCCGCCTGCCCAGAGGCGGCAATCAACAAGCCAAGAGCGATGCCCACCGGCAGCGTTATCTGCACATTGAAACTGGCGAGGGCGCCAGGTGCAAAATAGGCGACAAAGGCAATCGTGGTGATTGTCCCGGCAACCGAGCCTTCCCATGTCTTCTTGGGGCTGATAGAGGGGGCAAATGCGTGCCTGCCGAACGGCCCTTTACCGGCTGCAAATTTCCCGAAAAAGTAAGCAACGGAATCGCAAATCCACATGGACAAGAGCACAAGCAAAAAACCATAACAGTGCTCGAAACCTTGACCAGAACCCAAAAGAAGGATGCTTGCTCCGCCCCACAATCCAAGATACAGAGGCGCTCCAATATGCAGCACAAGCCAAGGGAAGAGGTTGGCGATGTCAACTTTCGCAAAGCCAATCGCTATATAAATTCCGAGAATAAAGACTGCCGTGGGCCCCATGACAGCGGGAACCGCGGCGCAACCGAAAAAGCCCCCTTTAGAGAACACCCACGCCAACATGAACGCCACAGCCGATGCCAGCGAAAGGTAACGCATGTCCGGCCCCTTGTACATCTTACCCACCATCTTCGCCCATTCCCAGGCGCCGATGCCACCCAAGAAGCACATCAAGAAAATTCGAGAGATGTCACCGAACCAGATACAAAAAAGAGCGACAGGAATTGCCACAGCCGCAAACAGGAGACGAACAGCCAAGTTATTCATCAAGGACCTTCCCAAATCTACGCTGGCGAGTCTTGTAGAACTCGACAGCCTTCAAAAATTCCTCTTGAGTAAAGTCCGGCCACAGCGTTTCTGTTACATAGAACTCGCTGTAGGCGGCCTGCCAGAGCAGGTAATTAGAAAGCCTGAATTCGCCACCCGTACGAATAACCAAATCCGGGTCGGGAGCGCCCTTCAGGTACAAATTTTTTGCGAACAAATTTTCGTCAATGTCTTCGGGGCGGAGAGTTCCCGCAGCAACCTGTTCTGCAATAGATTTCGTGGCATCTACAATTTCTTGCCTGCCACCATAAGAAATGGCGAGGTTCAACTGCATGCCCGAATTATTTGCCGTCTTGTCGATGGCGGACTGGAGAGATGCGCGCGGCTTTTCAGGGAGACGGTCCATGTTACCGATAACCTTGAGCTTCACGTTCTTTTCCATGAGGTCGGGGATTTCCTTGACCACCATCTCTATAAGGAGGTTCATCAAGTAATCTACTTCCTTGGAAGGTCTGCCCCAATTCTCGGAACTGAACACATAGAGTGTCATGTGCTCCAGTTTCAGGTTCACGCCGACTTCTACCGCATCGATTGTTGCCTGGGTTCCCTTGCGGTGGCCCAGGAATCGCTCAAGACCGCGGCTCCGGGCCCAACGCCCATTGCCGTCCATGATGATGGCGACATGTCTAAGCTGATTTGCCACAGCAAACCCCGGACTACACCTTGAGGATGTCCGCTTCCTTCTCGGCAAGCAGACGGTCGATTTCGGCGATGGCCTTGTCAGTTGCCTTTTGAACTTCGTCCTGCTGCTTCTTGACCTCGTCTTCCGGCAGTTCCTTGTTCTTCTTGAGAGCGTCGTTTGCATCGCGACGGATGTTGCGGATTGCCACACGGCCTTCCTCGGCATGCTTGCGGGCAAGCTTCGCGAGTTCCTGGCGGCGTTCCGTCGTAAGAATCGGGAGGGACACGCGGATGCAGTTGCCGTCCTTCATCGGGGTAAGGCCAATGTTCGCGGCGAGAATCGCCTTCTCAATCGGGTCGACCATGGTCTTTTCCCACGGAGAGACGAGCAGCATGCGCGGCTCGGGAACGGAGACCTTCGCTACCTGGGAAATCGGGGTAGGCGTACCATAGTAGTCGATACGCACATCGTTGAGGATAGCGGGCGATGCCTGACCGGCACGGATCTTGGAAAATTCACGTTCGGTGGCCTCGATAGCCTTGTCCATTTTTTCTGTATATTCAGCCATAGTTAGTAATCAGTAAACAGTGGTTTAAGGTTAATCTTACATCTGGAAATATAGGTAAAAAGACAGCAGACTTTCCAAAAGATGAAAAATATATTCTTTCTTTTCCCGTGGGAACTTGTTAAATTTCATTTTCAAAAAAAATTCTACCTAGGGAAAACCTTGACTTTACGTATTTAGCGCAATAAGAATCCATCCAAAGTCCTCAATTTATATCGGCAACGAAACGTACCTTAAATTTCAATGGATTCTTCATCCCCCACAATAAAAGATTTGAGGCGCTCCAGGGTACGCTCAAAATCGTTTTTGATGGAACATTCCCAAACAGTTGCTATACGATAGCCTTGCAGCGACAATTCCCAACTTGTCTTGATATCACGGACAATGTTATTCGTAAATTTTTCGTTCCAAAAATCGGAGTTGCTCTTGGGACGGCTCGTAAACTTGCAGCCGTGCTGGTGCCAAAAGCACCCATTAATAAAAACCACAACTCCGTATTTGAGAATAAACAAGTCAGGCGAGCCCGGCAAATCATGGCGATGGAGTTTGTAACGGAATCCGGCGCGAAAAAGCGCTTGACGCACCATCATTTCGGGCTTGGTATTCTCCGAACGGACCGCTTGCATCATCTGCGAGCGGTTCATGGGGGTGCGCTTTTTTTGACGACGTTTCAAGATAGCCCCAAAGTGAAATAGCATCCTTTATGAGCTAATGTAGCACTTTTCCGGTTCATGGGTGCGTTTTTTTTATTATTGTTGTTATATTCGTAAAAAAGAAGGTCTTTTATGTCAATAGGAATACCCGAAATCATCCTGGTCGTGGTGGTGGTCTTGCTCTTGTTCGGGGCCAAGCGCATTCCTGAACTGGCTCGTTCGCTCGGCCGTGCCCAGAATGAGTACAAGAAGGCAAAAAACGCCCTGAAGGAAGAAGCCGAAGACTTGCAAAAGACAGTCGAAAAGGCTGCCGAAGCCGAAGAGAAAAAGGATTAGCAGGTTCTGACCTCCAGTATGCCCAGCCAGCAGGATCAGGAAGCCAACTTGATTTCTCACCTTGAGTCGCTCCGGCAAATGCTGTTGCGCTCGCTTGCAATACTTGCTATCGGAATTATCCCGCTTTTTTGGGCATCACCCTACGTTCTAGACTGGTTTTGTGCACAAATCGCACTGCAAGAAGGAATCAAGCTCCATTATTTTTCACCGATGGAAGTGTTCCTGCTGCAAGTCAAAATTGCCGCTCTCCTCGATTGCGTTGTATGCTCCCCCGCCATCGCGTGGAACATTTGGCAGTTCGTACTCCCCGCTCTTTACGACAACGAAAGGAAATTTGTCCGTTCTATCGCATGGCTTACCAGCGGCTTGTTTATTGCGGGCGTAGCTTTTTGCCTTGTCGTGTGTTTCCCGTTGGTCGTACGCTTTGGCATGAGCTTTGCGGAGGAAACGTTACTGCCGGTTTTCGGCGTGTCAAACTTGGTCAGCCTTTCGCTTTGGCTTTCGTTTGCATTCGGTTGCATGTTCCAGTTCCCGCTGGTGACGTATGCGCTTGTGCGCGCCGACGTGGTAAGCTACGAGACCGTCTGCAACAAACGCCCCTACGTGCTAGTGGGCATTCTGCTGCTTTCGGCACTCCTTACGCCCCCCGACATTGTGAGCCAGCTGATTCTCGGCTTGCCGTCGTATGCCCTGTTCGAGGCGGGCCTGCTAGCCGCGAGGCGCTACAGGGGTCGCCCCCGCTAAAGGTCAGTCCAGAATGCAGCGGATCATGTAGGCATCCACTTTCAGGGCATCGTCTTCGTAGCTTATATGGCTGTTCGAGTCTGCGTGCACGACGTTCCCTGTGCTGCTCGAATTTCCAGAACCGGTAATCCAGTAGAACATATTCGAAATATCGTCGTTCCCCGCCAAATTGGCGTTGAGAGGATTGGTCATGTTGGTTGGGGCTCCTTCGCGTGGGCCGAAATAGTCCATGTCAACAAAGCCCCTCCGTTTAAGAGAAAGCCCGTACAAATTGGTTAGCGTACTGTTGTTGCGCGAGATGGAGAACAATACGTCGAATCCTTCTGTAGTCAAGTTTGTACTGACGTAGTCAAAGAGCGTTGTCCATTCCGCTTCCGACGGGATGTGCGTCCCCTCTGGGCAAATATCCGAACCATTGCCGAATGCGTCGTCCCATGTATAGTAATAGTAGTACGTATGGAGAAATTCTTCCGGATAGTGCGTCAGCAGGTACCCTTCGCTGGAGTAGGCGGTTTCTAACGTGTAATGCAGTTCGCGGTTCAGCCATTTCTGCGTTCCGAAGGTCAGGACTCCGTAGACTTCAGAATCGCGCTTGTCGACGATACTGTCGCGAATGATGGGCACCCAGTTATAGCCGTTGTTGACGTTGACGCATACGTTCGTATCCTTGCCGTTATAGGTGTAATTGGTCTTGCGGTTATCGTTGCATACGTTATCTACGCACACGCATGTGTCAATGCCATTAAATCCTCGGGCACCTAGACGATCCTTGGTACATTTCCCCAGGTAGTCCGCAATCGTTCCCGTGCCCCAGTAATTCGCTTTACCATTGAGGCCCTTGCGACATACGTAAACGTCGTTGCCGTGCATCACAGCCTTGTTAAAGATTGCAGACCGGCAATATTCCCCTAAAATGGAGTCTATCGTTGTCATGGCGTACCATTGCCCTTTATTGTTGTATGCAGTGGTATCGCAAACGTACTCCGTTCCCTTGTATATTTTCGTTATGCCTTCGTCTGAATTGCAATTGGAGAGGGCCTCAGTCAATTCCGCTTCCATCCATGTTCCAAAATCGCATTTGTACAAAATTCCGTCTACTTCTGTTGTGAAGGTTTTTTTATTGGGGCAATATCCCAGACGTTCTTCTTCGTCGGTCGCCTTCGACCATTCATACTGGTTGCTGTATTTGCAGAAGTAGGAAGCTCCCTTGTACTCGCTTCTATCGGCAAGGTTCTCTTTCGTACAGTTGCCCAATGCAGAGTCCAAAGCGTCAAGGGGATCCCAGGCATAGTCGGTGCATATATAAGTGTTCGGGCCGAATTTGCTGATACTGCCATTATTGTCTGTTTGGCAAGCCCCTAGGATTTCTTCTGAACTTTTTTGTTTCCAGTAGTTGTTTATGCAAGTGTAGATATAACCACGTTCGTCCTGACGTACGGAATCCTGCAACTTATTGGTGCATCCTCCAAAATCCAACTCTACCTGCGAACTTTTTTGCCAAATTGTGCCGTGGCAGGTATAGGATTCGTTCTTGAACGTGCCTATTTTGCTCTGGCGAGTCGAATCACATTCTCCAAGTACATCAGTAATATTTGCAACAATCCATCGCGTACTATCGCAAATATAGTAGGTAACTGAATCCGTTTTAGCAAACGTTCCATCGAGTTTTGGAGTACACAGTCCCAGTTCCGATTCGGGGAAAGGCAGCCTAACCATACCTGTATCCATACAGGCATAACGAACACCGTTTACGACATATTCCTCGTGGAAATTTTTCTTGGTGCATTTGACGCCAGCATCTTCAGGAGTTGTCAATTTCCATAGTCCGGACTTGCAAATATAAACAAGAGAATCTATCAAATACTTTTCACCCTCTTCGCTTACTTGACAGGAGCTTACTCCATTGGATGCCACCCATTCGCCATTACTACAGATGTAGTTCAATTTTTTGGAGGCAACATATATCGAAGGATAATTGTAATAACCATCTTGATTGCAATCGGGCAAGTCTGCGGTATCCTGGACAATAGTCCGATACTTAATGCAACGTAAAGAATAAAAACTCCGTTCATTGCTCATGATCTGTGAAAAGTGGCCGAGCGAATCCACCACAATGGCGTAATTACCATAAGCCAAATACTGAGCCGAATCCCCAATGGCACTACATTCTAGCGTATCTCGTTTGAAACAGATTCCGGCATAGGAGAATGAACTTGGATGTACTTTCTTTATATATTCCCAGTCAGAAATTGTTGGAATCGAATATCCTGCGGGGCACATTTTTTCTGCATTTTTTAGCATATAGAGCCGACCATACGGTTTGCAGTTCGAATCGTCGTATGCATAACAGGTACTTTTGACCGCAGAGTTCTTTATATTGATGTTCTCAGTTGTCCAAGTATAGATCCCAAGCGTACGTATCTTGTAGACGTCCCCAGTAATAGAATCAACAAATTCGTCATCTATGGGAGTATTAATGTGGATGTCCTTGGCATCGGAATCGATAATCGTTGTAGCGCTGGTGAGAGAACCAGAACTGGATGAACGGGATTTTTTACCCGAACTGGATTCCAGTTCGCTATCCGTAGAATCAGCAGAACTCCCGGAATCGTCTCCGCATGCAGAAAATGCAAAGAGCATTACTATCAGCAAAAAAAATATTGGCATACCCACTATCCTTAACAATCAACACACCATACGGCTTACAATGTAGAAAACAATATGTTTTTGTCTATAAAAAAACATACCGTCGAATAATGCCGGTTCTTTTCAGGCATATTCTTCGGTATGTAAGTTTTTTTTAAGATAGAATTCTTTAAAAATTCACCCTGAATGTCTTCGACATCCCCGGATAAACCACGTGGACGAAGGCTATGCCATTTGTCGGCATATCCTGCAACTCAATACTGTGCTCGCCACGCAAGGTCTTTACCGCAACACGTTTGCCGTCGATACCAATTACGTAGACTTTCGCATTGGCGGGGACTGCCTGCGAGAACACCAAAGACCACGTTCTTGCGCCCAGATAAATCAAGTTCACACGGTTCGATACAGGAATTGCTGCAGCGATCTTGGACGATTTCTCCACAATTTTCCAGACCAGTACAGAATCCTTGTAGTTCTTGATTTCGTACAAAGTTGTATCGTAGTGGAGTATCGCCTTCGCATAGTACACACCCGGTTTCTCGTGTGTGGCATCGATATAATCAACCGCAACTTGCTTGGGAACATTTTCAAGTTTTACAGAATGCTTTGTATGATCATATTTGTATTCGGTCTTTTTATTCCATTTGACCTTCGAAAGATTTAACGTATCCTTGTTGATTGTCCATTCCAGGCTGTCCTTGAAATTGGGAATCTTGTACAGGGACGAGTCGTACTGCAATGTCACATAAGCAACGTATGTTCCGGGAATTTTTTCCGAAGCATTGTGATAAATCGCCGTCACCTCTGCGGGAAGCCCTTCCAGAGCCACAGACTTCGTTTTCCCATCATACGTGAACGGCGAAGTATAATCCCAAGCAACCTTCGAGAAATCTAAATCCGCTTTCTCTATGGCAATCAAGTGTACCCAAACCGACTTTGCAAAATCACCCGATTTAACGGTCAGGACTGCCATTGTATCGTTGTTCAATGCTTTAAACGACACCGTGTCCGCATTCAATGAAACCTGCGGCACATTTGAAGTCCAGGTCACGCTTTGGCCTAGAGCGTCCTTCAAAGCAACAACGAATGCGTTATCAATTGAGTCGGCATGTACATAATCACTATCCGACGCTGCCAAATAAACAGGCGTTGCGCCGAGAGCGCTAATCTTGCGAACGGCTTCCACCGGCGACTGTGCGAGAGTTTTCAACTGCGGGTAATATCCCTTGACGGCAACCCAATTTTCAGAACTCAGCATGGCAGGCAAGGTGTCTGTAATCAAACCGGCCGTATGGAGTTTGTCGAAGGCATCGTTCGTGTCAAGGATTTCCCATTGATTATCAACCACCACGCTATCCCAAGCATCTGCAAAATAACGCTCGTCATTCTTGCCAAAGAAACTGCCGTGGGCCAAGGCGGAGCTAATTGCATAGGACGTGGTTTGTCCAAGAGGGTTCCCGACAATGCTCCCGTATTTCATATTCTCTGCATCACCATCGACTACGACAGAACCACCGTTTATGGCATTCTTCATGATTAGTGTATCGCCGGAGAAACCGATAATTCCGCCTAGCCAAAGTGTCGGCTGCGAAGCATCTGTATAGATAGAACCATAATTGGCCACATTTTCCAGCGTCAGTTCATGATTGTGCGCAAAGCCAATCACACCACCGATTCCCACAGGGTTTGCCGACAAGGATGTCGTTTCATAATAGATATCCCCTATATTGACGGAGTTGTCCATTCGGGATTTAAGCCTTGTTCCATCTGCCGTTGAAATGTACCCTACAAGCCCGCCAACATAGTCGGAATAGACGGTTATGCTTGAATCCTGTGGCGTGTCCATTCCATAACCAGCATGAATGTGCCCTGAATTGTAGGAGTTGTCCATCCTCAGCACGGTACTTAATCCAACTAGGCCGCCCATGTACAGATTTTTTGAATAGTTAGCCGTTTTTGATGCGTAGATATCAGCTTCGTTTCCGCATTTGTCAATTGTTACGGATGTATCCTGAATAGTGTTGGACAAACCAGCAATTCCGCCTACAAAAATGCTTCCGCCATGGACTCTTATTTCGCCGCGATTGACGCAGGATTCCATATGCGCCGTATTTGCAAACGACACAATTCCTCCAACATAGGAACTCTCTCCATTGGGAATGTTCACTGATATGCTTCCTGTATTCGTCGCATCTACGACATTTATTTTCATGCTTGAGTCATCAGCGAAAATACCGGCAATATAGGCCGTTGCATTTACGGTGTCGGCTTCAAGTTTGATTTCGCCTTCGTTGGTGACCGATACAAGTTCCAACGAATCTAGATTATAGATGTCTATATAATTTGAAATAATGCCGCCAATTCTAATATCATAGCAGTTCGATTGTACGTTGATGTTTCCCTTGTTCACAAGTTCAGATGCATGCCCATAGGAATATCGTCCAAACAAGCCGCCGACATCGTTATCAAAGCCCTTTTCGCATTTGACATCAATGGACCCCTCGTTAGAAACATTTTTAAGAACTTCATCTGTTGAATAAGCGTAAAGCAAACCGGCAACACCGCCAACAAACGCTTCGCCGCCTTCGAAGCTGACCTTTCCCTTGTTATGGTTGTTTACAAACTTTGAGTTACTCGTGACGACTCCGAAAAGTCCTCCAACAAAATAGCCATCGCTTCCTTCTATGGCGCCTTCGTTGGTATTGTTTTCGATAAAGGAATTTGTCACCACGCTTCCGACAATACCACCGGCATTTTGAACCGCCGACGTTATTTTGGCGCGGTTTGTGTTACCGGAGACGGTGGCAACGCCCGAAAATAGTACAGCAGCAATGCCGCCCACGCTAGCCGACACTCCATTGGTTTCTTCCGCAATCAAGGTTCCTTCAACTGTATTGTCCTGCAAATATAAATAGGAGGGACCCACAGTTCCTAATATACCTGCGGTATGGCTCTTGCCCTGGATTGTCCCGTTCACAGAAATGTTACGGACTATCGCCACATTTCCACTAATATGAGAAGACAGAGCTACGGCTATGCTTTGTCCACCAGTACGAATGTTCACATTTTCAAGGAAAAGATTTTCAATGATTACCGTATCACCATTGGTAGCTGAGACTACCGAGAACAGACTTCCTTCGGAATTCCCAGTGGTGTCGTTAAAGTAAAGGTTTGAAATTTTATGATTGGCTCCGTTGAATTTGCCTTTGAACCCTTTAATTGGAGTCCAGTTGCCTTTTGTCGGGCCACAAACAGAACTCAAGTCCAAGTCATTCGTAACCTTGAAGGCGAGGCGAGCTCCATTCTCGTCTAGCCGAACTCCTTTATATGTACTTGCATTGGCAAGGGCATTCCTGAACTGCAACAGTTCCTCTACCGAGGATATTGTAAGCGGATCTTCTACAGTTCCGCGGCTCCCTAGTGAAACCACGTTTACGACAATCTTCTTCACGGCGTTTTCATTTGAAATGTACAAGGTGTCTTCGTCCAAGGAATAGGGAGTAGCCATAGAATCATTGATAAAAACCATATTGCCAAATGCAGCGTTTGCGCTTACGTCATTCCCGGAGGCATCCTTGAGTAAAAAGCGAATCGTGTCCGTTACAGACGAGGCCTTGTCATTAGCCACAAAGAAAATCGGAGTAGATGCGATAGCCTGCGCATCACGAATTTCTTTTATAGGGCTTTCTGCAAGGGCTTTGATTTGCGGATAGTAACCTTCTTTATAGATCCAGAGGGAATCGCCCAACGATTCAAGGACATTGCCCGTAATCAGGCTGTCTGTTCTAAAAGCGTTTTTTGCGTTCTGTGAGAGCAGTGTCTCGGAATATTCGATATAATTCAAACTATCGTAAATGGCAAATGAGTCGGGAGTACCGACGCTTAAATTTGCTGAGACATCTCTAATTGATGCGTCACCGCTGATTTTTCCGCTAAAGCCGCCTGCGCGGCCAGCATAAATAACGCCCGCATTCATGTTGTTGTTGGCGTATAGATTAATATTGTCGCTATACCCGACAATGCCGCCTGCATAAAGTGAAGCAGAAATAGTACCTACGTTGAGAGTCTGAGAAATCGTCCCATAGAGATTATTCTCGTTTTTAAGTTGACGGCCAATAATACCGCCTGCAAAATCGGGTGCAAATATACTCCCGGTATTTACACATTTTGATATGTTCTGTTCGCCCATCCAGTGTAATTGTCCCACGATCCCGCCTGCAACAGAAGGCGCTTGGACGTATCCAGAATTAAATGAATTCTCAATACTGAATTCTGCGTCCCCGGCAAAGCCGACGATACCTCCAGAGATTCTGCCAGAAGTCACGTATCCCTTATTGATCAGGTTATTTAATTTGGCTGATTGTGCTGACGAAAACTGAATGCCAGCGACAATTCCTGCCGCAGTATCGGAGGCTGCAACAATGCCGAAATTTGTACAGCCGTCGATTTTTACCATGGCCCCGCTTGCGATGCCAATAATCCCACCTCCATTACCCGCTGAATTCACATATCCTTCGTTCGTGCAATTCTTGATGCCCCCGCCATCCGGATAAGATGCATTTATTACAAATCCAACAATGCCACCCACATAACCCTTACCAGTTACACTTCCTTTATTCTTACAGTTAGATATTATCACATTTTCAACAGCCTCTCCAACAACAGAACCCACGTACCCATTACGGTCCGAACTGATTTTGGAATTTTCGCCTATCGTCAAATTCGTTATTTCAACTGGTATGGCATCATTATTATAAACGACTCCGAATAAACCGGACGCCCCGATAGAAACATCTCCTTGAGCTGGAGAGGGCTCATTGATGTAGAGGTAATCTATAGTTTTCCCATTGCCGTCAAAGTTTCCTTTGAACGGATGCTCATAAGTGCCAATTGGAGCCCAGCTCCCAACATTTTCGCCACAAAGGGAACTCAAGTCCAAATCCTGGCTTAATTTAAAATAAAGACCCGCAGCCCCAGCAGAAACATCGGCTCCCTTAAAGGTACCGCTTCCGGCATTCACTGCATCCCGCAATAGCGCCAAATCATCTTCGCTGTCAATTGTCAGCGGATTTTCGGCCGTTCCAAGTTCTGCAGCAAAAGCCGCACACGCCAGTATCAAAGCGAATAGGATCCATTTTTTTGGCATAACATTTATCCTTTATATTCAACATAGAATATACCTTTTTCATGGAAAAAAATCAAAAAGAGTGTCTAATTAAGCCGTCATGGGCTTTGAATACAAAGAAATACGCGAAATTTCGGTGCCAAGCATCAGTTCAAACTTGTCAAAATGGGGGGGGATAATATCGGGTCGTACTTATTCTATATTAAAGCATACACTTTACAGATTTGAAAGGAAAGGCCATAAGCACTTGGAATTATCATTAGGAGAAATTTAATGCACATTCTCGAAAAGATTAGTGAATTCGTTGGAAAGTGGATGGCGGTCGTGGTTTTAGCCATCACGGCGCTCTCGCTGTTCGTCCCGAAATCGACCCTCTGGATTGAACTCAGTTGGGTGAACTACCTGCTGATGGTCGTGATGTTTGGCATGGGCCTTACGCTAAAGTTGACCGACTTTGCCCTTGTATTTGCGAGGCCGAAAGAAATCACCATCGGGTGCGCAGCGCAGTTTATCGTGATGCCGGCACTCGCATTCGTGCTTTCCAAAATTTTCGGGCTCGATGCCGCGCTGATGGCGGGCGTCGTTCTCGTAGGTACGTGCCCGGGCGGGACATCCAGCAACGTCATTACCTATCTCTCAAAAGGCGACGTGGCGCTTTCTGTGGGCATGACGAGCGTGAATACGTTGCTTGCGCCTGTGCTGACTCCGGCGATTACGTACTTGCTCTTACGCACGACCGTGAACGTAGATGTTATTGCGATGTTCCTTTCTATTGTGAAGGTCGTCATCGTGCCGATTGCGCTTGGGTTTGTCATCAACAAGTTCTTTGGCAAGTGGACCGCCCGCGCAGTGAAGGTTTTGCCGCTCGTTTCCGTAATTGCGATTGCAATGATTGTGGCCGCAGTCGTCTCGCACAATGCCGCGAAGATTCTCTCTACGGGCGCTATCGTGTTCGCCGTGGTGATTCTTCATAACCTGCTGGGTTACGGCTGCGGTTTTGGTCTCGGGAAGCTGCTGAAATTCTCAGCACCCAAAACGAAGGCGCTCTCCATCGAAATCGGCATGCAGAACTCCGGACTTGCGACAAGCCTTGCAGCAACTGCATTCTCGTCACTTGCCATGGCGACCGTCCCCGGCGCCATCTTCTCCGTATGGCACAACATCTCCGGCGCAATCCTCGCAAACATTTACCGCCGAAAAGAATAACCCCGTTTTGTCACGCCCGCCACCCACCCTTGTCATTGCGAGTTCCCTTTTTTGCCAACCCATTTCTCTATTTGTCATTGCGAGTTCCCTGTAAGGGAACGAAGCAATCTCCAGCATAATTATGACCATTGAATACAAAAACACCCACGAATTTTCTGAACAAGATTTAAAGGACCTCTTCCTCTCCGTCGAATGGTCCTCGGGACATTTCCCCGACAAGCTCGTCATTGCGATGAAGAACTTCAAGACCGTCATCTCGGCTTGGGACGGCGAAAAGCTCGTCGGCATGATTTGCGCGATGGACGATGGCATCATGAACGCCTACGTGCATTACCTGCTCGTGCGCCCCGAATACCAGGGCAAAAGCATCGGCAGGGAACTCGTGGAACGTGTCAAGGAAATCTACAAGAATTACCTGCGCGTAGTCGTGGTCGCCTACAACGAAGAACTCTCCTTCTACGAACATTGCGGCTTCAAGAAGGCCGATGACGCAAGCCCTATGTTCATTACCAGTTTGTGGACGTAGGTTCCTTTTTTACCCAATAGCCGCCAGTCTTTTTAGAACCACGGCGTTCAATAAGTTCTTTTTTACGCAAAGACGAAACAACCTTATCAAGTGTGTCAATAGGCATTTGTAGTCTGCCAGAAAGTTCTTTTATCATAACTCCAGGTCTTTTTGTGATTTCCAGGAACACTTTCTGCTGTGTTTCATTTAGTTCAATTTTTAATCCGCCACTTAATCCGCCATTTAATCCGCCACTTAATCCGCCATTCTTTTCTCCTTCTGGCACATGATCTGTCAACGGAATCTCCGCTATAAAAATATCATTATCTACAAATTTGGGTTTTAGCCCAGAATAAATTTCGCACA
>JAEEGG010004997.1_pt1 | contig 31838 bp, 23 predicted proteins | sample 9134161 | NCBI WGS metagenome assembly JAEEGG01 (sample SAMN16246543, study PRJNA631951) | gut metagenome | biome: gut microbiome; feature: rumen; material: CR-attached | host: Bos | place: Iran: Karaj | collected 2018-10
AATATGTCTCTGTAGTTCAATCACGATGCAAAGGTAGTAATTTGCGAGCAAAAAACCAAATTTTTTGCGGGTAAATCGATTTTTTTTCTTACCTTTGCAAACGGAATAAGATTTGAATAAGAAAAAGAAGCATTAGAAAGGCTCCTATTATTATATATATGAATAAGGTGTTATACCATATTATATGTTTACTGACAGTTATAGGTTTTGTTGCCTGTGGCGGTCAAAAGCCAACAGCCCAGCAGGAAGAAAGCCGTGAGGCCAAGCAGTTGTTGCAAGGTGTTTGGGTGGAGGAAGACGGTGAGACGGCTGTGTTTCAGATGAAAGGCGATTCCATTTTTTATGCTGACTCTACGTCATTGCCTGCCCGTTTTTGGGTCATTGGCGATACGCTTTTCGTTGGTTCCAATCGTTATCCCATTGAGAAGCACACTGAGCATTTGTTGTGGTTCCGCAATCAGAATGGTGATTTACTGAAATTCGAAAAGAGTAATGATAAGGAATTGAATGTGGAGTTTGAACAGTCAAAACCTCAGATTCTGACGATTACTGAAGTGCTGAAGCGTGACACAGTTGTTTTCTATGACAGCCAACGTTACCATCTATATATAGCTATTAACCCCACAAGGTATAAGGTGACGCATCAGACTATCAACGAAGATGGCATGGAAGTTGAAAACATCTATTATGACAATATTATCCACCTGAGTATTTTCAATGGTGCTACCCAGTTGTTTTCACGCGATTTCCGTAAGCAACAATATGCCAAAAATGTTCCAGCCCAGATACTGCAGCAGTCGGTATTGAACAATATGGATTTTTCGAAGGTTGATGCCAATGGTTTCCATTTCAATGTTTCCGTTTGTGTTCCCGACGACGCCAGTTGTTACCTTATTGACCAGATTATTGATTTTAAAGGTAGCCCATCCGTAAAACTGCTTGAATATTGAAAGTTACACTCCTACAAACAGATATCCGTTGGGCACAGCCAGAAGAAAACATCCGCTGTGCAGAACAGTTGCTTTCCGATGCAGAAGAGAGCGACCTTTATGTGTTACCAGAAATGTGGAGCACGGGGTTTGCAACAAAGCCTCATGGTATTGCTGCCGACGAAGATACGAATCCCGCTTTACTTTGGATGAAGGAGATGACAGCGCGACGTCAGTGTGCTATTGCCGGTAGTCTGGCAGTCCGTTTGTCGGACGGTAGTTTCCGCAACCGTCACTATTTCATCGATGGACATAATGGTAACGTTTACTATTACGATAAGCATCATCTCTTTACGTATGGTCACGAAGACGAAAACTATACAGCAGGGCAGGAACATACCGTTGTCACGTATGAAGATTTCCGATTTCTGTTGTTGACGTGCTACGATTTGCGTTTCCCTTGCTGGAGTCGTTATTCTGACAATCTTGATTATGACGCTATTATTTTGGTTGCCAATTGGCCTGAGTCCCGCCAGTCTGCATGGCAACTGCTCACTCGTTCCCGTGCAATCGAGAACCAGTGTTACCTCATAGGTTGTAATCGTGTAGGCGACGATCAACATTCCCATTATGCCGGCTGTTCTCTAGTAGTTGACGCTTATGGCAAGGCATTGGGCCAGTGCCATAAGAACAGGGCTGAAAGTCTCACGGTTAACCTTGATATAGCCGAACTGCAACGTCGTCGTAGCAAGTTCCGTGTCCTTGAGGATAGAGACTGAGCATCTGTATAGTATCAGACTAGAGATGCTTTTGTGTCATACAAGAAGGGTTCTAGTGTCATACTAGAGGTTGTTTTGTGATTAATCGTTAAATTCTGCTTGAAATGTTTGCAAATTTCGCAAGCTTTTCGTAACTTTGCAGAATAGATATACAAACTAATCAAAAACGAACAATATTATGTTATCACAGCAAGACCTGAAGCAGTTGGCTCAGAAGGGTATTTCTGAGGCACAAATCGAGAGACAATTAGGTGAGTTTAAAACTGGTTTCCCATTCCTGAAGTTGGAGGCTGCAGCAGCTATTGGTAAGGGCATTGTAGCACCTTCTGATGCTGAGCGCAAGGCGTATGTGGAGGCTTGGCAGGCTTACAAAGCCGAGGGCAAGAAGGTGGTGAAGTTTGTACCCGCATCGGGTGCCGCCAGCCGTATGTTCAAGGACATGTTTGCCTTTGTGGATGCTGACTACGACGTGCCCACGACGGACTTCGAGAAGAAGTATTTTGACAACATCGAGAAGTTTGCCTTCTACGACGAGCTGGATGCTGCCTGCCAAAAGAATCAGGGCAAGGGTATCAAGGCACTCATGGCTGAAGGTAACTACAAGGCCGTTGCTGCTAACATGCTGAAGGCTGAGGGTCTGAACTACGGACAGCTGCCTAAGGGTCTGTTGCTGTTCCACAACTATGCCGAGGGCGCTCGCACGCCGATGGAGGAACACTTGGTGGAGGGTGCTTTGTATGCAGCATCGAATGGTGAGGCCCACGTACACTTCACCGTCAGCCACGAGCACATGGAGCTCTTCAAGGCCAAGGTGGCTCAGAAGGCTGATCTCTATGCTAAGAAATATGGTATCAAGTATGACATTTCTTTCTCTGAGCAGAAGCCCTCGACGGATACCGTTGCCGCTAATCCTGATGGCACGCTGTTCCGCAATTCTGACGGCTCGCTGCTGTTCCGCCCAGGTGGTCACGGCGCGCTGATTGAGAATCTTAACGAGATTGAGGCTGACGTCATCTTTGTGAAGAATATCGACAACGTGGTGCCCGATCGCCTGAAGGACGATACCGTTGAGTGGAAGCAGGTCATAGCTGGCGTATTGGTAACGTTGCAGAAGAAAGCCTTCGAGTATCTGCGTCTCTTGGATACAGGCAAGTACACGCACGAGCAGATTGAGGACATCATCCGCTTCGTGCAGAACGACCTCTGCTGTCGCAAGGCTGACATCAAGGAACTGGAGGATGCCGACCTCGTCATCTACCTGCGCAAGAAGCTGAATCGCCCCATGCGCGTGTGTGGTGTCGTGAAGAATGTGGGCGAGCCTGGTGGTGGTCCGTTCTTGACGTATAATCAGGATGGAACCGTTTCGCTGCAGATTCTCGAATCAAGTCAGATTGATAAGTCAAATAAGGAGTATATGGAGATGTTTACCAAGGGTACGCACTTCAATCCCGTTGACCTCGTATGCGCTGTGAAGGACTACAAGGGTAACGCCTTCGATCTGCCTAAGTATGTCGACCCGACAACGGGCTTCATTTCTCAGAAGTCGAAGAGTGGTAAGGAACTGCAGGCTCTGGAGTTGCCAGGACTGTGGAATGGCGCTATGAGTGATTGGTCGACCGTCTTCGTTGAGGTTCCCCTGTCGACGTTCAATCCCGTGAAGACTGTCAACGACCTGCTTCGCGACCAGCATCAATAATACAACCGAGTTGAGGGGGGAGAATTGTCTAAACCGTAATTTCTCCCCTGATGCTGCGGTTCATTATTTCGCGTACCTTCTCCGGGTCGTTATAGTGTGACTGTAAAAACATCAGTTTAGTGACGGCACTTTCCACTGTCGAATCATAACCGCTTACCACGCCGGCTTCCTTCAAATGGAAGCCGGTGTCGTATCTGCCCATCTCGACACATCCCTGCATACACTGACTGATGTTGACAATCACCTTACCGTTCTTGGATCCTTCCTTGAGTGCATTCAGCAACCAAGGACTTTGGGGCGCATTACCCGAACCGAAAGTACGCATCACGATTGCCTTGAGGTTAGGCGTATGAATGATATGACGAATGAGGTCTTCTCGAATACCGGGGAACAACGAGAAGATAATCACGTTATTGTCCAGACGGAAGTGTGGTGTCATGGGCTTGTTCCAGTCGGGTTTTAGAATACGTTCCTCATGATAGGTAATGTTAACGCCGGCATCTACCAGATGAGGAAAGTTAAACGATTCGAAGGCATTGAACTCGTCGGCACTCTGTTTTGTCGTACGGTTGCCACGTAACAGATGACCATTAAAATAGATACCAACTTCTGGTACAAGAGCGTGACCTTCTTCGTCTTTCGCCGCAGCAATCTCTATACTTGTGATGAGGTTCTCTTTGCCGTCGGTGCGGAGCTGTCCGATGGGCAGTTGCGAACCGGTGAAAATGACAGGCTTCGTCAGATTCTCCAACATATAGGAGAGGGCAGAGGCTGTGTAGGACATCGTATCGGTTCCGTGCAATACGACGAAACCGTCGTACTGGTCATAGTTATCTGCAATGACATGCGAAAGGTCGGTCCACAGTTGTGGAGACATATCGCTGGAATCAATAGGCGGATTGAATTGATGCGTATCAATCTGCATATTGAACTGTTTCAGTTCCGGTACACGCAGCAACAGGTGCTCGAAGTCGAAAGGCTCCAAAGCACCTGTTTGCGGATTGCGGTTCATGCCGATGGTTCCACCTGTATAGATGAGTAAGACCTTGCTCTGCATGGTAAGTAAATGTTGTATCTTATCCGTTCATCGAAAGCAGGAACTCCTCGTTAGAGTGTGTTTGTACCAAGCGATCACGAATGGTACTCATAGCCTCGATGGGGTTCATCTCAGCAATGAATTTGCGGATAATCCACATGCGGTTCAGAGTGGTCTGATCCTGCAACAGCTCGTCGCGACGAGTAGAAGAAAGTACCAGGTTGACAGCAGGGAACACGCGTTTGTTGGCAAGCATACGGTCAAGCTGCAGTTCGGAGTTACCCGTACCCTTGAACTCCTCGAAGATTACTTCGTCCATCTTCGAACCTGTGTCTGTCAGTGCGGTAGCAATGATGGTCAGCGAACCGCCGCCTTCAATGTTACGGGCAGCACCGAAGAAACGCTTGGGCTTCTGCAGGGCATTGGCGTCAACACCACCTGTGAGCACCTTACCACTGGCAGGAGCAACGGTGTTGTAGGCGCGTGCCAGACGTGTGATGGAGTCGAGGAAGATGACGACGTCGTGACCGCATTCTACCATTCGCTTGGCCTTTTCCAATACGATGCCAGCAATTTTCACGTGACGGTCAGCAGGCTCGTCGAATGTCGAAGCAATGACTTCTGCGTTCACTGTCCGTGCCATATCCGTAACCTCTTCTGGGCGTTCATCGATGAGCAACATCATAATATATGCCTCTGGATGGTTTGCTGCTATGGCGTTGGCAATATCCTTCATCAATAGCGTTTTACCGGTTTTTGGCTGTGCCACGATGAGGGCACGCTGACCTTTACCGATAGGTGCGAAAAGATCTACAATGCGCACTGACGGATTTGTTGTTGCCTTATCGCCACACAGAGTGAATTTCTCATCGGGGAACAGCGGTGTCAGATGTTCGAAGGCTACACGATCGCGTACTTCCTGAGGATTTCGTCCATTGATGCTGGTAACGTTTGACAGGGCAAAATATTTCTCATTGTCGTGTGGCGGACGGACGGTACACTCTACGACGTCACCTGTTTTCAGACTCCAGCGTCTGATTTGCTGTGGGTTTACGTAGATATCGTCTGGTGAAGACAAATAGTTGAAGTCTGATGAACGCAAGAATCCATAGCCGTCCTGGATGATTTCCAACACGCCATTACCGGTAATGAGCTCACCGAAATCGAATGCAGCAGACTGTGCCGGTTGGCGATAGTCTTGCATCATAGGCTCGTCCTGTGTTTGCTGAGCTACGGGACGGTCAAAGATGTCGACTGTCGGGATTGCAGATTGATCCTCAATAGGCAAGTCGACAATGGTAATGAAGTCTGTACCGTCGCCGGGATCACCTTCCCAAACATCGTCGGCATCTCCTTCCATAGGAGCCTCTTCTGCTTCAATGTTACTGGCCATTTTCTCCTGCAACTGATCAATCATCTCAGGTGATAGTTCTTCATTGTCATCTTCAACTACAGCTTCAGCTTCAGGAATTGCTTCTATTACAGCCTCAGGGATGGCTTCCACTACAGGCTCTTCTGCAAATAGGTCAGCCTCGTTTTTGGGGGAAGCCTTCTTGCGCGTCTTCTTCTCGGGTTTAGCTTCGGCAGGTGCTTCAGCAGCAGTCTCCTCTTCCTGTTCTTTCTTTGTTTTACGTACACGCTTCTTGGGTGCAGGTTTCTCTTCGGCCTGTTTGGTCTGTTCGGTTTCGGCTTTTTCTGCTGCAGCCTGTTCGGCAATCAGTGCATCCAGCGTAGGTTTCTTCCCAGCCTTTGTGGCTTTTTTGTCTAACGTGGTGCTCTCCGAGCCGTTGACGGTATAAACCTTGCTATTGTCTTTTGCTATACGTGTGCGTTTGCGCTTTGAGACGGGTTCTCCTGCAGCTACCTGTTCGGCGGCCTTGTCTAAAATGGCGTATACCACATTCTCAAATTCGTCGTTCTGCGATACTTTGACTCCCAGTTCACTGGCTATCGCCATCAGTTCGGGGATAGGAAGCTTTTCTAATTGTTCTTTCGTGTACATATTAATATACAGTATATCGTTAATGATTCAATGTTGAAATGATGTTTTGGAAAGAAGGTGCTTCGCGGACGGAAACACGTTTTTCTGAATTCGGCTGCAAAGATACGAAAAAAAAATGAACCAACCAAACCGTTTGCTCATTTTTTTCAATTGTCGTTCACTTCTTTAACTTCCTTAACTCTCTGACTTCCTTGATTACCGTTTTGGCAGTTCCACGACGAAACGACACCCATCTTGATACGTGGTATCCAACGTGAGGTCGCCACCCAGTCCTTGGACATGGCGTTTGGCCAATGGCAGACCTAGACCCAAGCCTTCCGACAGGTCGTTGATTTTTCCAAACGGCATGAAAATCATTTCCAATTGTTCCTCCGACAGTCCTGTGCCAACATCCTCAACAATGAAGCGTACAGTATTCTCAGTCTGTGTGACGTGCATCACCACGTGTTTGCCGTCCGAATATTTGGCGGAATTATACAGCAATTCGCGAATAGTTCTCATCAGGTAAAGGTGGCTAGTGTGTATACAACAATTGTCAGGCAATTCGGTTTCCAACAGGATGTCTGTATCGGGGAAGTTATCCTTCAAGCTGCTAACACATTCCCGAGCTAATTCGTTACACGACACCAGTTCATTCCTATGAGCCTGCAACTCCTGAGAGACACCCGAGTCAGAACTGTCGTATAACATCTGAACCATGCGGTTCAGGTGATGGGCATTATGCAACATAGTGTCAGTAATGCTTGCCAACTCTTCTTCTGGCAGCAAGTCGTTGTGCTTTGTATCGCTTTTGTATGTCAACAGGCTGTCGCGAAGCACTTGTGCGAAACCTATGATGATGTTCAGTGGTGTGCGTATCTGGTGTGACACGTTTTGAATAAAGCGTGTCTTTTGTCTCACAGCCTCCTCAACCTTTTCCGTAGCCTTTGTCAACTCTTCATTACGGTTTCTGCTTGTCTCTGCAGTATGTCGCAGTGCTCCCATGTGGAAGTTTAGCGACTGTTGCATGGTGGCAAAACTGTTTTGTAGCTGTCCGATGACATCGGTACGCTTGGTGCGTAGAATAATCTCGTCATTGTTGTCTCTTGCTATCTTCTCCGAGAGGCGCAGTAACTTGTTGAGGGGCTTGATTTCTCTTGAAACACTGCTTTGGCACAGCAGCAAAATGATAATCAATCCGATGCCAATCAGTGCGGCAATAATATATACCAATTTGTGGTAACTCCAGAGAATGTCTTTGTCGGGACATACCAATGCGAGACTCCATTCTGTACCAGGCACGGGACGGTAGCATACGTGACAATCCATACCGTCTATCGTAGCCTTCATGACACCGAGATTACCCGCAGTCATCTCATGTCCCAGTGCTATCAGCTCGGTATGTTTGTTGGGATCGGCATTGGAGAATATGGTCTGTTTGTAGAGCCTTGCAGTATCGGGATGGATATAATATTGTCCGTCGCTTCCTATCATCATATAATATGCGTGTGGGTAGGGGACAGCAGCACTATCTACAACGGCTGCTATGCGACGCATGGACAGGTCGCAGGTGATGATGCCTGCCAGCTGTCCGCTCTCTAGGAAAATGGGGCGGCTGTATGATGTGATCTGGTCGGTAGCCACCACAGTCCCTTCGGTGTCGTCGGCATAGGGCTTCACCCAGCAGGCTTTGCCCAATTCGCGGGCAACACTATACCAAGGTTTCTCGAAATATTCATAGGGAGCGTCTCGTACGGTGATAATGGAGTCTCCCTCTCTCAGCGTATAGGCATCGAAATAACGTCCGTATTGTTGGAACATGTTCGGCTCTGCGGCAATGCAACACCCGTTGACATGACTGTTCAACATAACAACGAGTCGCGAGATAGCCAATAGCGAGTCTGGTTGGAAATGTTCTTCGGCAAGCCATGTGTTGGAATTGGTGGCGGTCTCTATGGTACTCATCATACTTCTGACGCGCTGCACCGTCGTGTTCAGCATATTGCTGGCACTTTCTTGTGCTTCTTGACGGATGAAGAACTGTGACTGCAAAAACATTCCACCCAATGCCAGAATGAAGACTGGTGCGGCCATCAGCAACATACCAATGGTGAGCTTCCTGGACAGGCTATGACGTATCAGTTCCCTCATACGCGTTCCTCCTTTCCTTTTTCACTCTCGGCAGTTTCTATTAAGCTGTTAAGCAGGTCTGTAATGACCTGTCCCTCCTGTTGTATGATGTCAACATTGTCGGCTGTTTTCTGTCGTGTATTATCGTGATAGTGTTCACATAGTTCTGTAACACTTTTGACGATGGCGTCCGCAGGACCTGTCATTTGGTTTGTCATATTGTGCAGGAAGGCGGTCTTCACCCGGTCGGCCTCCTGCGTCTGGGTGTAGGCCTGTTTAAGCACACTGTTTCGTTCCTGCAATGTTTCTTTCGATTGCTGCAACTCACTCATGCGTTCTGCCAGTGCACGTTGCATTTGCTGGAAATGAAACTGCAGACGTCCTATCTCGTCTTTCCTTCGCGAGTCTGGAATAGTTTCTCCATAGTGTCCGCGAGCAATGCGCTCGGCCGATTCTGTCAACAGGTGCAAGGGTTCCAATTGGCGGTGGGTGATGAGTGTACAGAGCACCCAAGTCAGCAACATACCGATGATGGCAATGACCAACACGATAGTCAGTAGCAAGTTGTAGTCGCCGAAGATGTCTTCCTCGGGATATACTACCCCTACGCTCCATCTCAGTTCCTCCATAGCTCGGCCTGGTACTGCGGAGCGTTTGAAGGGGCGATAGAATACATACCAGTCTTCACCGTTCATCACAAACTGCTTATAACCTCGCTCCCCGTTTACCATTGCTTCTGCGGCTGTACGTACCGAGGGGTCGGCACCGTTCTCACACTGTGTAAACACTGTTTCGTGAGATAACTTGACGGGATCTGGATGTACAAGAAACGCACCATTTTTACCCAGTAGCGTGCTATAGCCGTTAGCCGACGGTTTTGCGTCGAGTACGATTTGAGAAAGCAGGGCAAGGGACACATCTACGGACAGTACGCCAATAGGTTTCCAATTGCCGTCGTAAAGGGGTAGCGAGAAGCATGTCACCGCCTCGTCGTTAGGTGTATCCTTCACAGGTTCCATCCAGCATGCGTGTCCTTCTGTGATCGGTTCTGTATACCACGTCTGTTGGGTGTAAGGTTTTCCGCCGAATGCTTTAGCCATTACCAGTTCTTCGCTCTCGTTGTTAAATCCTTTGCGGTGAACGTAAGCCATGAACGGCTTCTTATCTTCGTAGAAGTTGGGATCCATAGCAATGGCACAGCCGACAATATAGGGATTGCTCTCAATGACAGTCTGACAATAATGGAACATTCGTTCGCGATTGTTCATTTTACCCAGAAGGTTCCAGTAGATGTTACCAGTTGCCTGTTCTACGCTCAAAAGAATGTTGTCAATGTGTTGTACCGTCGACTCCAGCGTCTGCTCGGCATTTCGCATGGCTTCTGCTTTCAATGTCTGACGAGCGAAATAAAACATTACTGCTAGCGCTACAAATAACAACAGCGCTATCTCGCAGACAACCATCAGACTTAACTTGACTGACAAGGTCTTGTTGATTATTTTAGGCCATTTCAGCATAGTTCAAGGTCTTCTGGCTGCAAATTTACGAAGAATTGGTTATATTTCCAAAAGTATATGTATTATATCTTTGAAAACACTGTTAAGGAATTATAATTACAGCATATATCGTTTGACTTTCCAGTCAAATCTGCGTCATATAAACAGACATAAGAACTTGATTGGATGAAAGAGAAGAGTAAACGTTTTTTGCTGACAACGCTCTTCATGGCGTTTTGTCTGTGTTCATGGACGCAGACAGATTCACTATGGACTGTAAGAGGTCGTGTAACTGATGCCAAAACGAAGAAGCCACTGGCGTCGGTTAGTGTTATGAGTAACCGTGTTGGTACAGTGACGAATGCCGATGGTGAATTTGTGCTGAAGCTGAGCGCTGTTCCCCATGAGGTGGTATTTTCGTGCCTAGGCTATCAGACGCGACGCCTGACAGCAGCAGCATGTCGGGCTTTGGAGCAAGAGGGCAATCCCGTTCGTTTGCAGGCCAGCAGCGTGATGATCGACGAAGTGGTGGTGGAAGGTCACGAGGCACGTGATATCGTGCTGAAGGCCATTGACCGTATAGAACGCAACTATCCGAACAATCCGAATCTGATGCGTGGTTTCTATCGTGAGACAGTACAGAAGCGACAGCGTTTCATCAGCATTGCCGAAGGTGTCGTGGACATCTATAAGACTGGTTACCAGAAGAGTGATGCTGGCGACGGTGTGAAGATTCTGAAGGGTCGTCGGCTACTCAGTCAGCGTGCCAGTGATACATTAGCTGTGAAGCTACAGGGTGGTCCTGTGCTTCCCATAATCCTCGACGTAGTGAAGGAGCGAGAATTACTGCTAAACGAAAAGGAATTGTCGAAATATACCCTGCGTTTCCGCACGCCCGAGATGATGGATGGCCGGATGCAGTATGTGGTAGAATTGACGCCCAGAGTGACTGAGACGTATGCCCTATGGACTGGCCGGTTGTATATCGATCGCGAGACACTGGCCTTCACCAAGATAGATCTTTCGTTAGACATGCACAATCCTGGCAAGGTGACAGAAATGATATTGCGCAAGAAACCTTTCTCTTTGCGTTTTACACCCCACGAGTTGTCGTTAACTGCCGATTACACGACAGACGGAGGTGTAACACGACTTAACTACATCCGAAACATCATCCGGTTCCGTTGCGACTGGAAGCGACGCTTGTTTAAGTCGAATTTCAATATTGTGTCGGAAATGGTTGTCACCGACTGCCACGAGGGGGCAAATATTCGCCCTATTCGCGTACGCGACTCATTCTTCCGTCATGACAACTTTTACGATAAAGTGATATATTTCAACGATCCTGATTTTTGGGGCTCTGAAAACATCATCGAACCCACGGAGGACCTACTGAAAGGAATCGACAAAATAAAGAAAAAGATGATAGATAAGTAAGAACTTCTTGAATGTCAGTCTGTTACTTTATTTTACTGACTTGTTGATTTCGTCAATATAATTGAGTACGTCGTCACGTCCTGTTTTCTTTTCGGCAGAGGTGACAAAAATAGGGGGCAGTTCCTCCCAAGTTTCTAACAGCTTCTTTTTGTAACTATCAACAGCCTGATTACATTTGTTGGGCGTCAGCTTGTCGGCCTTTGTGAAAATAATGCTGAAAGGAACGGACGATAAGCCCAGCCACTCAATGAATTCGAGGTCTATCTTCTGCGGTTCCAGTCGGATGTCAACCAAGACAAAGACATTTAAAAGCTGTTCGCGTTGGAGAATGTAACCACGAATCATTTGATCCAAGCGGTCTATTTCCTTTTTCGAACGCTTTGCATAGCCATAGCCAGGCAAGTCGACCAGATACCATTCCTTGTTAATGATAAAGTGATTGATAAGCAGTGTCTTACCTGGTGTAGCACTGGTTTTTGCCAGTTTGCGATTGTTGGTAAGCATATTAATAAGGCTGGACTTGCCTACGTTCGAACGTCCAATGAACGCATATTCTGGTTTCGTGTCCTTTGGGCACATTGACACTACAGGTGCCGACAGCGAGAATTCAGCTTGTTTGATTTCCATATTTCGATGTTTTGCCTGCAAAGATAGAAAAAAAAGATGGACTAACCAAACGTCAGTCCACCTTTTTTATGAATGATTTGTCTGTTATGCGTTATATTCCTGCCAAGACTTAATCTTGATGTCGTTCTGTGAAAGTGCCGTGAAGGCCTCGATGAAGGCCTTGGCCAGACGGACGTTGGTCATCAAGGGAATGTTATGGTCAATGGCACCACGACGGATGCGGTAGCCGTTGGTCAGCTCGCGTTTGGTGTGGTTCTTCGGCACGTTGATGATGAGGTCGAACTTGTGGGCAGCAATCATGTCCATGACGTTGTTCTGACCTTCTTCGTCAGGCCATGCTACGGGCGTAGCCTCGATGCCATTGTCGTTGAAGAACTTGGCGGTACCACCAGTTGCGAAGACCTTATAACCCTTCTTGACCAGTTCCTTGGCGGGTTCCAGCAGACTAACCTTACCCTTGGCGCCACCTGAAGAAATCAGGATGCTGCCTCCATCCTTAGGCAGACGGTAACCGGTAGCGATGAGCGAGTTGAGCATAGCCTCGTTGAGGTCGTCACCCAGACATCCTACCTCACCCGTAGAGCTCATGTCAACACCCAGAACGGGGTCAGCATTTTGCAGACGGGCAAACGAGAACTGAGAAGCCTTGACGCCGATGCGGTCGATGTCGAACTCTGACGAGTCGGGGCGAGAGTAGGGAGCGTCAAGCATGATCTTCGTAGCGGTCTCGATGAAGTTGCGCTTCAGAATCTTGCTGACGAAGGGGAATGAGCGTGATGCACGCAGGTTGCACTCGATAACCTTCACCTCGCGGTTCTTAGCCAGGAACTGGATATTGAAAGGACCGCTGATGTTGAGCTCGGCGGCAATCTTCCGGGCAATCTTCTTAATCTGACGGATGGTAGAGAAGTAGATGTGCTGAGCGGGGAACACCATGGTGGCGTCGCCAGAGTGCACACCGGCGTACTCTACGTGCTCGGAGATGGCGTACTCGACAACCTCGCCCTTGTCAGCTACGGCGTCGAACTCAATCTCCTTGGTCTCGGTCATGAACTTCGAGATAACCACGGGGAACTCCTTGCTGACCTCGGTAGCCATGTTGAGGAAGCGATGCAGCTCTTCGTCGTCATAGCAGACGTTCATGGCAGCACCCGACAGCACGTAAGAAGGACGCACGAGGACGGGATAGCCTACCTGGTTGACAAATTCCTTCACATCCTCGAAAGAGGTCAGCGCACGCCATGCAGGCTGGTCGATGCCGAGCTTATCGAGCATGGCAGAGAACTTGTCGCGGTTCTCGGCACGGTCGATGTCGACAGGACTGGTACCCAGAACGGGAACACCCTGACGGTGCAGTTTCATGGCGAGATTGTTAGGTATCTGACCACCCACAGAGACGATGACACCACGAGGCTGTTCGAGGTCCATAACGTCGAGAACACGCTCCAGCGAGAGCTCGTCGAAGTACAGACGGTCGCACATGTCGTAGTCGGTAGACACTGTCTCGGGGTTGTAGTTAATCATGATGGACTTGTAACCCAGCTTGCGAGCTGTGTTGATCGCGTTCACCGAGCACCAGTCGAACTCTACTGACGAACCGATACGGTAAGCACCAGAGCCGAGCACGACGACAGATTTCTCGTTCTTGTAGTAGTTGATGTCGTGTTTGGGAGCATACTGTTCACCCTCAGGATTTCCGAACGCAGGTGTGTGCGTATAGGTGAAGTAGAGGTAGTTGGTGAGCTCAGGATGCTCGCTGGCAACGGTAGGAATACGCTTCACAGAAGGCAAGATGCCCTTCTGCTTACGATACTCGCGAACCTGCAGGTTCTCCTTCTCCATATTGGTGGACTTGGTCTTCAGAACGAAGCGTGCAATCTGGAAGTCAGAGAAGCCACACTGTTTCACCTCCAGCAAAAGGTCGGTGGGCAGGTCTTCCAGCTTGTCGTACTTCTGCAATTCGTGCTTCAGATCAACGATATGTTTCAGGCGCTCCAGGAACCAGACGTCAATCTTGGTCAACTGCTCGATGCGCTCAACGGTATAACCATCCTCCAAAGCCTGTGCGATAGCAAAGATACGTAGGTCAGTGGGGTTGGCCAGTGCGTCGTCCAGGTTGTCGAACTTGGTGTGGTCGTTGCCCACGAAACCGTGCATGCCCTGACCAATCATGCGGAGACCCTTCTGAATCATCTCTTCGAACGAACGACCGATAGACATAATCTCTCCGACAGACTTCATGCTAGAACCAATCTGACGGCTGACACCGGCAAACTTGGTGAGGTCCCAGCGAGGAATCTTACAAATCATGTAATCGAGAGAGGGAGCGACATAGGCTGAGCTGGTGGTTCCCATCTCACCAATCTGGTCGAGGGTATAGCCCAGTGCTATCTTCGCAGCAACGAAGGCAAGGGGATAGCCGGTAGCCTTAGAAGCCAGCGCAGAAGAACGGCTCAGACGAGCATTGATCTCAATGATGCGGTAGTCGTTGGTCTCGGCATTGAAGGCAAACTGGATGTTACACTCACCGACGATGCCCAGATGGCGGACGCACTTGATGGTGATGTCCTGAAGCATCTTGACCTGCTCATCTTTCAGCGAACAGGTAGGAGCAACAACGATAGACTCACCGGTATGAATGCCGAGGGGGTCGAAGTTCTCCATCGATGCAACGGTGAAGCAATGGTCGTTAGCGTCGCGGATGGTTTCGAATTCAATCTCCTTCCAGCCCTTCAGAGACTCCTCGACAAGAATCTGAGGAGCAAAGGTGAAGGCACTCTCGGCCAGTTCCTTGAAAGCTTTCTCGTCAGGACAGATACCTGAACCCAGTCCACCCAGCGCATAGGCTGAACGGATCATGATGGGGAAGCCAATCTCGTGGGCGGCCTTGAGGGCGTCTTCCATATTTTCCACGGCGTGGCTTACAGGGGTCTTCAGCGCAATTTCGTCAAGTTTCTTAACGAAGAGATCGCGGTCTTCGGTGTTCATAATGGCTTCGACGCTGGTTCCCAGAACCTCTACACCATACTCCTTCAGAATACCCTTCTGGTAGAGCTCAGTACCGCAGTTCAAAGCGGTCTGACCACCAAAAGCCAAGAGAATGCCGTCGGGACGTTCCTTCTTGATAATCTCTGTAACAAAATGGGTGGTGACGGGTTGGAAATACACCTTGTCGGCAATACCTTCAGAAGTCTGAATGGTAGCGATGTTGGGGTTTACTAACACGGAAGAGATACCTTCCTCGCGCAATGCTTTAAGTGCCTGGGAGCCAGAATAGTCAAACTCGCCAGCTTGTCCGATTTTGAGGGCACCCGAACCTAAAACGAGTACCTTTTTTAATTTTTTGTTCATATATCGATGCTGCTTGTTGATTGCATTCTGGGCTGCAAAGGTACAAATATTCTTGCAAAAGACAAAGCAAATCAGTGTTTTTTTGCACTTTTTCGCGCTTTTTATTGCTTTATTGAATATTTATTCGTACCTTCGCAGCCTGAAAGCAGTGTTCCGGTCTGCCGCTGGTGTTCAGCAGAGCACGAGAGGAAAGTCCGGGCAGCATAGGACACTCCACTGGTGAAAGTGCCAGCAGTTGGTGACAGCTGGAGCCGGGAGAAGAAAATTACCGCCTGAAAGGGTAAGGGTGAGAAGGTGGGGTAAGAGCCCACCAGCCTGCGGGTGATCGCAGGGCTGTTCCGTCTGGAGGCTGCAAGTTCGCGTAAACCGTCGGTTGAGGGTTGTCCGCCCAAAGCCTTGTGCTACGACGGAGGGTAGAATGCTTGAGCCGTGGGGTAACCTGCGGAGTAGATAAATGGCAGGCATCTCTTTCAGGAGAAACAGAACCCGGCTTACAGGGACAGTGCTTTCTTTTTAGTTGATAGTTAGGAGATAATAGATAATAGTTGTTGTGCACAAGGTTATACAGTTTCTGAAAATCGGCATTTGGCGAATTACGCGAGGCGATGTGTCATCCTTGCGCTATTTGGGTGTCGAAATACTGAAGAAAGTGTTACTTGCTGTACGTTTCTTTACGGCAAAACGCGTCATGACCAAGGCCTCGGCGCTGACTTATTCAACGTTGCTGGCTATCGTACCTATTCTTGCAGTTGTCTTCGCCATTGCTCGCGGCTTTGGATATAATAAATATATAGAGGTGTGGTTTCGTGATTCGTTATCGTCGCAACCTCAGGTGGCAGAAACGATTATCGGTTTTGTCAATAGTTATCTGGTTCACACAAAGAGTGGCATATTCCTCGGCATCGGTCTGCTATTCATGTTGTACACGGTGTTGATGCTGGTGAGCAACATCGAAGACGCGTTCAATGAAATTTGGCAGGTAAAGAAGGGCCGTTCAATGTTCCGCACATTTACCGACTATCTGGCCATGTTCTTTGTGGCACCGATACTCATTGTATTGTCGTCGGGTATCAGCATCTTCTTGGCTACAGCGGCCAAAGAACTTCCGGACTTTATGATGTTAGGTACAGCTGTACGTTACATGATTGACCTTTCACCCTACGTGTTGATGTCAGGCATGTTCATCGCGCTTTACATCTTTATGCCTAACACGCGAGTGAAGTTTTCGAGTGTGATAGTTCCTGGTATCTTGGCTGGTATCGCCATGCAAGGCTTACAGTTTGTGTATATCCATTCGCAGATATTCCTGTCGAGCTACAACGCCATTTACGGTTCCTTTGCAGCACTACCGTTGTTTATGTTGTGGATGCAGATATCATGGACCATTTGTCTGTTTGGTGCGGAACTCTGCTACACCAATCAAAATCTCGACTACTACGACTATGATGCCCATTCCGGCGAAATCAGCCATCGTTATCGGATTCTGCTCTGCGCCCTGCTGATGAGCCGTATCAGCAAACGTTTTGTAACAGGAGGAAAACCTTACTCTCTGCTTGAATTGCGTGCGGAGACGTCTATCCCCATTCGATTCGTTAATGAACTTGTGTATGAATTGATTGATGCAGGAATGCTTTTGGAAATCACGAACGACGAGAAGGGTGAAGAGAGCCGTTTTGTCCCTGCTATGGATACACAGGCGTTGACATTAGGTACAATGGTTGACCGTTTGGAATCACGTGGACAGTGGAAAATAGATTTGGATATGAACGAACTGTTGAAAGGCGATTGGGCAAAAGCATTAGAAATTCGTTCAAACTACTTGAAAGACGCACGCGGCATTTTATTGCAAGACCTTTAATGCCAACAATTTACGCGACACAATAGAAAATTTGCTTATTTAATATTTTTTTACTAAATTTTTGCAAGTATGTGGAAGAAATTTCGTATATTTGCATCGAAATCATTTTTAATCATCACAAAATTAGGGTTATGACAAAGTATAACATTACCGCAAAGAAGGAAAAAGAGGCTCACTATCGTAGTCTCGTTAGCCCTAAACTGATGGACGAGTTGAAAGAAAAAATCAACCGTATAGTTGTGATGGAGAAAAAGTACAAAGACAAAGATTATTCAGCCAAGAAACTTGCCGAAGAATTGGGAACAAACACTCGCTACATTTCTGCTGTTGTCAATGTGCGCTTCCACATGAACTATACGTCGTTCATCAACAAGTTCCGTATTGAGGAGGCCATGGCTATCCTGGTGGATCGTAGGTATCAGAAGCTACGCATGCAAGAAGTCAGCGATATGGTCGGCTTCTCCAACCGTCAGTCGTTCTACGCTTCTTTCTTCAAACTGATGAAGATGACGCCTCGCGAGTATCGTTTGAGACATCTAGCCCAACATCCTTCTGAAAAATTAAAGCCCGAAAAGAAAAAGAAGGCTACCGCGAAATGAACTACGTCGAAGATTGCGTGCCACACTTCGATTATGTCGAAGAGCGCTTTGCAGATTTACAGTTGCTCAGATACCGCTTAGAGGGATTTGAGCAATTGTCTTTATGTCAGAAACAACTGATTTACTACCTATCGAAGGCTACGCTTTATGGTCGCGACATCACCTTCGACCAGTTTGGTAAGTATAATATCCGCATTCGAAAGACGCTGGAAGCCGTATATACCAGTGATGCTATCGACCACGAGTGTGACGATTTCAGGGCGATGGAAATCTACCTGAAGCGTCTGTGGTTCTCGAATGGCATCTATCACCACTATGGTTGCGACAAGTTTGAGCCCGGCTTCAGCCAGGAATGGTTAAGGCAAGTAATCTGCCAGATTGAAGTAAGTAAACTGCCACTTTACCGTCATGAAACTGTCGGTAATCTGGTGGATGAACTTTTCCCTGTCATCTTCGACCCTAACGTTCTGCCCAAACGTGTTAACAAGGCTGATGGTGAGGACTTGGTCGTGACTTCAGCCTGCAACTTCTACGACGGCGTGACACAGGAGGAGGCAGAAGCATTCTACCAACAGCAGAAAGATGCCGCCGTTGATGACAAACAGCCTGTTTCCTATGGCTTGAACTCTACGCTGGTCAAGGACGACAAGGGTATCCATGAGGATGTGTGGTCGGCCAACGGCCGTTATGGCAATGCCATCCGACAAATTGTCTATTGGCTGGAGAAGGCCAGGACGGTGGTCGAGAACGAACGGCAGGCTCGCATTATCGCTCTCCTTATTAATTATTATAATACTGGCGACCTGCGCGTGTTCAACGACTACTGTATCGAGTGGGTTGGGGAACACGAGGGTAGGATAGACTTCGTCAACGGATTCATCGAGGTGTATGGCGACCCGTTGGGCCTGAAAGGTTCGTGGGAGGGTATCGTGGAATACAAGGACCTCGAAGCCACCAAGCGAACCCAGACCATCAGCCAGAATGCCCAGTGGTTTGAGGACCATTCACCCGTCGACCCGCGCTTCCGCAAGCCTCATGTCAAGGGTGTTACAGCCAATGCCATCTGTGCCGCTATGCTCGGTGGCGAAGAGTATCCCTCGACGGCTATCGGCATCAATCTACCTAATGCCGACTGGATTCGTGCGGAACATGGCTCGAAAAGCATCACTATTTCTAACATTACCGATGCCTACAACAAGGCCGCCCACGGCAATGGTTTCAAGGAGGAATTCGTCATCGACAAAGCAACACTCGCCTTGATAGAGAAGTATGGCGATATATGTGATGACCTGCATACAGACCTGCACGAATGCTTGGGCCATGGTAGTGGACAACTGTTGCCCAGTACTGATCCTGATGCGCTGAAAGCCTACGGCAACACCATTGAGGAGGCGCGTGCCGACCTCTTCGGACTCTATTATATTGCCGACCAGAAACTCATAGACCTGGGTCTTGTGCCTGATGCAGAGGCATATAAGTCGCAGTATTACAGTTACATCATGAATGGCCTGATGACCCAGCTCATCCGCATCGAACCGGGTCGACAGATAGAGGAAGCCCACATGCGCAATCGTGCCCTGATAGCCCATTGGTGCTACGAACAGGGTGGGGAAGTGATTACGATGGAGAAGCGCGATGGTAAGACCTATATACGTGTAAATGACTATGAAGCTTTACGTGAACTGTTTGCCCATTTGCTAGCTGAGATTCAGCGCATTAAGAGCGAAGGTGACTACGATGCAGCCCGTCAATTGGTGGAACGTTATGCCATCAAGGTAGATGTCGACCTTCATCAAGAGGTGCTGGCTCGTTACAAGAAACTGAACTTAGCACCCTATAAGGGCTTCATCAATCCTTGGCTCATTCCCGTTCTCGATGCCGACGGAGAAATCTGCGACGTTCAGGTCGACTATTCCGAGAGTTATGTTCACCAAATGCTACGATATGGACAAGAGTACGGGACGTTGTAAGAAGGATGATGTAAGATGGAAGATGTAAGAGATAAAGTTAAGGAAATTAAGCAGTCGTTCCGTCTGATGATGGATGGTGCTGTTGCTCAGTCGATGCGCGACAAGGGATTAAACTATCATCTCAATTGGGGCGCCACGCTCCCTCGCCTGAAAGCCAAGGCCGAGGAGCTAAAAGCCAATAGCCAACAGCCAAATGCCAAAAGCCAATACGACCTTGCCATTGCCCTTTGGAAAGAGAACGTCCGCGAGTGTAAGATTCTGGCTACGATGCTGATGCCACCCGAGCGGATGTTGCCTGGCGTGTGCGATATTTGGATGGAACAGATTCCCTCGCAGGAGATTGCTGAACAGGCGGCTTTCAACTTGTGGCAACATCTGCCTTACGCACCGGAAAAGGCCTACCAATGGATTGCCAGCGACCAGGAATACTACCAACTCTGTGGTTTTCACGTGCTGTCACGATTGTTTATGAACGGACAGGAACCTAACGAGCGGGGCATCAATGAATTTATCGACCAGTCGCTCTCTGCACTTCAGGGCCCGTATATGTCAGTTCGCAAGGCGGCTATGCAGAGTCTCCAGCGCTTTGCAGAACTGGGTCTTGTATATGAGAGAATGGCCAAAAGCGCAACGAAATCCATTAATTTAGATTTTTTATAAACTATTTTGCCGTTTTCTAAAGAAAAAGTAGTAATTTTGTGCGGTTTTAACCGATATAGCCACATAAAATGAAAGAAAACGTCAAGACTACTGTCAGGAATATTCTGTCCAATTATTTGGAGCAGAACAACTTACGCAAGACCCCTGAGCGTTTTGCCATTCTTGATGCCGTCTACGATACACAAGAACATTTCACGTTGGAAGAGTTGGGCGAGAAACTGAACGACAAAGACCGCTTCCCCGTCAGTCGTGCAACGCTATATAACACGTTGAAGCTGTTTATGGAATTGCGTCTGGTTATTCGACACCGCTTTCAGGGTGCCACGAAATACGAGGCTTGTTACGACAACAATAGCCACTGTCATCAGATTTGTACGGTTTGCGGTAAGGTGACGGAGTTTAAGTCTAAAAAGATTAATGACGCCATCAGGTCGCTCCACATGAAGAGTTTTCGCATGGATGGTTTCTCGTTATACGTCTATGGCCTCTGCAAGAGTTGTCAGGTAAAACAGGCAAAACATGCGAAAGCCAAATCAAAACAGCAAAAGGTAGAAAAAGCAAAGAAAGTTGAGAAAGTAAAACATTAAGATATACACAACTATGAATCAAGGTAAAGTTGATGTCCTGCTCGGTTTGCAGTGGGGCGACGAAGGAAAAGGTAAGGTGGTCGACGTGCTGACCCCGCAGTATGATGTGATAGCCCGTTTCCAGGGCGGTCCGAACGCTGGCCATACACTCGAGTTTGAGGGCCAGAAGTATGTGTTGCGCTCTATCCCCTCGGGTATCTTCCAGGGTGGCAAGGTCAACATCATCGGTAATGGCGTGGTGCTGGCTCCCGACCTGTTTATGGACGAAGCCAAGGCGTTGGAGGCCAGTGGCCATGCACTGAAGGAGCGCCTGCACATCTCGAAGAAGGCTCACCTCATCATGCCTACCCATCGCGTGCTCGATGCCGCTTACGAGGCCCAGAAGGGTAAGAACAAGGTTGGCACTACGGGTAAGGGCATTGGCCCGACGTACACCGACAAGGTCAGCCGTAATGGTCTGCGCGTGGGCGATATCCTCGATGGTTTCGAGGAGAAGTATGCTGCTGCCAAGGCTCGTCACGAGGCTATTCTGAAGTCGCTGAACTTCGAGTACAACATCGACGAAGTAGAAAAGAAGTGGCTTGAAGGCGTGGAATATCTGCGCCAGTTCCCCATTGTCGACAGCGAGCACGAAATCAACAACGTGCTGCGTTCTGGCAAGAGCATTCTCTGCGAAGGTGCTCAGGGCACGATGCTCGACGTCGACTTCGGCAGCTATCCCTTTGTGACCTCTTCGAACACCATCTGCGCTGGTGCCTGCACGGGCTTGGGCATTGGTCCCAACAAGATTGGCGAGGTGTTCGGCATCATGAAGGCTTACTGCACACGTGTGGGTGCTGGTCCTTTCCCCACAGAGCTCTTCGACGAGACTGGCAAGAAGATTCGCGACTTGGGTCACGAGTATGGTGCCGTTACAGGTCGTGAGCGCCGTTGTGGTTGGATTGACCTCGTGGCTCTGCGCTATTCTATTATGGTGAATGGCGTTACCCAACTTATCATGATGAAGAGCGACGTGCTTGATGGCTTCGATACCATTAAGGCTTGTACGTCTTATAAAGTCAATGGTGTGGAAACACGCGACTTCCCTTATGATATCGAGAAGGGTATCGAACCTATCTACAAGGAGTTGCCCGGTTGGAAGACCGATATGACCCAGTTCACTGACGAGAGCCAGTTCCCCAAGGAGTTCTCTGACTATATCAAGTTCCTTGAGAAAGAATTGGAAACCCCCATCAAGATTATCTCTATCGGTCCTGACCGTGCTCAAACCATCGTACGTAAATAATGGCACAGAAACCAAGTATTCCCAAAGGAACGCGCGACTTCGGCCCCTTAGAGATGGCCAAGCGCAACTATATTTTCAACACCATCCGCTCCGTTTACGAGCTCTATGGCTTCCAGCAGATTGAGACTCCCGCTCAGGAGACGCTGGCAACGCTCATGGGCAAGTATGGTGAGGAAGGTGACAAACTGCTATTCAAGATTCTGAACTCAGGCGACTACCTCAATAAGATTGACGATCAGGAACTGACGGAACGCAATACGCTTCGTCTGGCTTCTAAAATCTGCGAAAAGGGTTTGCGCTACGACCTCACCGTGCCTTTTGCCCGCTATGTGGTGATGCACCGCGAGGAGTTGCAGTTGCCCTTCAAGCGTTATCAGGTGCAGCCTGTGTGGCGTGCAGACCGTCCCCAGAAAGGCCGCTATCGTGAGTTCTATCAGTTTGATGGCGACGTCGTTGGTTCCGACTCGCTGCTCAACGAGGTGGAACTGATGCAGATTGTCGATACGGTCTTCACCCGCTTTGGCGTTCGCGTGCAGATCAAGATCAACAACCGCAAAATCCTCACGGGTATTGCTGAGGTCATTGGTGCTGCCGATAAGATTGTGGATATTACCGTAGCCATCGACAAACTCGATAAGATTGGTATCGACAACGTCAATCAGGAATTGCGCGAGGACGGGCTCAGCGAAGAGCAGATTCAGAAGCTCCAGCCTATCATCATGCTCGAAGGTACCAACGAAGAAAAGCTGAACACCATTGCTGAAGTCTTGAAAGACAGTGAGACAGGTCTGAAGGGTGTCGAGGAATCTCGCTACATCCTCAGTTTCCTGACCTCTCTGAAGAATGAGATTCAGCTTGACCTCACTCTCGCTCGTGGCTTGAGTTACTACACGGGTGCCATCTTCGAAGTGAAGGCCCTTGATACGCCGATGGGCTCTATCTCTGGTGGTGGTCGTTACGACAACCTCACGGGCATCTTCGGTATGCCTGGTCTTTCGGGTGTGGGCATCTCGTTTGGTGTTGACCGTATCTACGACGTGCTCAATGCCCTCGACCTCTATCCCAAGGATTCGCTGCAGACCACGCAGGTGCTCTTTATCAATTTTGGTGAGAAGGAAACCGCCTACTGCCTGCCTATTATAAATAAGGTACGCGCGAATGGCATCCGTGCCGAAATCTATCCCGACAGCGCCAAGATGAAGAAGCAGATGTCGTATGCCAATGCCAAGCAGATTCCCTTTGTGGTGCTGGCTGGAGAGAGCGAGATGGAGGCCGGAAAGGTAACGCTGAAGAATATGGAGACAGGCGAACAGGTTCTTGTCTCGCCAGACGAGCTCGTATCGAAACTGTCGTAATAACGATATACCGTTATAACGAAATAAAGAAAAAACATACAATGAAACAAATCAAACTACTTGCTGCATTGATGGCCTTGGTGCTTGTGTGCACCTCGGCCACCAATCAGAAAACAACTACTATTTTTGTCATTGGCGACTCTACTGCTGCCAAGAAGGACCTCTCCAAAGGTTCTCCTGAGCGCGGGTGGGGTATGGCGCTGCAATGCTATTTTGACGAGGCTTTTATCCGTGTTGATAATCATGCTGTCAATGGTCGCTCGTCGAAGAGTTTCATCGACGAAGGGCGCTGGCAGAAGGTGCTCGACAAGTTACAGCCTGGTGATTACGTCATCATTCAGTTTGGTCATAATGATGAGAAACCCCAGCCCGCACGTCATACTGAGCCGGGCTCGACGTTTGATGCCAATCTGGCAAAGTTTGTCAACGATACGCGTGCCAAGGGCGGTATTCCTGTCTTGATGAATCCTGTGGTGCGTCGTAATTTTGCAGTTAAGGCTGTCAAGAATGATGATGATGAGGCACTGCGCAACACAACCTTCAAAGATGGTGCCAACATCAAAGAAGGCAACGTGTTGGTGGATACCCACGGACTCTATGCCGTTGCCCCCAGAAATGTTGCCGATAGTCTGCATGTTCTCTTTGTTGATGCCACTCAGATTACCCACGACTTAGAGCAGAACTTGGGCGTTGAGGGTTCCAAGAAGTTGCATATGTGGTATAAGCCTGGCGAACACCCAGCCATTCCCGATGGTAAACAGGACAATACACACTATAATATCTATGGTGCTCATCAGGTGGCTCGTCTGTTGGCTGATGCTTTGTGTGCGGAGATTCCTTTGTTTTCGAAGTATCGCACCAACGACAAACCCTGTAAGATGGAGCAGTAAAATACTGTCGAAGATTTTTCCGTTGAAAATAATTCCTGCAAATTTCTTGCAGGAATCATTTTTTCTTCGTATCTTTGCAAAAGTGATATTATTATCTAACCAAACAAATACATTATCGATTATGAAGAAAAAGTTCATTTGCGCCGTTTGTGGATATATCTACGAAGGCGATGCTGCTCCCGAGAAGTGCCCCATCTGTAAGGCTCCTGCCTCAAAGTTCTCTGAACTGAAGGAACAGACTGGCGACGTAACCTACGCTACAGTTCACCGTCTGGGTGATGGTAAGATTGAGGGCGTTCCCGAAGAGATGATTCAAGAGTTGCGCAACAACTATAATGGTGAGTGTGGTGAGGTCGGTATGTACATTGCGATGGCTCGTCAGGCTGACCGCGAGGGCTATCCTGAGATTGCCGAGGCTTTCAACCGCTATGCTCTGGAGGAGGCTAAGCATGCTGCTCAGTTCGCTGAACTGTTAGGCGAGGTTGTTTTCGATACCAAGACCAATCTGGAGAAGCGTGCTGCTGCCGAAGAGGGTGCTTGTGCTGATAAGTTCGAACTGGCCAAGCAAGCTAAGGCTATGGGCTTTGATGCTATACACGACATGGTTCACGAAGCTGCAAAGGATGAGGCCCGTCATGGTGCTGGCTTCGCTGGCCTGTTGAAGCGCTATTTTGGAAAGTAAAGGCAATAAAATAGGAGAAAAGCCGTTTTATCTGTATATGATAAGACGGCTATTCTTCTTTTTAACAATATGTGTGTTGCTGGTATCGTGCAGCGATAACGACTCGTTCTCTACAGATGCGAGCCACCGTCTGACGTTTACCTGCGATACAGTACGCATGGACACCCTTTTTGCCAAGGTACCCTCGTCCACCTATTCCTTCTGGGTGCACAACCAGTCGGGCGATGGTCTGCGACTTCGCACAGTTCGTCTGGAGCGTGCCGGACAGTCGGGCTTCCGTGCCAATGTTGACGGCACCTTCCTCAATCCTGTTGTCAACGACTTGGAGATTCGTAAGGGCGACAGTTTGCGTGTATTCGTTGAGGTGACTGCTGCAGAGAATGTTTCGCCCGACCCGCAATTGCTGGAGGACAACCTGCTGTTTACGTTGGAGAGTGGGGTGGTGCAGAAAGTCAATCTGCGCACCTATAGTTGGAATGCTGAGCAGTGGCAGAATGTCGACGTCACAGCTGATCGCACTATTGAAACATCCACGCCCATTGTTATCTATGGCGGCATCAACGTTGCCGAGGGGGCTACGCTAACCATCAAGAATACAACACTTTATTTCCACGATGGTGCTGGCATCACTGTTGCTGGTGGTTTGATTGCTGAGAACGTGACGATGCGTGGCGACCGTCTGGACCATATGTTCGCCTACTTACCCTACGACCGTGTCAGTGGTCAGTGGCAAGGCATTACGGTGAAGGCGAAAGCTGATGGCTGTGAGTTCACTGATTGTGAGATTCGAAATGCTATGGATGCGTTACAGTGCGACTCTACCAGCATCATCCTCACCAATACGATTATCCACAACAGCAAAGGCTTTGGCCTGTGGGCTCACGATAGCGACGTGGCTATCAGCAACTGCGTGTTGTCTAATGCTCTCAACGACTGCGTAGCACTCTTGGGTTGTCAGGCAATTATCGACCAGACAACATTGCCCCAATTCTATCCGCTGTCTGCCAATCGTGGTGCTGCCCTGCGCTTTGCCCCTTCTGAGAAGAAACCGATTAAGCTATTGTGTACCAATACGTTGGCTACGGGTTATGCTGAAGATGTGGTGATGGGTGAGGTTGACGAGGATTCTGGCTATTATTTCGAGAATTGCCTGCTACGCACCCCTGAAATCGAGGATGCTGAACTGGTGAAAGATATTATCTGGGAGCAGAAAGACGACGAGATTCAGGGTGTTAAGCACTTCCTGCTTGTCGATGGAGATAAAATGATCTACGACTTCCGACTCAAAGAGGAGTCACCTGCCTACGAGAAACTGATTGGTTGGCAGGCTACAGAACAATAAAATTCGTTTCATTCGTATAATTCGTGGTTTCTATGAAGAACATTTGCATATTTACGGGTGCTCGACCCAATTTCATCAAGGTGGCACCACTCATCCGTGCTATCGAGCGTACTGACAATTGCGCATATCGTCTGGTTTATGCGGGTACTGCCGACGACCCGACGCTGGAATCGTCGCTGTTTGACGACCTGCAGATTCGTCGCCCTGACGTCTTTCTGGGTGTCGACTGTGAGAACCTCAACGAACTGACGGGTAGGGTGATGGCAGAGTTTGAGCGCTATCTGGAGGAAAATGCCACCGATACGGTTATTGTGGTTGATGACCTTGCCTCGACAATGGCTGCTGCTATCGTTACCAAGAAGCGTGGACTGCGCCTGGCGCACCTTGTGGCAGGTACGCGCTCGTTCGATATCTCCATGCCTAAGGAGATTAACCGTCTGGTCATCGACGGACTCAGCGACCTGCTGTTTACGGCAGGCGTAGGCTCCAGCAGCATTGCCACCCGTGAAGGTGCTGAGAATCACAAGATTTATATGGTGGGTAACATCCTGATGGATACCCTGCGCTATAACCACAACCGTTGGACGCGTCCGGCTTGCCTTGATGGCATCAACGATGGCGAATACCTCGTCTTCACCATCAATCGCAAGGCTTTGTTGGCTGACGAAGACAATCTGCGCCGTATGCTTCAGGCTATCACCGAGGTCGCAGGCTCTCTGCCCGTCATTGCTCCCCTCCGTGGTCGTGCCTACGATGTAGTGTCCTCGTTCCATTTGCCATCTTCCGTCATCCATCTTACATCTTCTCTCAGTTACCTCGATTTCGGCTACCTCACCGCTCATGCCAAGGGTATTATCACCGATTCCGGTAACGTCGCTGAAGAGGCTACCTTCAATCAGGTTCCATGCATCACGCTCAACTCCTATACCGAGCATATCGAGACTGTTAAGCAGGGCACCAATGTCCTTGTTGGCGAGGATGCTGACCGTCTGCGAGAGGAACTGCAGCACATGGTCCATGGTCAGTGGAAGACGTCCTCCTTGCCCGACCGTTGGGACGGACGTACTGCCGAGCGTATTGTGCAGATACTATGTAACTAAAAGAAAATGAGGGACTTCGCATTTGTGAAGTCCCTCGTTCTTTCATCCCGTTTATCTTGTTGGTGGGAAACCGAAACCTTGTGGCTGGGGAGCTCTCTCTGGCGTGCCGAAGAAAGAAGCTTCAGCGTCCTTTTCGTCCAGTTTGAACACCATAAAGTTGGGGTTCTTTTCTGTGCAGGGCGCCCACTTGCCACCCTTGGGGCCGTTAGGATCGCTGTATTTTACGAAATTGCTCCATGCGGTGAGCATTTTCTCAGAGAGGTCCCAGTCGCCCTTTGTCCAAGGACGCCAGCAATGTTTCAGCGATTTAAAGACAAACCAGAGGTCTGAGGAGTGGAAAGCACCCTTCAGACGCTGTGTTACCTCAGGGTGAGAGCCGTCGTCGGGCAACGGACGGGCAAACTGGTAGGCCCATGCCTTGCCGCCTTTCTGCTGGCGAACCTTGCAGAACTCTACGATGTTTGGAGCCATATTACCCATATCGTTCAGCGTGAAGCCAATCATATAAGGAACATCCGCCAACGTGCCCTCACGCGTGGCGTCGTCGAAGCTCTTCACGCAGACGTAGCCGTCAATCATCGGCATAAAGGGCAGTCCCCTGCGCATGAATGCCATCGGTCCGCTGGGCTGTTGCCCGTCGTTGTTAATCTGATAATACAGGGTGTTCAGCGCAAAGACCGTCTCTGTCGATGCCTGACGCATCTTCTGCAGGTCGGTCAGTCCAGCCCAGTCAAACACCTTCTTGGCGTTGGCTTCAGCGTCAGCAAACGTACCGCCACTATAGCGTCCACCTATCATATTGCCGTTGGCATCGGGGATGGCGAGTCCCTGCGCACTCATGATGACAGCCTTGTGGAACAGGCCGCGAGCCAGCGGACTCTCGCAGAGCGTACGCACACTGCCTCCACCGGCGCTCTGTCCGAAGATGGTTACGTTGTTGGGGTCGCCACCAAACTGTGCAATGTTCTTCTTAATCCACTTCAGCGCCTCAATCTGGTCGAGAATACCGTAGTTTCCTGACACATGGTGTGGGCTTTCAGCCGATAGGGCAGGGTGGACGAGGAATCCGAAGACGCCCAGACGATAGTTAATGCTGACGAGCACCACATCCTTGGCGCCCCATTCCTGTCCGTCGAATTCAGGCTCAGAGCCCCATCCCTCGCGGAAACCGCCGCCATGAATCCATAGGGCTACAGGCAGTTTCTTGTTGACTTGCCCAGGAGCCTTCGTCCATACGTTCAGATACAGGCAGTCCTCGCTATAGGGAGCCTCCTTGCCGTAGCCCCATTCTGTGAAGTAGCCGCCCGGATACTGGATGGCCTGATAGCTGGGGTGTCCGAAGGTGTCGCAAATCTTCACGCCCTTCCAAGGAACGATGGGCTGGGGCTCTTTCCATCTGTTCTCCTTGATGGGTGGGGCAGCGTAGGGGATACCACGATACACAAACACGTCGGGATGGTCATCGGCCAGTACTCCTTGTACCTGACCACCCTCAATCGTTAACACTGGGTTCTCTGACCCTTGGTCAGAGTGTGGCGTTGCAATATTGTCTGCAGCATTTGCAGTTACTGCTACCATGAGCAGAAGAGACAAAAACAGTTTTTTCATACTTGTTGTTGATAAAGTTAGTTAGCTAGTGCAAAGGTACACCTTTTTTATGAATGTTGTACACAAAAAGCAAAAATGTTACGAAAAAATTGCGAAATAGGCGAATTGTGGGTCGGAAATCATTTTATTCTATAATTGTTTGGTGGTTTGGCGGTTTATTTGTATCTTTGCGGCAGAATAACTTATAGAATAAGATATGTATTTACCACCTTTCCGCCTCACACCAGAGATACTGCGTTTGATCTCTGAAATAGCTTCGCAAGCCGGAATTCTTCGTGCGCTTGATAAAATCGACGATTTTTCGATGAAACGGGACGAAAATTTATCGGATTTTGCCACTTCTGTACCCGAAAGTGCCGATGGAACCATGTTTATTACCTATATTTTGCGCACTTTGCAGGAAACGGTTCGCCAGGAGGTAGAACAAAAACTACAGGATAAAATAGAACGCGAAGTAAAGGATAAAATAGAGAGTAAAGTAAAGGAGAAAAGGGAAGAACAAAAGCCTTCCAAAGTAGAGGATAAAAGTGTTAAAACGGTAGAGAATAAGCCCCTTTCTCTGCGTCTGAGTGGCTCCGAACAGCGTGTTGTATCACTTTTAGCCAACGATTCGCATCTAACTATTGCCGATTTGAGCCAAAAAGCCCATCTTTCTGAGGCTGGAATCAATAAAATCCTGGCTTCTCTGCGCAAGAAGGGCGTGCTGGAGCGTGTGGGCGCCAATAAGAATGGTTATTGGATTGTAAAGTAAAACATAAACGAAATGTCTGTAACATACTCGCTTACATTATTTTATATAAACCGAGTAAAATAGGTAAAAGATAAATTGTGGGCCGATTATTTTGTCAGCCCACAATTATTTTGTAATTTTGCGGGCGATTTAAACTTAAACATATATTGTAGATATGATCAACATTACTTTTCCAGACGGATCTGTTCGCTCGTATGAGCAGGGCGTTACTGGACTTCAGATTGCCGAGAGCATCTCGCCTGCTCTGGCACGCAGCGTTATTAGCTGTGGCGTGAATGGTGAGACTGTAGAGCTGAACCGTCCTATCAACGAGGACGCTACCATTGCTCTGTATAAGTGGGATGATGCCGAGGGTAAGCACACCTTCTGGCACACGTCAGCACACCTCTTGGCCGAGGCATTGCAGGAGTTGTATCCTGGCATTCAGTTCGGCTTTGGTCCTGCTGTCGAGAACGGTTTCTTCTATGATGTGCTGTTGAAGGACGGCGAGATGATCAAGGAGAGCGACTTCCCCAAGATTGAAGACAAAATGCGTGAACTGGCCTCTAAGAAGGAGCCTGTCGTTCGTAAGGAGGTGGCTAAGGCCGATGCCCTGAAGCAGTTTGCTGCCGATGGTCAGACCTACAAGTGCGAGCACATTGAGCAGGACTTGGAGGATGGTACTATCACAACCTATACGCAGGGCGCATTTACTGACCTCTGTCGTGGTCCGCACCTCATGGATACGGGTGAAATCAAGGCTATCAAGCTGACAAGTGTTGCTGGTGCCTTCTGGCGTGGTGATGCTACCCGTGAGCAGATGCAGCGCCTGTATGGTATCTCGTTCCCCAAGAAGAAGATGCTCGACGAGTATCTCGTGATGCTGGAGGAAGCCAAGAAGCGCGACCATCGTAAGATAGGTAAGGAGATGGAATTGTTCATGTTCAGCGACAAGGTTGGCAAGGGTTTGCCCATCTGGTTGCCGAAGGGTACTGAGCTCCGTCTGCGCTTGCAGGACCACTTGCGTAAAGTTCAGAAGCGTTTTGGATATCAAGAGGTTATCACTCCGCATATTGGTTCAAAAAATCTCTATGTTACCTCTGGTCACTATGCTCATTATGGCAAGGATTCCTTCCAGCCCATCCATACTCCTGAGGAGGATGAGGAGTACATGCTGAAGCCGATGAACTGTCCTCACCACTGCGAGATTTTCGCTTGGAAGCCTCGTTCTTATCGTGACCTGCCTCTGCGTATCGCTGAGTTCGGTACCGTCTATCGTTACGAGCAGAGTGGTGAGTTGCACGGACTGACCCGTGTACGTTCGTTCACGCAGGACGATGCCCACCTGTTCTGTCGTGCTGACCAGGTGAAGCAGGAGTTCCTGAACGTGATGGACATCATCAATATCGTCCTCAAGGCTTTCGGTTTTGAGTTCGAAGCCCAGATTTCTCTCCGCGACCCCAACGACCACGAGAAGTACGTAGGTACTGACGAGGACTGGGCACTGGCTGAGAAGGCTATCCAGGAGGCTTGCGAGGAGAAGGGGCTGCCCGCTAAGGTGGAATATGGCGAGGCTGCCTTCTATGGTCCTAAGCTCGACTTCATGATTAAGGACGCCATTGGTCGTCGTTGGCAGTTGGGTACCATCCAGGTGGACTACAACCTGCCCAAGCGCTTCCAGTTGGAATATACCGACGAGGACAACACCAA
>JAEEGG010005001.1_pt1 | contig 31828 bp, 28 predicted proteins | sample 9134161 | NCBI WGS metagenome assembly JAEEGG01 (sample SAMN16246543, study PRJNA631951) | gut metagenome | biome: gut microbiome; feature: rumen; material: CR-attached | host: Bos | place: Iran: Karaj | collected 2018-10
CTCCCTATTCCCAAATGGCTGTCGTGAAGTGTCTTAAAGCCCATTCAACAACTCTCCATTTACAATTCGCCAACAGTACCGCTATCCGTCTCGCCAATATCTATGCCTGTCATAATGTCTATTGTAATCGTGGGGTGAACGGTATTGATGGGTCACTCAGTACTGCCGCAGGCTTTTCCCTTGTTACGGACGCCCCGGTGTTATGTGTCATTGGTGACCTGAGTTTCTTCTACGACCAGAACGCATTATGGAACCAGAACCTGCGTGGGAATTTCCGTATCCTGTTGATGAATAATGGCAAAGGGGGTATCTTTAACATGTTGTCAGGCTTGGAACAAAGTCCGGCCCGTGACAAGTTCGTGGCTGCAGAGCATCATACCTCCGCCAAAGGAATCTGTGAACAGAATGATATCGTCTATATGAGAGCGGATGATATGGTGGAGATGCAGGAGGGTGTTGACCGGCTGCTGCAGGAACAGAGTGACCGTCCAATGCTTCTGGAGGTGTTTACCGATGCCGCTGAGGATGAGCGGGTCTTCAAAGATTATTATGCGCAATTCAAAAAGAAATAAATATGGCACAAAGAGAATGGAAAGAGATTAGGAAGTTCGAGGAGATCCTCTTTGAGGAGTATCATGGTATAGCGAAGATCACCATCAATCGTCCTCGATATCGTAATGCGTTTACGCCTAAGACGACATTGGAGTTGTCACAGGCTTTTGCCCTTTGCCGGGAGATGCAGAATATCCGTGTGGTGTTGTTGACAGGTGCCGGTGACAAGGCATTCTGCTCTGGTGGTGATATGCATGTCAAGGGACGTGGTGGTTATGTGGATGACGAGGGCGTGCCTCGTCTGAGTGTCCTCGATGTACAGATGCAGATTCGTCGCTTGCCCAAACCCGTTATCGCAATGGTTAATGGTTATGCCATCGGTGGTGGTCACGTGCTCCATCTGGTATGTGATCTGACCATCGCCTCTGAGAATGCCATCTTCGGACAGACAGGTCCGAAGGTAGGTTCTTTTGACGCAGGCTTCGGCTCCAGCTATCTCGCCCGTATTGTCGGACAGAAGAAAGCCCGTGAGATATGGTTCCTCTGTCGTCAGTACTCTGCCAAGGAGGCTGAGGAGATGGGGATGGTCAATAAGGTGGTACCTTTCGACCAGTTGGAGGATGAGTGTGTCGCTTGGGCTGAGGAGATGATGGAGCGTAGTCCTATCGCCCTCCGCATGATCAAGGCAGGACTGAATGCCGAGCTCGACGGACAGGCAGGTATCCAGCAGTTGGCTGGTGATGCCACCATGTTGTATTATTTCTTGGATGAGGCTCAGGAAGGTGGTAAGGCGTTCTTGGAGAAGCGCAAGCCCGACTTCGAGCAGTATCCTAAGATTCCGTGATAGTTGAAAGTGAAAATTGATATAGAGGAGCGAGTGCTCCATTTCAAACAGCCGGCAGGAACTTCCCGTGGGGTATACACGGAACGGAGAATCTGGCTGGTGACGATATCCGATGGGGAGCGTATCGGAGTAGGGGAGTGTGCGCCGTTACCGAACCTCAGCTGCGACGATATCCCCAACTATACCGAGGTACTCCGTCGTTTCTGCGATGAGGTGGAGCGGACAGGCGAGCTTGATACCGAGGCTCTGCGTGACTATCCCTCCATGCTCTTCGGCTTGGAGACAGCACTGATGGATGTCAGATGTAAGATGGAAGATGGAAGAAGTTTGTTGTTTGACAACGCTTTTTCTCGTGGTGAAGTCGGTATCCCCATCAACGGACTGGTATGGATGGGCTCCTTCGAGGAGATGAGGGAGCGCATCGAACAGAAACTGGCACAGGGCTTCCATTGTGTCAAACTGAAGATTGGTGCCATCGACTTTGATGCCGAACTGGAACTCGTCAGGAGAATCCGTGAGCGTTTCAGTCTTCATGAGGTGGAATTGCGGGTGGATGCCAATGGGGCTTTTCCTTTCGAAGAGGCTCTTTATAAGATGGAGCTGCTCTCGCAATTTGCGTTACACTCCATCGAACAACCTATCAAGGCAAAGCAGTGGGCGAACATGGCGGAGCTCTGTCGGGAGTCACCTCTGCCTATCGCATTGGACGAGGAACTGATTGGTGTCAACGACCCTGACCAGAAACGACAGATGCTGAATATCATCCGTCCTCGCTACATCATCCTGAAACCGTCCTTGCATGGGGGGATGATGGGTGTCCGTGAGTGGATAGACATCGCTAATGATATGGGTATCGGTTCTTGGATCACCTCTGCCTTGGAGAGTAATATCGGTCTGAACGCCATCGCACAGCTGGCGGCAGATATCTATGGTCCTCATATCCGTATGCCACAAGGGTTGGGGACTGGACAACTTTTTACGGATAATATCCCCATGCCCCTGGAAATACGAGGGGAAAAACTTTGGAGAGTTCATAGTTGACACTGAAGGAATTCCTTGAAGAGTGGAATAACTCTTCGGAAACAATACTGGTGCATACCAGTGGGTCGACAGGCAAACCGAAACCAATGCTGGTGGAGAAACGACGCATGGAGGCCTCGGCACGTATCACCTGTCAGTTCTTAGGACTGAAAGAAGGTGACACCGCCCTGCTCTGTATGCCCCTTGATTATATCGCTGGTAAGATGATGGTAGTGCGTTCGCTGGTTTGGAGCCTTCATTTGATGTGTTTGGAGCCTTCAAGTCACCCGTTTGGAGCCTCCAAACACCCCGAATGTAACGTCCCCATAGATTTCGCGGCAATGGTACCCATGCAGGTATGGAATACACTACAGGTACCAGAGGAGCGGGAGAGATTGATGCAGGTCCGTCACCTGATTATCGGTGGCGGTGCCATCAATAACGAGTTGGCGGAGGCATTGAAGGACTTCCCCAATGCTGTGTGGAGTACGTATGGGATGACGGAAACGCTGTCGCATATCGCCTTGCGACGACTGAACGGTCCTGAGCGCAGCGATTGGTACACACCCTTCGAGGGTGTTGAGGTGTCACTGAGTGAGGAAGGTTGTCTCGTCATCCATGCTCCTGCCGTCCACGACGGTCTCTTGGTCACTAATGATATCGCCGAACTGTCACCTGTCAACTCTCACTTGTCACCTAACCAATTCCGCATCCTCGGCAGAAAGGATAATGTCATCTGCTCAGGTGGTATCAAGATACAGATAGAAGAGGTGGAGCGACTATTGCATCCGCATCTCCAGGTGCCTTTTATGATTACCAAGGCACCAGATCAGAGACTGGGTGAACAGGTCGTCCTGCTCATCGAGTCCCACGATATACCTGCTGTTCAGGATATCTGTCGTCAGGTGTTGCCCAAATACTGGCAACCCCGTCAATACCTTTCCGTTGACCATATCCCTCTCACAGAGACAGGCAAGCCTGCCCGTGCAGAGGCAGAGCGTTTGGCTAAATTGTATCAGTAAAAGGAGCTATTTCGTTCATTTTCCCTAACCTCGTAACAAAAAAGTTTGTTATGGGGTTAGCATTTTGAACGGCTGAAGGGTATTACTATAAAAAGACGTGATGGAAAGACATGAAAGGCTACGGGTAGGCGAGCAAAGCTCAGGAATGATCCAAAGGCTGTTCAAACAGTACTACGCCAAGATGCTGAGGGTGGCACGTACGATCCTCTACGATGAGCAGGAAAGTAAAGATGTGGTCAGTGACATCTTTGAGAGTCTGCTTCATGGACAGACAGAACTGATGCCTGACACAGAGGAGCGTTACTTGCTGACGAGCGTTCGTAACCAATGCTTGAAACGTATCCGCCATCAGGAAACAAGGCTCCGCTTGGAGACTTCACCTGCAGAGAAACCGTCTGATGCAGAGAATGAAGACGAGCGCATAACCGACATCGTCGAGTTTGTTGTCAGCTATCTGACAGAACAAGAGCAACGCATCTTCCACTTTCGTTTCACTGAAGGGTATAGCTATGAGGAGATCGCTTCTTCTGAAGGCATCAGTCGCGTAGCTGTATGGAAACATCTTTCACACGCCTTGAAAGAAATCAGGAACCGTTTTAATCCGAAAGGCTTATGAAAAAAAACTACCACAACAAACAGCTTTGCCGCGATATGCAGGAAGAGCCCGACAAGTATTCCGATCAAGAGATAGAGGAAATGATGGACGATCTTGACCAAATGCCTGACGTTGATGAAGCATGGCAGCAGTTCACCTGGCAGCATATACCCTCAGAACGTCCTATACATACGTGGCGTAAGATCGCAGCCATACTCATTGGCATATTAGCACTATCAGGTATTGCCATCGCAGCAGTTCAAATGATGCGTCAGTCCCAGCATGAGGAACAGCCTGTAACAGCGGTAGAAAAGCCTCAGTCTGCAATCATCGTATCTCAAACCCTTCCAGCTGATACCATCGTCAAGACAGAACCTGTCGTTTTCGACAATGTCCCACTCGATAGCATTGCCAAGGACATTGCTACCTATCATCACCTTGAGGTGGACTTACAGAATGAAAGGCAACGGGTAGGCGCGTCAGCGGGAATGCAGGCCAGTCAACTCCGTTTCTATTTCGTATGGAATCAGGAAGAGAGTCTGCAAGAGGTCATAGAGAAGTTAAATATGTTCGAACATGTCAATATGGCTGTAGAGAACGGAAAACTGATTGTCAGATGATGAAGCACTTCATGATGCCCCTTATTACCCTGTTCTGTTTCATCAACGTTCAGGCGCAGAAGATCACGCGCAGTTATGATAATGTATCAATGTCTGAGGCTTTGCGTGACCTCAACGAGCAATCGCGGGACTATACCATCAGTTTTATGTACAATGAATTGGAAGACTTCCGTGTGACCACTAATATCAAGCATAAGTCTGTCACAGATGCTATCATGCAGATTGTCGCCTTCTATCCTATCCGTGTCGTGAAGCGTGGAGAGCATGAGTTATATGTGGAATGTACCCACAAGACAAATCTCCATCTGACAGGCACCATTATTGACGAAAACCGCCAGCCTGTGCCCTACGCCAATGTTTACCTGCTTCATCCATCAGACTCAACCATCATCGGTGGAGGCGTGAGCAACGAGGCTGGCGTTTTTGTCATTCCATACAATCAGCCAACTGTTCTTGCCCGCATTTCATACGTCGGCTACAAGACAGTCTATCACCTATGCAACAACGAACAAGTCGGAACCATTCAGATGAAGCCCGAGACGATGACTATCAAAGGTGTTGTTGTGACTGGCGAGCGTCCCAAGGTACAATTGCAGGGCAATTCGCTCGTGATGAATGTGGAGGGAACGGTGATGGAACGAATGGGCACCGCTGAAGATGTGCTCTCGCGAATACCTACCATTTCAAAGAAAGGAGATGTGTTTGAGATTCTGGGGAAAGGGGTACCGTTGATCTACCTGAACAATCGTAAGTTGACCGACTTGCAGGAACTGAGGAATATCCTGTCGGACAACATCAAGAACATAGAAGTAATTCAGAATCCTGGTGCCCGGTATGACGCATCCGTCAATGCTGTTATCATCATTCACACCAAGCGCACAGCAGGCGAAGGTCTCGGCGTGGAACTGACCTCATGGAGTCGCAAGGGACATGGTTATGTCAACAATGAACGGATTAATCTGACCTATCGGAAAGGAGGACTTGAACTGTTTGCCAACCTCTTTGGAGCTTACAACAAACGGTGGGAGAAAGGCGGCTTTGAGCAGACCGTTTTTGCCGACACATTGTGGTCTGTCAATAACCGTCATCATTCTACGGCGTATAATCCTTATCTCGAGGGACGCGGTGGCTTCAACTACCAGTTGAACGACAGCAATTTCTTCGGTGGTTTCTATCAGCACACTTACGACTATGTGAAGACCTTCAACGACAACGCTGATGACCTGCTGGCTGATGGCTCCCCCTATGACCACTTGCATAACAGCGGCACCCGTCGTGAAAGGAATTCCCCCAAACATTATGCAAACTTTTACTATATAGGAAAAGTTGGGAAGTTCTCTATTGACCTTAACGCTGACTACACTTCCTACAAGAGACTGGGCCGCAACGAGCAGAAGGAACTAAGCCGCAACTACGAGAATCGCGACGTGAACACTGAGACTCAGACGCACGGTCGTATGGTTGCTGAGAAACTCATTGTGAGTCATCCACTGTGGAAGGGTCAGTTGTCTGTGGGGGAGGAATATACCAATACTCGATGGAACAGTAGTTTTGAGAATACTCAGGGATATATTGCAAACAGCGACAATGAGCAGCACGAGAGCAATATGGCTCCTTTCGTCGAATTGCAACAGCAGTTAGGGCGCCTTCGGTTGCAGGTGGGTTTGCGCTATGAACATGTATCGTCTGACTACTATGTCAGCGGTCAGCGTCGTAGCGACCAGAGCCGTACCTACGACGATCTGTTCCCATCCGTCGCCCTATCCACTTCTATTAAGAAAGTACAACTCTCCGTCAGTTATTCCAAGCGTACGAACCGACCCGCCTACTGGCTACTGAACAACGACGTGATATATGAGAACCGACTGAATATGCAGAAGGGAAATCCCTATCTTCGTCCTGTCAAGTATCACAACCTGACCGCAATGGCTGTGTGGAAAGGCTTCTATCTGACTACTAACTTTTTCCATTGTGTCGATCCCTTTCTGACCGTAGTGGAGAGCATGGAGCAGGACAGCAAGGTTAATGTTGCCACCACCAAGAACTACAATGATTGCGACTGGCTCATCGTCACCCTGGGCGCACAGAAAAGTGTCAGTCTGGCGAATGGCGTAACATGGATGCCGCAATATAATGTCACATTTATGAAGCAGTGGCTCACGACAACCTTTAATGGTCAGGACAAGCATCTTAATACACCGATGCTGTCGCTGCAACTTGGCAATGTCGTCTCGCTTCCACACGACTGGCTCCTACAGGCAGACTTTAATATGCATACCCACGGCTATACTGGTTCCAACTTCAGAATCGAGACCACCAATGCCATACTCTCACTCAGCGTCAGCAAGGACCTGTTCAGGCGTCGCCTCAACATCAAACTTACTGGCAACGACCTCTTCAACCAAGGTGCGAGCTACGGCACATACTACTTCAACCATATGAAGATGACGAAGACAGAGGACAACGACTCGCGCTGCGTTACCCTCTCCCTGCGTTACCGTTTCAATGTCACACCATCGAAATACAAAGGTACAGGTGCAGGTAATGCAGAGAGAAACCGACTGTAATTTCACTTCCCTCGGGATTTGATCCTTGAGCGCATACTGCGGACGGATGTGCGCTTCACATTGAGGGCGGCAGCGATGGCTTCATCATCGTAGTGTAGGTCGTCTTGCATGATGAGGAATATGTATTGTGCGGTGGAGAGACCTCTGTATTTGCGCTCCCACTCCTGCCATCGCTTCGGGCGCAACTGGGCGAAGTAGTCCACCAGGCATAGCTGCTCCTTGGCGGTGGCTTCCGCGATACACTGGTGCTGCTGTAGTTGGCTGTACATCTGCGTGCCGATCAGTAGTGCTCCAGATATGCGCTCCATACGGCTTTCCATTTCTTCTTTCATTCGTTCCATCTCCTGCCCGTTCTCTTGACCGTCCTTCTCCTGCTGCTCAATCTTCGTGCGCAGTTCGCTGATACGCTTGGTGTCCTCATCCAGTCGAAAACTCAGCCTGTGCATCTTCTTACGGTGCCATCTCATGCCAATTCCAATGGCGAGTACCACTAATACGATCAGAACGATAATCAACCCCTGCATCCATGATAAGCGATGGTAGAAATCTTTCGTCTGCCGCACCTCATCAAACTTCTGTTGCCACTCAGTCATTTGCATGAGCTGATTGACATGCTCTATAGAGTCTTTGTACAATTTTACAAGTCTTCTTGCCTCCAATGCCTGCTCATGACTGCCCGTCAATTCATAGAGTTCTGATAGAAGTTCCATGCTTTTCATGCGAGTCTTTTGGTCATTGCCTGCCATCCCCACTTCTAATTCTGCCAGTCTGATGGCCTTCTCATATTGTCCTTGGGCTTTCCTTATGCGGGCCAATGTCAAGTTTCCTAAAGAGCTGTGTGTTTCCATCCATGCTCCATCTCTTGTCTGGAAGCATATATTGACGTAGGCGCCATTTCCCTCCCACTTCTTAATATATTCCTCAGCCTTTGCAGTATCACCCTTCTCCTCATATATCAATGCTATGGTGCTATATATATTAGCCAGCAAGTCCTCGCTTGCATATTTTTTCAGTTTAAGACATTTCGTCAGATAGGTGTATGCACTGTCCTGCTGGTTCATGTCTGCGTATGCTGTGGCACACATGAAAAGACTCCTTAGTATCATCATACTATCTTTGAGCTCGATACTGCTGTCGAGCCATTTATGTGCATATTTCAAGGCTTGCGGATGATTATTGATGATGATGTTGACATAGTGTAGCCTGTTATAGATGTGGTTTTTCAGTTCCTCATCGTCAGCTGCTTCCGATATGATCTCTGCCACTTTGAAGTCTTTGACGGCATCGGGTAGATTACCAAGTTTAGACATCCTGATAACACCACGATAAAGATAGGCTCGACCACGGTGCCAGTCATCACCATGCTGGTTGTAGTAGGCTATACAAGCAGATATGAGCGAGTCGTTATCAATCATTCCATAAACCTTATAAATCCCATTGGTCTTGGAGACCAGTATCGTTTTCAGCAGTCCGTATTCTGCTTTGTCTTTCTCTGTCAGGGAGTTCATGTGTACCTTCGCTAAAACGACTTTGGCTGATTCTGGATTTTCTTCTAACAGCCCCCAGACCTGTCTTAGCAGGGGATGCTGCTGCTCAGTACATCCGAACATAGCGGTCAAGAAAGCCAGTAAGATGAATAGTTTTTTCATATTGATGATTATTTGCCTGCAAAATTACGGCTATTTCATCATATTAGCAAGCCTTTTTATGTGTTTTAGCAGCTTTTCCCCGTTCCTCTCAGCCACTTTTTTCTTCGGTCGTTTCTGTCCATCTTACTTGTTTTCAATACTTTAGGGGCAAAAAGTATGCAACACCTCCAATGACGAATTCCCATTCAAATCCTTGTGCAGTTCGTAGATTCGACCTAACTTTGCCATCGCATTAAGTCAAGCAAATCACTAAAAATCAAAACGACTATGAACAAGAAAAGTATTATGACGATGATGCTCGCCCTTGCCGCAATGACGGGGCTGGCACAGACAAAGACAGCAACTGTTACTGGTTATTCACCCGCACTGAAAGACGGCACGTTGGTACTTGCCGGTACTGGTACTATTGGAAATGTTGTAGACACCGTCCAAGCAGGACGTTTTGCCTTCACTCTACCAGTAGAAGAACTCTCTAGTGGTTTTCTCTCTTTTATGGGCGAAGGCTGTCCCAATTTTAATTTAACTCTCTTCCTGCGTCCAGATGTGACCGTTAATGTGACGGGTAATGACAGTTCCTACCCTTTTTGGAAAGTGGAGAGTCCGCTGTCTGAACAGCAGACTCAGAACCGTATGATGGAGTATTGCCGAGATGTAATAACAGAATTAATACAGAAAGACTTGGCTCATGCGCCTTGGGCAGAGAGAGAACCTGTTGAGATGAAATATATGAAGCAACAAATGGACATCCTGCCATCACTACCAGTAGATGCTGCCACAATCCGTGCACTATGGGGCATAGCCATGACGGCAAAGAATACCAAGGACTTCCCATACATGGAGCAATTAAAGAAATTAGAAAAGGTAATAGCAGCCCGTGCACCTAAAGGGTTTGAAGAGACATTGGCAGAGATACACAACTATGTCTATCCACCACGTGTCTTGAAGGTGGGGGAAGAAGCAGTGGATGCTGAACTTTTCGATATGCAAGGACAAAAGCATCATCTGTTTGAAGCCTTTACAAATGGCAAATACGTATTGCTCGACTTCTGGGCCATTGGCTGTGGTCCTTGTATGATGTCTGAGCCAGAGATGAGAGAGGTCTATGAGAAGACGATAGTGGGCACCAGTCGTCTGAAGGATAAACTGGAGATTATCGCTATTAATCAGAATAAGCTCTCAGAATGGCAGAAGCATGAATTCAGCAAGCGTATTGTTGGGAAGAACTGGAATAACGCCATGAAGGATATCAGTAGCAGATACTGTGACATCGGTGCCATTCCTTATTATGTACTGATTTCACCTGACAAACGTATCGTCTGGAAGGCAATGGGCTATCAGCCAGGAGATTTTATGGGACTTGCTGAAGCCCTCAACGGTCCCAGACAGGACAATAGTTCCAATCTCCAGTTCGCTATCCGGAAAGTCGAGACCAAAGCTAGCGGTACCATTATCAGTTTCCGCTATTATGCAAAGAAAGGCTACTGGTTCCGCATTGCCAAAGACTCCTATCTCACAGCTAATGGTAAGAGATATAAGTTGACAGCAGCCGATGGTATCAAGCTTGACATTGATAATTATACTGAGATAAACGCCTTTACTGCCAAGGAAGAGTACATAGGCGAAATAAACTACAGCGATTTCACGCTGACCTTTGAGCCATTCGAGACCATTCCCGAAACCTTCGACTTCATAGAGGGTGATGTACAGGGTGCCTTCGTCATCCGTAATATTCATTGTAACTTATGAAATGTCAAACCACGTAAATTTTTAACCCTTGTCACCGTTGCCGCCTTGCAAAACTGTTTGGGAATCAGGTGGTTGTGGGTAACAACGAGGTGACAACGGTGACAACGATTGGCGGTTTTGCCCTTATAATGTATCTCCTATGAAAGTAAATTCAGTGTGTTTACTTAGTAAATTCAGTGAATTTACTCACCAAATTCAGTGAATTTACTGAGATAGGAGATATCGGAATAAAAAGCATCTGACAGGGGTGTTTTACGAAAGTGGTTTGTCGGTAGGAAACTACCCTTTAGTCGGTAGGAAACTACCCTTTTGTTACCGACAGATTATTCGTGAATTTGGTTGTTTGTAATATTATTAGTATATTTGCAACTAAATTACGATATATCATTAACAGTGAAATATGAAACAGCCTACTTCTGAACGTGTTTTGAGTAATTCCCGTGAGCGTAAAGTCATCAACCTTGACTCAGAGGACAATGACACCAACACTACTGATGCCGCAGGAGCTTGTCTGCAATTCCACAGACTACCGATGAAGCCGGAGCCAGCCCCCACAGGTAAGTACCGTTGGTATCATATCCGTTTCGAGGGTGGCCTTGGAGGACAATCCGATGTCGACATCAACAAAGGACGTTGCAGTGCCGTCATTCCCGCATGGGCTCTCCTTGCCGCAGTTTATAACGAGTATGACTTCCATCTTGCCAGTATCGAGGTGGGTGAGTCAAATGCCTCTATCGCCACTACTGCCGACCTGATTGTCTGTGTCCGTTCTGGTGAGGCTGCTGAGTTTGTCAAAGCCCAGGAGGAGAGTATCAACGAGTGGTTGCGTGAGGAATATGGAGCGAACGATCCCCATATACACTGTACCATCGAGAAATGCGACAAGCGGGAGACGGTCATCCCCACAGCCACCTTCGAGGCACTGATGAGTTGTCTGGAGCAGATCCCGCAAGGGGTTGTCAAGATGAGTGAGACGATGAAGGATACGGTGGAGACCTCGAATAATGTGGGACGTATCAGTACGGAGGGTGACCATCTCCTCGTCAGTACCCAGACCCGCAGCGTCATCGATGCCGACATGCGGCAGCTCAGTCAGGACATCGCCGACACCTTCGCCTCCTTCGGTGGTCAGTCAGAGATAGTCTGACGACACCCGCATGACAGGTTCTGTTGGAACAGCTCAAACGCTTGAGGTAACAGAGCCTACGGATGTAGTGGCGTGAGCGGGTAGATGATGTTCACGATGAGGATGTTGGCAGCGAGGATGATGATGTTCATCAAGATACCAATTTATAATTTCAGATACTCTCGGAAATAAGCGATGATGTGATCCAGTCCTTCATCCAGTTTGACCTTCGGCTCCCATCCTAACTCCCGTTTTGCAACGGTGATATCCGGACGGCGCATCTTCGGGTCGTCACTGGGCAATGGACGGAACACGATCTTACTCTTACCACCGATCTTCTGAATGACCTTCTCTGCCAGTTCGAGCATGGTGAACTCACCAGGGTTGCCCAGATTGACAGGACCTGTGAAACTGTCGTCTGTGTCCATCACGCGGAGCATACCCTCAATCAAGTCACTCACATATTGGAAAGAACGGGTCTGCTGACCGTCTCCATAGATAGTCAGGTCCTCACCACGCAGTGCCTGGACGACAAAGTTGGATACCACACGACCATCGTTGACAGCCATACGGGGACCGTAGGTGTTGAAGATACGGATGACCTTGGTACGTACGTTATGCAGACGATGATAGTCGAAGAAGAGCGTCTCGGCGACACGCTTACCCTCATCATAGCAGGAACGTAGTCCGATGGGGTTCACATTACCCCAGTAGCTCTCTGGCTGTGGGTGTACGTTAGGGTCACCATAGACCTCACTGGTCGATGACTGCAGGATCTTAGCCTTTGTGCGGCGTGCCAGTCCCAGCATGTGATATGCTCCGAAGAAACTCGTCTTGGTGGTCTGTATCGGGTCTGTCTGGTAGTAGATAGGAGAGGCAGGACAGGCGAGGTTGTAAATCTCATCCACCTCAGCCCAATAGGGGTTGATGACATCATGGCGCACCAACTCGAAATTGGGTTTCCCAATCAGGTGCCATACGTTCTCTTTAGAACCGCTATAGAAGTTATCGATACAGATGACATCGTTGCCCTCATTGACGAGGCGCTCACAGAGGTGGGAGCCAATAAAACCTGCTCCACCAGTAACTAAGATTCTCTTCATGATTGTTTTTATGTTTATAAGTTTTTGCAAAGATACTAATTTTTCGGATAACACCAACGATTTTAGAAAAAAATATAAGCGGAACACGTCCTCACGGATGAGTCCCGCCTTCGGTTGTTAGCAATCTAAATAGGTAGTAGTATCTTGTATCAGGGATTAATATTCCCTGTAAAAGTCTAATGCTTCCTTGATCTCCTCCTCTGTGGCTGTCTGGTTGATACGGATGTCTCCGATACCACCTAACAAGGTGAAGTTGATCCCTGAGCCCTGGTTCTTCTTGTCGTGATGCATAAGCTCCAGAAGATAAGGATAGTCATCACAGGTGATCGTCATACGACCATAATGCTCCTTGATGAAGTTGACGGTCTGTCGCATCTTATCCTGTGGGAATCCCGTCTTGACGCAACAGAGGTAGAGTTCGACGACCAGTCCGTAGGCGACGGCATAGCCATGAAGGACAGGCTTGTGTTTCAGCGCATACGACTCGAAAGCGTGTCCTGCTGTATGTCCGAGGTTCAGTGCCTTACGAAGCCCTTTCTCCGTAGGGTCCTCTGTGACGATATGCTGTTTGACGGCAACACTCTTGGCGAGGAGGTGGGATAGATGGTCTATAGTATCTATAGTGCCTATAGTTCCTATAGTATCTATAGGGTTATTGAGCAGTTCTGCCCAATGCTCTTCGTTGTCAATCAGACCGTGTTTGAGCATCTCCGCATAGCCGGAGAGGATATTCTCATGGTCGAGGGTACGCAGGAACGTGGTGTCGATGATGACACAATGGGCGTTGTTGAAGACCCCGATCTCGTTCTTCAGACCTCCGAAGTTGATACCTGTCTTACCCCCCACGCTGGCATCCACCATAGAGAGTAGGGTGGTGGGTATATTAATATAAGGTATACCACGCTTGAAGGTGGAGGCTGCAAAACCACCCAGGTCTGTCACCATACCGCCTCCCAGGTTGATCATGAGGGAATGACGGGTGGCTCCTATCTGCTGCATCTCACTCCAGACATGGGAGAGTGACTCCAGCGTCTTGTGGGTGTCTGTGGCTCCAATCGTGATGACCTGAGCCTCCCGCATGCAGCTGAGGTTGCTGACCACTGGCAGACAACAGTCACGGGTGGTCTCGTCGACGAGCACCAACAAGCGGTCGTGGGCACATTCACTCACGGCTTGCTCCAGCGTCGTAGGCAGGTTTTGGGAGAATATAACCTTCTGTGGTTTCATTGCGGTTGCAAAATTACTATAAAATTTGTAAATACTTCTATAAAAATGTGGAATAATTGTCAGGAATACAATTTTTTTGATTTATATCGTTAAACTTTTCAACATGGGGAACGTCCAAATGACATAATTTATACAATAGAATGAAGAAAATCGCGCTGTTTTTGCTCATGACAATATCTGCTATACAGGTCATGGCACAAAAGAATATTACAGGTAAGGTGATAGAGAGTGACTCTCAGGAACCTGTGGCACAGACTACCGTCCGACTCCTGAAGACGGACAGTACGATGGTGACAGGGTCACTGACAGATCTGAACGGACATTTCCGTGTGAAGGCTCCCGCTGCCGGTACCTATATCCTGCAGATCACTTGTGTGGGTTTCAAGGCATACACCAAGACGGTCAAGGTGACAGCCGATAAAGACATCGCCCTAGGAACGGTGGAGATGAAACCCGATGCTATCATGCTGAAAGGAGCGACGGTGACAGGACAGGCCGCCAAGGTAACCTTGAAAGAGGACACCTTTGTCTATAACGCCTCAGCCTATCGTACCCCAGAGGGCTCTGTGATAGAGGAACTGGTACGCAAACTGCCTGGAGCACAGGTGGATAATGATGGTAAGGTGACCATCAATGGTAAGGAGGTGAAGAAAATCCTCATTGATGGTAAGGAGTTCATGACTGGTGATACGAAGACTGCCATGAAGAATCTGCCGACCTCTATCGTGGAGCGTGTGAAGGCTTACGACCAGAAGAGTGACCTTGCCCGTGTCAGTGGTATTGACGATGGCGAGGAGGAGACGGTGCTCGACTTTGGTATCAAACGGGGTATGAACAAGGGCTTTATGCTGAATGCCGATCTGGCGGCAGGTACCAGAAAACGCTATAGCGGACGTGTCTTCGCTGGTATGCAGAGCTCAGACCTGAAGATCTTTGTCCCGTTGAGTGCTAACAACGTCAACGATATGGGCTTCCCTGGTGGCGGCGGTCGTTTCGGTGGTGGCAGACAAGGACTGACTGCTACGAAGATGGCAGGCTTCAACCTGAACTACGAGAAGAAAGACCTCCTGAAACTGGATGCCAGTATCCGTTGGAACCATCGTGACGGGGACGCTGTCGTACGAAGTTCTACGGAGAATTTCATGACTGGTTCTTCCTCGACGTTTGGCAATAGCTTAAACAGTAATCTTTCCAGGAGCAACAGCTGGGATGCTCGTTTCCGTCTGGAATGGACACCTGACTCGATGACGAATATCATGATGCGTCCGCAGTTTAACTACAACTCCAGTGACGGACTGAGCGAGGGACTGTCCCTGACCTTTGACGAGGATCCGTATAAGACGGTGACAGCCCCCCTGGATCCTGAGGTACTGCAAATATTGGTGGACAAGGGAATCGTCAAGAACAGAAACTTCAACAACTCGATATCCTATAGTGACTCCAAGAGTGCAGGCGGATGGCTGCAACTGAACCGCCGGTTGAATAACAAGGGACGTAATGTCACCCTGCGTTTCTCTGGTAATGTGGGCGAAGGAATGAGCAGGTCATTCACCAATAGTCTGGTGGAGTATTATCAGTTGCTGAACCAGCAGGGAGAGGACTCTACTTATCAGGCGAACCGTTATGCCGTGACACCCACCAAGAACTGGAACTATGGTATCCGTGCCACTTATAGTGAGCCCATCTTCCGCCAGACTTACCTGCAGTTCAGTTACCAGTATCAATATAGTTATACGAAGAGCGACCGTGCGACATATGACTTCAGCCTGTTCCCTGCGGATTTCTTTGGCGTAACACCTGTCTATCGGGGATGGGACGATTATCTTTCCTTGTTAGGCGGTCTTCCACTGGAGGGCTTCAGGGATGACGACCTGAGTCGCTTCTCGGAGTATCGTAACTATAACCATACGGCGGAGATCATGCTGCGTATCGTCCGTAAGGCATATAACTTGAACGTAGGTTTCCAGGTACTGCCACAACGCTCCCATTTCACACAGGACTACCAAGGGGTTCATACGGATACTGTCCGTACGGTGACGAATTTCGCGCCGACAGCCGATTTCCGTTGGAAGATCTCCAAGGTGAGCCAGTTGCGCTTTACCTATCGTGCCAATAGTAGTCAGCCCTCGATGTCTGACTTGCTGGATATCACAGACAATAGTGACCCGTTGAATATCCGGAAGGGTAATCCTGGGTTGAAGCCATCGTTCACCCAGAACTTCCGTATGTTCTATAATAATTATATCCAGAGCCATCAGCGGAGTATCATGGCGCATTTGAATTTCTCGACAACCAGTAATTCGATATCCAATATGGTGAGGTATGACGAGAAAACGGGTGGACGTACTGTCAGACCAGAGAATATCAACGGAAACTGGAACACCTTCGGTATGTTTATGTTTAATACTGCCATCGACTCTGCTGGATTCTTCAATGTCAACACGTTTACGACGCTCCGTTATAACAACAGTGTGGGTTATGTGAGTGTCAAGAGGGATGCTGACTCTGAGAAATCCACAACACGTACGACAACCTTGGGTGAGCGTCTTGCTGCAAGTTACCGTAATGACTGGTTGGAGGTCGAACTCAACGGCTCATTGGAGTATATGCATGCCCGCAGTGAGTTACAGAGCAATAACAACCTCGACACATGGACCTTCTCCTACGGTGGTAGCATTTTGCTGACGGCACCATGGGGAACCCAGTTGTCAACCAGTATGAATATGAACAGTCGCCGTGGCTATAACGATAAGTCGATGAATACCAACGAGCTGATTTGGAATGCCCAGTTGTCACATTCCTTCCTGCGTGGCAATGCGCTGACCCTCTCACTCCAGTTATATGATATCCTGCATCAACAGTCAACTTTCAGTCGTACGGTAGATGCCATGCGTCGCAGCGATACCGAATATAATGCCATTACCAACTATGCCATGTTGCATGTCATCTATCGCCTGAATATTTTCGGAGGAGGCAGCAACAGAGGTCCTCAGGGTGGTCCCGGAGGATTTGGCGGTCGTCGTGGCGGAGGCTTCGGTGGTGGACGTCCTGGCGGTGGTCGCCCTGGTGGCGGCTTCGGAGGTCCGAGGTTCTAAGATAAGCTAGGATATAAAAAAGGCACTCAAAACTGAGTGCCTTTTCTGTTGGTTGTTATTCTGCTTTCCGGTCGTCGATATTATCACCCTCCGTGGGAGCTAAGTCCTCCTCAAAATCGGTGATACCCGCTGTAACAAGGATGTCATACCACTGGAGCAACTTTTTGATGTCACTGTTATGGACACGTTCCTGATCCCACTCAGGCAGTACCTTGGTGAAATAGTCGTGCAGCTCTTTGGGAGATGCTTTCTTGTAGTTGACACTTGCGGTCTTTCCTTTCTCCAAGTCACGAAGGGAAGCAAGCACTTTCATCAGAGGCACATCATCAGTCTCTGTGAACATGGCGATGTCAGCAAGTGAAGTGATACGGTCTGTACCGAAAGCCGGCATACGCTTGCCTGTCCCGTCAAGTGCCTCTACGATGAGGCTGTTCTTGGAACGTGATACCAGTTTGTAAAGTCCCGGCTTTCCCGAGATGGCTAAAATAGTCTGTTTCATATTGTTTTCTTTTTTGTTATGTTGTTTCGATGTTTCGTTATTTCGATATTTCGTTATTTCGACATTCCGACATTCCGAGATTCCGAGATTCCGATATTCCGAGATTTCGGGGATTTGCGCTATCTGTGCGTCGATATCGGCTTTGCCATCGTTAATAATCTCGTAATGGGCACGCTTTCTTACCTCTTCCTGTGGTAGTTGGCGTTGCATCCACTGTAACACTTTCTCCCGGGTGATATGGTCACGCTGCATCACACGGTCGATACGTACTTCCAGAGGAGCGGTCACCACGATGACTTTGTCTACTAACCGGTAGATGCCCGACTCATACATAATAGCACTTTCCATCCATGTCATGCCACTCTCCTCGAAGTCCTGGAAGACAGCAGGATGGACAATAGCGTCTATCGCCTTGGCATGGTCGTCACTCTGCAACAGAAACTGTGCCACAGCGGCTTTGTTGAGCGTACCGTCTATATAAGTGTCACACCCGATGAGTGTCGTCAGCTCCTGCCGTATCTTCGGAGAAGTGCGGATGAGCCGCTTGGCAGCGGCATCACAGTCATAGACCTCAATCCCATAGCGAGCCAGTCGTCGACAGACAAAACTCTTGCCAGAGCCGATACCCCCAGTAATCCCTATCTTCATTCCACTTCCTCTATGAGATAATCCACTTGTTTGAGGGGTAATGTCGCCCTGCTGATGCCTTGAGGAATCTCCTTCAAGTAGATGTTGCACTTATCTGAAGGGCGTTGACTGATCTCATTATAATCGGCAATCACGGTGAAGTCGTCAGGACGTAATGTGCGGAACTGACTGACACCTGTGACAAAACGGATACTGATCTTAGGTGGGAAGGTGCGCAGCACTTTTCCTGGTGGCATATTAATCGCCTTGATAGTTACACCATCTATGCTCTCTTCTGTCAGTACGTCCGTATAAAAACCGATACGCAGTTGTTCTGGGACAACTTTGACATCTTTGGGATGGGAGGCTTTGCAATTGACGATCAGGGTGTCTCGGAATCCTACGTAGTTGAGGGCTTCAGTATAGATGGCGCTGATACTATCCAGTTTCTCCCTGGAGGAGTAGATGTCCACACTGTCTGGCCAGTATTGTACGTGGGAGATGAAATAGAGTTGCTCAGGAATCACCCGTCCTGTCCATCTGACAGGTACACGCTTCCGCTCACCATTATTATAAAAGAACTCGACACGGTCCGGTTTCACGGAACTGATATGGGTCGTCATCTCTATTTGCTGTGTGATCAGTCGTTTGAGATCCGACGAGGACACCATACCATAGCCGTTTCCTCTGTCATAGTTCTTATACGAGATATTGATGTTGCGGTTTTTCTCGTAGAGGTATCTGATGAGGATCCATCCTTTGTCGCGCATTATCACCCGAAGGGTGTCTGTCTCGTTGGAGGTGAGCACCACATTCTTGGGAATACCGACTATCTTCATGGTGATCTTGACTTCCTTCTCGTAAGACTCATTCAAAGTCAGAATCAACCAGAAGATGCCCGACAGGATGAGGAAGAATGCGAATACCAGGAATTCCCTGCTCGTCCTATTGAACAAGAAACGCTTGATATAAAGTGATATCCGCCGTGTCTCCACCTGTCCTCCCTTCTTATCTCTTATTTCTCACCTCACGCCCCTTCCGACTTACTTTTGCGTCGGTGTGCTTGCCATGTCTTTGAAGACAGAGCCTTTGTCAACGCGGATTACCACACCGTCGGCGATCTTCACCTCGATGACACCTGTCGCAAGGTCGATTTTCTTGACGGTACCATAGATACCACCGCCTGTTACCACAGAAGTACCCTCTGTCAGCGAGTTCTGGAAATTCTGAATCTCCTTCTGGCGCTTCTGCTGAGGCTTGATCATGAAGAAATACATGATGGCAAAGATTGCCACCATCATAATAATAAAACTGGTCATGCTGCCACCGCCTTGGGCGGCTTGAGCAGCGAGAATCATTTGTGTCATTTTATGTTATAATTTTTTTTGATGTTTCGATATTCCGATGTTTCGAGGGTTAACTCCTTTCCTCCATATGCTTCAGCAGTCTTCCACTTTCTATCAGATGACGTGCGATAGCGTCCAGCATACCATTGATATAGCCGCCACTGCGTGGGGTGGAGTATAATTTGGCAATCTCTACAAACTCGTTGATGGTTACTGATATGGGAATACTGGGGAAGGTGAGCATCTCGGCAATGGCAATCTGCATAATAACGATGTCCATATAGGCGAGACGGGAGAAGTCCCAGTTGCGTGAAGCTTCCGTCATGTACCGCTGATAGTCGTCTGCGTTCATAATCGTGGCGCGGAACAGTTTCCGGGCATAGTCCTTGTCCTCGTCGTTACTGTATTCTGGGAGTAGCTCTTGTTTCGAGTGTTGTTTCTCCTCAAAGCGCTTGATGGTCTTTAATACAAAGGTGTCCACCACTTCCTTGTCGTCATTCCAATAAAGACTCTGTTCTTCCAGGAGGGCATCCAGGTCGTTGTTGTCTTGTATCAGCGTGCGATATAGCTTACGCCACAACTCACGGTCTGTCTCGTAATTGTCCTCTTCGGACTCCATGTATTCTTTGTAAACCTGACTCTCAATAATCAGATGATAGATCTTCTTGAGAAATTCCGGCTCGTCATCCCAATTCAATTTCTTTGTTTCCAGAAACTCGTTCAGCATCTTGTTCTCCTCCAGTTGGAGCGCAAAACGGTTATAGGCGAATTTCTGTGACGGCATCTCCGTCCCCTCGCGCTTTGCTCTCGACTGAGCCACCTCCAGATAACGGCGTGACTCTCTGGTAATCGCAACGATGAGCGCTAAGAGATAATTATACAGGTCATACGCCTTTGAAAGACTGAAGAGAAGCTCTTTCTCCGCCGTCTCAATGTTTTTGTTGCCGTTTTGGTAGTAGGCATAGGTTAACTGAACTACCTTAATTCTTATTAACTCGCGATTAATCATATTCTATAGAATAGCTAGTTTGATACTCTTATCACCTGCAAAGGTACAAAGAAGTGATTGAAAAACCAAAGGAAAATCCATTTTTCTTCTGATTTTTCTTGCATAATATAGGAATAATTCGTACCTTTGCACCCGCTTTTCGCATCGTGTGATGGTGAATTAAGCAAAAATGTATAACTTAATTTAGAGTAACACAGTTTATTATGAGAGAAATTAGTGTAAACGGTCAGAAGCGTGCCGAGACAGGTAAGAAAGCCTCAAAACTGCTTCGCAAGGAGGGTCTGGTACCCTGTAATTTGTATGGTGAGACAAAGGGTGAGAAGGGTCTTCCCGAGGCATTCTCTTTCACTGTTCCAATGGCAGAGATGCGTAAAGTGATTTATTCTCCTCATGTATATGTTGTCAATATCACTATTGACGGCAAGGAGCACAAGGCTATCATCAAGGAGCTCCAGTTCCATCCCACGACAGATGCGCTGATTCACGCTGACTTCTATGAGATCAACGAGAAGAAGAACATCACTGTCGGTATTCCAGTGAAGCTCACTGGTCACGCTCAGGGTGTACGTGATGGTGGTAAGCTCCAGTTGCAGATCCGTAAGATCAACGTTACCGCTCCTTATAAGAATATCCCCGAGTTACTCGAGATTGACGTCACTTCTTTGGAACTTGGCAAGAGCATCAAGGTTGGTTCACTGAGCTTCGAGGGTCTGGAGATTGCTACTCCGAAGGAGGTTATCGTATGCTCTGTAAGGGCTACACGTGCTTCTCGTTCGGCAGCTGCAGCAGAGGATGCTCAGTAATAGCCAGTTGGCAATAGAATGGACAAGTATTTAATTGTCGGTCTGGGTAACGTCGGCGACGAGTACGACATGACCCGCCACAATACTGGATTTATGGTATTGGACGCTTTCGCAAAGGCGTCCAATATCGTTTTTGAGGACAAACGCTATGGCTTTGTAGGTGAGACGAGTCTCAAGGGTCGTAAGGTGTTTCTCCTCAAACCTTCTACGTATATGAACCTCAGTGGTAACGCGGTGCGTTACTGGCTCAACAAGGAGAATATCGACCAGAGCCGTCTGTTGGTCATCAGCGATGATGTGGCAATCCCCTTGGGACAGTTCCGCCTGAAGGCTAACGGCTCCAATGGTGGGCATAACGGCTTGGGACATATCCAGCAGCTCATCGGACAGAACTATGCTCGTCTGCGGATGGGAATAGGTAATGACTATCCTCAGGGGATGCAGATAGACTATGTCTTAGGGCGTTATGGCGAGGAGGAGATGAAGGTGTTACAGCCTGCCATCGACTTAGGGGTGGATATCATCAAGAGTTTTGTGCTCGCCGGGATTGATATCACCATGAACCAATACAATAAATTAGGTAAGAATGGAGGAAGCAAGAGTTGACAAGTGGCTGTGGGCAGCCCGTATCTTTAAGACACGCAGTATCGCCGTCGATGCCATCAAGAACGGACGTGTGACGATGAACGGTATGAACGTCAAGCCCTCCCGGATGGTGAAGGTGGGTGAGGTCGTTAGTGTCCGCAAGCCTCCTGTGACCTATTCCTTTAAGATATTAAAGACCATCGAGCAAAGGGTAGGGGCAAAACTTATCCCGGAGATTTATGAGAATATAACGCCAGCCGACCAGTATGAGTTGTTGGAGATGAACCGTATCAGCGGTTTTATCGATCGTGCCCGTGGCACAGGTCGTCCCACCAAGAAAGAGCGTCGTGCGCTGGATGAGTTTATCGGTCCTTCTCTGGAGGGCTTTGACGAATTTGATTTTGACGAAGATGATATTTGATATCCTATTGATTATAGCCGGTGTGGCGATGGTGCTCTATGGAGCCGACCGTCTGACGGAGGGAGCCTCTGCCTTGGCTCGTCGTATGAATGTGCCGGAGATTATCATCGGCTTGACGATAGTTGCCGCAGGGACCTCTGCCCCAGAGCTCTTTGTCAGCATGGTATCCGCCTTGAAAGGTACGCCAGATATGGCTATTGGTAACGTGGTGGGTTCCAATACCATGAATGCCATGCTGATAGTCGGTTGTGCTGCCATGGTAGCCCCGATGACGATCTGCAAAAGCACTGTCCGTAAGGATATCCCTTTCTCTGTCTTTGCCTCTGTGCTGTTGGTACTCCTGAGTCTTAACAGCTTTTTGGGACGCTTGGACGGTATCTTCCTGCTTGCGGGTTTCGCTTTATTTATGTATTACACCTTATCACAGGCAAAAGTCGGAGAGACAGCATCTGTGTCAGAAGTCAAAAGCGTGAAACCTTGGCTGAGTGCCTTTTTCGTGTTGTTGGGTCTTGCCCTCCTCGTTATCGGCAGTAATATCTTTGTCGACTCAGCCTCCCGTGTAGCCTATTCTTTAGGTATCAGTGAGGGTGTCGTCGGCTTGACGATAGTGGCAGGAGGAACCTCCCTTCCGGAACTTGCCACCAGTGTCGTAGCGGCACGTAAGGGACAGTCTGCCATTGCCATCGGTAATGTCATCGGCTCGAATGTCTTTAATATCCTGTTGATATTAGGACTCACCGCCACCATCAGTCCCATGCAGATACAGGGTGTCACCCTTGTGGATATGGGAATGATGTTAGGTTCCGTATCACTGGTGTGGCTGTTCTCCTATACCCGTTATACGGTGGAGCGTTGGGAAGGTGCCCTCCTCGTTATCGGTTACCTCGTCTATCTTGGTTGGTTGCTGAGTAACGTGTAACCTTTTAGTTTCCTTTTGTGATACCTCCTACCACATCATCGTTCTCGATGCTGTGCTCCGTCTTTTTGACACTTGCCTTCAGGGAACCGAAGCGGTAGCTGATGGAGATGGCAAACTGACGACCCCGATTCCATGAGGTGCCAAGATCGCGGAAGTCACCGTTGACGGCTTCGTCACAATATTTGGTATAACGGTCAAACGGGTCGTTGGTCATGATGCGCACCGTCAGGCGGTCGTCTTTCAGGAACGAGCGTTGTAACGATGCGTAATAGCCGTACCACCCGTGCATCTTGTAATAGACATTAGTGGGGTTGTGTCCTATCTTGCCATAGGCACTGAGTGACAGTTGCAGTCGCCATGGCAGCTTCTGGGTGATGTTGACGTAAATATTATCCGACCATCCAAAGTTTCGGTAACCGAGGTTGGGATTCTCGTAATGCTCATAGCGCAGGTTATTATTGAAGACGAGAGTAGTGGTCTCGAATGGTTTCCATTGCGCATACTGCTCAAAGGAAGCACGGCGATAGCGTTGGATATTGTCATAGGTCAGATAGCGGATATCACCCTCTGCAGTCTGGATAGAGGCGATGCCCCCATTACTGAACTGGTATCCGGGAGCCAGCTGGAGGGTCAGATGCTTACCTACAAACATATAGATGAGGTTGAGGCGTTGGGAGTGAGAACTTTCCAGTTGGGGGTTACCACTTTGTATGATGGTTGGTGAGACAATCACGGCAGGATTCAGGTAGGAGATACCCGGACGGTTGATACTGGTGGTATAGTTCAGTTTCAGCGACTGTGTCTCTGTCATCTGGTATTTCAGACTTGCCTGTGGCACCCAGTCACTGAGCCGTTGGTGAAAAGTCTCTCCCTTCCCGTCAGGATAACTACCCTCCATATAACTGTATTCATAGCGTAGTCCCGCACGTGCTGACCATTGGTCCTTGTTAAGAATATAGTCAGCATAGCCGGCAAGGACACGGGTGGTATGCTCGAACTGATAATCTGTCATTGGCAGGGCATCCCGATAGTCCTGAGTGTTATGACTATTGTTATTACGATATATATACTTCGTTCCTATTTCTATCTGATGTCCTTTTCCAAGGGGTCGCAGCCAGTCGGCTTGAAAGGTGTGCTCCGTGAATCGCTCCCGTTCCGTTTGCAGGGTGTTGGTATAAGGGAAGGGGCGATCTCCCTTGAGGATGACATATTCATTCTCCTGATCCGTATGTTGACGCGTCAGGGCGAGCATGTAAGAGAGTGTGAGTCGCTCGCCCTCCCGACGCGTCTTATGCTCGAAGTCCAGTCGTCCGTTCCAAGACTGATGACTGTACCCTGGCATCCAGTATTTGTTGTTGTAACTATAGAGGAGATTCTCCCCTGATGAGGGAAGGAGTTCTGTCCAGCCGTCCCCTTGCACGTTCAATTTATAGAAATAACCACCAAATGAGGCAGACAGCAGGTTAAGGGAGTCGATGTCATAACTGGCATTGATGTCCCCAAAATGAATGCCGCCGGGGTTGCTGCCCTCGCTATGGGAAAGTAGTCTGTTACCTGTCTGTAGAAAGGTACGCTCTGTGTCATTGATATTCTCCGTCTCACGTCTCGACATCCCGCCATAGCCATAGTTGGCAGACAGTAGCAGTTTACCGACCTGTCCTGTCAGGGAGGTGTAGAGGTTAGGATGATTCAAGGTGTTATAATACAGGTTGACGACACCCGTCACCCCGTCAAGTTTCGAGCCGTCCATCATTACGATATTCAGAATAGCGTCCACGCCTTCCGCATCCTCACGGGCACCGGGGTCTGTGATGACCTCGATACGCTTGACCATCGACGCAGGCATCGCCTTCAAGACCTCCTTGGCATTCTTCGTCAGACTGGGGTCGTAATGTCCATTCTTATAAATCTTGAAACTGCTGTTGCCCTTCACCTTAATATTATCATCACCGTCGACCGTCACCATTGGAACCTTACGCAACATATCCATCACGGTCAGTGTCTTCGACTCCTCGTCACCTTGTACGTCATAGCCGATGCGGTCTATCTCCTGCTTGATGAGTTGGCGTTGCGCCTTCACCTCAATACCCTCCAACTGCTGATCCCAAGTGATGGAGTCGTTTTCCACTTTCAGACTATCCGTCTGAGCCATAGCAACCCCTGCTTTCGCTGCCATCAGGAGCGAAAGACATACTGTTTTCCAATATTTCATGTCGTCTTATTTTTTAAGTCGTTCGATGCTCATGTCAAACAACTGTTGAATAAACTCGTCCTTTGTTTTCTTCTTTATTTTCACGATTTCCATTGCTACTATGTTCTTCTCCACGTCCTCTAATGACTTGGCGTCCTTACAGAGTCGATAGATCTGTGTGGCATAACTATTGGCTGCTGTTCCGTCTGGATTCTTCAGAAAGAGGTTCTTGTAGGTGTTGAACTCTGATAGCCATGTCTCAGACGGTTTGGTGTCAGCATCGGAGAAGAAACTGCCAAATGCGAAATTGTTGCCATTGACCGTGATGGTTCTTGACTGTTTCTTACTCTGCCGGAACTTCAGTGTTGTGGCATAGGTCTTGACGATACGTCCTCTGATCTTGTTGCCATTCTCTGCCCATTCCAACGCATAGGCATAGCGATGCTGACGTAGTGTGTCATTGGGGTCGAGGAAGCAAGCGTAGATCCATTTCGAGTCTTTGATCAGTCCGATGGCAACACCTCCTTTATTACTGTCACCAACAGCGAGAGAGACAAAGTCCTCACTATTGCCATTCGACCCAGTACTGACACTATAGGCATGAGCCTCGTCCAGCTCGAAAGCCTTCCGGATATTGTCTATCAGTCGTTTATCCCGATTGTCAGTTAACTCAAAGTCGTAGGTGTCTTCCAGTCCTTCCATCGTTCCTAAATCAGGATCCTTCTCCACACTGTGTCTTGAGCTTATTTCTTTGATGTTACTGTTCCTCAGGGCATCGAATGCCTGTTGGATGTGTTGCTGTGCGAGTACTGCCGAAGGGAGTAGCATCAGCAAACCCGTGATAAGAATGTTTTTACTCTTCATATGCGAAATATTCTTTTGGTTCTTCTACATAAATAACGGTTCCGTCTTCCTGCATTACTGGAACGAAGCCTGCTGCTGTCAACTGGACATGGGCAACCTCCTGTCTTGCTTGTTCTATCTGTTGTCTGACAGCCTGCTGCTCTTGCTCCATCTCCGCCATCAACGTATAAGCCTTGTCGTAGTCGTGGATAGTAGGTTTAGGCTTGCGTAGTCGTGGGTGTTGCTGTTTGACAGGCTGTGGCTTGCGCAGTGCGGTGGTGTCGGGCAGGGGTTGTTCGTTGGGAGCCTCCGGGCGTAACACCGTGGTGGTGTCAGCCTTTGCGGTCAGGGTGGGGGACTGCTGGGATGGTTGCCATAACATGGCAACAGACAGTACAGCCATTCCAACCACTGCGGCAGCGATACTCCATCCTATCCATCGCTTTCGGTTCTTCTGGGGTTTCATCCCTTCCATTTCCGCAAACAGCAGGCGATACTCCTCCCATTCCGCAGGCACGTTGCCTTGGGTGAAATACAGGTTAAGAATATCCTCCTCTTCCAGTGTTGTCGTGCCGTCCATGAATTTGGTCAGCAGACTATGGATGTATTCCTTGGTGTATTGTATCATATCTTGTTCCTTCGTTTGATGTCTTCTAATAAGGACCGTCGTGCCCGTGCCAGTAGTGTACTGACGGAGGTGATTTCTATACCCAGCAGACTGGCTATCTCCTCATGGCTTCGTCGCTCCACTTGTCGCATGTATAATAAGGTGCGTTGGGTGGTGGGTAGTTGCTCCAGTTTCCTTGTCAGCCATTCCTCGTTCTCCTTTGTCTCCAAGAGTTCCTGAGGACTGAGGGTCAGTAGTATCACGCTCTCTGCATTCAGTGGCTCCATCGACCGTCGTCGTTGGTGGTTTCTTACCAAGTGGCGGGTCATCAGTGTTACCAAAGCCTCCACCGACTGGTAGCTGTCCAGTTCGTCGCGCATCTGCCACAGGTGGAGCATCACATCCTGTGCGATGTCCTCTGCCTCCTCGTTGCCCGCCCCACTGCTGCGTCCTACGCTCAAGGACTTCTGATGCCATGTGCGGGCTTGTTGTTCAAATGCGCCTTTGTCCATTTTATCTCTTTGTCATTTATAAGACACTCTACGTCTCTAAAACCAAACAGGAATTAGCAAACCTTAACAAATTTGTCGCAAAGGTAGAAGGATTATATGAAACGACCTAAAATAAAGACTGACATTTGTCTGACAAATCAATCTGCTATCAATTAATAGTTGTCAAGTATCTGTTTCAGTTTCTCATGCTCTCGCTCCCTCTTTGATTTTCGATGTGGGAATAGTTTACTGATGAAATAGCCGATAAGGGATATTGGATTGACACCTGTCATCATGGCTCCACCCTGCTGTTCCTTTCGTCGTTCCTCTAGCCAATGGCTTTGATAAGCGAGTCGCATATTCGTTCTCAATGCTGGCGTTATGATATTTATGTTGACTTTGGGGCGGTCAGGTATCTGTTCTAAGGGGTTGATGGTGGAAATATGCGGTTCCATCGGGGTTATTGTCTGCCTGTCATGGGGTGTGGACCTCAAGGGCTCATTGCGCAGCCATTCCTCGTAGTCGCTTTTTAACGAGTCTGTTTTCATGTGACGTTTATCATCGTCAGGACCTTGAGCACAACAGGTGGTTGTCACCAACAGAAGGGTAAAGGATAATATATAAAAAAGGTGAGACATTAGAATTGTATCAAGCGATAACCAAGTCCACGTGCGTTGATGATTTTGAGGGAAGGGTCTGCCGATAGGATATGTTTCATACGTGACATGAAGACATAGAGTGAATGCTTTAAACGTTGATAATCAGCAATTTAAATCTTAAACGGTAGAAAAGTGGCCCCGTGTGTTTTCTACCTTGGCTTGTGAGGCAAGATTTAACGTATTTAACTTTCATAAACGTGTTGCAAAAAAGCTATTAACGACGTTCACCAGAACAGATAGTCCGTCTGGGGGCTGCCTATTTCCTGATGCTCTGCTTCAGCTTCAGAATACGACGCACGCTCTCGTCAATGCGCTGCTCTGTGATTTCACCGGCTTCCACTGCCTTGATTACCGCGTCGAAAGCCTCCGTGAACACCTGCGGACCGAGCACGATGTCTACACCGGCCTTGATACAGCCCACGGCAGCCTCGCCATTAGTGTACTGCTGGGTGATGGCTCCCATCTCCATCGCGTCGGTGATGATGAGATTCTGATAGCCCAATTCGCGGCGCAGCTTGTCTTGCAGAATGACCGATGACATCGTGGCAGGAATGTCAGCACCCGTCACATTGGGTGCACCGATGTGTGCTGTCATGATGAGTTGGCAGCCCCACTGGATGCCTGCCTTGAAGGTCACCATCTCGCACGAGAGCATCTCCTCCCACGCCTTCTGTGAACTGGCATAGCCGAAGTGCGTGTCGGTCTTCGTGTCGCCGTGGCCCGGGAAGTGCTTAATACAGCCCGTAACACCGGCATCCTTCAGTCCCTGCAGATAGTTGGTCACCATCGGGGCGGCTATCTCAGGCTTGTCGCTGAAGGCACGTGCACCGATGACGATATTCTCAGGATTGGTATTCACGTCGGCCACAGGGGCGAAGTCAATATCGAAGCCGTAGCGGTGGAGATAGGTGCCGATGGTGTTGCCACACTCGTAGGCATTCTTCGGGTCGCCAGTAGCACCGATGGCCCCCATCGACTCGTAGGTCTTTACCTTGAAGTTGCTGTTGCGCCCTATGCGAGCCACACGCCCGCCCTCCTCATCAATGCACAGCAGGGGTGAGCCTTTCAGCGCACGAATCTCAGGGATGAAGCGCGCCAGTTGTGCCTCGTCCTCGATGTTGTGCGCATAGAGGATGATGCCGCCCACGGGATAATTCTCATTCACCTTCCGCATCATCTCGTTGACGGCCTGCAACTTGATTTTGGTGAGGTCGTCCACACTCTGATCAATACCGCCGGAGCGGTTGAAGTGAATGGTGGTGTCGAGACATTCGGGTCGCACATAGAACATCTGCCCTACCTTCTCGCGTAGAGTCATCTGTTGCAGTTGTGACTCCACCTCGTCCATTGGAGGCGTATCTGTGTTGTCTTCATTCGAACACGAACTGAGCATCATCAGGCCACAAGATGTAAGGATGGTGGCCAGCATCCATAGTTTCATTTGTTTCATGGCTGCAAAGGTACTAATTTTCTACGAAACACGTCGCAAATACAAACATTTTAACTCCAACAAAAGTTAAAGTTACGGATTGCTCTCCGATATTTATCAGAAATGACTAACTTTGCCACAATTTTAATAATACAGGCAGATAAAAGACGATGAAAAGACCGATTATCTCGGAACGGATGTTCCTGTATTGGACAGACCGCGAGCATCCCAACACCTGCCGCATGACGGTCAGGATGCAGGATGCCATAGAACTGACGATGATGCAGGAGGCGCTCCGTCAGACACAGACCCGCTATCCCTTCTACTGCGTGCGGCTGGGTGTGACTACCGACGCGAACGGACACGAGCATTATGTGTATGACGACAATCCGGCCCCATGGGTGCTGAACATAGGCCAGGACCCGGTAGAACTCTTTGGCGAGGCATCGCACTACCACCAGCTGGCCTTCGCCTGTTGGGATGACTGCGTAGCCATCGACTTCTCCCGTGAAATACGAAAGTTCGTATTTCCTTAACAAAGCCCATTGCAGCAGGATTGACTATTGCGTATTTTGACAAGAGAGTTTTAATGTCGGCTGCAAAAGTGTTCTGAGGCTCAATACTGTTTAGCAGATACGCTGCCAAGCGGAAATAGCTAATCCTGCTTAGCGTCTTTTCTGCTGTTTGCTCATCAGCGATATTCAGGCCACGCCCTTTCAGCATGGCTATCTGTGCAGGAATGTCGAGCGGTTGCTTGTTATACTTCATTGTGGCTACAAATAAAAAAGTTCCACCCTGGTACGCTGTTCTAACGGGAAGCGTGGTGGACTCTGACGATTCAAAGATAGACATTTTTCTTTTAACTTCCAAGTTTTTTGAGACATTTCTGCCATTTCTCGCCCAAAAAGTGGTTTCACATGCCGCGTGAAAGGTTATTTTTATTCTTTTTTGAGATAAAACGATACAAATTCCTAAAAATTTCGTATCTTTGCAGCGTTTTCGGAACCGTACCAGTTTGCAGGCTTACTGCCATCGGGAAGTAAGAATGCCGAAGCTCACTGAAGCGAGGGGAGAGTCAAGCTTGCTTGAACTATCCCGAGCGAAGGGAAGCTCGCCCAAGGGCAAACCAAGGGTGGAGGCTGCGGGACAGGAACCTATATGTTAGGAAGAAAGGCAGATGAATACATAAGAGAAAAAAAGCATAAACAACATGGAGAATCAATTTGAATTAGCACAGGAAGGAACTATCCTGACAATCAAACTTGGTAAAGAACTGGCTACGGCTAACGCTACAGCGTTGATGGAAGAGATCAACAAGTATAGCGAAACGGTTGTGGAAAAGGTCGTGTTTGATGCTACAAGACTGAATTACATTGCAAGCAGCGGCATCCGTGCCATTATCTACACCAAGCAGAAAGTGGGCGGTAACCCAGCCATAGAGTTCGTCAACTGCGCCCAGAATATCCGCGACGTGTTCAAGATGGTTGGTATAGAGGACCACGTCACCTTTGTAAACAAATAACCCTCCCACTCATGAGGCAACTGCATTTCCAACCTATCACCGGCAAAGCCCTGGACATACTCGACACCATCCTCCACACGCCGGAGGTGGCATCGTGTAAAGAAGTGTTCGCTGACGTGCGCATGGTCTGTGAGGAACTGGTCATGAATGTAGTGGACTACGCTTACCCAGACCGTACTGACGGCTATCTGGACGTGGAGATTGAGAAGGACGAGCATGCCATCACAATCCGGTTGAAGGACGGCGGTGTGGCCTTCAACCCCCTCGAAGTCGAGGCGCCAGACATCACCAAGCCTTTAGAAGAGCGCCAAATAGGTGGGTTGGGCATATTCATTATGCTCAAGAAGATGGATTCTGTGAGTTATGAGTACACCGACAGTGAAAACATATTGACGATTAAGAAATGGCTGTAAAGATACTAAGTGTTGACGACGAGCAACAGATGGCGTCGCTGATGAGACAGTACTTTAGACGGAAGATCCGCAGTGGTGAATACGAATTCCTGTTTGCCTATAACGGCAGGGAGGCGCTTGAACTGATGGACCAGCATCCTGACATAGAGATTATCCTCTCAGACATCAATATGCCGGAGATGGACGGCCTGACACTGCTGTCCAAGATTCACGAGAAGAAAAATCTTGCCCAGCGGGTCATCATGGTAAGTGCCTACGACGATATGCGCAACATCCGTGAAGCCATGAACAACGGTGC
>JAEEGG010005003.1_pt1 | contig 31819 bp, 18 predicted proteins | sample 9134161 | NCBI WGS metagenome assembly JAEEGG01 (sample SAMN16246543, study PRJNA631951) | gut metagenome | biome: gut microbiome; feature: rumen; material: CR-attached | host: Bos | place: Iran: Karaj | collected 2018-10
GCGAAGAAGTTTCAGCGAAGAGTGGGCTGCAAAGAAGTGGCAGCGAAGGAGTGGCAGCAAAGAGCATTACTGACATTACAGACCCCACCCCTGCCCCTCCCCTTGAAGGGAGGGGATGGCTGCGCATGAATCCTTTCTGCAAAGGGTCAACTGCTATATCATTGCTATTTTTTATCAAGACAACTGCTTGAAACGTTCAAATTGTATGTCTGAAACGTGCTTTTCTGCCATTTGTACGCTTGCAACAGCGCAATTGGAACAAAAGATAAACGTGAGTATGCAGAAAAAACACTAATTTTGCAGCAGAATTGGAAAAAACTACAAGTGACTAATGAAGAGAATCAAAACTATCGTTGTGCTGCTCCTGCTGATGGCAGTACAGGCTGTAGCAGAAGAGCATCTGGTAATGCGTTTCAACTTTGAAAATGTGGATGGCAAGAATGTGACCGACCACGTGTCGGGCATTACAGCCAAAGTGATGAATCAGGCATCGGTCATAGAGATGGGCAGCCGAAGGGTGCTCAATCTGGGCAACGGCACAGGCTACCTCGACAACGGTGCGAAGGGCAGCGCGGTCACCATTCCCGCCATTACCTCCTCGCGCACCTATCTCTGCCAGTATGCCAACCAGAGCGGAGCCGTCAGCGAGAGCCGCTTCAACATCCATGTTGTAGAGGCTCGGCAGACTATCAACGGCGTGTTTACCGATGAGGCAGAACTCCTGCCCGGAAGCCGTGTCGAGATGCGTTTGGCCATCCCCTCGTATGCCAGTGCTTCCGACATCTTGTGGAACGACGGGACGATAGGAGGAACATGTGTCATAGGCTGTCTGACGGAAAACACCGAGCTCACTGCCACTTACAGGGGCACGGAATACCGCTTTGCGCTGCGCCTCATGGGCGATGGCAGTTATCCCATCAACGCCACAGGCCTCATCGTCAATCCCGACTTCGCCACCATCGACGGCACGGGCTGGAACATGGCCGGCACCTGGGGCAACCAGCGTTTCAACGGAGCCGTGGAGGTGTGGCACAGCACAGGTTTCGATTTCTCGCAGACCATCAGCCGTCTGCCCGACGGCGAATACACCGTCAGCTGCCAGCTGGCAAACGGCGAAGGCGCCAACACCGGCTACCTCTATGCCACAAGCGGCGGTAAGACATCGAGGGCCGTGGTGAAGCAAAGCTGTGCAGGCAGCGACTTCGACACCCAGCGCAACCGCATGGCCGCTAATGCCGGCTATGCCCGTCTCTCGATTGCTGTCAACGTCACAGGCGCTACGCTCACCATCGGCATCAAAGACCCATCTAACGGCACCACGATGCCCACGACGTAAGCATCCTGGGACGCGGCATAGCCCGTCCGCAGAGGGGCTACGAAGGCTGCCATGTGCATCGCTCACGGAATGTGCTCATCGACGGACTGACGGTGAACACATGTCCCGTGGGCGCATCCGACGGCGTCACCCTGCGCAACGTGAAGAGCATCTCACATCCCGCCTGGGGCGACGGGCTGAACGTCTTCGCCTCGCAGAACGTGCTCTACGACCGCGTGTTCTGTCGCAACTCCGACGACTGCACCACAGCCTACGCCTCGCGCAAGGGCTTCTTCGGCAACTGCCGCAATGTGACCATGCGCAACGCCACACTCTGGGCCGACGTGGCTCACCCCATCTTCATCGGCATCCACGGCAATGCAGAGCGAGGCGACACCATCGAGAACCTGCACTACGAGAACATCGACATACTCGGGCAGGCAGAGCCGCAGGTCGACTATCAGGGTTGTCTGGCCATCAACTGTGGCGACAACAACCTCGTGCGCAACGTCACCTTCGACAACATACGTATCGAGCAGATTGAACAGGGAAGCATCCTTCAGGTGAAGGTGGGCTACAACCAGAAGTACTGCACAGCCCCTGGACGCGGCGTGGAGAATGTCACCTTCAGGAATATCCGCTACAAGGGCCATCAGCCTTACCTCTCCATCGTCAACGGCTACAGCGAGGAGCGCAAGGTGAAGGGCGTCACCTTCGAGGGCATCAAGATCAACGGACGGCTGCTGCACGACAAGATGGAAGGCAAGCCGGCATGGTACGCCACAGCCGACTATATACCCATGTACGTGGGCAACCATGTGGAGAACATCGGCTTCAGCATACCCTGAGAAAACGTCCTCCCCCTTATTTTACTAAACCATTATCCTTTCAATGCTGGTATATCGCCCCCGCCGGTCGTGTGGTGCTGTATCTTTGCAGCACCAATTCAAACAGATGAACCATGAACAAACTTGATTTCAACAACAGAGAATTATCAGGCCCGGGAATTGGGCACAACTGTATAAATGAAGCAACGATATGCTCTATCAGGTCAACTGCCTTATCATTGCGCGGTCTTGAAGAACGCATTAACGGCGAAAGCTACAAAAAAGGTGGCTGATCGTCACCGACTAACCACCTCACAAACTAAACAAATACTTTATGAATTATTTACCTGTGATTATAAATTGGGGGTGATGGCAGCGACCCAGGCCTCGATGCGGGTATCGGTTTTGTCGTCCTCGTTGATGTCGTCGAGGGGCAGGCCGATGAACTTGCCGTCGATTACAGCCTCGGAGTCATCGAAGGTGTAGCCATCAGTCTCTACGCTGCCGATGAACTTAGCACCGCTATCCTTAATACCGTTATAGAGTTCACCCATGCCGCCTACGAAGGTGTCACTATAAGATGAGCAGTCGCCACAGCCAAAAATAGCAATGGTCTTGCCGTTGAGATCAGCACTCTGGAGCGTTTTCAGTCCGTCGTACCAGTCATCCTGCAATTCTCCTGCACCCCATGTCGAGGTACCGAGGATGAGGTTTTGGCTGGCGGCCACGATGTCGGCTGTCAGGTCCTGTACGTTCATGGCCTCGCAGCCCAATTTAGAGGCGATCTTCTCTGCGATGGCCTCGCAGGTTCCTGTAGAGGAACCATAGATTACAATTGTTGCGTTCATTTTATGATTTATTCTAAAGAAGTAATTAATTCCTATTGATGCACTCTTCGCACTTGCCTTGGCATTGTCCCTCACATTGTCCCTTGCCTTGGATCGGCGAGAACAGGCAGCACCTCGGCAAAGCCCAAACAATTTTGGCTCTGCCCTCGGCTTGCACAGTCCTTGCGCTTGCAGTACCGTTTGCACTGTGCGCAGATGTCATAGCCAAGCATGGCGCCAAGTATGAAGTCCTCCTCTGGCGTGAGCTGGTTCAGCGGACGAGTGACGAAGAGCCGGATGGCCTCCAGACACTCACGCCGACCGAAATACACGTTCAGGTTCTGCTGTCCGACGGGTTGCAGCAGGTACGGAATGCCCTGGCTCTCCAGTCGCTGGATGGCCAGTTTACTGTACTTCTTTTTGCAGGTGAACAGCACCATATGGCGAACGCCCTTGTTCAGCTCGTAGATGTGGTTCATCAGCACCTTGAGCGCTGCTCGAGACTGCTGACGCTCGGCAGAGTCGAAGCGAGCTTCACTCTGCCCTCGCTTACTCGCAGCCCTTATCTCTGTGGGAATCGTCGTTGTTCTCATAATCTTCCAATTTGCGGTGCAAAGGTACAGCAAATAAAAAAGGTGCGCAATACCTAAAAACGAGTGTTTTTAAAGATGGCACACCCATGATGACCAACAAAAGTAGATTAGCAAGAAATAGGTATTGCTAATGGCATCTGTTCGGAATGACAAAAATATAAAGATTTTTTACCCTAAAAACAGGTCTCTGAAAAAACTCATTCTGGAAAGAATGAGGGTAGCCTCGACACTGAAAAACGTACCTCGTTTTCGTTTGCCACGGACTTTCACAGCCTCATTCAGACATCAGAAACGAGAGAATTTGCGCATTTTCCGGAAAATGTGCAGCTTTTTGGCGTCACCACTGACCTGTTTGCGAATTTTTCAAGCTCATTTAGACTCAAAAAGAGGCTCCGCAGAAAAATTCCCAGGCTGGGAATTTTTCTGCGGAGCCTAGATTTTTCAGCGGGGAGGCTCGCCACAAATGCCTAAAAGCCTTAAACAGCTATCAGTCAGCAAAATAGCGAACGCCCCTCGTTTTTTCGAAATTTTCGGCCAAATGTGCATTTGGTGAATTCTCATCAATTCTCGTTGTCCTTACTTTTTACTTTTGTAAAGAAAAATGATTCAAGTCTGGCAAGTTAAAAACCTTTGTGAAGTTATCTGATAAAGTTCATGAATGTCGGCCTTTCGTCACGCTGGGGAGCGGGATTGCCGTCGGCATGTATCTTCTGAAGCAGGAAGGCCATGTTCGTGGCCAGCGTCCGCATGGTCTGCATGCCCTCAGTGTCGAGCTTCACCTCGCCCTTGCCAGCCCCGTAAGCAATGTTCCAGTACTGCGAGGTCACCACGGGCATGTTCATCATCTCGAACATCATGTTCATCGTCTGGAGCGTGGCAGTAGCACCGCCGCGACGGCAGACGGCCAGCGCCGCTGCGGGCTTGTTCTGCACCAGATGGCCCGCCGAGAAGAACAGCCGCTGCATCAGCGAGAGGATGCCGCCGTTAGGCTGACCGTAATAGACGGGCGTACCGACGATGAGCGCATCTGATTCTTTCATCTTCTCAGTCATCACGCTGCACATGTCATCATCGAACACACAGCCTGCCCCATTATTCTGTCGGCAACCGCCGCAGTTGATGCACATGCGGACAGGCTTGCGGCCAATCTGGACAATCTCCGACTCCACACCGTGTTTTTGCAGCGTCGCTTCAATCTCCTTCAAACAGCAGAACGTGTTGCCGTCGGTTCGCGGACTGCCGTTAATGAGTAACACTTTCGGTGTCTTGACACCTGCCACGCCGTTTATCATAGCCGACACAGGCGAAACGACCGCCGCTCCAGCAGCCGCCATCGTTGCTTTCTTGATAAAATCTCTTCTGTCCATCATCAAAGCTCGCTTTTTGCCGAGGTGAAACCTGTTTTCGCAAATTTTGTTTGCAAAGATACGAATAATTGCGGAATTATTGTTAAATTTGCCCCAAGATTTGTGATTTATTATAAATAAGATGACAGGCTGCATAAAACTTAATACTTAAAACAAAAGACATGGAAGAACTAAAGTATCATTTACAAATATCCGCATCCGTGTGTCACCACGGATTGCGTGATTTTCGGATTCGACGGGACAAAACTCAATGTCCTGTTGATAGAGCGTGGCATTGAACCGTTCAAGGGACGTTGGGCATTCCCCGGTGGGTTCCTGAAAATGGACGAGACTGCCCTGCAAGGTGCGAAGCGCGAACTGTACGAAGAGACTGGCCTGAAGGATGCCTACATCCATCAGTTTCATGCCTTCTCTGGGGTGAATCGTGACCCTCGTGAGCGAGTCATCACCATTGCCTACTTCGCCTTGGTGCGTCTCAGCGAGGTAAAGGCTGGCGACGATGCAGCCAAAGCCCAGTGGTTCCCGCTCGACAAGGTGCCGTCGCTGGCATTCGACCATGACTTGATTCTGCGGGAGGCCACCCATGAGCTGCGCCGTCAGATTCACTTTGAGCCCATCGGCTTCGAGTTGTTGCCGGAGAAGTTCACCATGACCCAGCTGCAGCACCTTTACGAGGCTATTCTCAGCGTGAAGTTCGACCGTCGTAACTTCAGCAACAAGATGCTGAAACTGGGCATACTGACCCAGCTTGACGAGACGCTCCCCATGCCCAACAAGAAAGTGGCATTCCTCTATAAGTTCAACCCGGAGAGCTACAACGAGATGAAAGAAAAAGGCTTCCGCCTTGAATTCTGACACGTTAGTTGTTTACCTTTTCTGAGTTTCTGGCAATATATAATGCGAGGTTAAACTTAAAAATATGGCAGAAGAAAAAAACAACAGTAACGTAGGGCTTGAAGAGGCAAAAGCATACTTCGAGCCCAATATTAAGAGAAAGACTCATTAAGGCGGCGCAGGTTCTATTGGAAATAGACAAGCCGATATTTGAAATCTTCAGCAACTTAGGCGTGATGAAACTACGTACATGCATGCTCTTGTTTGCCTCAATCTCTGATGAACCCGTGTTCAAACAGGTATTAAGAAAGTATGGTTGGAAATGATCGGAGCCAACCAAGATGCGCTGGCCATTGCCCGAGACATGGGCATCGACCACGGCATGAATTTCAGTTCCGACGTTAAAGGCACCAAGATGATGTTTATGAAAGTATAGCGCGATACGAAAGAAGGAGCAGCGCCCACTATGGACGCTGCTCCCTCTATGTGTGAAATCAGAATTCGCGGTTATGACACCTCGATAGCCTTAGTGACCTTCTGCTGTGGCTCGGTCTTCGGCATCGTAATGGTCAGGATGCCATCCTCGACCTTGGCAGAAATCTGGTCCCTGGCCACGTCATCAGGCAGCAAGTAGTTCTGCTCATAGTTCGAATAGCTGAACTCGCGGCGCAGATAGTGATGATGCTTGTCCTCATTCTTGTGCTCTTGCTTGTTCTCAATGGCGATGGTGAGGTTGCCCTCGTCGTTGATGCCTACGCGGCAATATTCTTTCTTAATGCCTGGAGCTGCAAGTTCCATTGTGTAGGCCTTCTCACTCTCCTTGACATTGACTGCGGGTGCTGTACTGTTGGCACGAGGCATAAAATCAGTGTTAAAGAAATCATCAAACATTGTTGGGAACCAACCATTGTTTTTCATCAATCCGTTCAACATAACTTTTACCTCCTAATTATACTTTTTAGTTTAACGTATGTTTTTGATCGCCTCTGCTTATTCCCAGGCAAGTTCGCCGGCCCGGGGCCTTTCGCATCGGCTTTCACCTATGAACATGCAAGTTGTGTGCCTATACGAGCAAACGATGCCAAAATGTCCCTGTCAGAAGACAATTTGGCACCGTTTTTAAACTTAGATAAACTATGCTGACAATTTATTAAACTCCTTTAAACATTGGCATTATCAGGATAAGAACGCAGCATGAATGAAAAAAAAGCGATAAAGACGATGGCGTTTAAAGAATTATTCGTAACTTTGCAGCGCCCAAGAAAGGCCTCAGGCTCACATTGTTTGTTGTCTACCTTGCGGAACTGAAGGCTGGTTGCTATTGTTTTGGCAACATAGGGCTACTGGTCTGAGAGAGGGAAAAACTATAGTCTCAAATAATTATTGTAATACATTATAATCAACATGAAAATCAAAAAACTACTATTTACATTTATTGCTGCCATGAGTTTGGGTGTTTCCCATGCGGATGGTTTGGGGACTGTAACAATTGATTTGACTGGAACAGCTGAGGGAGACAACTCTTATTGGATCTCGCTCGTGTCGGATAAAAATCTGTATTTCAACAGCAGTTACTCATCGGCCCAAGCAGACCCAGGAGACGCTTGCTATGCTTTCAAGGCTGTGGCAGGAGATTTGGAAAACGGTATTGTTTATCTTAGGCACATCAGTGTTGTCCCTGCCAATACACCTATCTGGATATGGGGGAGCAAAAAGGAGCATTTTATTAAGACGTTCACCGATTTTGGTGACATTTCAAGTACCTATGATCCAATCAGCCAATTCGACTACGTCTTAGACAATCTGCTCAAAGGTTCAGCTTCATCATCGACCCCCATACAAGTTGGCGACTATGTTCTTTCGAAAAAGGATGACTATGTGCATGCTGTCACAAGCGCGATGGAGACGGCTGGGAATGCGCTGCCTGCCGGCAAATGTCTGCTCCACTTAGGTTCAGCAAGCCGCGCCACGCTGAGCATCGGCTTACTTGACGACGAGACGGAGGGCATTGATGCTGTGATGACTCGCGATGGAGCGTTGGTGATGTACGACCCCTCGAAGCCGTCGTTCGACGCTCAGGGACGCCGCATGGACCCACAGCAGAAGGGACTGCACATACAGAACGGATACAAATTCATAATTAAATGATGGAGGACTACAGGATGAAAAAGAATTATACAACGCCTAAAACCGAATGGATAAAAGTGGCTCAGATGCAAATGATTTGCGCTTCGCAAACGCATGAGACACCTGACAAAACAATGGGGGTGAGTAATGACACTGGCTTCAGCTGGGAGGACGTGAACTGAATGGTGTCTTTTACCTCTCTCTTCCAACCGAAAACTTAGCATAAAATACCAATAACAATCTGAACATAAATATTGAAGATATGAAACATCTATTGAAACAAGCTATCGCAACGATGCTGTTGCTGTTCTCTGCCACCGGTGTCTGGGCGAGCGAAGACTTGGTGCAGACCCGCGATATCTTTGAAGACCAGGCTACGCTGGAAGTTTCCTGGAGGCTGAAATCCGATAGCAGCTGGGACGACCTGTTTGACCAGTTTGTAAAGCTGCGCACTGGCAACACCCGCGTGACACGCTTCTGTCCCTACGTAGACCTTCGTATGCGGCTGAAGCACTTTCAGTTCACATTACGCGGTCGAGACCAGGATGTCTCGTCGTCGGTCTACGTGGAGTGGGATAATCGCTGGCACAAGATAGGCACCATTGAGTGTTTCATAGGTGATTGGCATACCAACTATGGCACCATGTCGGCACAGTTCTACAGAACGAAGAACGACCCCGATGAGAGCCAGAACTACGGTACGTTCTTCACCACCATGATCACCGACGAGCAGCGGATGGCGCAGACGATGCCGTTCTTCTACGTGCCCTCTGCCAAGATGATTCAGAGTGCCGACGGAAAGCCCGTCGCGTTCCGCCTGAAGATAGAGAATGACCCTATGCAGCATAACACCCTAATGGAATACAGGGTGAGCTATATCATCAACTGCCAGATTGACTATTACAAGCCATCGCCCGTCACGGTTAGGTATAGGTCCATGACGGAGGTGGAAGCCACCTTTGGCGATCAGCGACTTTTCAATATCGACTACTGCACAGCCCTGCAGCCGATCAGGGAAAAAGTGACAAGCGACTTCAGGTATGGCTGCCAGATTGCGGGCTGCGACTGGACCGGAGGCTTTGCCAACGTGAGAGCCAATGACAAGAGAACCGCCTACTACTACAATCTGCCAAGTAAGGGGCTGTGCGACTTCTGGCTGTGGTACAGACCATCAGAGAAGTTCCAGGTCGAAGCGGTGGATAATGCTGAGGTGGCTTACAGTCAGGGCACACACTTGTACAGAGGAGACACCATGAGATGTGGATTCAATATCAACTGGCCCAGCGAGGACAGGACGCTGGAAATCAGATTCAGGGACCAAACGCCTCCCTTCGCCTATGCCGACACCAACACAGGTGAAGTGAAACTGTCGTGGCATCCAAGATCGGAAGTCTTAAATTATGTCTATGTCTATCGTGCCGAGTCGCCGGAAGACAGCGAGACGGCCGAGGCCAGTCTTGACAATGCCGACTGGAAATACGTTTGCAACCGATATATGGGAAATGGATGGAATACGGAGTTCACAGACAAAATAGCTGCCTACAACAAGCGATATACCTACGCCTTCCTGCAGCTGCCCTTTGTGGGTGCTGACAATGTAGACACCCGCCCTTATGAAAAAGACACCAACAAGCTGTCGAGAGGACTGGTGGTGAGAACCACGCAAGTGGTCACCACGCCAAGCATGACCATCGACGTGGTGCAGGACAAGTCGGTGACCGACAAGATTGCCCTCCAGATAACGCCTTCCAAGCTGCCTTTGAAAGAGTCGAAGCAGAACTACGACGTGTACCGCCGCATCGAAGGCGAGGAACAATGGAAGAAAATAGAGACGCTGAGCATCAACAACGACGGCAAGACCACCGTCACCTATACCGACCGTAACGTCGATGCCTGCACCGTCTATGAATACAAGGTGAGTACCTACGCGAAGAACGATGATGTGGGTTTAGACAACCTCTTGGAGGGCGAGCCGGTGCGTATGAGTGTGCTGGAGCGTTCGCATGTCACGAAGCTCGATGTGTCGAAGGGTGATCGCGAGCATTCGGTGATGGTCACCTGGCAGGCCAAGCAGATAGGCAGCATAACTACTACCTATTATATACAGCGCCGGCCGGTGAACAGTACCGATGAGTATGTCACCATCCATACCGAGAAAGGCACCGCCGACCGCTATGCTTACGAGGACAAGAACGTCGATGCCGGGCAGTATTATGACTATCGCGTCGAAGCCTATACCGAGGGGTGCCAGACAGACAGCCGTGCATTTGACATGGGCGACAGCGGCGAGAGGCGTGCTGCAGAAGAGTCGGCCCTCACCTTTAGCAACAGCGAAGGCGAGACGGGCTTCTGCATGTCGAAAGGCATTATCAGCGGTCGCGTCAGCTATGGAACGGGCAGCAGCGTGGAAGGCGTGACAATACTCCTGACGCCACAAGAAGACGACCAGGAGGTGAGCATCGTCAGCCACAGCCAGAAAATCAGCAATGGCGGTACCATCAGCTGGAAGACTACTGGCAAGGACATGCGTGCCCTGGCCTGCAAGCAGCAGCCGTTCACCTTGCAGTTCTATGTGCATCCGCTGCCAGGCATGGTGCGTCAGCCCGTTGTCACCGTGCCAGGGCTCAGCAGCCTGCTGGTCGACAGCAACGACTCTACGGCTACGCTGCAGCTCGGCTCGCAGCCGTTCACTCAGACGCTGTCCACCAAGCGCTACAATCAGATTACCCTTGCCATCGACGGCAACACTGCCCGGTTTACCCTCAACGGAGACACCATCCACACGGAAAGCATCACGCTGACAGACCATGTGTGGAACGACGACTATGACGACAAGGACGAAGTAGCACTGGCGCTGGGCGGACAGCAGTTCCAGGGCTATCTGCGAGAGATGAGGCTCTGGACGCGCGTGCTCTCAGCCAAGGAGACGGCCACCACCTTCAACCGCACATTGAGTGGCTTGGAGACCGGGCTGGCAGTCTACTGGCCTCTCGACGAGGGACTGTCGCGCCATGCCTTCGACGTTTCCTGCACAGGAGGCGTGAAGAACCAGCGACATCCCGTGATAGACGTCAACGTGGAGCCCGACACCTGGGTGCCCACCGCCAGCCAGCTCTCACTCTACGGCATCACCAACAAGAACGGCGAATACACCATCAGAGGCGTACCATTCACCGGCACCGGCACCAACTATACCATCACGCCGCAGAAAACGCTGCACGAGTTCATGCCGTCAACACTCAACGGCTTTGTGAGCAAGCAGTCGCTGTCGCTCAACAACAATGACTTCACCGATCAGTCAAGCTTCGAATATCGGGGAACGGTGAGCTATCTGAACACCGATATTCCCGTAGACAGCGTGACCTTCCAGATAGATGGCAGCACCGTGATGATGAACAACCAACCCGTCATGACCGATGCCAACGGACAGTTCACCATCAGCGTGCCCATAGGCAGCCATGCCATACAAGCCGTGCGCACCGACCATGTGCTGAGCCGCTATCCCGAGACGGGAACTGTCGAGTTCCTCGAGGCTGGCATCATCAATTTCACTGACTCCACGCTCGTCAATGTGGCAGGACGCATCAACGGCGGTGCCGATGCTGCTACCGAGCCACTCGGCTTCAGGCGCACCGTCAACCGCCTCGGCGTGGCCACCATGACGCTCTGCCTTGAGAAAGAAGCCAACAATCGCTTCAATCTCAATGCCGACAGGATGCCATCGGGAAAGCAGACACCCATCCCCACCAGCGACGACAACATGAACAGCCGTAGCTACTATCCGGCCGATGCGCCTACCGACATTGTCATACAGACCGACCCGAAGACGGGTGAGTTCTCGGCCATGCTGCCCCCGCTGCGCTATGTCATCAAGAGCATCACCTTCCCCAAAGGGGCTCCTTACAACGATGAGAAGTTCTTCAAGGACAACCTGCCTGCCATCGATGCACGCCAGAAACCCGCCCAGTGGGCTGATACGCTGAGAACCGACGACCAGAAGCTGGAGTACAAGGCTCAGGCCCGACTGCTTATGGCCTATCGCCGCAATCCCACCATCTTCGTCGCACAGAGCGGAGTACCCGAAGGGGCCTTCGGAATGTTTGAGGTAGAAGACCCCGACGACGACGAGAAGTTCATCTGCCTCCTCGACACGGTGACGGCTGCCGAGGCCGAGGCCAACCCCAACTTGCAGGAAGGCGACTTCAAGGCGTATAAGTACACCGACCGGCCAGTGTTCCAGCAAGGCAAGCGCTACACCATGAAAATCTATGCGCAGGAGCAATACGACTACTACGACACCGACGGCACCTTGGCAAAGACTTATAAGATGCTGCCGCCTGATGGCATCATTCATGTCAACAACTCGCTAAGCTCATGTGCCATCGTGGCCGACTCGGCACTTACCTATAACGGCAAGAGCTATGAGCCGGGCGACCGCCTGCAGTCCAGCAACGTAGACATCACGCTGCCCGAAGACGGGGCGGTGGTCTATACCTGGATATGCGGAGCGCCGAACTTCAGCGGCGACCGCTCCGTTCCCATGACCATCAATCTGGAGTCCAACAGGAAGGTGACGCTATGGGAAGGGCCCGCTCCGCAGAAAGAGGGGGCACTCAAGGGATATATCATTGGCTCACTGCTCACGGGAACACGCTTCCTGACAAAAGGCCCCGACAAGCCCTCCTTCGTGCTGCGCGACCCGGGAGGCTCAGGCTCGTCAGCGACACTACAGAACGACACCATCAAGACTGACTATGACCAGACCTCAAGCACATGGGGCGCCAGCGAGAAGTACGTCGCCACCATTACCACAGGTACATACGTCAAGTTCAAGGAAGGAGGCATCGTGGCGAATGCGGTGCTGATGGGCACCAACGAGGTCGATGCCAGAAACACGCTCAAACTGGGCGAGGTGGGCAAATGGACCAGGGTGCACGACGAGTCGAACACCATCATTACCACCGTTTCTGAAAAGTTCAGCACCGCCACCGATGCAGCCCATGTAGGCCGCAAGGGTGACACCTATATCGGCAATGGCGTCAACATCTACTATGGCGAAGGACGATACCTCAAGTTCACGAAGAAGAACGACGGCACCATCTTCCTCACCGACAGCACAGGCATCACCAGCGCCATGGAGTTGGGCACCAGCTACAATTTCTCAGAGCATTATCTGGTCAACGAGGTCCTTCCCGAATGGAAGCGCTTGCGAGACAACATGCTCGAGCATGTCGATACCTGGAACGACGTGCCGCCGCCTTCGCAGATACACGACAGTCGGCCGCACTACTATACCATTTATAAGAAGGGCGACGACAAGTATGGCAAGACCAACCCCGACAACTTCATCGACTACGTCTGGGCGTCCGACCTCAGCAAGCCTACGAAAACCGACAAGGCATCATACATCATCGTAGTACCCGATGACGTCACTCACTACGTCGACACCATCTCGTCGTTCAATACCAACATCGCCAACTGGGAGAACATCATCGCACTCAACGAGGAGGACAAGGTGATGGCCATGCGCAAGGGCAACGCCACCAACATCAGCTATTCCGGAGGAAACACCATCACCCAGTCTCTCACTACATCCTCGGCTGGATACCTAACGAAATGGGACGGGAAGACAGAGACCAACTCCATCAACTGGGGCGTGCGCAACAAGTACAAGCACGAGGTGAACAAAGTGGGATGGGGATACGATTTCGAGGCAAAGGGTACAAGAGGCAGCACAATCAAGTCCTACGATATCAGCGAGACGAAAAACACCGTCTCCTATACCATTACTGACAAGAATGCGCTCACCGCCCTCAGCATCTCGGTTTATCCCTCGACCATGGGATGGGGTCCCATCTTCATCACCGAGGGCGGCCAGACCATGTGTCCATACGAGGGCGGCACGAAGGTGGAGTACCACAGCGAATACAAGGGCACCGAACTCGACAAGGCCACGATGCGCATTGAGAAGTGCGACATTTCAGTAGAAAATGCCAACGTCAGCGATGTGCCATCGGGCGAGTCGGCCTTCTTCAACCTCCATCTCTACAACAACTCTGAGACGCAGTCACCAAGCAAATACACCCTCTATCCGCATCCGGCAAACGACCTCAAGGGCGGACAGATGATGCTCGACGGAAAACCCATACCCTCGACAGGGCTTTCATTCTTCCTTCCATACGGAGAGGTGAAGAAGACGCTTGTTTTGAAGCAGGGCGACCGCAGTGTGACCGACTTCAGCTACATGCTCCGCCTGCAGTCGGAAGGCGACAGCTTGCGCGTACACAGCGACTGGAAGACGCTAACGGCACATTTCGTTCCCACCTCGGCGCCTGTCACCATAGAAAGCGACCTGGCAGTCATCAATAGCAAGGTCGACTCAGCCACCGTCACCTTGCGCAATCTCGACCGCAACTTCCTCGGGCTGAAGGGCGTCCGTCTGCAATACCGCCGCAAGGGTACCGACACCTGGACATTGGCGCAGACGTGGATTAACGATGCCTACCGCAGTGAATATCCCAACGCGCTGTCCTTCCCTGCCGATGGCAATCCTACACAGCGCATGCGGTTCACTGCCGACGGCACCTACGAACTGAGGGCACAAACATTCTCGCTCTTTGGCAATGAAGACGTGGTCCGCGAGTCGGACATCATCACCCTGGTACAGGATGTCAAGAGCCCACAGGCCATGAGCGTCAGCAGCATCCCGAGATTTCTTACGCTGACAAACCGCAACGACATTCACCTCACCTTCAACGAGCCCATACGCAAGGCCGCCATCTCTCAGGCTGCCAATGTGCGCATCGTCGAGGTGACCGACCCCAACGGCAACACACCTGCCAATCCGCACGTTGTTGATGAGGCCGACTATTCGCTCGTCCTCTCCGACAGCGAGATTTACTTCGCCTTCAAAGATGCCGTCCTGCCAAAAATGCACGAACGCATCTATCGATTCAACGTCTTCGACGTGCCCGATCAATACGGCAACCCCTCCGACACCATCACATGGCTCATGGAGTGCGACTTCTCCTCTATTATGGTCTTTGGGAGGGCAGACGAAATAACCCTGCAGAAAGGCCAGACGGCCACCGACACGCTCTACACCATCTCTATTGAGGATGGCCACAGCTTCACCCTCAGCGGTCAGCCTTCATGGGTGAAGTTGAGCCAGACAGAGGGAACCACCAGCAGCAACATGGACAATATCATCATGACCATCCTGCCCACGGCTCCCATCGGCAGAAACGACATCACCCTCCATCTCACCGAATCAAATGGCATCAGCACCTCCCTCACCTGCCGTGTCACGGTAGAGGGCAACAGGCCGCATTGGGGCGTACAAACAAATATGTATGAAAACAACATGGTTGTCATTGGCCGACTGAAGACCGAAGACGGCGAATGGAGCACCGACCAGCGAGTGCTTGTCGGTGCCTTCGACGACGAAGGCAACTGTCGTGGCTTAGCCTATACCGACTATACGTTGAACAAGGTTCAGGCCAACGGCACACAGACAGCCGAGACGGGATTCGTCAACCTCATGGTCTATGGCAACAAAGACAACGAAAATATCACATTCCGCATCTACAACGAGAAAAACGGATTCATCTATCGTGACGTACTCCTTACCGATGCCAGCGGCAACACCGTCACCAGCCTCACATTCAAGTCCGATGAGATGGTTGGCAGCTATGACAACCCCGTGGTCTTCACAACGGGCGACCAACTCATGCAGAACCTCGAGCTGACCAGTGGATGGAACTGGGTGTCATTCTACCTCGACACCGACAAAACCATCGAAGAGCTGCTCGCTCCCTATGCCTACACCATCACCAACATCAAGACAAAGGATTCCTTCTCCGACAGCTATTTCGACGAGAAAGCGGCCATGCACCGCTTCGGTGGAGACCTGTGTAAGCAGAAGATTGAGAAAGGCGTCATGTATAAGATTTACTCGCTCTATAACGTCCAGATACCCATCGCCGGCAACAAGCCTGAGGGCAATTGGCAGCTGAGCCTGCACTTTGGATGGAACTGGATAGGTGTGCCTTATCACAATGTGCTGGCACTCAGCGAAGCCTTCCCCCAGCCGCAGTATGACGACTATGTGAAGGACCGCTACAACTCAGCCTTCTTTAATGAACGTTCTGAGTGGGAAGGCACCCTCATGGCACTGCTGCCAGGCTGCGGCTACGTCTACCGTTCCATGGACGCCCCCGCCGCTCCTCTTGCTCGCAATGCCCGCAATGTCCCCGCCACCCACTACGACGACTACAGCGACAACATGACCATCGTCATGCAGCCCCTGAAAGGCGACAACCCCATGCCCAATACCGAGGTAAGCGTCTATATCGGCGGCACATTGCGAGGCACGGCCACCACCAACACGCAGGGCCTCGCCTATCTCACTATCGCCGGCAGCCAGGCAGATTCAGAGACAGAGATAACCATACATGTAGGCGACACGGAAATTGTTGTTCCACACGACATTTGGTACGGCAATGACACCACCATCGGCAATACGGCCAACCCATACATCCTACAGCTTATCATACCCGAAATAGCATCGAAATAACCCACTGAAACACATCTTATCATGAGAATACTAAAAGCCCTGTTGCTGGCCGTTTACATGATTTGCGCCAGCGATGCATACGCCCTGTGGCATCAGTATTATATGACCGACCAGACAACCGACGACGTGCGCTGGACGGCTGATACAGGCCGCGACCAACAGGAGAAGTTCCGGCTCAACGATGCCTATCTGAGTGGCGGCTACTGGAAATATTTCAAGACTAACGACGGCACGGGAACTGTGACGCGCGAGAAGCCTTACGTCGACTTCACCGTCAATCTCTTCCGCGACCCGAAGGATAAGTACATTAACACCAAAGACCGTAGTCAAATCAAGGCAAGCCCCGATCATGCCGAGCTCTTCGTCGACTATGGCACGGGACGCATCAAAGTGGGCGAGATCAAGCAGAATGCCTGGAACGAAGACTGTAAGTGGACGTTCAACACTACGGGAGCCCAAGCCAATGCCGGCATGGCCACCGTGGTAGGCAGCAGCAATCCTGGCCGCGCCCGCATACACTACTACCCCTCGACCGAGATGCTGAAAAACTACAAGTCGTTCCAGATCATCATCTACCGGCAGGAGCATTTCTTCGACGACGGATTCTTCTCTGACGACTGGGATCACATCTACTACACCTATTACAAGACGTATAAGATAGACTGGCGCGAACAGTACACCGTCAGCGCTAATTACTACAAGCCGGGACAGATGCGATTCGCCGTTCAGGGTACAGCCAGTGAGTTTACCCACATGGACAACTATACCGTCGGCAGCTGGTATTCTGGAAAACCGGAGATGGAGAAGAGCTACCACGTGAAAGTGGAGAACAAGGTGACGCGAGCCACTGTCACCGCCGATCTGTCACTCAACCTCAACCGCGATGAGCAGGGGGTAGTCATCGACCTGCCCGACTATGAGAACTCACGCGAGGGATATGATTACACCTACACGCTGACTGAGAAAGGCACCGTGGCTACGAAGGAGGGCTATGTGGTTGGCTATTCGAACATGATAACCGAGACAAACAGCAAGATGGCTGGACTGCTCTATCCGAAAGACATCACCATCGAGTTCGACCAGTTCCGCATGCAGAATACCCTGCGATGGCGCAACGAGAACTGGACCGACGACAAGAACAAGCTGGAGATAACCTATTTCATCTACAGGCGTGAGTGTACCGACGACAGAGGCACACCGGCCAAAAACGCAAAGTGGGTCTACATCAATGAAGTGCAGGCGAAGAAAAACAACGATTTCGTCTATACCGTGCGTGACAACGACGATGTGCGTTACCGCAAATACTACACTTATCGTGTCATCGGTGTACCCAATGCCTGGGAGAAAGACGGCAACTATTCCATGCCCTCAGCACTTACTGAGACATTGCCCGTCGATGCTTGGAGCAGCCAGATAACGAGCACCGACCCGTCGATGACCTACAACGACATGAAACAGGACATGAGCGTGAAGGACAAGATACGCGTCACGTGGAGCTATACCCGCATTCCGGGTACGAATGGCAATGTTGACTTCATTGTCTTCCGCAACCGTGCCAGCGACGGCCCCGACAAATGGGACAAGGTGAGCGACGAGGTAAGCGGACCGGCCAACCCGTCGGCCAACAAACGCCCTGCCTACGTAGACGAGGATGTGGAGAGCTGCGAACAGTATTCCTACCGTATTGAAGTCACCTCGGCCGACTCAACCTTCGTCTCAGAGCCTATCAAGGCCACGTTGCTCGACAAGACGATAGTGCAGGCCGTCGACGTGTCGAAAGGCAAGAACGAGACAACAGTCAACGTGAGCTGGGATGTGCACAAGGTTGGCAACAGCCCCACACAATATCTTATTGAGCGGCGCTATGCCAGCAGTCGAAACGAGAGCGACTGGCAGAAGCTGACCTCACTGAGCGGCACTGCCGACCACTACACCTACGATGATGAGACCGTTGAGGCAGGGCGCTACTACAGCTACCGTGTCACGGCTCAGGTGCCCGACTGCAAGAACCGGGAGGAATATGTTTTCTCAAACGCTATCGAACAGGTGGGCTACGGCATGTGCAAAGGAGTTGTCAGCGGTCGTGTCACGTTCAGCACCGACACAGGTGTCGACAACGTGCGCATCAGCTTGAAGAGCAATGATGAAGGACTTGACGGTCAACTGCAGAACTACTCGAAACACATAGAGACCGAGACCTCGGGCATCTGCTGGACCGACAATGCGAAGACCATCGGCAAGCTCGTCAACAGCAAGGATCCCATTACCATCCAGCTCTGGGTGATGAACGAGAGCGACGCCGCCACCGTGCCATTAGTCACCTTGCCAGGCATGGGCACTGTCTCGGCACCGGTGGAGAAAAACCAGTGGGAGCACGTCTCTATCCTGATTAAGGATGCCATGGCCACTGTCATCATCAATGCCGACTCGACACGCACTGTCACGCAGCGCCTCCGTCAGGACGAGGTGACCACCGATTCGGCTACCGTCAGCTTCGGTGCAGGCCAGTTCCGTGGCTACCTGAAAGACATCCGCATCTGGGAGGGCAACCTGAGCATGAGCGACATACGGTCGAACCACGGTCGCATACTGAACGGCCGCGAGACGGGGCTGAAGCTCTACTGGCCACTCGACGAAGGCTTGCAGGAAGTGGCCTTCGACGTGTCGACGACCAATGCCATCGGCAATAACCGCCATGCCACGCTCGACCCAGCCATCAGCAACAGCACCATCCTGCCCTCTGAGGACCAGTATTGTCTCTATGCCATTACTGACGAGAAGGGTAACTACACCATACGCGGCATCCCCTTTGTGGGCAACGGATCGAGCTATACCATCACGCCTTCGAAGGGCATACATACCTTCGCCCTGCCTCAGCGCAACGTGGTAGTGGGCAAAGGCGCTATGGCACTGAACGGCATTGACTTCACCGACAACTCCAGCTTCACCTACAGCGGCACGGTGCGCTATCTGAACACCACGGTACCCGTAGACAGCATCATGTTCAAGATAGACGGTATTGCGGTGATGAAAGACGACAAGTCGGTGATTACCGGAACAGACGGACGCTACGAGATTGCAGTGCCTATAGGCGAACACTACATCGAAGCCTATCGCACCGACCATGTGACGAGCCGCTTTCCAGAAACAGGTACGTACAACTTCCTGGAAGAGGGTACCATCAATTTCTCTGATTCCACACTGGTCAACGTTGCCGGCCGCGTGAATGGCGGCATCGACAGCCAAGACGCTCCGATAGGTTTCAACATGACGAAGAACCGCATTGGCCGTGCCACCATCACCCTTTCGCTCGAAACGGAAAGCAACAACCAGTTCAACATGCGCCTTGACGGTCTGAACGGCTTCGTACACGTTGCCGACTCTACCTTCATCCCCTCGAAGAACGACAGCATCCGCTCGAAGAACTGGTACGACCTGAACGACCCGACGAAGATTATCATCAACACCAACGACGAGAACGCCGAGTTCTCGGCCATGTTGCCGCCGTTGCGCTACCGTATCGACAAAATCAGTTTCGACAAGGGAAGCCGCAACAACGACATCAAGTTCTTCAACGACAACCTGCCCGTCATCGATGCACGCTTCCGCCCGACAACGTTCCCCGACACAGTTATCACCGACGATGGCAAAGTGAGTCGCTACGAGAGCCAAGGCCGTTTCGTGCTGAACTACCGGGCAGAACCTGAGATCGTCATCCTGCAAGACACGCTGCCCTTGGGAGCTTTCGGAGCAGCTGAGTTCACCGATGACAAGGAAAACAAAACCTACCCCTTGTTGAGAACCGATGCCAACGGCCAATTCGTGGGCTATACCTTCAGCGACTATCCGCTCTTCGGACAGGAATGTACCTACACCATGTACATCAAGGCCGAGGAACCATACTATGCTTACAATCCGCTCACACAAAAGGAAGACACCACGGCCATAGCTGTGACCGACGGCACGGTGCATATTGCCAACGAGATGAGCATCAACACCGTGGTGACCGACAGTCTGATAACCTACAACGGCGAGCGCTATGAGCCCAACTCCATTCTGAAGACTGCCACGCTCGACGTGAGCCTCGACTCGATAGGTATGGTGGGCTACCGGTGGACGGCAGGCGACCCGAACATCCAGGGCGATCATCTGCGATACATGAGTGTCTCGCTCATTGCCAACAACCGCTCCTACACCTGGCCTGGCCCCTACAACACGGGGTCGCTGCCTGGCATCATCATAGGCTGCGTGTCGTCGGGCACCAATTTCGTCACGAAGAATCCTGACCATGTTGAGTATGTCTTGCGCGACCCGGGCGGCGCCTCTTCATCATCGTTCCTGCAGGGCGACAGCATCGTCTGTGTGACAAACCGTGAGAGCCACGGCGGCTTCCATACGGGTAACACCGACTTCAGCGTGACCGTCAAGATCGGAGCCAAGGTGTCGACAGATTACGGCATTGCCACTGGCGGCGGTGTGGGCGTCATCAACGGTGGAGAGTTCATGACCGGCCTCAATACCGACGACACATACGAAATCACTCCCTTTCTGGCCTTTAACAGCACCACAGTATGGGACACCTATCACAGCTCTACCACCACTTTCTCAAAGCGCATACAGACACCCTCCGACACGAAGCACGTGGGGCGTGCCGGCGACACGTTCATAGGCACGTCGAAGAACCTCTTCTATGGCATCGGTACATACGTCTACCTGAAGAAGATGTCAGAGGGCAACTACAAGATTGACACCCGCGAGGACATCGTGGCCAAGCAGGGCGACAAGAGCACGTGGTTTGTGTTCAGCGAATACTATATCCGCAAAACGCTCATACCCAACTGGGAGAAGATTCGCAACTCGCTGCTCGAGACCGTCGCCACCATTCCCGCGACGGCTCCCGACAATGAACTGCACTACTACACCACGCTCAACGCCGACCATCCCGACTTCGGAAAGAACGGCACCTATACACGTGTCATCAACAGCATGAAGCCCGACGAGATAAGGATGGACTCTGTCAACTCAATCAACACCTATATCAAGGCATGGAAGGATGTGCTGGCTGAAAACGAGCGGGCTAAGATTCTGGCCATGGGCTCGAGCAAGGCCTTGGTGGGCAACCACAGTTTCTCGGGCGGCAACACCTATTCACACACTTACACACGCGACAGCACCTTCCTCGACAACATCACACACAGCTGGTCGGTTGGCATACCCAAAGCCCTCACCCTCAATGCACTTGTCAACGGCAACGGAACCATTGTCACTTTCTTAGACAGTGAGAGCGGCTACCAGGGCAGTACAACCGAACAGAACAAGCACACCGTCAAGCAACAGGTGGGATACACGCTGAGCGATCCCAACAAGTTTGCAGCACTGAGCATCTCCGTCTACGACGACCCCACCGGCAAGGGAGGGCCCATCTTCATCACGCAGGGCGGACAGACTATGTGCCCCTACGAGGGCGGCTCGAAGGTGGAGTTCTGCGAAGACTACTTAGGCCGGCAGATTGATGCGCCCACGGCAAAGATTGAGAACTGCGACCTGCTGATAGACAATTCCACCGTCAGCGATGTACCGACAGGCGAGACAGCTTATTTCAAGCTGAGGCTGAGCAACACGTCGGAGACACAGCAAACCAGTGCCTACTTCTTACAGCTCGATGCACTCCAGGACCTGAAGGGTGCGAAGATTACTGTCGACGGGCAGGAGCTCACCGATGGCTCGGCATCCTATGTCCTGCCATTCGGCGAGACGGTCAAGACCCTGGCCCTGACGCAGACAGATCCCAGCGTGACGAAGTACGACCTCGTTATACGTCTCACCTCGACCAACGACCCGCTCAACATCTACAGCGACTGGAGGACGATCACGGCCTCGTTCGTTCCCTCGGCAGCAGCTGTGACACTGACTACCGACCTGAACATCATCAATAGTACTACAACTGACGGACTGAATGTGACACTGAGCGACCTCAACCGCAACTTCAAGGGACTGAAGGGCGTGCGGCTGCAATACCGTCGGCAGGGCAACAACAACTGGACGCTGGAAAAGGAATGGGTGATGGAGAAATACAAAGAGAAGTATCCCAACGCCGAGCTGCTACCCGCCACAGGCAACATCGTGCACAATATGCACTTCGACACCGACGGCACCTACGAGCTGCGCGCACAGACCTTTGCACTATATGGCGAGGAAGACGTGACACGCGAAACCGACATCAAGACGATTATCCAGGACACCGACGGCCCGAAGCTCTTGGGAACAGTCAACGGCGTTGACGTCCAGATAGGGAATGCCGACGACATGTATCTCACCTTCAATCAGGACATCAACACGGCTGCCCTGAGCAAGGAGGAGAACATCAACGTGACTGGCTATCAGAACAATACGTCGGTGAAGTCGGCACAGGCCGGAGTGCCCAGCGTGGCACTGCAACTGGCTAATAGCGAGGTGTCGACCCAGCAACAGTACGACCTCGGACTGCGGGGCGATGTGGCCTTCGACTTCCTCTACTACCGCCAGAGCGACGGCAATATCGTTGCCATCGGCTCAAAGCAGAACCGTATTGCACTGGGCACTACCGACGGTGGAAAGCTCTATGCCACCATTGGTGACACCACATACGTCTCGCAGACAACCATCAATGCCGGCACATGGTATCATCTGGCGCTCAACTATCATGCCAGCGACATTGATATGCCGCTGCTCACCGTCGGAGCGGCCAGCAATGATGCCGACGAACAGCAGATGGTCTTCCTCGAGATGCCGGTGAAGCCGGTCAACGTCTACGGACAGCTCACCTTAGGCAGCGCCGCCACCGAAGGCCGCATCTGCCATCTCTCGCTGTGGAGCAACAACCGACCGGTACGTGAGGCCTACGCAGAGAAAGATGTGATGAAAGCCAGCTATCTGCCCGACATCCTGGGCTACTGGCTTATGGACGAGGGACACGGCACAGTACTCGCCGATCGTGCCCGAAGCCGAATGATGACGATGAACGCCGACAGCTGGTTCTATGCCAATAAGAATCTGGCTGCCCACCTCAACGGCACAAAGCCCATGCAGCTCACCTTTGCATCGGCTTCGCTCTCGCCCGACGACAACTTCATGGCAGAGATGTGGTTCAGGGCCGATGCCAGCGTGAATACAAACAACAATGCCACGCTCTTCAGTACAACCAACAACGTGAGCCTCGGCTTCAAGAACGGCAACCTCGTCATCTCACGTTTCAGAAACAACGATGTGCCTAATGCCCAAGCCGACACAACCGTGACCGTCTACACCGGCCGACTCATCGACAACAACTGGCACCATCTGGCCATCTCTACACTTCGTGGCACATCAACGACTTTCCTCGTCGACGGAAAAGTGGTGAAGTCGCTCAATGAGCAGTCTATACCGGCCATCAAGGGTAGCTATATCTATTTGGGCGGACAGGAGAGCAATGTCTCCACAGCAGAGGTGCCTGTCTTCGAGAAGTGCTTCACGGGCGACATCGATGAGTTCCGCTTCGGCGAGGCCACCCGCTCCAACAGCCTCATCGATGACCAACGCTACGAAAGGCTGCAAATACCTGCCGACTCATTGGTCGAAGGGCTCACGCTCTACTACCCCATGGAGACAACGAAGACCAACGCCAGCGGAACGGCGGAGACGGTGTTCGACCCAACGAACAAGCTGAAGATGCGCAACCCTTTGCACGAGGATAACAGTCACCTGACTGAGGCAACTTCAGCACCGCCCCTGAAGGATGTACCCACACTGATGCGACTCGACGACGCCGATTACGATATCGTAACCGACGGACGCAGCATCTACTTCCACTTCCCCACACGCGTCTATGCGAAGATGCACAGCAACGACTACACCTTCACCCTGAGCGGAGTGAAAGATATGTATGGCAATCCCAGCAACAGCATCAGTTGGGACGCTCACTTCGAGCTGGGCTTGTTTGATTGGTTTGCCAGTTCATTCAACATCTCCAAGAAAACGTGGGAAACCCGAACCGAAACAATCACCTTATGGAAGAAAGTCTCACAGGCCATGAACTATCAGGTCAAGGGCGCTCCCTCATGGATGAAGATTGACAATGCTGAGGGGACCTTCGCTGCCACGCAGAATTATATCGACATTGAAATCACCATCGACAACACCGCTCCTCTCGGCAAGCACACCGTACAGCTCTACGTCACCGACGAGAACGGCATCCAGTCTACCTGTGAGTTGCATGTCAATGTGCAGGGCAATGCCCCTGACTGGCAGTGTGACCCCAATGAGTATGCAAACAATATGACCGTCACATCGCAGCTGCGCATCGACGGACATATAGCTGAGAACACCAACAGCATGGTGGCGGCTTTCGATGCGCAGGGCAAGTGCCGCGGCATAGCCAAGCCGGAGTACATGGAGTCGCGAAACGCATTCTACGTCAATCTCGTGGTATATGGTGACAACAACGAGAAAATCTACTTCAAGATCTATGATGCCGACCACGACCTGACACATGCCAACGTGAATATCCTGCCCGACGGCAAGACGACGCATCTCTATCAGGTGTTCTCGCCCACCACTACCATAGGCACCTTCGACCAGCCCGCCATCTTCACCACAGGCCGCATCATCGAGCAGGACATGCAACTGGCAGCAGGATGGAACTGGAAGAGCTTCTTCGTCAATCCTAACCGGCAGGGGGCCCTGAGCAGCGTCATGGAAGAGGTGGCCAATGAGGTGGATCTCATCAAGAGCAAGACCCAGATGGCCGACCAATACGAAGGTCAATGGCGAGGAACCCTGCAGCGCGTCGAGGCGGGACAGATGTATAAGGTACACACCACGGAGCCCTGCAGCTTCGTCGTGAGGGGGGAACTGACGGACATCAACACGCCCATCGGCATCCATGAGGGATGGAACTGGATAGGCTCCACCTCCCACTACAACATCCCCATCGATGAGGCCTTCCTCAACCTCAACCCACGGAAAGACGACTACATCAAGAGCAAGACGGCCTTTGCCATCTATGACGGACACGGGAAATGGAACGGCACCCTCACCGCCATCGAGCCGGGAGAGGGCTACAAGCTGCTTTCGCAGCAGGACGGCACGCTTATCTTCCCCAACGTCTCAGGATATGCCTCGGCACGACGAATGACAACACGGGCCGCCGGCTATCATCCCGACGACTATGCCGACTATGCCGACAACATGAACATGGTGATGCGCATCATGGCCGGAGGCTGTCCCCTGACCGATGCCACGGTGAGCGTCTACATCGATGCCTCGCTGCGCGGACAGACGGACGCCATTGACGGTCTTTACTACCTGACCGTCGCCGGCAATCCCACCGATACAGGCAAGCGCCTCACGCTCGTCATCTCCCACGCTGGCGAAGACCTCATCGTCAACCTCGATGACGTGACCTTTGCCACCGACGAAATGCATGGATCGAGCAGCCAGCCCTACGTGCTTCAACTTGACGACCTCAGTGGCATTGCCACAGTCAGCAGTCCTGCAGACGATGACGAGTTCTATGACTTGCAGGGTCGTCGTCTCGATGTCAGCCCCACTCGTGGCCTTTACATCGTCCGCCACAGAAAGCAAGGCAGCAGCACCGTGCGTCTGAAGTAGTCCTATCGCAGAATGCAACAAGCCAACTAAACTGCACCCGCAAAGAGGCATTGGTTACCTAGCACGCCTATCGCAGAGGGGAGGACGGCACCGTCCTCCCCTCCTTTGTATTCCCTTACATGACGCCAGGCGTATAGTGGTCGTAGACGCCGGCTCCAAGGGCGTAGAGAGCGGCGGAGCCCCCCTACCCTCCCCTTCCATCCGCCGGTTGTGTGGTGCACATATTCGAGCCTCTCCCCCCGCCCCTGTAAGGGGAGGCGCCTCCGCCTCTCCCCCGCCCCTGTAAGGGGAGGGGTCAGGAGGAGGGGTGTTGACCGGGAATGGTACGGCGTGAGCCCATTCCCCTCCTTTTCCAAAGGAGGGGTCAGGGGTGGTTTGTCAGAGATGTCCCAACCTCTTTACAGCCCCGAAGGGGCGGCAGAGTACAGGCAGGGGCAACGCCCCTGTATAGGGCAGCACAACAACAAGCCCCGAAGGGGCGGCAGAAGACGATGGTGAGCACCAATCGCCTTCCGTCGTCCCTTCGGGACTATTTGCTGCGCCTTGCCCGCCGCGCAGCTCAATGCGCAGTCATTCCCCCCCTTGCAAAGGGGGGGACAGGGGGGGATTCACTCTGCGCAGATGAATCCCCCTCTAACTCCCCCTTTGCAAGGGGGAGAATAAGTTACCTCTGCAACGCCTACATAACGGCGAAGCCATTCCCCTCCTTTTCCAAAGGAGGGGTCAGGGGTGGTTTGTCAGAGATGTCCCAACCTATTTTCAAAGGAGGGGTCAGGGGTGGTTTGTCAGAGATGTCCCAACCTATTTTCAAAGGAGTTACTTTCCGTCCGAAGGCTTCGGACAGAGTGTCCGATGCCTTCGGACTTTTTTGGGGATGCCTCACCGTTGGCGTCGAGTTGCTCAATAGAATGGCAACATTAAGGAAAAAAGCTGAATTATCACTATAATTGCAAAAAAAAAAATGTTATTTATGATAGAACATGCCCAAAAAGAATGTATCTTTGCACGACAATTACACGCCTCTGCCACTTGCTAACGAAAAGCTGCGGGCAGGCGCGTCAGCGGGAACAGGGACGCAAGAATCATTCAAGTTGGTCATCAAGTAAGATTAGAACAATGGGAAAGATCATTGTTGCCATCGACTCTTTCAAGGGCTGTCTGACATCGAAGGAGGCCAATGCGGCGGCGGCGGCAGGGATTCTGCAGAGGATGCCTGCCGAGGAGGTGATACAGATTCCTGTCAGCGATGGTGGCGAGGGGTGGCTCGAGGCTTTTCAGGCGGCCGTGGGCGGTGACCTTGTCGATGTCAGCGTCAGAGACCCACTGATGCGGCCTATCGTGGCACAGTATCTGATGAGTGGCCACACGGCAGTGATAGAGATAGCCAAAGCCAGCGGCCTGACGCTGCTCACTCCGCAGGAGCGCAACCCTTTGGTTGCCACCAGCTACGGCACGGGAGAGCTTATCGTGGACGCTGTGCGCCGTGGATGCAAGGACATCATCGTGGGCCTTGGCGGCAGTGCCACCAGCGACTGCGGCATGGGCATGCTGCGTGCCATCATCGACAACTATGCCAGCCACGGTCTGTGGGATGACGTGAGTGCCCTCCACGATGTACACTTCACCATTGCCACCGATGTCAGCAACCCCCTATGCGGCAACAATGGTGCCGCCCAGGTCTTTGCCCCGCAAAAGGGTGCCACGCCAGAAATGGTAGCGATGCTCGACGCTCGCGCCAGGCTGTTTGCCGAGAAGTCTGCGCTGCATTTTGGCTACGACCGTCAGGACACGCCTGGAGCAGGCGCCGCAGGAGGGCTGGGCTATTCGTTCCTTCAATATATGAATGCTGACCGTCGCTCAGGCATTGACCTCTTGCTCGAAAGCATCCATTTTGATGCGCTGCTGAGCGATGCCGACCTTGTCATCACCGGTGAGGGCTCCGCCGACCGTCAGACGCTGATGGGCAAGCTCCCCTTTGGCATCCTCCAGCGGGCCCAGGCCAGTCATGTTCCCGTCGTCCTGATGGCCGGCCGTGTCAGCGACCGCCAGTTGTTGCTCGATGCAGGGTTCTCGCGTGTGGAGTGCATCAACCCGCCAGGACTCCCACTCGAAGAAGCCATGAAACCGGAGACTGCCCAGAAGAACATAGCAAACGTCACCCAGGCAGTGGCAAGGCCATAAATGTCGGTTCAGCCGAGTGGTTCGTAGGGCAGTCCGAAGACATCGGCCACGGCCTTGAAGGTCACCTTGCCCTCAACGATGTTCAGTCCCTTGGCCAGCGAGGCGTCATCCTTGCAGGCCTGTTGCCAGCCCTTGTCGGCCAGTGCCACGGCATAGCGCAGGGTGGCGTTGGTGAGCGCCATCGTCGACGTGTTGGGCACAGCTCCGGGAATATTGGCCACGCAGTAGTGCACGATGCCGTCCTCGATGTAGACGGGGTCGCTGTGGGTCGTGGGTCGTGAGGTCTCGAAGCAGCCACCCTGGTCGATGGCCACGTCGACGAGCACCGTGCCGGGCTCCATCAGCTTCAGCATTTCCTTTGTGATGAGGTGCGGGGTCTTGTCGCCCGGCACGAGTACGCTGCCCACCACGATGTCGACCGTGGGCAACTGTTTGCGGATGTTGTGCTCCGACGAGTAGAGCGTGTGCACGTTGGCAGGTGTCTCGATGTCGAGCTGACGGAGACGTGGCAGTGAGATGTCGGCAATGGTCACATCGGCGCCCAGTCCGGCGGCCATCAGCGCGGCAGCCTCGCCTACCACCCCACCGCCGAGCACCAACACACGGGCAGGACTGACACCGGGCACACCGCTGATAAGCTTGCCCTTGCCGCCCTTAGTCTTCTGCAGGTAATAGGCTCCGTTGAGCGTGGCCATGCGTCCGGCCACCTCGCTCATGGGCTGCAACAGGGGCAGCGTGCCGTTAGGCAACTGAACCGTCTCATAAGCCAGGCAGACAGCGCCGCTCTTGAGCATGGCCTCGGTCAGCTCTTTCTCGCAGGCGAAGTGGAAATAGGTGAAGAGCAGCTGGCCGGGCCGCACCAGACTGTACTCCGGCTCGATGGGTTCCTTCACCTTCACTATCATGTCGCACTCGCCATAGACCGCCTCGATGCTGGGCAAGATGCGGGCACCAGCCTTCACATACTCCTCGTCAGCGAATCCGCTGCCCTCGCCGGCTGTGTGCTGCACGCTCACCTCGTGGCCATGACGCACCAATTCCGACACTCCCGCAGGGGTCATGCCCACGCGGTTCTCATTGTTCTTAATCTCTTTGGGAATTCCTACTTTCATAGTCTTTTAACGCTTAGTTCATGATGCCAACGGCGCAAAGATAATCATTTTCTGTGAATATGACAAGAAAAACAGCAGAAAAAAACGCGCTGTGCAGGGGGCGGCGGCGTTAGGGGATGCAGGGGCGGTGCCCCTGCCTACGAGCAGCCACACTTGATAAAGCCAGCCGCAAGCGAGACGCTTCTCAGTCGTAGTGTTCGCTCTTCTGACTGCTATAGACGTGCTTCTGGCCGTCGAACTTATAGATGCTGCTGAGATTGACCTGCTGGCTGTGTATCATTTCGGTGATGATGAAGTCCTTGCCGTGACGAGGGAGTGAGAACCAGTAATCGCGCCCCTCCTTGGGCTGGTAGGTATCGACGGGGCTCGACTCGGGTGTGAGTGTCTGTGTGGCCGGGTCGTAGTCGTAGAAGCAGATGACCGAGAAGTCGGGGTCGCAGTTGCTGCTCACTTGTATGGCAAACAGCCGATGTCCGTTGTCTCGCTTCCACACACAGGCTTCCATGTTGTCGCCGTCGCTGCCTCCAGCGTCCTCGCAAAGGTAGCCGTTGCGACGGTCCACGATGGTGCCACCGCCATATTCATCATCTTCCTCCTCGGTGAAATTGGGGTTTGCGGCGCGTTGGAGTATGCCTTCCACCACATAGGTAGGCCACACGTCGTTGAAGGCTTTTGTCAGCGTGACGATGCCAGGGGCCTGTCCGCCGTTGGGCACCTTGATGGTCTTGTCAGCCCACCCCAGCCCGATTTTTATCATTCCAGCGTTCTGGTAGGATTCTGTTTCATAGGTACTCTTGTATCTCTTGGCGGGCTTCAGCTGAGCCCAGGTCTGCTGGCTGCCGGCAAAGAGCAGCGTGAGCAGGAGGATGATGGTTGTTCTCATGGTTGCTAAGGTTGTTTTAATTAAAACATCTGAAGAACTATAAATGGCGCAGCAAAGTTAACACAAAAAATGGCTTCTCCAACCACAATCCGAAACTTTTTCCTAAAAAAAACTTAACAACACATACGCGAACACAAAAAACAATGTAATTTTGCGATGAAATAACAATTATTTTTAACTTAAACTAAAATAGACGAAAAAGACACTACTCTTTTCCTTGCTGCTCCTGTTTTCGGAAGTGAGCATGCATGCCCAGTCTGTCGCTACGGAGCAGATGGACGAGCGGTTCAACGACGGTACCAAACTGCCCTACGGCTGGTTTACCGAAGGTTGGTCAGTGAAGGATGGCGCCATTCAGACTGAGGCGTCGTCAGGCTTCGATTTAGGGAGTGCACTTCGACAGCGAGGCACCCGACATCTACGTTGTGGAGAACGATGCCCGTGCCAAGGACGTGGACTTCAGCCTCTGCACGGAGGACAGCACCCGCACACTCACCGTCATCAACACGGCCACAGGCACGCTGAAGGTGAGCATCGCCTCTGACGACGAGGCCCTCTTCTTCCTCGGCACAAAGACCATTGCCCAGGCCCATCCACCTACCTTCATAGCCATCGAGGCCGACGGCACCTGCCACTACTTCGACCTGCAGGGACGCATGCTCAGCGGCAAGCCTGACAAGGGGCTGTACATCATGAATGGCAAGAAGGTCGTCAAGTAGACATTTTCCACTTCTTCTTTTAGGCGGGCGAAAGTGACGAAATGCAGCACTTTCGCCCGCTGTGTCTTATTTCATCCGCACAGTCCGCAATTTCAACCTGTACGGATGGAATTATGACATAGTTACGTCGCTATCTATGTGAGTTGATAGTTGAATACATTCGATAGTCAAAGGCTTGAGGTAGCCCTATTCTCCCCCTTGCAAAGGGGGAGTTAGAGGGGGATTCATCTGCGCATAGGTGAATCCCCCCCAGCCCCCCCTTTGCAAGGGGGGGAATAAGTTACCTCTGCGGCGGCTATGTGACGGCGTAGCCATTCCCTCTTAAACCCTCCCCGTAAGGGCGGGGTTCAAGAGGGGAGTGCCTCACGGGGTCCCTGCGGCGGTCAAGGTGATAACCTTTTTCCCAAATTGTTTTTCTTGTTTTTATTTGTTTTTATTGGTTTTTTCTCAGGCCGCTTAGCGGAACAAACTGACGTAGATAGCGACGCAACTATGTCACTCCATCCGTTCAGCACGAACTAGTTACGAGTCCTGGCACTTCCATAAACAAAATGTTGTTATTCGGGGCTTCATTTTAGGTGTTGCCTCATTCATTACTCGGAAACACAAAAGAAAAACGAGTTTCCCTTTTGTATTTCTCTCGTTTTGCTGTACCTTTGCATTTTGCAGAGATTATTTGCAATGAGGGGTATTTGATTTTGCCTTTCGATGGTCTTATAGACAGAACAAGACACCAACAGTGATTCGTATGGACTACACCAAGCAATGGTTCGAACGCCTGTTCAAGGACAGCTATCCGCACATGTACCGCATGGCGTACTCGATGGTAGAG
>JAEEGG010005005.1_pt1 | contig 31807 bp, 21 predicted proteins | sample 9134161 | NCBI WGS metagenome assembly JAEEGG01 (sample SAMN16246543, study PRJNA631951) | gut metagenome | biome: gut microbiome; feature: rumen; material: CR-attached | host: Bos | place: Iran: Karaj | collected 2018-10
GTACTTGGCGGAGGATTAGTGCCTGGCAGTATCGTGCTGCTGGGTGGTGAACCAGGTATTGGCAAGTCAACACTATCGCTACAAACAATGCTGGCACTACACGACAAACGGGTATTGTATGTCAGCGGTGAAGAGAGTGCCCATCAGCTGAAGATGCGTGCCGAAAGAATTGTCGGCGGCTCCCCCGCTGACCACTTCCTCATTCTTTGCGAAAACTCTCTCGAAGCCATCTTCGACCATATCAAAGAAGTGCAACCCGAACTGGTGGTCATCGACTCGATACAAACCATCTCGACAGAAGATGTAGAGTCTAGTGCAGGCTCCATTGCCCAGGTACGCGAGTGTGCCTCTGCCCTGCTCCGCTTTGCAAAGACCAGTGGGGTGCCTGTCATTCTCATCGGACATATTACAAAAGAAGGAACTCTGGCCGGGCCAAAGATTCTGGAACATATCGTCGATACCGTCATCCAGTTTGAGGGCGACCAGCACTACATGTACCGCATTCTGCGAAGCATTAAGAACCGATTCGGAAGCACCTCTGAATTAGGAATTTACGAGATGCAGCAAACTGGCCTCAGACAAGTCAGCAATCCATCGGAATTGTTATTGACAGAAGACCATGACGGACTCTCCGGAGTTGCTATCAGCAGTGCCATCGAAGGTGTACGGCCATTCCTCGTCGAGACACAGGCACTGGTGTCGTCAGCAGCCTATGGTACTCCTCAACGCTCTGCCACTGGTTTCGACCAGCGTCGCCTGAACATGCTGTTGGCAGTGCTGGAGAAACGTGTAGGATTCAAGCTCATGCAGAAGGATGTCTTCCTGAATATTGCCGGAGGCCTGCGCGTCACTGATATGGCGATGGACTTGAGTGTTATTGCTGCTGTACTTTCAAGCAATGTCGACACCCCTATCGAGGATGGCTGGTGTATGGCTGGCGAAGTAGGCCTTTCGGGTGAGGTACGCCCTGTTGCTCGCATTGAACAGCGCATTTCCGAGGCTGAAAAGCTTGGATTCCAACACATCATCATTCCCAAATACAACCTCTCGGGTCTGAACCGCAAGAAGTTTAATATCGAATTGGTGCCAGTACGGAAAGTGGAAGAGGCACTCCGCGCCCTCTTCGGCTAACCTATCACCTAACACCCATCACCTAACACCCATATACCGTCGTATCGTCGATGCCAGCTTCGGCAAAGGCTTCACGGCGTTCTACGCAGGTGCCACAGCAACCACAATGGTGTTCTCCACCCTTGTAGCACGACCATGTCTCGCTATAGTCAATGCCCAAGGCCTTACCACGACGGGCAATGTCAGCCTTTGTCAAATTGGTATAGGGTGAACGCAGGTGTACCTTGACGTATGTCCCTGCAGCAGCAGCCTCGTCAAAGGCTTTCACAAATTCTGGTCGGCAGTCAGGATAAATCGTATGGTCACCTCCGTGATTGGCCATCATCACATATTTCAGGTCGTTGCTCTCGGCAATACCCACAGCAATGCTGAGCATGATGCCATTACGGAAAGGTACCACTGTCGATTTCATGTTCTCATCGGCATAATGGCCTTCGGGAATGGCATCAGCACCCTCAAGCAGCGAACTCTTGAAATAGGTGGTCATAAAATCCAACGGAATGACGATATGCTTAATACCCAGACGTTCACAATGCAGACGAGCAAAGGGAATCTCCCGGGCATTATGGTTCGAACCATAGTCGAACGAGATGGCCAATGCAATCCGTTCCTGTTCATCGTACAACAGCGTAACGGAGTCGACGCCACCACTTAATATCAATACAGAATCTTTCATAAGCACTCAAAACAAGTGTTGCTTACTTTCTCCATCAGCGTACAGGACTGATGGAGAAAGTGAAGTCATACGATTGCAAAGGCAGCAGATAAGGCTTTTCGGGCCATGCTCCCCATGAGTTAATACAGCCCAGACCCATCTGTCGCTGCTGGATGTGCACCTGGGTCAGCGGACGCTCCACGAGGTCGCCACTATGCTGACCCCAACGATGATCCTTGAAAGCTCCTGCGTCCAGGTCTTCTACAAGGTATGGCAGTGCTGAGCACTCTATCGGGCCTGTGCTCTCAAACTTCAGACCACGTTTTCCGTCAGTGACTTTAAACCAGCGCACATCGGTGTGGTTTCCACTCTCCTGTGGACGGACGTAGGGATAATACTCGTCGCTGACGTTGGCCTTGTAAAGTCCCAGAAACTCGCTGCTGTTACGATCGCAGTAGTTCTCATGAGGGCCACGGCCATAGTATTCAATCGTGTTGTACTGCTTCGGCATCTGCAGCTGCATGCCATAGCGGAACATCCAGGTTTCCTTGGCATCGGCCTTAGGTTCCATCTGCTGACGGACGATGACAGAGCCGTCAGCCATCAGGGTATAAGTCATGGCGAGTGTGGCCATAGGCATGTCAATCTTGGCAACAGCACTATTGCCAGTAGCAGAGAAGTCAGTAACCTTCATCTGTGGGTTCTTCCACTGACTCCAACGTTGTTGAATCCATGCACCATAGTCGTTGTCTGTGGGAGCACGCCAGAACTCAGGAGCGATGCTCTGACGATCGATGAGCATGGGTTGTCCGTCCACATCAAGATAGTCAATCATACCCGACTGCTTGCCAATGGTCAGCGTGGTACCCATTGTCGAGAATTTGACATAGCTCTTAGTCTCTTCCTTGGCCACATTACTTTCGTCGAGCTCCTGTGTCTCCAGCTTATCGTAGATATAGGGCTTGACGATGAACTGCTGGCGCTCACCAGTCTCGAACTGGAAAGACATCGTGAGCTCGTTGCTCCCGAAGATACCCTGTATGTGCTTCTTCAGTTCCGGGAGCTCAAATGTCTTGCGCTGCTGTGGCAACACCTCGTCGATGACCAGATTGTAGGTTTTCGCAGGACTACCGTCGTTCTTGATTTCCACTGCCAGCTTGAGGTTCTTGATGGGTTTAAAGAAGTATTCGTTATAGACCTCGAACTTGCCGTCCTTCAGTCCCTTGTCAGTAATCCAAAGGTTCTGGTAATAGTACTGCACCTCGTAGGCATGGGGATTCAGTCGACGATCGGGGGCAATGATACCATTACAGTTGAAGTTATAGTCGCTGGCAGGATAGCGTCCATAGTCGCCACCATACGTAAAAATTTCCTTACCCGTAATAGGACTCTTGTCGCGCAGACCCTGATCGACGAAGTCCCAAATGAAGCCACCCTGATATTTCGGATACTTACGTATAATGTCCCAATACTCCTTGAAACCACCCATCGAGTTACCCATAGCATGGGCATATTCACACTGGATGAGCGGACGTGGATTGTCCGTTTTGCTGTATTTCTCGCAATCTTCGTAGCCCATATACATCGGACAGAAGATATCCGTCTTACCCCAGTGTCCAGCCTGTTCGTACTGCACGGGACGATTGTCAACACTCTTGATCCAGTCGTAACAGCGTTCGAAGTTAGGACCATATCCAGCCTCATTACCCATGCTCCAGATGATGATGCAAGGATGGTTGCGCAATGTCAGCACATTGGCCTGGTTACGCTCCAAGTGCATCTGGGCAAAGTCCTCGCGCTTGGCAAGAGTACTCTCTCCGTAGCCCATACCGTGACTCTCCAGATTGGCCTCGGCCACCAGATACAGGCCAGCCTCGTCGCACAGGTCATACCAGCGCGGATCGTCGGGATAGTGCGAGGTACGCACAGCATTGATATTGAGCTGTTTCATAATGGCAATATCCTGTTTCATACGTTCCACCGAAACGACATAGCCACCATCGGGGTCGAGCTCATGACGGTCTGCACCCTTGATGAGAATGGGCTGACCATTCACCAGCAGCTGTCCACCCTTGATTTCAATATGGCGGAAACCCACACGCTGGGGAATCACCTCCACCGTTTGCGAACCCTTTTTTAAATATATAAATAAGGTATAGAGATTGGGGGTTTCTGCTGTCCAGCTTTTGACATTGTCAATGGTCTGCTGCAGACCTGAACCTACCACGTTGCCAGCAGCATCCTCCAGACGGGCTTCAATGGTGAGCCCCTTTGGGGCCTTCACGTCGACAGAGAGGAGACCCTTGCCTCCGACATAGTCCTGACTGATGACAACATCCTCAATATGTATCTTCGGACGTGCATAGAGATATACCTCACGAGCAATACCCGTAAAGCGCCAGAAGTCCTGGTCCTCGAGATACGAGCCGTCACACCAGCGCATGACCTGCATAGCGATGAGGTTTTTTCCGCGCTTCAGATATTTTGTAATGTCAAACTCGGCAGCAATCTTCGAGTCCTCGCTATAGCCTACATACTTGCCATTAACCCATACTTTCAGGTTGCTTGTGGCAGAACCGACATGGAAAAAGACTTGCTGACCATTCCACGCATCTGGCAAGGTGAATTCACGTCGATAAGAACCCGTATAGTTCTCTGTTTCACCGATATACGGCGGATTGCTCTCGAAAGTTGTGCACCATGCATAGCCGATATTCTTGTAGATACGGTCTCCATGACCATTCAGTTCGAAGAGTCCTGGAACAGGGAAGTCTTCCCACTTCGAATCGTCATAATTCAAAGTCCAGAAATTGGCAGGTGCGTCCTGATGGTTCTTGACGAAGAGGAAGCGCCACATGCCTTCCATCGAGAGATAGCGTGACGACTGGGGTTTCTCCCTTGCCCTCGCCTTTGCTTCCGACTCGAAAGCAAAGAAGTTGGCACGACGAGCCTCACGATTCTGATGATTGACTGCGGGGTTCTTCCACTCGGGAGTAGTGTCAGCAGCCTGCACCTGTGCAGCAGCCAACAACATGAGCAATAATACGGATAGGTTCTTAATCATCATGATTTGAGATTTGATATTTGAGATTTGAGATTTAAGGTCAGTCGGCATAGGCATCTTCGCCAATCTGTTCACGGGCTCCGATGGTCATCTTACGCAAATCGTAGAAGGAGCCGTTATAGATGTTGAAGTCGACATAGCCCTTGATGCCAGGCAATTTGCCAACATCGGTATGCTGCCAGAATTTCCAGCGACCTTTGTATTCCACCTTTTTCACATAGTAGTGGGCAATCCAATAGGGATAGCCATCAAACATGGGGTCGCTGAGATAGCGCATCTTGAATTTATAATAGGTATAAATGATGGGCTTGACGCCATAGTGACGCTCGACAATGTCAAGCCATTCCTTGACACTGGCCTTGAACTCAGCATCAGTCTGGTTCTTGGGTTTATGCTCCACATCGAGCACAGGAGGCAGGTCGCCATTCTCGAGGGCAGCATTCTTGATGAAGAAAGCGGCCTGGTCCTTGGCAGGTGAATGGACGCTGTAGAAATGATAGGCACCACGTGTAAAACCATGTTCGCGGGCCTGATAGAAGTTGTCGACGAAGTTCTCGTCGATTTTCGTAGCACCTTCAGTGGCCTTGATCATGATGAAGCGGATGGGGAACTTGTCAATCAGTCCGTTGTCACGCAGCTCATCCCAGTCAATCTCGCCCTGATGGTGGCTGATGTCAATACCGTGGATTTCGTAGCCTTCAGGATAGCTGATGTCGCCATAGAGGGCACGCCAGCGGAAGCCATAGGGGCTGACAAAGAAATAATAGAAGAAATAGAGATAGGCCGCCAATACCAATGCGCCTCCTGTCCACCATGCCCAGCCAGGCATGTGTTGCAGAAGGCGGATGATGATGTTTGGACGCTTACGCCCCGGTCCACGGTAGGTCCGGGTGGTATTGACGCCCTTGTAACTGACGACCTTTCTCTTCTTCTTTGACATAGTTTAAAGACTGCGAGTTTCACGAAAAGGACTCGCAAAACTCGCAGTGATCAGTTACTCATTATTTAGCCTGTTCCAAAGCCAAGGTCTTGGTAGGCTGGTCGCAAACCTCTGTGGGTCCCCAGTACTGGATAGGACCAGGATAGACGTAGGCAGTCTTGCGAGCCCACTCGTCACGATGAGCAGCGAACTCCTTGAAGGGAGCACCGTCGAGCTCAACGAGGGCCTTACGGATGACGGGCTTCATCTCACCGGCACGACGCTCCATGTTCATCATCATGGTGATGGGCACACCACCTGCAATCCACTGGTCAGCAGGAGCTGTGGTATTCTTCACGATGGCCATGTAACCAGTCTTGCCATTAGCGATGAGCTGAGCAGCGCTGGTACCCAGAGCATAGCAGTAGTCGGCATCGAAGTTAGACGGAGCTGCGCAGCGTCCCTCGTATCCGAAGAAGTGGTGCTGAGTACCGAACTTACCCACATACTTGCCTTCCTTCTTCAGCTTCTCAAGCTTCTGGGCAACCATTGTTGAGAGCAGCTTCTCGGTCTCGATGAGTGATACCTGGACGTTTCCGTGGGGATCACGGTCAAGAGCCAGCTGACGAGCTACGCCAACAGGCAGGCTGTTGAACACAGCGAGGTTCTCCTCGGTGAGGTGACTCTTGGCGAAGTCAACCTGCTCATCACGGCTGATTTCCTTAGCCTCGGGCATTGCGAGCACGTCGTTCAGCTGGGCAATGAGCTTCTTGATAGCGGGGATGAACTCGATGACACCCTCAGGAATAATGACAGTACCGAAGTTATTGCCATCGGCTGCACGCTGGCAGACAGCATTGGCAATGTAGTCCACGATATCGTCGAGGCTCTGCCCCTTGGCCTCTACTTCCTCAGAAACGAGGCAGATGTTGGGCTGGGTCTGCAGAGCACACTCCAGAGCAATGTGAGATGCCGAACGACCCATCACCTTGATGAAGTGCCAGTATTTACGGGCTGAGTTACAGTCGCGCTCAATGTTACCAATGAGTTCTGAGTAAGTCTTACAAGCAGTATCGAAACCAAACGAGGTCTCAATCTGCTCGTTCTTCAAGTCACCGTCGATGGTCTTCGGACAACCAATCACCTGAACACCATAGTTCTTGGCTGCATAGTATTCAGCCAGCACACAGGCGTTGGTGTTAGAGTCGTCACCACCGATAATCACAATGGCCTTGATGTCGAGCTCGCGGATAATCTCCAGACCTTTCTCGAACTGGTCGACCTTCTCCAGCTTCGTACGACCAGAGCCGATCATATCGAAACCACCCGTGTTACGATACTCGTCGATGATCTCAGGGGTGAGCTCCATGTAGTTGTGGTCTACCAGACCGCCAGGGCCGAGGATGAAACCATAGAGACGGTTCTCGGGGTTCAGCTTCTTAATCTGGTCGAACAGACCGGTGATAACATTGTGACCACCAGGAGCCTGACCACCAGAAAGGATGATACCTACGTTCATCTTCTTGGTGTTAGCCTCAGTAGCAGGCTCGAACTCAACGATAGGCATACCATAGGTGTTGGGGAACAGTTTCTTGATTTCCTCCTGGTCACCAACACTCTGAGTGGCAGCACCCTCTTTCACCTTTACAGCACCTTGGAGCGCCTTCGGCAGCTTAGGCTGATAGGCGGCTCTTGCAATTTGCAATGCACTTTTTTTCATTGTCTTTTATTATTATTAGATGATAAATAATTAATTTTGGGATGGCAAAGGTACGAATAAACGAGCACAATACACGATTTTTATTGTTAATCTAATAAAAAACTTCCGAAATAACGTATTTTTTGTTTTTATTGTCGAGTGAAAGTACTTTCTCGCGAAGCGAAAAGTACGGCAAACGGGCCAAGAAGACGCAGCAAACGCCTTGTCCGGACGTAGCAAACGCCTTGCCTGGACGCAGCAAACGCCTTGCCTGGACGCAGCAAACGCCTTGTTTGGACGCAGCAAACGCCTTGTCCGGACGCTGCAAACGCCTTGTCTGCTTACTTCATTCGGGGGGAAAGCCTAGGGCATTCTCGCTTGCGGCGGACGGGAAAAGAGTTTTCCCCGCCCGGAGCAAACTGTTGCAGCGGACGGGGAAAACTATTGCGGCGGACGCCGAAAATGTTAAAATGCGAGAGCTACTGGTCGGAATCCGACATGTTAACAGGGAAGTAGTGTAACGCACCGGCATCTTTGCTGCGACGCAGTCGGGGTGCCTCACCCTCACAGAGGCTGTCAAGATAGTGGCGTGCCGACTTGTATTTCAACCCACTACACACCTGGAAAGTCTTGACAGTAATATAGCCATTGCTGACACTTCGGCGCAGAGCCGCTTCCATAGCCTTTTCATCGTACATCTGGGCATTGCCGACCTGCGTAAGACGCTTGCGGAAACCCTTGTGACGATTTGCCGGATCAGACTGTTGCACCAGTTTTTTGGAGGGTGTGAAATCAACACCGGCATAGCTGACGTCGCTGGCCTTCACCAATTCTGGGTCGCTGACATCGCCATTCAGCTTTAGCTTGATGCTGAAGGAGCCGATGGGTGTCTCCAGCCGGAAACCTGACGAGAGCATGAATCCTGCAGCCTCCAAGAAGGTCTCAAAGAGATTCTTGATCTCACCTTTATGTGTCCCCCGATAGTTGGCGCAGAATTCGTCAATATAGTCCAGGTCACACTTCATGGCTGGCACGTGATGCGGATACAACAACGGCTTCCCGTCAGTCCCTTTGGTGGGCCTCGGCTGCAGTTCAAACTCTATTTTATCAACGTATGGTAGCATGTTCTAATATTTATTCTGCAAAGGTACAAAATTTCGTGGACACATACAAGTATCTGGGTTAAAAAAATGATTAAAATAATGATAAAAGAAGGTTGGAAGGACGTCTTCCCACCGCCTTTTGTAAACGGAATCTTTTATTTTAAGTTTTTTTTATATCGAAAGTGATGGGAAATTGAAAAAAAATACCTATCTTTGGAGTCCGAAACAGTATAACAAATAAATACAGGAGGATAAAATCTATGATGAACAAAAGAACATTAAAGAAGTGTATTGTTGCAATTTGTGACGAACTTTTCTCTGAGTGTCTGGCTGCAACGCAGTATGTCAACGAGAAGGAATACGCCAATGTTGAGGCATTGCTGTTCAGCATTGTCAAACTGGAGTCGAACGCCATTTCACGCATTTCACATCCGGAGCCAGGCATGCCTGCCAAGAAGTACTACAAGGATCTTCGTGAGCAGTTCTCGTCACAGGCCAGCGAGATTATTGACCAGATTAACAACCTGCATTAAGTAACGGACTGAGACGCTATGTGGAAATCATTCTGTCGATGGTTGCTGTATAAGAAAATGAGGTGGACGCTGGACGTCACCGAGCCTCATCCGGACAAATTCATCATCTGTCTGGCTCCACACACCAGCAACTGGGACTTCATTATCGGACAACTGTACAGCAGTGCCGAGGGCATGAAGAGCAACTTTCTGATGAAGAAGGAGTGGTTCTTTTGGCCACTTGGGCCGATATTCCGTCGTCTTGGTGGCATTCCCGTCTTCCGCAGCAAGAAGTCGAGCATGACGGACAACCTGGCTGAGGCTGCTCGTCAGGCTGACCATTTCATGCTTTGTATCACGCCGGAAGGTACGCGAAAGCCCACTACCGAATGGAAGAAAGGATTCTATTTCATTGCCCAGAAAGCAGAGATTCCCATCCTGCTCTATGGCGTAGACTACGAGCAGCGACTGATTCGCTGTACCAAGACCATGATTCCCAATGGCGACGTGGAAGCACAAATGCGTGAAATCCAACTTTATTATAAAGATTTTAAAGGCAAAAAGCCTGAGAACTTCACCTTAGGTGATGTAACACAAAATGAACTATCCGATTAAGCAAAATATACGGAAACATGGGAGGGTAATAGGCTTGATGCTGAGTTACCTTCTCATCGTTTTGCCACTATATTCCCAGACTGCGAGGGATGAAGCCAAGATGGCTGACAACCTTAAGCAGTATTTCTCCAAATACAAGCCAAAGGGTACCCGTTTGGCCCAACAGCCGCGGCTGGTTGAATACCAGTTGGATAACGAAGCCAAGATACTGGTCATTACTGCTGACGAATATTTTGCAGCCCAGGAGTTTACACCCGAAGTCACTGCCTATATATATAAAAAGGTAAAGGGAGAACTGCCCAAATGTTATCGTGACTACGAGATCACGGTGATGACCAACGGAATGACCATTGACGACTTGATTCCCAACCGTCTGTCACGCAATGCCGACAAGTCGCGCCTGTGGGGTGACATCGACTACAAGGGAGAACCCTGGGTGAAGAATATCTCCGATCCGGCGAAGACTACCCATGGCCTGCAAGGGCGCCACCTGTCGTTATGGGCTAGTCACGGCAAATTCTACGACCAGAAGAAAGGCTGCTGGCGCTGGCAGCGTCCCAAGCTGTTTGGCACTACAGAAGACCTGTTTACGCAGACCATCGTCGTTCCGTACCTCATTCCCATGCTTGAGAATGCTGGAGCTATCGTTTTCACACCCCGTGAACGTGACTGGCAGAAGGAGGAAATCATCGTTGACAACGATGGTTCGAAGCGCAACTATATCGAGGCTACCAACAATAGCAAATGGAAGACCACAGAGTTACCCGGTTTCGCTTGGCACTCAGGCGTTTACAACGATGGCGAGAATCCTTTCGAAGCTGGTACGGCACGTATGACGAAGACCACCACTAGCAAGTCTCGCTATTCGCTGGCCACCTATCAACCCGACTTCCAGAAGGCTGGACGCTATGCTGTCTATGTGAGTTACCAGACGCTTCCCAAGAGCATCGATAATGTGCTCTATACCGTTTGGCACAAGGGCGAACGTACAGAGTTTCATGTCAACCAACAGATGGGTGGTGGCACATGGGTGTATCTGGGCACGTTCGACTTCGATGCAGGCTATAGTGAATTCAACCGTGTAACCGTATCGAACCAAAGCAATCAGAAAGGTGTCATCACGACTGATGCCGTCCGTTTCGGAGGCGGCATGGGTAATATCCAGCGCTTTGGCATGACCAGCGGACTGCCCAGGGCATTGGAAGGTGCCCGTTACTATGCTCAATGGGCTGGTATGCCCTACGTTGTCTATAGCAGCAAGAATGGGCAGGACGACTACGGCGACGATATCAATGTACGCTCACATATGACCAATCTGCTGGGTGGTGGTTCCTGCTACATGCCTAACATCGAGGGACGCAAGGTGCCCATCGAACTGTCGCTGGCCGTACACAGCGATGCCGGATTCAGAAAAGACGGCACCAGCATTGTTGGTTCACTGGCCATCTGTACCACGAACTTCAATGACGGAAAACTGAATGCTGGCATTTCGCGAATGGCATCGAGAGACTTGGCGGATGCGCTGCTCAGCAACGAAGTGCTCGACCTGAAATACAAATACGGAGAATGGAGTCGTCGTGAACTCTTTGATCGCAACTATTCTGAGACCCGTCTGCCAGAAGTACCCAGTGCCATTCTGGAAACCATGTCGCACCAGAGTTTCCCTGACATGAGATACGGTCAGGACCCGGGATTCCGGTTTACACTGGCACGTTCCATCTACAAGACGTTACTGCGTTATGTCAACGACCAGCACGGAACGCCTTTTATCGTGGCACCACTGGCACCCAACAATTTCCGCATAGAATTCAAGGAGAAAGACATGGTCAGACTCAGCTGGAATGCTGTCAACGACCTGCAGGAGCCCACAGCGACACCAACAGGCTATATCCTCTATACGGCGATGGGGGATGCAGATTTTGACAATGGCACCTTTATTAGTGCAAAGAACAGCTATGACCTGGAACTGGAGCCCGGACTGCTGTATCATTTCAAGGTGGTGGCTGTCAACCGTGGGGGAAAGAGTTTTCCGACGGAAGTATTGTCAGCACAGTACAATCCTGATGCCAGAAAGACGGTGATGATTGTCAACGGTTTCCATCGCCTCTCATCACCTGCCATCCGCAATACTCCCGATGAACAGGGTTTTGACTTGGATGACGATCCTGGCGTGACCTATGGTCCTACCTATGGATGGGTGGGTCGACAGATTAACTTCGACCGTACCATGATGGGCATCGAGGACGGTGGATTGGGCGACAGCAGCGAAGAACTGGCTGGAAAGCTGATAGCAGGCAACGATTTCAACTACGTCAAGACACACGCAGAGGCCATTCAGCAGGCTGGAGCCTACAATATTGTAAGTTGTGCCAGCGAGGCTGTCGAGACGGCCAAGCTGTCGCTGAAGAACTATGACATGGTCGACCTGCTGTTAGGCTTGGAACGCCATGATGGCCACAGTACGGAATTCTACAAAGCAATCGACACCCCACTGCAACATGCACTGCAAGGCTATACACAGCAAGGAGGAAGACTGATGGTAAGTGGCGCTTACGTTGGCTGTGACATGACTACGGAGAGTGAACAAACATTCCTGGCCAATGTGCTCCGCTGCCGATATGCTGGCAGGAGCATGGCACAGACCAACGAGGTGAAGGGCCTGGGCACTACGCTCTACTATTACAAGAACCTGAACGAGGAACACTATGCTGCCCCGTCAACCGATATCCTGCAACCCACATCGGGTGCCTTCACAGCTATGCAATATGATGATGGCTTCGGAGCTGCTGTGGCCTTCAAGGAAGGTGGGAATGCTGTTTTCGTGATGGGCTTCCCCTTCGAATGTATCAAGACGGAGCAGAAGCGTTCGTCTATCATGAAAGGAATCATAAACTATTTAATTAATAACTAACAAACTGACAATCATGAGCAAAATTCAAACAAACTCAAGTGGCACGAGGTTCATCGAGGTTTCAGAAGAGCATCTGCAGACCATCGAGGATTACCAACTTTTTAGGGATCTCATCGACTCCAACGGATATGTTGATGAGCAGGTTTTGGAAAAACTGAAGCTGAACATCCGCTCCATGCTCGAGTCGGAGGCAGGAAAGGACAAGCGACTGCTCGACCTCTGTCTGGATGTCATCTACCATCCAAACATGAAGGCTTTTGGGTTGCAGCAACTGGTCATTCTCTTCATTAACTGGAAGGATCGGGGCAATGCCAATCTCGGCATGACAACCCGTGCTTTCCAGGGAACACCGTTTAATTAAGATTAAAGATTAAAAATTAAAGATTAAAGAGGAACTGCGCATGCTGCAATTGACGGACTTTCTGCCAACGACGAAAAAGGAGATGGAACTGAGAGGATGGGATTACGTGGATGTAATCCTATTCTCTGCTGATGCCTATGTCGACCATCCGTCGTTTGCCAATGCCGTCATCGGACGCACACTCGAGGCAGCTGGATATAGGGTGGCTATCGTACCACAGCCTGACTGGCACGGGGACTTCCGAGACTTCAAGAAACTGGGACGGCCACGATTGTACTTTGCCATATCTCCTGGGAATATGGACTCGATGGTCAACAAGTACACTGCCAATCGACGTCTGCGTTCAGAGGACGCCTATAGTCCCGATGGTCGTCATGGACTCCGGCCCGACTATCCGTCTGTCGTCTATTCACAGATTCTGCGCCAGCTCTATCCCGATGTACCCATCGTCTTAGGAGGCATTGAGGCCTCATTGCGCCGACTGACCCACTATGACTATTGGCAGGATAAGTTGCGCCCATGCATTCTCTGCGATGCCCCTGCCGATATCTTGGTCTATGGCATGGGCGAGAAGCCGATGGTGGAACTAACACGACGTATTGACGACGGTCTTCCCATCAGCGCCTGTCGAGACATTCCACAGACGGTGTATATCGCCAATGATGTGACGCCACAGGAAGACGACATCGTATTGCATAGCCATGAGGAGTGTCTTCGCAACAAACGTGCACAGGCCGAGAACTTCCGACACATCGAGGAACAGTCGAACATGATGCACGCCCAGCGCCTCTTGCAACCCATCACCCAACACCCATCACCCGTCACCCAAACCGTCGTTGTCAACCCACCCTATCCCCCGATGACCACCGAGGAACTCGACGCCTCCTTTGACTTACCCTATACCCGCGTACCCCATCTGAAATATAAGGACAAGCGCATTCCCGCCTACGACATGATTAAGTTCAGTGTCAATATCCATCGGGGCTGTTTCGGAGGCTGTGCCTTCTGCACCATTTCTGCCCATCAGGGAAAATTCATTGCCTGTCGCTCCAAGGAGAGCATTCTGCGCGAGGTGAAGCAGGTGATGCAGATGGACGGATTCAAGGGCTATCTCAGCGACTTGGGCGGACCGTCTGCCAATATGTACGGCATGCATGGACGCAATCTTAATGCCTGCGAGAAATGCAAGCGTCCCAGCTGTATCCATCCGCAGATATGCCCCAACCTGAATACGGACCACTCAAAGCTGCTGGAGATATATCGGGCTGTAGACGCCCTGCCTGGTATCAAGAAGAGTTTCATCGGCAGTGGTGTGCGCTACGACCTCCTGTTGCATCACAGCAAAGACGAGAAATCGAACAAGGCTGCGATGGAATATACCCGCGAACTCATTAAAAACCATGTTAGCGGACGTCTGAAGGTGGCTCCAGAACACACCTCCGATCATGTGCTGGCACTGATGCGTAAACCTTCATTCCAGCAGTTCTACGAATTCAAACGCATCTTCGACCGCATCAATCGTGAGGAGCATCTCAATCAGCAGATCATCCCCTACTTCATCTCCAGCCATCCAGGCTGCCGTGAGGCTGATATGGCTGAGTTGGCACGTCTCACGCGCCAGATGGGCTATAAACTTGAACAGGTGCAGGACTTCACGCCTACGCCTATGACGGTATCCACCGAAATGTTCTATACGGGCTACGACCCCTATACGCTCGAACCTGTTTATACAGCCCATACGCAAGACGAGAAGTTGGCCCAGCGTGAGTATTTCTTCTGGTATAAAAATAAACCCCAACATGGAAATTATCGAGCAAATCCTCGTCCCCAAGAATCCCAAAAAGAAAAGCGAGGACGGAATCGTCGTAACAAATGACTTCATTGCTGTCATTGATGGCAGTACTTCGAAATCGGACTATCATCACAGCCTGTTCAGGTCGAACGGTCGATATGCCATGCAGCTCATCAGCCGTTACATTTCCCGCATGCCCAAGAATATAACATGTGAAGAGTTCCTGCGAGGTGTGACCAATACGATTCGAAAGCATTACAAGAAGTCGATGATGCAGCGTCTGGCCGAGCACCCTGAAGACCGTCTGACAGCATCTGTCATCGTCTTCAGCCGCGTATGCCGTGAGATATGGATGGTTGGCGACTGCCAGTGCATGCTCACATCCTACCCAACACCCATCACCCATCACCCATCACCCATCTTCTACGACAATCCCAAGCCTTATGAGGCCGAACTGGCTGCTATGCGGGCCAATGAGGTCAGGCGGCAAATGGCCAACGGTGTTTCACAGGAAGAATTACTACGCAACGATACGGCGCGTCCCGTCATCATTCCCCGCATGATTGAGACCATGCGCAATCAGAACGTCACCTATAGTGTGGTCGATGGTTTCCCCATCGACAAACAACACATCCGCAAGATAACCCTCGACTTCCAGCCGTGGGAAATAGTCATGGCCTCCGACGGATACCCCTTCCTTTGCCCAACACTGGATGAGAGTGAGCAACGGCTGAAAGAGCAACGAGACACAGACCCGTTGAACATCGGTCCTGCTTTTCAAGCCACTAAGGCATTCCATCCCGACAATGCCTCCTTTGACGACAGAACTTACATCCGTTTCAAAGTATGATGGTCTGTTTTCATCTTTTTTGCTCACTTCGGCAAAAAAAATAAAGGAATTAGCTCGTTATTTGGAAAATTATCAGTAATTTTGCAGATGTTTTCGACGACTATCTTATTATTTACATAACACATAATAATTATGAATGACAACAAGATTATGAACAAGGCAGCGGATAATATCCGTATTCTTGCTGCTTCAATGGTTGAAAAGGCAAAGTCTGGACATCCAGGCGGTGCTATGGGTGGTGCTGATTTCATCAACACACTGTACTCAGAATTCCTGGTTTATGACCCTGAGAATCCAGCATGGGAAGGCCGCGACCGTTTCTTCCTCGATCCAGGTCACATGGCTCCAATGCTGTACAGCCAACTCTGCCTCATTGGTAAGTACACCCTTGAAGACCTGAAGAACCTGCGTCAGTGGGGTTCAGTGACTCCCGGTCACCCAGAGCGTGAGATTGAGCGTGGTATTGAGAATACCTCTGGTCCGCTCGGACAGGGTCACACTTTCGCCGTAGGTGCTGCCATCGCTGCTAAGTTCCTGAAGGCTCGTCTAGGCGATGTCATGGGTCAGACCATCTATGCCTACATCTCGGACGGTGGCGTACAGGAGGAAATTTCACAGGGTGCTGGCCGTATCGCCGGTAATCTGGGCCTTGACAACCTCATCATGTTCTACGACGCCAACGATATCCAGCTGTCGACGAAGACTGAGGTAGTGACCTGCGAGGATACTGCCAAGAAGTACGAGGCTTGGGGCTGGTATGTGCAGAAGATTGACGGTAACGACGTCGACCAAATTCGTGAGGCCATCAAAAATGCTCAGAAGGAGACAGAGCGCCCCAGCCTGATTATCGGCCATTGCATCATGGGTAAAGGTGCCCGTAAGGCTGACAACAGCTCATACGAGAGCAACTGCGCTACTCACGGTGCTCCTCTTGGTGGCGATGCCTATATCAACACCATGAAGAACCTGGGTGCTGATCCTGAGAACCCGTTCCAGATATTCCCTGAAGTTCAGGAACTCTATGCAAAGCGTGCTGAGGAACTGAAGAAGATTTGTGCTGAGCGCAAGGCTGCCAAGGCTGAGTGGGCCAAGGCTAATCCTGAGAAGGCTGCACAGCTGGAGGAGTGGTTCAGCGGCAAGGCTCCGAAGATTGACTGGAGCAAGGTGGAACAGAAAGCTGGCTCGGCTACACGTAGTGCTTCAGCAGCTGTTCTGGGTCAGCTCGCTGAGCAGGTACCCAACATGATCTGCGCTTCTGCCGACCTGTCGAACTCTGACAATACCAACGGCTTCCTGAAGAAGACTCACGACATCGTGAAGGGCGACTTCACAGGTGCATTCTTCGAGGCTGGTGTGGCTGAACTCACTATGGCTTGCTGCTGCATCGGTATGGCTCTGCACGGTGGTGTCATCCCTGCTTGCGGTACCTTCTTCGTATTCTCCGACTACATGAAGCCCGCCGTTCGTATGGCTGCTCTGATGGAGCTTCCTGTGAAGTTCATCTGGACCCACGACGCCTTCCGCGTTGGTGAGGACGGTCCTACCCACGAGCCTGTTGAGCAGGAGGCACAGATCCGCTTAATGGAGAAACTGAAGAACCATCACGGCAAGAACTCCGTGCTCGTTGTCCGTCCTGCCGATGCCGAGGAGACCACCGTCTGCTGGCGCATGGCTATGGAGAACGTCGATACCCCGACTGCACTCATCTTCTCACGTCAGAACATCGAGATGCTGCCAGAGGGTAACGACTACAGCCAGGCAACCAAGGGTGCCTATGTCGTAGCAGGTTCTGATGAGAACTACGACGTCATATTACTCGCCTCAGGATCAGAGGTTTCTACATTGGAGGCTGGAGCAAAACTTCTGGCTGCAGAAGGTATCAAGACACGCGTGGTCAGCGTTCCTTCCGAAGGTCTGTTCCGCTCACAAAGTAAGGAATACCAGCAGAGCGTATTACCTGCAGGCAAGAAGAAGTTCGGTTTGACAGCTGGTCTTCCTGTTAACCTCGAAGGTCTGGTAGGTGCCGACGGTACTGTCTGGGGACTGGAGAGCTTTGGCTTCTCTGCTCCTTACAAGGTGCTCGACGAAAAACTTGGCTTCACAGGACAAAATGTGTACGAACAGGTTAAGAAGTTGTTAGCATAATAGAACAACATAACCGTCTAATATAATTAGGCTGTACCTCCGATGTTGGAAGGTACAGCCTTTTTAAGATAAAAAAAATCGGGAAAAGTGATTTGTTCTTAAAATTTATTTTGTATCTTTGCAGGCAAATAGGCTTAAATATCACTTTATGAACAAATCGAAGCTCCTTAGCATTCTCCTCGTCCTGTCTTTGACGATTCCTTCTTTGGTGTCGTGTAAAATCGGTAAACAAAGAGAGATTAAGGCCAGTCATGCCGACAGCGTGATATTTGCTGCTGGTGCCATTAAGCAATATGAACGCATGCTTGAGTTGACTGACAGTTTCGAGATGTCTGGCGATATTTCCGCTCTCGATGCTAACCGCTGGCGTGGCGTGTACTACTACCGTCAGGGACAGTACCGCATGGCAGAGATCTGCTATCGTAAGGCATTGGACTGCAAAGTGCAGGGCGATCAAGACCAGCTGAGCTACAACAAGGTGACACGCCGTCTCTCGGAGCTGTTGCTTGTCAGGGGCGACTACGAAGGTTCGCTGCAGGTGGCTATACCGGCTGTAAAGAAGATGGACGAGACCGGCATTGGCTCTGATATAGACTATGCCATTCTGCTGAACAACATCGGTTGTTGCCAGCTGAACTTAGGTCAAGACAAGGAGGCAAACGAGAGTTTCCTCACAGCGCGTGGGCACTATGCCAACCGTTGGCAGTCGGACAGCACCGGCCGTGGTTTTCAGGAGGCCGTCATCGGCACGGTATATACCAGTCAGGCCTATATTAACACCCGTCGCTACGCAGAGTCCATCTACTGGATAGACCGCACGGAGATGCTGTTGGGCAAATACAGGCAAAAGAGTGATGCCCGTACAGAGTATTTCGACGAATATCAGGGGCGTATCGAGATTATGCGTGCCGTGGCCCTTCAGGGTTTGGACAAAAGCCAGGAGGCTGCTGCTGCCTACAAGCGTTTCCTTGACACAGAATATTCGAAGACAGCTCCCGGACGTATCAATGCTAACGACTATCTGATGGTAGCTAAGCGCTATCGAGAGGCTGCTGATAACTACCGTTATCTGGATAAAGCCCTGGCTGACTGGGGTATGGAGGAATCGCTGGACAACATTCAGCTCTACATCCTGCCAAAATATCAGGCTAATGCTCAGGCCGGACGTATTGACTCGGCAGTCGTTATCGGACGTCATATCATGTCGGTTCTCGACGCTGCCATTACGGGACAGAAAAACAGCGCTACAGCCGAGCTGGCTACTATCTACGACACACAGGGCAAGGAGGCAGAGATTGCCCAGCGCGAAATGGAACTGAGCCATTCGCGACTGGTGGGAACAGGTGTCGCCTTAATATTACTCATCATTTTCTTCACCGTATATACGCTTCACAAACGGAAGTCTGCTCACCGTCTGGCTGCTGCACATGGCCGCCTGGAGGATGCCCATGCCAAACTGCAGACTGCCTATGACCAGTTGGAGAAGACTACGAAGGCTAAGGAACGTATCGAATCGGAGTTACGAATTGCTCGCGACATTCAGATGTCAATGGTGCCCAATATATTCCCCGACTATGAAGGCATCGACATTTATGCAGCTATGACACCTGCCAAAGAGGTTGGCGGTGACCTTTACGGCTATCTGCTGCAGGGCGACGAGCTCTACTTCTGTGTCGGCGACGTCAGTGGAAAGGGTGTTCCTGCCTCGCTGTTTATGGCCCAAGTTACTCGCTTGTTCCGCACACTGGCTGCCCAGCACATGATGCCGTCGGAAATATGCACACGTATGAACAATGCACTAACCGAAGACAACGAGCAGGGCATGTTCGTTACGATGTTTATGGGACTAATACATTTGAAGAGTGGACACATGGACTTTTGCAATGCTGGTCATAATCCACCACTCATCGACGTACCACCACACTTTATGGAGATGGAGTCAAACGCACCGATAGGTCTTTGGCCCAACATTGATTTTGTTGGAGAAAGTATAGATAATGTGAAGGGAAGACCCATCCTTGTGTACACCGACGGACTGAATGAAGCTGAGAATCAGGAACAGGAGCAATTTGGCGATGAGCGTCTGATGGAATCACTCTCCAACAAGTCATTTGGTTCAGCAAAAGCTGTCGTGGAGCATCTGCGTGATGAGGTCGAAAAGCACCGCAATGGTGCCGAACCTAATGACGACCTGACGATTCTTTGCCTAAAGGTTGACTAGCTGCTAGCTTTGGGCGATTGGCTGTTGGCTGATGGCTTTTTGCCTTTTCCTTTACCACAACGATGTTTGCCACCATGCTGGCGGGGCTTTCCATTTCCGCCACGATGATGGCCACCATGTCCCCTACTCGACTTACGCGGAGATGCTGGCTGATAAACAGGGCCGTCACCAAGACCTTCAGGAAGAGCATTCTTATCGATGACTCGTTCCAAGAATCGCTCGATATCTCCAAAGTAGCGCATGTCATTGTCTGACACCAGCGTAATGGCCACACCGTCGCGCTGAGCTCGTGCTGTACGTCCGATACGGTGCACATAGTCCTCGGCATCACGGGGAACGTCGTAGTTGATAACACAGAGAATATCATCGATATCAATACCGCGTGCCACGATATCTGTAGCCACAAGAACATTGACTTGCCCGCTCTTAAAACGGTACATTACCTCATCGCGCTCAGCCTGTGTCAAGTCGGAATGCATGGCAGCACAGTTGATATTCATGCGCTTCAATTCGCGAGTAATATCCTTCACCTTGTCCTTTTTGCCCGAGAAGATAATGACGCGCTCCAATTCACCAGCCTTAAACAGCGAACGGATAATGCCCAGTTTTTGGGGTTCGTAGCAAACGAATGCTGACTGCTGAATCTTCTCAGCAGGTTTCGATACAGCTATTTTCACCTCTACCGGATGATATAACAAGGTATGAGCCAGTTGTTGGATCTTCTGGGGCATCGTAGCCGAAAACATCACGGTCTGATGTTCTTTGGGCAACAGTTTGGCAATACTAAGAATGTCGTCTGAGAAACCCATGTCAAGCATACGATCTGCCTCGTCAAGCACAAAAAACGACAAACGACTCAGGTCGAGATGTCCCATTCGGATATGGCTAAGCAGTCGACCGGGAGTAGCGATGATGACATCAGCACCCATCTTGAGGCCCTTTGTCTCCACGTCAAAGCGGCTGCCGTCGTTACCTCCATAAACAGCGACACTGCTGATGCCATCAAGATAGTAACCAAAACCTTGCATAGCCTGGTCTATTTGTTGTGCCAACTCACGGGTGGGAGCCATCACGATGCAGTTGACAGCATCCTTGGGATAGCCTCCATCATCGAGTAGCGAGAGTATGGGCAACAGATAGGCTGCAGTCTTTCCCGTTCCTGTTTGGGCGATACCAATGACGTCGTTGCCATCTAAAATCTCAGGTATACAGCGTTCCTGGATGGGTGTCATCTCCTCGAAATGCATATCATAGAGTGCATCGAGAATATTATCATTCAAATATGTTTCTTCAAAAGTCATTTAATTCGGTGCTTGCCTATAACAGAAATAGGCGATAAAAGAATACAAGATATTAGGCATCCATGCGGCCAGCATCGGTGGCGTTCCAGCATTGATAGCAAAGGTTGCAGAGATGGTCTGCAGGAGGATGTAGGTGAAAGACAAGGCAAGACCAATACCCAAGTAAAGACCCATGCCACCTTTTCGCTTACGCGACGACAGAGAAACACCAATGATGGTGAGAATGAACGAGGCGAAACTTGAAGCTATACGTTTGTGGTATTCTACCTCATATTGTACTACATTTGACGAGCCACGCGACTGTTGTTTCGAGATATAGCGCCTCAGTTCAGGCGACGTGAATGTCTCCTGCTGACCCTTTGAGAATACGAGATCCATTGGCTCCATCTGTATCAGAGTGTCTATCTCGTTACCCGTGGTAATCTGTTCACGCATACCTTTCAGTGTACGTATTTTATAGTTGCGAGCCTTCCAATGATAGCGTGTCTCACTAATGGTATCATACTGGATAACGCTGGCATTCATCTGGGACACCATCTTCTTGTTCTCGAACTTGTACAACGCAAAACCGTAACCTGTCTTACGGATGTCATCGTACTGGGAGAGATAGGCCACAACGCCTTTGTCAACCATCAGCTGGATGTTTGATGCCGACGTATTCTTCGTATTATTCTTGTAGAGTGCTTCGAAATCATGGCGAATCACCGTACCCTTTGGGATAACATAGGATCCAAGGCTGAAATTCAGAATGGCAATGAGTGCCGCTGAGATAAAGTACGGGCGTAGCAGACGCTTAAAACTCATGCCACAGGCCAGCATGGCTATTATCTCCGAGTTGCCAGCCAACTTCGAGGTAAAGAAAATGACGGCAATGAAGACGAATAGTGGCGAGAAAAGGTTGGCAAAGTAAGGCACGAAGTTGGCATAGTAATCGAAAACGATGGCGCGCAACGGTGCATGATAGGTGGTAAACTTATTCAAGTTCTCGTTGACGTCGAAGACAATGGAGATGCTGATAATGAGCAGAATGGAGTAGATATAGGTACCGATGAACTTCTTGATGATATACCAGTCAAGACGCTTGACATTTCGGAAGGGGTTGAGTTTACGCATCCACGACAGCTTGTGCCAAGGCAGTCTGCGCAACCACTTGATGAGTGGGTGCAACATCATAAGCACTTTCATCCACAGGTGCTTAAGCTTGCGGAGTATGGCCTTTATCTTATTCATCTTCTACGCCCTAAGTTATCTATTACGCTTCGTTTCCACTGCACGAAGTCGCCCTGCTCGATATGTTGACGGGCATCAGTGACCAGTCGCAGATAGAATGCCAAGTTATGAATGCTGGCAATCTGCAGTGCCAGCAGCTCTTGAGCCTTAAACAGGTGGTGCAGATAGGCTTTTGTATGTATCCGGTCTATGTCACAGCCATCAGGATCGATGGGCGAGAAATCGTCTTCCCATTTCTTGTTGCGCATGTTCATCGTACCCTCGTAGGTGAAGAGCATAGCGTTACGCCCATTGCGGGTGGGCATCACACAGTCGAACATGTCGACACCACGTTCAATAGCCTCCAGGATGTTCTGTGGCGTACCTACCCCCATCAAATAGCGGGGACGGTCCTTGGGCAGGATATCGTTCACCACCTCAATCATCTCGTACATCACCTCAGTAGGCTCGCCGACAGCCAGTCCGCCTATGCTTGCACCACCACCGTCATTCAGTTTTCCCAGCATGTCGACCACGTTTTTGGCAGCATCCTGGCGCAGATCCTTATAGGTACAGCCCTGCACGATGGGGAACAGCGTCTGGTTGTAGCCATACAAGGGTTCAGTCTCGTTGAATCGCTTGACACAACGCTCCAGCCAGCGCTGGGTCAGTCCGAGCGATTTCTTGGCATACTGGTAGTCGCTCTCACCTGGAGGGCATTCGTCGAAGGCCATCATGATGTCGGCTCCGATGATGCGTTGCGTATCCATCACGTTCTCGGGTGTAAAGACATGCTTCGAACCATCGATGTGAGAACGGAACTCACAGCCCTCTTCCTTCAACTTACGGATGCCTGTCAGCGAAAAGACCTGGAAACCGCCGGAGTCCGTCAGGATGGGTCTATCCCACGTATTGAGCTTGTGCAGACCGCCTGCCTTGCGCAGGATGTCCAAGCCAGGACGCAGATACAGGTGGTAGGTGTTGCCCAGGATGATTTGAGCCTTCACTTGTTCGCGCAACTCCGAGAAGTGTACGCCCTTCACACTGCCCACCGTACCGACGGGCATGAAGATTGGGGTCTTGATCTGGCCGTGGTCAGTGGTGATCAAGCCTGTTCTTGCGTCACTCGCATTGTCACTATGTTGAACTTCAAACGTCACTTTTCTTCCTTTTTCTCTTCTTCAATGGTGAAATCAAGAGGTTTCTCAACGATTTCGTCGGTGAGCGCAAAGTTCCAGACGTCCTGCACGTTCTCGACATAGTGGAACTTGACACCTTTCAGATACATCTCGGGAATCTCGTTGATGTCCTTCTCGTTCTCCTGACACATCACGATATCGGTAATGCCGGCACGCTTGGCAGCCAGGATCTTCTCCTTGATACCACCTACGGGCAACACCTTTCCACGAAGGGTAATCTCACCGGTCATGGCTGTGTTCTTTCGTACCTTACGCTGCGTTAAGGCAGAGGCAATTGAGGTTGCAATGGTGATACCTGCCGAGGGACCGTCCTTGGGGGTAGCGCCCTCTGGCACGTGGATATGGATGTTCCACTGGTCGAAGATATGGTAGTCGATGCCCAGCACATCAACGTGAGCCTTGACATACTCCAGTGCAATGACGGCACTCTCCTTCATCACATCGCCCAGATTACCTGTCAGCGTCAGCTTCGAACCTTTGCCCTTCGACAACGATGTCTCGATGAACAGAATCTCACCGCCCACACTGGTCCAAGCCAGACCCGTGACAACACCGGCATAGGCATTGCCCTGATAAATATCACGATAGAAGGGTGGTTTGCCCAACAGGTCTTCAATTTCCGTCGGACTGATTTTCTCGTAGGGCAGCTCGCCGCTCTCAGCCTTCTTGAAAGCCAGTTTTCGCAGGGCCTTGTTAATTTGCTTCTCCAACTGGCGTACACCGCTCTCACGGGTGTACTGCTCGATAATCTTCTCGACAGATGCCTTGTTGAACGTCAGCTTCTTGTCGTTCAGACCGGTATTCTCCTTCTCCTTCGGAATGAGGTGGCGCTTGGCAATCTCATATTTCTCCTCAGTGATGTAACCACTGACCTCAATTATCTCCATACGGTCTAGCAACGGACGGGGAATGGTGCCGAGGTTGTTGGCAGTGGCAATAAACATCACCTTCGACAGGTCGTAGTCCACGTCAAGGTAGTTGTCATGGAAAGCATTGTTCTGTTCAGGGTCCAGCACTTCCAGCAAAGCAGAGGCAGGGTCACCATTATGAGTATTCTGCGTCACCTTGTCTATCTCGTCTAGGATGAAGACGGGATTGCTAGAGCCTGCTTTCTGGATGTTCTTGATGATACGGCCAGGCATGGCACCGATGTAGGTGCGACGATGTCCGCGAATCTCAGCCTCGTCGTGCAAACCACCCAGCGAAACTCGTACATACTTACGCTTCAGGGCATCGGCTATCGACTTGCCCAGCGATGTCTTTCCAACTCCCGGAGGACCATACAGACACAGGATGGGCGACTTCAGGTCACCACGCAACGACAGTACGGCGATATACTCCAGGATGCGCTCCTTCACCTTCTCCATACCATAGTGGTCGCGGTCCAGAATCTTCTGGGCACGCTTCAGGTCGAGGTCGTCCTCCGTATATTCACCCCAAGGCAGCCCCACCAGCGTCTGCAGATAGGTCAGTTGAACGTTGAAGTCGGGCGAGTTCTGGTTCACCTGATCCAGCTTCTCCAATTCCTTATAGAAGTACTTCTCTATCTCCTCAGGCCACAGCTTTTTCTTGGCCTTCTCCAGCAGGTCCTTCTTCTCGGGCGTACTCTCGTTGCCCATCTCGGCCTGCAGGTTCTTGATCTGTTGTTGCAAGAAGTAGTTACGCTGCTGTTCGTCGATATCGTCACGTGTCTTGTTGCGGATGTTCAACTTCAAGGTCTGAAGGTCTATCTCGCGATTGATAATGCGCATCACGTTGAACAGACGCTCCTTAATACTGTCTATCTGTAACAGGCTCATCTTCTCTTTCGGTGAAAACGGCATATTAGAACAGATGAAGTTCAGCGCCATAATATTATTGCCAACATTCTTGATGGCGAAAGCGGCCTCGTCGGGTATCTCATCAGTCATATTGATGTATTCCGACACCTGTTGACGCAGATCCTCAACAGCCGTACGGAATTCCACGTCGCGTTTCTGGGGCTCCACCTCGGGAGCTACTGACACTCGTCCAACCATGAAGGGCATGTACTTCTGCAACTCATGCAGGCGCAGACGTCCCAGTCCTTGTACGATGGCTGTTATGTTGCCATTGGGCAGCGACAGCGTCTTGATGACCTTTCCATATACACCCATATCATAGAGGTCTGCACGTATAGGAACCTCCACCTCGGGGTCGCGCTGTGTCACGACACCAATCAGCAGGCCATCCTTTTCCGCTTTGCGAATCAGCGACATACTTGACTCGCGGCCAATAAGAATAGGTGTTACGACACCGGGGAAGAGCACCAAGTTCCTCACTGCCAGAATAGGCAGTGAATCGGGAATCTCCATATTTGTCAAGTCGCTGTAATCACCCTCCACATCGGCAATCATCGAAAACGACTTATTTCTGTTATCCAAATACATTGTTATATTATCTTTCATCATAGCTTTCAAATTGAGGTGCAAAAGTACGAAAAAAAAATGAGCTAACCAAAGGTTAGACCACTTTTCTTTATTTCAATACGACGGCAGGCTCACAATGCAACATTAGTTACTCTGAAGCTTGACCAGAATCAGGGGTCGTCGCGAAAAGGTCTAAGGAAAAGTCAGGCTGGCGGGTAGGCTCGGATTCTTCCTCCTGTGTCTCCTTAAACTGAAGCATCATTTGCTGTGCATCAGAAGATCCTATAGTGTTTAGTCTGTAATAGCCTCTGCGATCGGTTCGCTCTATAAGTGATTGGGACGATTTTGAATTTCGCAACAGAAACTGTTGTACATACTCATGGATATCCTCGTAATTAGGTTGGAAAAAGAACGTGCAGTTCATGTTGTATACGTGCCTGCTGATATTCTGCACGTTAATGCCACGCTCTCCAACCTCAGTTAGAATATGTAGAATCTGTTTGTCGTAACTCATATTGTCAAAAAAAGACCGGTAATGCCTTAAAGCTTACCGGCCCTTTTATGCTTTCTAATTGTAGATTAAGCAAGTGTAATCTTCTCGTCAGCTGCAGCGAGCTTACCCTCCTTGAACAGCCAGCCCAGACCCAGCAGAGTCTCCTCTTCGCTGATTTTTGCAGCCTTAGCAATTTCCTTAACAGTCAGAGCCTTCTCTGCAGCAGCCAGTGCCTGATAAACATCACCAGCCTTGAAACCAGCGTTCTCAGCGTTTACAACGAGAGTAGCTTTCTTCTCAGCTGCCTTCTTAGGAGCAGCAGCCTTCTTTACGGTTGCCTTCTTGGGCTCTTCTGCCTTTACTGCAGCGGCCTTCTTTGTAGTTTTCTTTTCTGCCATAGTTTAAAAAAATTAATACACTATTGAATAGATTAAATCTAATACTTTCTCTTAGACGGTGCAAAATTAAGAACTTTTCAGATACTATGTGACTGATTTTAAGTACTTTTTGTAAAATTCACACTTATTCTTGACTTATATCAACCGTCATTGTTCTGAAATGACAGAAAAAAGTACAATAAAGCCTATTCTGACTCTTCCGCAGTTAGTTCGACTTTCAGCTGTAATTCTTCCAACTGCTTAGGATCTAATTCGCCAGGTGCGTCGAGCATCACATCGCGACCACTGTTGTTCTTCGGGAAGGCAATACAGTCGCGGATACTGTCAAGTCCTGCCATGATGCTGACGAAGCGATCGAGACCAAAGGCCAAACCAGCATGAGGCGGTGCGCCGTACTTGAAGGCATTGATGAGAAAGCCGAACTGTGCCATCGCACGTTCAGGTGTGAAGCCCAGAATCTGGAACATCTTCTCCTGCAGCTTGCCATCGTGGATACGAAGTGAGCCACCACCGACCTCGATACCGTTGCAGACGAAGTCGTAGGCCACGGCGCGTACCTTCTCGGGGGCTGTGTCCAACAAAGGGATGTCATCAGGATTAGGTAGCGTAAACGGATGGTGGGTAGCCATCAGACGCTGTTCCTCGTCGCTCCACTCAAAGAGCGGGAAATCAACAATCCACAAGCACTTGAACGTATTCTTGTCGCGCAAGCCCAGTCGGTCGCCCATTTCCAGACGCAGGGTGCAGAGTTGTGTGCGCGTCTTATTGGCCTTGTCACCGCTGAGAATCAACACGAGGTCGCCATCCTTTGCTCCGGTCTTTTCCTTCAGGTTCTGCCATACCTCGGGGGTATAGAACTTGTCGATGGAGGTCTTGACAGTGCCATCAGCATTGAACTTGACATACACAAGACCCTTGGCTCCAACCTGAGGACGCTTCACGAAGTCGGTGAGCTGGTCGAGCTGCTTGCGAGTATATTCTGCACAGCCAGGGACGACGATACCGCCAATATACTCTGCCTCGTTGAATACGGGGAACTCGCCTGTGCCCTTCAATACATCCATCAGTTCGACGAACTCCATACCAAAACGCAGGTCGGGCTTGTCAGAACCAAAACGGCGCATGGCCTCGTGCCATGTCATTCGTTCCAGCTTGGGCAATTCCACGTTACGAACCTCCTTAAAGAGATGACGGGCCAGATCCTCGAAGATATCCAGCACGTCTTCTTGATCAGCAAACGACATTTCACAGTCAATCTGCGTGAACTCCGGCTGACGGTCTGCACGAAGGTCCTCGTCGCGGAAACACTTGGCAATTTGGAAATAGCGGTCGAAACCGGAGACCATCAGCAGCTGCTTCAGGGTTTGCGGACTCTGGGGCAGCGCATAGAACTGGCCTGGATTCATACGGCTGGGAACCACAAAGTCACGGGCACCCTCCGGTGTTGAACCAATGAGGATAGGTGTCTCAACCTCGATGAAGTCCTTTCCATCTAGGAAATTACGAATGAGGATGGTCATACGATGACGCAGCTCCAGATTCTGGCGCACACAGTTTCGGCGCAAGTCCAGATAACGATACTTCATACGAATATCGTCGCCACCATCGGTATTGTCCTCAATGGTAAAGGGAGGTGTCTGGCTCTCGCTAAGCACATTCAGCTGGTCAACCAATATCTCAATATCGCCTGTTGGCATCTTGGGGTTCTTGGCTTGACGCTCGCTGACTTGTCCTATGGCCTGAATACACCACTCACGCCCTAATTTGTTAGCCTGTTCACAAAGGGCAGCATTCTTAGACTCGTCAAACACCAGCTGTGTCAAACCATAGCGGTCACGAAGGTCTACGAAGGTCATACCACCCATCTTTCTCGTTCTTTGTACCCATCCGGCCAGCGTTACCTGCTTGCCAGCATCGGTGAGACGGAGCTCACCACAAGTATTTGTTCTATACATTATTTGATAAAATTGTTCTCTTTTTTATTCAACAGTTACTGATTTAGCCAGATTACGAGGCTGGTCTACATCCTTACCCTTACAGACAGCCACATGATAGGCCAACAGTTGCAGAGGAATGGTAGCAACCAAAGGTTCCAGACATTCCATCACATCAGGCAGTTCAATGACCTCGTCGGCAATCTTGGCAATGGTGTCGTCGCCCTTTGTCACAAGAGCTATCACCCTACCCTGACGGGCTTTGATTTCCTGAATGTTCGACAACACCTTCTCATACATCGCATTATGAGTGGCAATAACTACCACCGGCATGTCGGAGTCGATAAGTGCAATGGGGCCGTGTTTCATCTCTGCGGCAGGATAACCCTCAGCATGGATATACGATATCTCCTTCAGCTTCAATGCTCCCTCCAATGCCACGGGGTATGAATAGCCGCGCCCCAGATAGAGGAAGTTATGGGCATAGGTGAAGGTGCGCGCCAGGTCGGCCACCTTGTCATTGCTCTTCAGCACCTCGCGAATCTTATCAGGAATCTCGCTAAGTCCACGGACAATCTTCAGATACTCACTCCTTTCTATAGTACCTTTAGCCTCACCCATTGCCAGCGCAATCATTGTCAGCACAGTCACCTGACCGGTAAATGCCTTTGTTGATGCCACACCAATCTCAGGACCGACGTGGATATAAGTACCGGTATCAGTAGCACGGGGAATGCTGCTGCCGATGGCGTTACACACACCATAGATGAAGGCGCCGCGTTCCTTGGCCAGCTGAACGGCTGCCAGGGTGTCGGCAGTCTCACCACTCTGCGAGATGGCAATGACTACGTCACCCTTTCCGACAACGGGATTACGATAACGGAACTCTGAGGCATATTCCACCTCACAGGGGATGCGACATATGGTCTCGATGAGCTGTTTGCCGATGAGTCCGGCATGCCATGAGGTACCACAAGCCACAATGACCACACGCTTGGCCTCAAGCATCTGACTGCGGTAGTCGATGAGCGCAGACAATGTAACGTGGTCAGCTTCGATGTTAACACGACCACGCATACAGTTGGTCAGACATTCGGGCTGCTCGAAGATTTCCTTAAGCATGAAGTGCGGATAGCCTCCCTTCTCAATCTGTCCCAGGTCGATATCCACGGTCTTCACAGCCAGTTCCTGCTCTTCACCCAAGATGCTCACCACTCTTAGTTCCTCACCGAGACGGATAACAGCAATATTGCCATCCTCCAGATAAACCACCTTGTCGGTATATTCGATGATAGGACTGGCATCGCTGCCAAGGAAGAATTCGTTGTCGCCGATACCTACCACGAGGGGACTCTGCTTGCGGGCTGCAATAATCTGGCTTGGATCACGCTTGTCGATGATGGCAATAGCGTAGGCACCAATAACTTGGAAGAGGGCCACCTGAACAGCTTCTAACAGCGACAGATTTTTCTTGACCATGATATACTCCACCAACTGTACCAGCACCTCGGTATCGGTATCGCTCTGGAACTCAACACCTTTATCCTGTAACTTGGCTTTGATGTCGGCATAATTCTCAATGATACCGTTATGAATGATGGCCAGATTGTGCGACTGAGAGTAATGCGGATGAGCATTCCTTGACGACGGCTCGCCATGGGTTGCCCAACGGGTATGGGCAATACCGATGCTTCCACTCACATCCTTGTCGCTACAAAACTCGGTCAGGTTGTCAACCTTTCCCTTTGTCTTATAGACATTCAGCGCATTGTCACCATTGATGAGGGCAACACCTGCAGAGTCATATCCTCGATATTCAAGTCTACGAAGACCTTTGATAAGGATAGGATAAGCATCTTTCTTTCCTATATATCCTACTATTCCACACATATTTCGTAATATCTAAATAAATTATCCTCCGAAGTTATCGTACATGATGCTCTCGGGATCTACGCCGAGAGAGTCGAGCATCTGTACAACGGCCTTCGACATTGGGCCAGGACCGCACATGTAGTACTCGATATCCTCGGGAGCCTCGTGGTCCTTCAAGTAGGTGTTCAGCATTACCTGATGAACAAAGCCCGGAGTATACTTTACGCCAGCTGCATCGGCTGCTGGGTCTGGACGGTCCAGAGCCAGGTGGAAGTGGAAGTTTGGATACTCCTTCTCCAGACCGAGGAAGTCGTCGAGATAGAACACCTCGTTCAGCGCACGTGCTCCGTAGAAGTAGTGCATCTCGCGATCGGTGGTGTGCAGAGTCTTAGTCATGTGCATAATCTGTGCACGCAGAGGAGCCATACCGGCACCACCACCAACCCAAATCATCTCCTTCTTCGAGTCGAAGTGTGGATGGAAATCGCCGAAAGGTCCGCTCATGATAACCTTATCGCCCGGCTTGAGCGAGAAGATGTAACTAGAAGCGATACCTGGGTTAACATCCATAAAGCCTGAGCGATCGGGCTTGAACGGAGGTGTAGCGATACGCACGGTAAGCATGAACACATCGCCCTCGGCAGGATAGTTGGCCATTGAGTAGGCACGGATGGTATCCTCGGGGTTCTTACACTTAAGTGGGAACAGTCCGAACTTCTCCCATGAGGGCAGATACTCATCGCCAATCAGAGACTTGTCGATATCCTTATCGTAGTCGATGCAATCGAACTTAGGAATCTTAATCTGAGCGTAAGAGCCAGGCAGGAAGTCCATATGCTCGCCAGCAGGCAGCTGCACCTTAAACTCCTTGATAAAGGTAGCCACGTTCTTGTTAGAGATAACGGTACACTCGTACTCCTTAACACCCAGGATACTCTCGTCTACGTGTATCTTCAAGTCACCCTTAACCTTGCACTGGCAGCCCAGGCGCCAATGGTCCTTAATCTGCTTACGGGTAAAGTGTGGCTTCTCAGAG
>JAEEGG010005008.1_pt1 | contig 31783 bp, 25 predicted proteins | sample 9134161 | NCBI WGS metagenome assembly JAEEGG01 (sample SAMN16246543, study PRJNA631951) | gut metagenome | biome: gut microbiome; feature: rumen; material: CR-attached | host: Bos | place: Iran: Karaj | collected 2018-10
CGGTGCGACTGCATCCTTCGGCGGCGGCGGCAACAACCGCGGCGGCAACACCGGCGGCTTCGGCGGCGGCGGCAACAACCGCGGCGGCGCGACCACTACGACCCGAGCAGGCGGCAACAACCGCGGCGGCAACACCGGCGGCAACAACCGCGGCGGCCGGGGCGGCAGATAATCCCCCGTCACACGATCTCAACCAATTTACCCGATTCACGAAACAAACAAAAAAACCGGCCCTGCCGGGAACAATTACATAAGAAACGGAACCTCAAAGATGAAGAGACAGATTTGCACAACCCTCACCGGTGCGGCATTCGCTTCCCTCCTGCTCGTGTTACCTCAGGTGACGAGCGCGGCCGACGAAGCGGAAGAGTCCGCTGCTTCCACCCAGGCGGAGGGCGCGGCATCCCCCGCAATCGAACAGATCAGCGAAGGCAAGATCCTCGAAGACAAGGATAACGGCAAGATCGTGATCCTGGAGGACCCGAACGCCGAAGAGATCACGGTCGAACAGACTTCGATCGTCACGCCCGGCGAGGACGGCGACGTCGATGTCCGGAACGTCGTGGTCGTGAATGCCCCGTCCGACGAGGTCGCTGATGTCGAGGCCGCGGCCGAAGAGGAGATCGAAGCCTCCGAAAAGGGCGATTCCACCTGGCTGGGACGCTTCTTCGCCGCGATCGGCATGGGCGATGAAGTCGGCGACGGCGAGGGCAACAAGAACGACCCGAACCGCAGGTTCCGTTTCCTCTATCACGACAAGTATGAAGGCGAAGACGTCAAGCTTCTTCCGCAGTCCATCCCCGAGGAAATGATCGTCACGGACCGCGAGGTCTCCCGCGACCTTGCCACTCCCGACCAGATCAATGCGGTCGAAACCCCGGTCGTTCCGCCCAAGAAGGACGAAAAGACCGAGAAGAAGGCGGCCCCGTTCTATGAGATCATCCTCATCGACGAGGAACTGGAAGGCGGCCAGGGCGGCGATGCCGAAATCGCCGTGAACATCGTGTTCAACAGCGCCCCGATGATGGACGTCATCCCGGCATTTGCGGACGCCCTCGGATTCAACTTCGTGATCGACACCGACATCCGCAGCTTCGTGACCCTGAACCTGAACTCCACGATGACGAAGCGCGACCTGTGGGCCGCGTTCGCCACCCTCATTGAAAACGCCGGCGTCGGCGTCTCCGTCGAAAACTCCGGCGCGAGCACGATGCTCCGCATCCTCCCGCTGAACCGACTCGGCCAGCGCGCCAAACTCGAAGAATCCGAAATCTGCTTCTATCCGCTGAAATTCGCCAGCGCGCAGGAAGTCATCAACCAGATCCGTCCGTTCCTCGGCAGCACCGCGACCTGCATCCAGGTCCAGCGCCCGAACGCCGTGCTCCTCTGCGACTACAGAGACAACATCCGCAAGCTGAAAGACCTCCTCGACATCCTCGATGAAAACCCGCGCACCAAGTGGCCGCGCGTGGTCGTCCCCTGCGAGAACATCCTCCCGAGCAAGATCGCCGAAGAACTCCGCGACGTCCTCCCGACCCTCGGATTCGTGGTGCGGCAGCTCAATGAAAACAACGAGCAGCCCGGCTCCGTGAAGATCACGTCCATCGACCGCCTGCAGCTCATCATCGCCAGTGCGGCCACCGAGGAAGCGGCGCAGGAAATCCGCAACTGGATCGAGATCCTCGACGGCACGATCTCCCTCGACCAGGAACGCATCTTCGTCCACAAGGTCATGTACACCAAGTCCGAGCAGCTCATGCAGGCCCTGGCTGTCCTCTACAACATGACCGGCACCTCGCTCACCATCGACGACGACGGCAGCAACCGTACGCAGAACGTGAACGGCACCGGCACCACCCGTACGAACAACAACAACCGTAACAACAACTACAGCACGGAATACAGCTCGACCACGACCGACCAGAAGTCCAACGTGTTCGAAACGCCCGTGAGAATCTTCTCCGACGGCGCCCTGAACCGCCTGGTCATCCGTACCACGCCGAGAACCTACGCCTCCATCAAGGCGCTCCTCGACCGTCTCGACGTCGTTCCCGCGCAGGTCCTCCTGCAGGTCACCGTCGCCGAAGTCACGCTCCAGGATTCCACGCAGTACGGCCTCGAACTCGCGGCCGCCAGCAGCTGGGGCGGCGAGACGATGCAGATGGGTTCGCACTGGGGCGGCCTCAGCCCGGACATCGATGCTGCCGGCATCAACAGCCGCCAGACCGGCTACACCTTCATGCTCGCCGACCCGAGCGACCCGAGCAACAAGATCGGCTATCTCCGCGCCTACGCCGGCGACAGCAAGTTCAAAATCATCTCCAGTCCGCAGGTCCTGGTCTCCAGCAACACCGAAGCCACGATCAACGTCGGCGAACAGACGCCGTACGTGGGCAGCACGGTGACCGACACCAGCAGTTCCGGCTCCCTGCTCACCAGCACCTCCTTCAAGGATTCCGGTATCAAGCTGGTCGTGACCCCGCAGGTCACCAGCACCGACCTGATCTCCCTGAAGATCAACCAGTCGCTCTCCGCCGCCACCATGATGACGGTCTCCGACACGACGCAGGCGCCGAAGCTCTCCACCCGTGAAGTCCAGACCTACATGACGATCCACAACGGCCAGACCATGATCATCGGCGGCCTGATCCAGGAAGACGGCAAAGACGAGCTCGAATCCCTGCCGTTCCTCAACGAGATCCCGTTCATCCGCAGACTCTTCGGCAACACCGACTCCTACCTCAACCGCACCGAGATCCTCATCATGATCACCGGCCACATCATCAACGAGAAGAGCCGTGTGGAAGACATGATCCGCCGTTACAACGACGCCCTCGAAGCCATCAACGATTTCGAAGACAACCTGGGCAGCTCCGCCGACGGCACCTACAAGAAACCCAGCTCCCGCATGTTCACGCTTGACTACTGAGGACCGCCACAATGAACGAAAACATCTCATTTGCCGGTTTGCGGGCCAAACTCCGTGAGCGCCTCGCCGCGCTCGCGGAGGAATATCCCGCCGCGGACGCCACGGCGGCGGACCTCCGCGACGCGGATTCCGGCCTCGTCAGAGCGGGCACCATCAGCGAACAGCAGCTGACGGAGATCTATTCCGAGTGCTACGGGATCCCCGCACCGGACGAGAACGACATCCGGCAGCCCGATCCGTACCCGAACGCGCCGCAGGAATTCCTGAACGCCAACCTGTGCGTCCCCTACGAGTGGTCCGACGAAAACAAGACCATGGTCTTCCTGGTCGCCGACCCGTACTCCATCGAACACATCACGTTCCTGGTCAGCAAAAGCTGGCACATGACCGTCAGCTTCCAGTTCGTCCGCCGGACGTTCCTGGAACGCATGCTCTCCCGTCTGCAGAACATCGACGAGGAGGAGCAGTTCCACGAATCCGACGACGAAGCCTCCCTGCGCAGCATGGCCGGCGAGGCGAAGATCGTCCGCCTCGTGAACGACATCTTCACCCGCGCGCTTGAAGACGGCGCCAGCGATATTCACGTGGAACCCGGCGAAGACGCCGTCGTGGTGCGCTGCCGAATCGACGGCGTGCTCCGCGAGATCATGAGCTGCCCGCTCAACCAGTTCCCCGCCATCGCGTCCCGCATCAAGCTGATCGGCGGCCTGAACATCGCCGAAAGCCGTCTCCCGCAGGACGGCCGCACCAACGTGAAACTCGGCCACGAGGAACTGGACATGCGTATCAGTACGCTGCCCATCCTCACCGGCGAATCCATCGTGCTCCGACTCCTCAACCAGGACGCCCTGACGTTCGACCTGAAGACGCTCGGCATGTCGGAAGCCAACCTCCGCGACTTCGAGAAGCTCATCAGCATCCCGTACGGCATCATCCTGGTCGTGGGCCCCACCGGAAGCGGCAAGACGACCACGCTCTACAGCGTGATCAACCAGCTGAACGACAACAAGAAAAAGATCATCACCATCGAAGACCCCGTCGAATACAAGACGGCCGGTCTCTGCCAGATGCAGGTGAACGAAAAGATCGGCGTGACGTTCGGCGCGGGCCTCCGCTCCATCGTGCGTCAGGACCCCGACATCATCCTCGTCGGCGAAATCCGCGACCGCGAGACCGCCGACATCGCCATCAACGCCGCCCTTACCGGCCACCTGGTGCTCAGCACTCTGCACACCAACGACGCCGTCGGCGCCGTGACCCGACTCCTCGATATGGGCGTCGAGCCGTTCCTCGTTTCCTCCGCGCTTTACGGCGTGCTGTCCCAGCGTCTCGTCCGCAAGATCTGCACCGTCTGCGGCGGCTCCGGCTACATCGGAGTCCCGAGAGGCCAGAAGGGCGACATCACCAACCGCTGCAAGCGCTGCGGCGGCACGGGGTTCAAGGGACGCTCCGGCGTCTTCGAGCTCCTGACCGTGACGGACGACCTGCGCGCGGCCGTGATCCGCGAAGAGGACAGCAGCGTGCTGCAGAGCATCGCCGTCAAGCACGGCATGCGCACCTTGCGTCAGGACGCGGACGAAAAGGTCCGCCTCGGCATCACGACGATGGAAGAAGCCAACCGGTCCGTAGCGGACATGTAACGACGGGAGAAAAGCCGCATGGGTCTGTATAAATATTTGGCGTCCTCGGGGCGTGACAAGCCGGCCGAGGTGCTGATCGAGGCCGACAACCAGAACGAAGCGCTCAGCAAGCTCCGTTCCCGCCGCCTGATCCCGATCCAGTATCTCGGCGAAGCCTCGATGAATTCGGGCGGCAAGCTGAAGGTCTTCGGAAACAGCGGCATCGACACGTTCGCGTTCACCCGTCAGCTTTCCCCGCTGCTGAGTTCGTACATCCCGCTGGAACGCGCCCTGGCGATCATCGCCGAGGGCTCGGACGATCCGCGGCAGAAATCTTTCGTGAACAACATGCGCCAGGGACTTCACGAAGGCAAGAAGTTCTCCGAACTGATCCGTTCCCAGGGCTCGCTCTTCCCCGACTACTACGCGAACCTGATCGAATCCGGCGAAGAGTCCGGCTGCCTGCCCGAAGTGCTGGTCCAGCTCTATAAGTTCATGGGCGAGACGCGCGACCTGAAGGGGTTCATCGTGTCGAACTCGATTTACCCCTCCGTGATCCTGGGTATCGTGCTCATCGTGGTGATCCTGCTGTTCACCGTGTTCGTGCCGAAGTTCGCGAACATCTTCGCCGACATGGGCCGCGAGACGCCGCCCTCCCTGAACCGCCTGCTGGCGTTCAGCGCATTCGCGAAATGGGCGTGGTGGATCATCCCGCTGCTGATCGTGGCGGGCTGCCTCCTCTACATCCAGATTTTCGGCAAGAAACAGTTCGACTACGTGACGAGCAAGCTGAAGCTGAAGATCCCGCTGATCGGGCGCATCATCTCCGACCTTGAGATGTGCCGCTACATCCGCACGCTGTCGATCATGAGCGCGAACCACGTGGAGATCATCCGCACGGTGAAGATCGCCGGCCGCATCATCCACAATCCGGTCGTGGCGGAGCCCTTCCAGCCGATCGCCGACAAGCTGAAACAAGGCCAGAAGCTCTCCGCCACGCTTCAGGGCAACCCGTACGTGCCGCGCGAGACCGTGCCGATGCTCCGTGTCGGCGAGGAATCCGGCAACGTGAGCGACATGCTGGTCCGCATCGCCGACAACCTCGAAAGCGACACCCGCGCGAAGATCAAGCGTCTGCTGAGCCTGTTCGAGCCCGCGGTGATCCTGCTGCTCGCATCGGTTGTGCTCCTGGTCGTCGTTTCGATCTTCCAGGCCATGATGGACCTGAACGCCGTCGAATGAAGCAAGACATGAAAACACGGTTCTGAAATCAAAATATCCAATCCATCAAAGGAGATACTCCCTATGAAAACGCAAAAACAACGCCGCAGAGTTACGCCGTTCACCCTCATCGAAGTCGTGGTCGTGATCGTGATCCTGGTCACCCTGGCGTCCGTCGCCACCCCGATGTACATGAGATATATCAAGAAAGCCAAGATCTCGACGGCAACGACCCAGATCAAGCTCATCGACGACGCTCTCCAGCAGTACAAGCTCGATGTCGGCACCTATCCGTCCGACCTCCAGGGCCTCATGGAAAATATCGACCAGTCCGAAAAGTGGGACGGCCCCTACATCAAGCCGAAAGTGCCGCTGGATCCCTGGGGCTTCGAATACCAGTATATCTACCCCGGCGAACACAACCGCGGTGAATTCGACCTCTACACCTTCGGCGCCGACGGCCAGGAAGGCGGCGAGGGCGAAAACGCCGACCAGAACAACTGGGGCGGCGATTCCTACAGCGACAGCGACAGCAACAACTACTGATCCGTTATCCATCATCCCCCGCAAGCCGGGAGTCCAGCGTGAAAAAGTCCAGACGTAATCCATTTACACTTGTCGAAGTCGTGGTCGTGATCGTGATCATGCTTGTGACCGGAGGGATCGCGATCTCCACCATGCGCACGGACTCCACGGCACGCCTCATCCGGAACTCCACGAACGAGTTCCGTTCGCTGTGCTCCCGCGCCCGCTACAAGGCAATGGAGATGAGCGAGGACCGTCTGGTCGTGTACGTGCCCGAAGAACACATGTTCTATCTGGCGCGTCCCGTGGCGAACGAGGAGGAAGCGATGGAGTACGAGTTCGGATTCGTGATCCAGAGGACCATGAAATGGGCGCTGCCGGAGGAGTTCGAGCTCGCGACCGACAACAGCGACCCGATCGAGGTGTTCCGATTCTATCCGGACGGCGGCGCTTCCGGCACGTCGTTCAATCTGGCGTGCAAGGGCCATTCCGTGGCGATCGGAGTCGCGAAGCTCTCCGGTTCGGTCGTGACGTACGAAAGAGGCGAGGGCGAACAATGAAAGGCCGTGTCCGTATGCGGAGCGTGAAGGGATTCACGCTCATCGAAGTCATCATCGCCATCGGCATCCTGGCGATCTCGCTCGCCTCGCTCTTCCAGATCATCGCGTCCTCGCGCGCCCGCATCGCGAAAGCCGACGAGGGCTGGCATCACATGCACATGCTGACCCAGGCCGCGGAATACGTGCTGCTGCACGATTCGACCGTCGACGACATCGACGAGGATTTCTTCCCGTACCGGGATTACGAAGTCCGCATCAGCTACGACGACGTCGTCGACGACCAGATCGACGAGGATTTCATGTCTATCGAGGGGCAGCTCCCGCTGCAACTCTGCACCATCGAACTCAGAAGCTTGAAGTCGACCGGCAAGGACACCGTCGGCATACTTGAAATCGAGAGGATCATCTACGACGATGAAGGCTTTGAACCGGAATAAGACTGGCCGGATTCGCCGCAGTTACTTCACTTTGATGGAGCTCGTCGCGGCGGCGGGCATCATGCTTTCTGTCGCGGGCATCATCGCGTTTGCCTCGCGCTCGTTCTTCCGCGCCCTGGCGTCCGCGGAACGCGTCTCCGCCCAGCTTCAGATCTACCTGAACATCGACCAGCTCATGGACGGCTGTTTCCGCAACATGATCCCGTTCAACTGGGAGACCACCGACGTGAACGACGACACCTTCCAGGTCTTCGACGGCCTGGAGGACAGCATCCACTTCACGACGCTGCGGCGTTCCTACGACGACATCGGCGGCAACCTGTTCTTCGTCCGCGTCTACGTCGAGGACGACGAGCTCATCGCCGAATACAGCAAGTTCCCGCGCCTGCCGTGGTACGACGACGATGAAGACCTGATGCCCTACGACCGCGAAGTCCTCGCCACGGACGTCGACGAGATCTCCTTCTTGTACGCCGGTGCGGAGGACAGCACGATCGTCTGGCTGGATGAATGGGACCGCGAAGAGTACGACTTCATCCCGCTGGCCGTGCAGATGACAGTGAAATGGAAAGACGGGACGGAGGAATGCTGGCTCCGCAGAACGGCCGCGTCCGGCGGCAACAGCGTGTACGGCGCACTTCAGGAGATCGACGAATGACGAAACGCAATATCATGAAACGCATCCGGCGCCGCGGGGAATCGGGCATCGCCCTGATCTCCGTGCTGCTGCTGATCGCCACCGGCTCGCTCCTGGCGCTGATGGTCATGTCCATCTCGAAGACCACGTCGTTCACCGTGATGCCGTTCCTCCAGCTCCAGCGCAGCTACTACGTGCTGGAAGGCATGGCAGCGCGCATCCAGTTCCTGATTTCCGCCGACCGCGAGCTCTACGGCAATCCGCAGCAGCTGAACGTCGACAACTACAGCGAATACGACACCGACCGCTATCTGCCGGACGCCGTGCCGCATTACATGGACTATTACGGCACTCCGATCGTCTTCACGATCAAGGATGCCGCCGGTCCGGTGAACCTGCAGGGCACGAACTTCCAGGGCGCGCTCCAGCAGTTCCAGAACTTCGTCGACGAGGAAAACGACTTCACCGATCTGCTGGAAGTCCTCAATTACCTCATCACCGACTACATCGACACGGACGATTCGCCGACCGACACCGACAGCTGGGAGGCGGACGAATACGACGAAGCGGGCATGACGCCGCTGCCGCGCAACGGCGCGATCACGGACCGCAATGAATTCGCCTACATCCCCGGGATCACGGACCTCTTCCCCATCGACCAGGACGGCCGCCTGTCCTACATCCGCCTGATCCCGCCCGCGGTCTCGGGCGTCACCATCGACGGCAACCCGGACATCTTCGGCGTGACCGACGAATGGCTTTACGATGCGTGCGACCTGGATCAAAGCGATCTGGAGGACCTCAAACAGGCAATCGCGGACTTCCACTCCGCCGACCGCGTCCCGCTCTCCGAAAGCCTCTCTTCCGATTCCACCGTGATGACGAAGATCAACAACTACGTCCGCTGGAACGCCTCCGGCGTATACACCGTCATCATCCGCCCCGCCGTGACCGACGAGTACGGCAACGAGCTGGAGAAGAAAGTCCCCGGCAGACGCCTCGTCTTCACCTACACCCCCACGGCAGTCTCCGGCGCCACGAACGGCTTCGTCCAGTTCTACGAGTGGATGTTCTTCTGAGCTGTCGGCCGCAACGATTTGGCACCCCCTCCCGCGTGTGCGCGAGCGAAGCCGCGCACTACTGTAGTCAAGGGCTTGCCCTTGTGCCGTCGCGGAGCAAGGCACTATATCGGCACACGAAGTGTGTGCCGTTGCGAAGCAAGGCACTATTTTGGCACACGAAGTGTGTGAAAAATCGCGAAAAAAACGTTTTCCGGCTTGATTTTTCCCGGATTCGAGGATATAGTAAATAGAACACAAACCATGGCGTGATGGTCGAGCGGCTAAGGCAACGGTTTGCAAAACCGGTTCTGGTGGGTTCAACTCCCACTCACGCCTCCAATTCGCCCCCTCCTTGAGGCGACAGGGCTTCCCCCTCATTTTCCCTGCCGCCTCTTTTTTATTTTTCGGGAAAAGAAGCCTCCATTGTCGCAGAGCCATGCCGGCGCATCTTCCTGTCCCTCGAATTCGCCTCAACCAGAATCCGCCCGGAACATGAATGACCGAACTTACATCGCAATCGACCTGAAATCGTTTTACGCCTCGGCGGAATGCGTCGACCGCAAGCTCGACCCGCTGACCACGAACCTCGTGGTCGCCGACCTGAGCCGGACGGAGAAGACGATCTGCCTGGCCGTGTCCCCCTCGTTGAAGGCGGTCGGGATCCCCGGGCGCGCACGCCTGTTCGAGGTCGTGCAGAAGGTCCGCGACGCCAATACGGCGCGCCTGAACCATGCCCCGAACGGGAAGTTCACCGGCAAGTCCAGCAGCGCCGTCGAACTGAAAAAGAATCCCTCGCTTGAGCTGGACTACATCGTGGCGGTGCCGCGCATGGGGCGCTACATGGAGGTGAGCTCGACGATCTACGGCATCTATCTCAGGCACGTCGCGCCGGAGGACATCCAGGTGTATTCCATCGACGAAGTGTTCATCGACGCGACCGCGTACCTGAAACGCCTCGGCATTGCCGCCCGCGAGTTTACCATGATGCTTGTCCGCGAGGTCCTCGCCGAAACGGGCATTACGGCCACTGCCGGGATCGGGACGAACCTGTACCTCGCCAAAATCGCCATGGACATCGTGGCAAAGCACATCCCGGCCGACAAGGACGGCGTCCGCATCGCCGAGCTGGACGAGCGGAGCTACCGCGAAAAACTCTGGGCGCACCGCCCTCTCACGGATTTTTGGCGCATCGGACGCGGCTACGCCCGGCGGCTCGAGTCGCGCGGGATGCGGACGATGGGCGACGTGGCGCGGATGTCCGTGCGGAACGAGGATGTCCTGTACCGGATGTTCGGGGTAAACGCCGAGCTCCTCATCGACCATGCGTGGGGCTGGGAACCCTGCACGATGGCGGAGATCAAGGCGTACAGGCCGGAAAGCAGCAGCGTCAGTACCGGCCAGGTGCTGAAGGAACCGTACGCGTTTGACAAAGCGCGTCTCGTGGCGAAGGAAATGGCCGACATGCTCGTGCTCGGCATGGTCGAAAAACACCTCGTTGCCGACCAGGTCGTCCTGATGGTCGGGTACGACACATCGAATCTCGCCACGCCCGAACTCCGGGCGAACTATACCGGCGCGACCCGGATCAACCATTACGGCCGCGAGGTGCCGAAAGAGGGCCACGGCTCGGTCAATCTCGGCAAACACACGTCATCGTCCCGGCTCATCGTCGAAGCCGTTGACGCGCTGTTCGGGCAGGTGGTCGATCCGGATTTGCTCGTGCGCCGCATCACGGTCACGGCAAACCACGTCCTGGACGAGACCGCTGCGGAGCTGCCGCCGGACGACGACGAACAGCCCGACCTTTTCACCGACAGCGCGGAGGCCGCCAGACAAAAAGCATGGGAGAAAGCCGTTGCCGACCGGGAAAAACGGCTTCAGCATACCATTCTCGACATCAAGCACAAGCTCGGCAAAAACGCGATCCTGAAGGGCATGGACCTGCTGGACGGCGCGACGACGAAGGAACGCAACACCCAGGTCGGCGGCCACAGAGAGTGAATCCCTGCCAATATGGACGGCAGATTGTGTCGCATCAAAGAATATTCCGTATTTAATGATATAATAAGAATGGAGTCGAAATGCAATCCGTCGATCTTTCCGTCATGCGATAACGGGCGATTTGTCATGTTGCAGCGATTCATTGTCAATGAGTTGACGAAGTGACGGATCAGTTTGACGGTTTGTCCGTCAATTCCATCTGTCTTGCTATTCTCCGATATGCGATTTGTTTTGTTGTTATAAAAAAGGAAAAAGAAAAAGCAAGCTTTGCTACGCATGTTGCTCCCGCCCCCTTCCCGATCCGGGTATGAAAAAAGCTCTCCGTTTGACTGGAGAGCTTGAGTGCAACACACATAGTGTGCTGATACAGTGTCCGGCTGCGCTCGGACATGGACAGGCGGACGAACCGCCCATCCGGTAAAATGAAGCTTACTCGGCTTTGGCTTCTTCGGCCTTCGGGGCTTCTTCAGCTGCCGGAGCTTCTTCCTTCTTCGCCTTGGCCTTGACGGGCTCGTTGAGGAGCTGGATCAGGCACATCGGGGCGGAGTCGCCTCTGCGGGCGGGCATGTGGATGATGCGGGTGTATCCGCCGGGACGGTCCGCGAAGCGGGGTCCGAGTTCGTCGAAGAGCTTCTTGAGGACGAGCTTCTTGGTCTGGGCAAATTCGGACGGGGTGTTGATTTTCAGCTTGGCGTAAGCGAGACGGCGCTTGTGGTCGCCGCCGGCCTTGGCCATGGTGATGAGACGTTCCACGAAGCGGCGGAGTTCCTTCGCGCGGATCGTGGTGGTCTGAATGGATTCGTGTTCGATCAGGCTGCATGCGAGATTGACAAGCATGGCCTTGCGATGGCCGCAGTTGCGGTTGAGTTTAGCAGTATGTACGAGGTGGCGCATGATATTAGCCTTCCGCTTTGTTCTTCACGGCCTTGGCGCGTTCGGCCTCGGCTTGAATAGCGTTTTCGAGTTCTTCGGAGAGGGGCATTCCGAGGGAGAGGTTCAACGTGGCAAGCTTTTCCTTGATCTCGTCGAGGGACTTCTTGCCGAAGTTGCGGTACTTGAGCATCTTGGATTCCGTCTTGAGGCAGAGTTCGCCGAGGAGCTTGATGTCCGCATTGTTCAGGCAGTTCTGCGCGCGGACGCTGAGCTCGAGGACTTCGACGTCCTGCGTGAGGAGCTTGAAGCGCTTCATGTCCTCTTCGGAGATCGGATTGTAGACGTCGGAATCGGCGGCATGGCTGCCGAGGAACGGACGGAGATGGTCCTTGAGGATCCTCGCGGCTTTTTCAAGCGCGTCCTGCGGCGTCACACGGCCGTCGGTGTGGATCTCGATCGTAAGGCTGTCCATTTCGGTCTCCTCGCCGACGCGGGTGGCGCTGACCTGGTAGCGGACGTACGTGATCGGGCTGAAGAGGCAGTCGATCGCGATGGTTCCGAGGGGCTGGTCGGGGCGTTTGTTGCGTTCGGCGGGCTTCCAGCCGCGTCCCTTGGTGACTTCGAGTTCGCAGCGGAACGGGCAGTCCTTGTCCAGGGTGCAGATGAGCTGGTCGGGATTGAGGATCTCGACGGTGCCTTCGGTGATGATGTCGCCCGCGGTGACGGGGCCGGCTTTCTTCTTGCGGATCTCGAGGACCTTGACCTGATCGGAGTTCAGATTGAGCTTGACCTTCTTCAGGTTGAGGATGATCTCGGTGACGTCTTCGATCACATGCGGAAGCGTGGAGAATTCGTGCGTGGTGCCGTCGAAACGGACCGCGGAGATCGCCGCGCCCTCGAGCGAGGAGAGCAGCACCCTGCGGAGCGCGTTGCCGATGGTGTGTCCGAATCCGCTCTGGAACGGAGCGGCGGTGAACTTGGCATAGGTGTTCGTCGCGCTTTCTTCGTCAATGACGATCCCTTTGGGCATCGGAAATGGGGAAACAGAAACCATATTGAAGTACCTCCGGTATGTATGTTGACTGGTTTATCGGTTCGGGGTTAAGCTGAGGCGCCGGACCACGCCGGCGCGGACAGAATAACGGAAGAACCGTCAGTTGCGGCGGCGCTTCGGGGGACGGCAGCCGTTGTGCGGGACCGGCGTGATGTCCTTGATGCAGCTGACTTCCATGCCGGTGGAGGCGATGCCTCGGACGGCGGATTCGCGGCCGGCGCCCGGTCCCTTGATGCGGACTTCGACGTCCTTCATGCCGAAAGCCTGCGCCTTCTTGGCGGCGTCGACGGCCACGACCTGGGCGGCGTACGCGGTGCTCTTGCGGGAGCCCTTGAAGCCGTTCTTGCCGGAGGAGGACCATGCGATCACGTTGCCGTGGAGGTCCGTGAACGCGACTTTGGTGTTGTTGAACGTGGCGTGAATGAAAGCGATGCCGTTCGGGATGTAACGGCCGGTTTTCTTGCGCTTGTTGTCAACCGCGGGAGTCTCGGCGGCCGGAGCTTCGGCTTCGGCTGCAGCCTGAGTCGCAGCGGCGGTTTCTTTGATTTCGTCGGACATATTGGATCAATGACCTTTTCGTTGTTTCGGTTGCGTGTCTCAGGCGGATTACTTCTTGGCCTTGCCGGCATCGGCGGCCTGGGCCGCGGCCTTGTCGGAGGCGGCGGTGCGGCGCTGGGTCTTGTCGCGGATGGCGCCGACGGTAACGCGTTTGCCTTTGCGGGTACGGGCGTTGGTGCGCGTACGCTGGCCGCGAGTCGGCAGACCTTTCTTGTGGCGGAGGCCGCGATAGCATCCGATCGCCTGGAGACGGCGGATGTTGATCATGATCTCACGGCGGAGATCGCCTTCGACCGTGTAGTCGTTCTGAAGCAGGTTCGTGATGGCCGAAATGTTTTCGTCGGAAAGCTGGCTCGCCTTCAGGTTCGGGTCGATGTTCGCCTTGACGATGATTTCTTCCGCGATCGCGGGACCGATGCCGTAAATGGCCTGAAGCGCATACTTCACGCGCTTGTTCATCGGGATGTCTACACCTAAAATTCTGGGCATGGTGGGTTGTCTCCGTGCTTAGCCTTGTTTCTGTTTGTGGCGGGGGTTGCGGGAGCAGACCACGCGGACCACGCCTTTGCGCTTGATGATCTGGCAATTCTCGCATCTGCGCTTGATAGACGAAGTGACTTTCATTTTCGTACTCCGATAAGTTTGTATGACGTTCGATTCCATGACAGAACGCCCCGGGGTTCATGCTCCGGTTCATTTTGTCATACGTGCGGCTTGTGCTTTGGAATGCGCGGCAATCACCACAATTTGCCGCGAAACACATGGAGCAATTACTATACAGCCCCTCCGTCCCTTTTTCAAACTCGGTCCCGCTTTTTTCGCTTTTTTTTCAGAAAATTTTAATTAAAAGCGAAATAATTCGGAATTATTTGCTTGTTTTGCCGTTTCCCGGAGAGAATTATCAGGTCTGCACAATGATTCATTTCAGCCCGTGTTTTTCTTCAAGGACACTTCAAACTAATACCCGCGTTGGAGGCGGACTATTTCCAACGCGCCAAGCATGGCCATCGCCGCATGCTGAAAACAGCCGGCGATTTTCATGCTGACTCCTTCTTATTTGTTGATAGCGAGAGATTTTAAATTATCACATGTTCGAGGAAAAATCAAGGCGGATCCCTCCTGAATCTTTACAGGTTCAGCCCCTGCCCGACAGGAAGCGTGGTGACCTCGCAGGACAGGCGGGAACGGAGATATTCCGCCGCGTTCTCTCCGGTGCAGTGCATCAGGACAAGGCGTTCAAGTTCAAGCGAGGCAAGATAGGCCGCACGAGGCGATCATCTCGAAGGAGGTCTGGGAGAAAACGCAGAATCTTTTGCAGGTCAACTGCCCGTGTGAGAAAACAAGCCGTAAGAGAATCTTTTTCAGGATTTCCTCCGGCCGACATTGAATCCGTGTAAAAAAACAGCCCTCGAAACCAAACTATCGCTGGCTCCGGGGGCCATTTTCTGCCTCATCCGGCAAGGGTTGCCGTACACCCTTACGGACGCCAGCCGGCTTCCGTCAGCATGGCAGTCATGCGGGCGACACTGCCGCCACGACCTTCTTCCGTGCGGGTTTCCAGGTCGCGCGGATTGAAGCCGCACTCCGCATAGACCGAGTTTGCGCCGGACAGCAGTCCGAGCATGTCGGGTTCGTGGACGGCGATGCTGCCGAGCTCCGGGTTGTCCGCGGAGGCAAGTGCGACCGCGGCAACGATCTGCGCCAGCCTGCGCTTGGAGATTTCGCCATACTGCGCCAGCGGCGAGCCGGGGAAGTTCACGCGAGCCATCGCCGCATGCTGGAAACAACCGAATTCATTGCCGAGGAGGATCGCATCGGAAAGTTCTTCGTTGGTGTGTTCCGGTCCGACAGGTTCGCAGCAGTAGTACCATTTCAAACCCGTCCGGCGAATCGCCGCGATGGTGGCTTTCCGGTCGTCCGGGTTCAACTGGGAATCCGTCCCCTCGCGCAGCCGAAGCACATGATAAGCGCCGGAGACTCCAGCCGCCTTGAATTCGCGCCACCAGCTTTCCGGGCAGTCCCCGATATTGAACACGATCTCCGTTTTCTCCGGGATCACGACACGGACCGCTTCGACGAGTTTGCAGAGAGAGGGGGCGTCGAAGTCGTGCATGCACATCAGGAAAAGCGCTTTGACCTCACCCGAAGCGCAGAACGCCCGCGCCATCTCCACGACCGAAGGAATGTCCAGGTCGATCCGAGTATCCCTGAATACGCCCTCGGAAAAGGAGCAGAACCGGCAGGCGGCAGGACATGCGTGGCGTTCCACTCCAATCTGACCGAGCAGAAGGCTGGTGTCGTGGAAACGTTTGTGGGACAGCGCACTCGCTTCCCGGCGCATGGCTTCGGCTTCAAGCGAATCTTCCGGGATGGAAAGAAGTTCGATCAATTCGTTGCGGGTCATGGGGTGTTTCTTTCTGGTATTGCTGGTTCGATTCATGGAAACGCGAATAAATGATTTAAGAAATAAAATACCACAACATTCCCCAAAAAGCAAGGGAAACGCCTTGATTTCATGTGCTTTTTACTGGCCTATGTGGTATTCGGCTTATTTTTGACAAATCCGCAAATGATAAAAGGGCCAAGTCCTTGAGGAGATGGCCCGTGAAGAATCATTTGTTTTTCAGAATTCAGAAGCCGAAGCTGCCCATGCCGCCGAAGCCGCTGAAACCTCCGAAGCCGCCCTGAGGAGCAGGACCTTCGAAACTGTCGAAGCCGCCCTGAGGAGCAAAGCCGCCGAAACCACCCTGAGGAGCAGGTCCACCGAATCCGGCATCGAAGCCGCCACGGGGAGCAGCGCCGCGTTCGCGATTCTGGCGTCTGCCTTCGTGTCTGCCTTCGCGTCTGCCACGGGGCTGTCTGTCCTGGATCGCGGCTTTCGGAGTACCGAAGTCAGCCTGCGGAAGAGGAGCTGCGCCGAGACCGAAGCCACCCTGCGGAGCAGGAGCGGGACCTATGCCGAAACCTGCCTGCGGAAGAGGAGCTGCGCCGAGACCGAAGCCACCCTGCGGAGCAGGACCGAGGCCGAAGTCAGCCTGCGGAACAGGAGCAGCCCCGAAGCCACCGGTCGGAGCCGGAGCAGCGCCAGGTCCGAAACCTGCATGAGGACCAAACTGAGGCGCTGGTCCGGCAGCGGGTCCACCGAAACCGCCGAAACCGCCGAAGCCACCGAAGCCACCGAAATCACCAGTCGGAGCCGGAGCAACACTGATCCCGAAGCTACCCTGCGGAGCAGGAGCCGGACCACCGGCGGGAGCGCCAAAGCCTAACTGCGGAGTCTGAGCGATGCCGGGAGCACCGAACCCAGTGGAAGGAACAGGTGCTGCGCCAAACCCGATGCCAGCCTGCGGTGCAGGAGCCGGACCAACAGCGGGAGCACCAAAGCCTAACTGCGGAGCCTGAGCGATGCCGGGAGCACCGAACCCAGTGGAAGGAACAGGTGCTGCGCCAAACCCGATGCCAGTCTGCGGGGCCGGAGTGGGGCCAACAGCGGGAGCGTTGCCAAACCCGCCAAATCCACCGAAGCCTCCGAAATCGCCAAATCCGCCAGCGGGAGCGCCGCCGAAGCCTCCGGTCGGAGCCGGAGCAGTGCCAATGCCGCCGAAGCCTCCGGTCGGAGCCGGAGCAGTGCCAATGCCGCCGAAGCCTCCGGCAGGAGTTGTTCCGGGTGTTGTGAAGCCGCCAAAGCCGAAGCCGTTAGCGGGGACAGGACCGGTAGCTGGTGCGCCGCCGCCGAAACCGCCAAAGCCGAAGCCTCCAAAGTCAGCGCCAGGTGCAGTCATTCCGGGTCCATTGAAAACTCCGGCAGGAGCGGGAACGGCTCCCGGTCCCATGCCGGGACCGCCAAAACCGCCTGTGCCGAGCCCCATTCCTCCGCCAAAGCCTTGTGCGTAGGTGTTGACGGACACGATTCCAGTAAGTGCGAGGACGATGAGTGTAGTCATTTTCTTCATAGTCGTTCTCCTTGTTTATTAGGGTTGTAGGATGTTGGACAAGGGGTCCGCAAGTTGTTCCTACGGTGTCCGTTTACGATTCACAGCTGTGTTTTCACATCAATTAACGAATAGCAATATATACATATTGTATTGTATGATTTCATTTTTTGTGTTTTTCTCATTTGCATGTACTATAAAGAATAATTTATTCTATTCATAAACTCAAATCATGCGGAAATACGGACAACAAAAAAGACCAAATCCAAAAGGAAATAGTTTTTGAAAAACTATTTCAATGCCAAGCTCAGAATCCGCAAAAAACGCTTATGCCGCCGAATCCCCCCATCATCGGGTAACCGCTGAAACCGCCCATATGACCAAAGCCGCCCATGTCATTGAACCCCACCATGATCGGGTTACAGCCGCCACTCATGCTGTCCATGCCGAATCCGCCGCCATAAATGTCAAAGCTCATTTCGGGCATGCAGGCAAGATCATTTCCCGGTATTTGGAAATCGGCGATGGAGTTGCTTTCGGCATTCTCCTCTTCCCGCAGAAGAGATTCGAGCATGTCGGCAAGCAAATCCATTTCCGCAAGATCGACAAGCATATCCAGTTCTGTAGAACTTTTGCCTGTGTCCTTATGTGGATCTTTCTGAGCCCAGATTGTTGCCGCTGTCATGGAGACCGCAAGTGCGCAAGTGAGAATCCATTTTGTTGTTTTCATTTTCTTCTCCTTTTATCGCTGGAGTTGAGTCTGAAATGTTGTATTGTCAAATCGTAAAATCAGAAACCGCCGAAACCGCCGAAGCCACCGCCGCCGAAACCGCCCATGCCGCCAGCTCCTCCTCCGAAACCGCCCATGCCTCCGGCACCACCGAAGCCGCCCATACCTCCGCCGAAATCCATGCCTCCTCCGAATCCTCCCATGCCTCCGGCACCACCGAATCCGCCCATACCTCCGCCGAAATCCATGCCGCCTCCGAATCCGCCCATGCCTTCGCCGAAGTCCATGCCCCCGAAACCGCCCATGCCGAAGCCCATATCTCCAAAGCCCCCCATGCCGAAGCCTCCCATGCCGAATCCGCCCATACCGAATCCGCCGTTGGCCGCATTCGTAGAGGAACCCTGCATCGTGAGCTCGATTCGTTCCTGATTGCGGGTGAGCGTGGCGGTCGATGGCGTCACAGCTGCGAGCGTGTAACCGTTCGGGAGTGTTTCGCCTACGCGGAAATACTGCTTATTGGAATTGGAAGCGGTCGCTGCCGTGATGCCGTCTATGGGAAGCCCGTCACGTCCTAAAACCCGCTGCTGATTCTGGTTCTGAAGGAGCGCGATCTGCTCGTTGGCACGGTTCAAACGCTGACGAAGCAATTCGGTCTGCTGAGGCGTGACACCGGGGCTCATTTGCAGAGTTTGAAGCAGGGAAGACAGTTCCGCGCGATTCTCCAGCGCTTCCTGCATCTGCTGTTCCTGAGCAGCCGCAAGTTCTTCGGCATTGGGCGTATTGTTATTGTTCCGGTTGTTGTTATTATTTCGTCCGGGCTGCTGCCACATGTTCATCATCTGCATGCCGCGCTGGAGGATGATCGCCCCCACGACTTTTCCGATGGTGAACGTGCCGACGAGCGTCATGTCGCCGCGATTGACCGGCATGGCAATTGTTCTGGTGTTATTCGCGGTCGTCTTGGGCGCCCGTTCGGGATCGAAGATGTTCAGCGCCACGGTGGTCGCAACCTGATTCTCCGTAGACATGGGCGCGCTGACAAATCCCCAGGGCTGCTGCCACTGCTGTTGCGTCTGCGCGACAGGGGTCGGCTGCGGAGTTGCTGCGCGACGTTCCCTTTTTGCTGTCGTGGCGACTTCCGCTTCGACCGAAGGTTCGCTCAACCATTCGTATGCGTTGAAGCACACGAAGGTCGCAAGGATCAAGTTGGCAAAAATCAGGACATGTCTCATTCCTGTTCTCCTTATAAATTGGCTTGGGGCAGCACGCTCCGTTTCGCGGGGGTGAGGCAGAGGCGGAAACAGCTGCGGGGTGCTGATCGCCGCGTTCTGCCGGGAGAAGGAGATTGCTGCCGGGATGTTTGATAAAAATAGTAATGTTTTCTAAATCATTTAACGTTCATCGTATGGCCTTTATTGTGCATGTTTGAGAAAAATCGACAAACATTTTGTTAGGTTTGAACAATAGTCGGCATTAAAATGCTAAAAGAATGAAAAAAATCTCAGCTCGTTTTATGGCTTGAGAGGATAGACCTGTATCGGTCTTGCCCGATCCGGCAGGATTCTTTACAGAGTCACGCTACGCCCGGCGGGAAGCTTGACGACCTCGCAGGACAGGCGGGAACGGAGATATTCCACCGCGTTCTCCCCGGTGCAGTGCATCAGAATGAGGCGTTCAAGGTTGAGCGAGGCAAGAAATGCCGCAGAGCGTTCAAGACGTTCCTCGCTTGCGTGCCGCAGGTGAAGTCCACCGATGATGGTGCGGATGGCAATGTCAGGACAGGCTTTCCGGCAGGCTTTGACCGTGTTGATGATCCCGGCATGGCAGCAGCCCGTGATCAGCTCGCCGGAGGCCAGAAGAAGCGCCTGTTCATCCGGGATGAGATTCGGCATCGTGCATGCTTCGTCGGAGAAGAAATGGCCACCGCAGTCTTCTCCCGATTCGCGGGGAATTGGTCCTGTCAGAAAGATTCCGGGATAAATCTCGGTGAAAGCATCAATTACGCGAACTCGGCATTTTGCCAGGACACTCTGTGACTCAGGCGGCATCGTGATTCTGTGTTTCGTGCCGTCGTCGTGCAGACTCCAACACGGCTCCGCAATGCCTCGCCCGACATAAACCGGAGTCTGAGGCGGCGGGTCAAGTCTCGCAAGCCCGCCAGTGTGGTCGTAATGCCCGTGCGACAAGATGATATCCGTAACGGAAGCAAGGTCGATCCCCATCCGGGCGACGTTCGGGACCAGTGCCTCGCCCGCACCCGTATCGAACAGGATCCGGCGTCCGTTCGCTTCGAGGAAGAGCGACAGCCCGAATTCGGGCATGTATCCCGCTTCGGCAAGGGTATCGACAAGGCAATGAATCGTGGCGGACATATGGAATCGGACAGATTGAACTTTACCGGATGAAATTCATCATGGAGAAGCTAAAATAAAATAGCACAACTAAAAAAACAAGGGAGTTTTATGTATTTTGTTGAAAAAAGTTAAAAGCAGGAAAAAGCCGACTTCAACTCCTACGCCTCGATCAAGGTTATTCATGAAAGCTATATCATGTATAGGTGGCGGAGTGCAAAACGCGAAATGACGTTGAAAAAGGACTCCATGTCAAGTCTTTTTTTTACCGCCAAAACAACAAACGAAACAAGGAGTCCCAAGAATGCTCGCACGCGGCGTGTTTAGCTCCACATCTGTCCCAGTGTTTTTTTGAGCGAGAGACTGTCGTGGGAGCGGTCTCAGCTGAAGAATTTTGATAGGATGTCGATGGTGAGCGGCTTCAGAAGCACGGCGGTAAAGCCGCGTTCGGCAAAGTTTTTCTGTTCCTCGACGTCGGCGGTGACGGCATAGACCGGAAGCTCGGCGAAGCGTTCGTCCGCCCGGATCTGATGAACGATCCCCGCCACTGGCGGCGGGGGAGTTCATTCATTCTGGAAGATCCCGGAAATCTTATCAATGGTGACGGGCTTCAGCAGAAGTCCGGTGAACCCGTTTTCGACGAAATCCTTCTGCGCCTCGATGTCGGCGGTGACGGCATAGACGGGAAGGTCGGCGAAACGTTTGTCCGCACGGACTTTGGCGACAAATTCCTTGCCGTCCATTTCGGGCATCCAGATATCGGTCAGGACGATGTCGAACGGCTTTTCCACACTCTGAACTTTGTCCCATGCTTCAGAGCCATTGACAGCCTTCACGACTTCGCTGACCCCGATCTTGGCGAGAAGCGCCTTCAGAACTGCGAGGTTCAGTGCGACGTCATCCGCGATCAGGACATGGAACTGTTTCTTGAGCTTGGGAGTGGAAACGGATGCCGGAATCGGCGCAGTGTCTTTTGTTTTCTTTTCCTTCTCCGAGGCGGATTTATCTTCAGGCTTCGTCTGGTTGCCGGAGGCTTTTCTGTCTACGGCTTCACGCTTCATTTCCAGGCGGATCAGTTCCTGCCCGGAGGCGACTTTCTTCTGAGACTCCGGCGTCCTTTCCACGCACTTCACATCGCGGAGCTCAAGCGCGAATGTGGAACCTTTACCAAGTTCGGAAACGAACGAGAAATGCCCGCCCATTCGGGATGCAAGCTGCTTGCAGATGGTGAGACCGAGCCCGGTTCCCTTGATCTTGGCATCGACGCCTGCCTTGACAAATGGATTCACGAGTTTTTCCTTGTCCTCGTCGGCGATGCCGCATCCGGTGTCGCTGACGGAGATAATAAGGACGCCGTTTTCATCCCCGACGTCCTGTCGGAACGAAGCCCGGACGCATATTTCACCGCGCTGCGTGTACTTGACGGCGTTTCCGATGAGGTTGAAAAGAATCTGGCGGATACGCTGCGGGTCGACCTCGAGGAACGGCAGGGCGCCGTACTCCTCCTTCAGCACGACGGGCTTGTTCATGACGGACACGTCGAACGTGTGCAGGACCGAAGACGCCAGTTCGCGGACATCGGTCAGCACGGGGTTGATGACCATCTTGCCTGATTCAAGCTTGGAGAGATCGAGCACGTCGTTGATCAGCTGGAGCAGGGTCTGGCCGCTGGTGGAGATCGCCGACAGCGCTTTGAGGCGTTCCTGTTCGTCCATGATGCCGTCGATGAGCAGTTCGGAAAACCCGATGATGGCGTTGAGCGGAGTGCGGATGTCGTGGCTGACGGAGGAGAAGAAGAAGCTCTTCGCCTTTTCCGCGGCGATCTCCTTGTCCAGCGCGGCATGGAGGTCGTCGTCGTAGAGCTTGCGTTCCAAAGCCGCCTCCAGGACTTCGCGGCAGCGGATGAAGAAATCTTTGTCGCGTTCGCCGAGATTTCTGTGCTTCGCATAGGTGATGCTGAGGTTGCCCCAGCTTTCTCCTCTGACTTCGAGCGGCACCATGACGATGGTTTCGCTTGGCGGGATGCTGATGCCCTGTGACCGTTTCGCATAGGCGTTCCGGATCATTCTCCGGCTGCTTCCTTCGAAGTCGCAGATGCCTTCGTCCTTCAGCTTGTCAAGGAACGGTGCGAGGTCATCCAGTCCGGCTTCGGCGCGTCCCGCGAGCGTTTCTCCGTTGTCCAGCAGCGTGTATTCCGGGTTCAGGAAGGCGACTCCGGCCTTCCGGTCGTACTGCGCCAGATACACGGCGTTTGCGCCGAGGCGTCGGCGGATGATGTTCAGCACCTGAATGGGGCTGGAGATGACGTTCTTGGACTGAAGCGCCAGGAGCGACTGCGCGATCGCCTCGGCGTTTTCATGAAGCTCATGCGTTTCGGTCATGTCGACCGCGCATTCGAGGATGTACAGCGGATCGCCTTTGTCATTGCGGATCGTCTGCGTCTTGATCGCGAAATACTGCCCGTCGCGGCGATGGAGCAGGAATTCCTGCGAACTGCGTTCCGGATGGCGCAGGGGGCATTCCTCCGGTCTGGTTTCGAACTGGCAGACGAAATCATGGCATTTGCAGCCGACGACCTGGGAGAGGGACCCGCCGAACGCCTTGAGCGCGGCGGAGTTCGCGGTGACGATGGCCCCGTCCGGCTTGAAGAGCAGAAGCGGGATTGCGGCGCTTTCGAAGATTTCGGAGCGGAGCTTTTCCTCCGCGACCGCTTTGGACATGGTCGCCTGGCGCTTGTTGCGTTCCCGGCAGATCAGGATCACGTCGGCGGCCTCGTGCACGCTTCGGATGATGCGTTCGGAGAACTGCTCCTGGGCGTGGAGGACGAAATCGAATCCGATGAATCCGAAAAACTCGCCGTTCTCATCGCGAAGCGGCGTTATGATGATCGACTGGACTTTCTGCGCCTGGAGCCAGGCGCATGTGACCGGATGGATCGACCGGATGTCCGTGGCAAGGAAATCCATGCCGTGATCAAGCGCCTCGCATACGTCAGGGAACATGTTGACATCCGCCTGGGACTTGAACTTCTTTTCGATCCCTTCGCCGCACCATTCGTAGGTGAGATTCCAGCTGGAATTCCCCTCATCGTCCTTGACCCGGTAATAGATGAAACAGCGGTCGGCGCCGATGTATTCGCCGACTTCCTTGATGCTGGGGATGATGGCGTCCTGGTCGGGCGGCATTGCGAGGATGGACTTGAGCGATTTGGCGAAGAATGTCTCCGCTTCCTCGGCGTTGACCGCACGCTGGTATTCGCCCTGAAGCTTTTCGTTGATCTGAAGCACCTTGTTCGTCTGCAGCCGGAGTTCGGTAATATCCTCCGCCACGCAGAAGAGCACCAGACGTCCGTCGGGAAGCGTCATCGGGCCGCGGCGGTAAAGGAACGTGTGCTCCACCCCGTCCGGGAACGTGCAGACGAGTTCTTCGAAGATCATCTTGTTTTCGCGTATCGCCTCCTGGTCGGCATTGCGGAGCCGCTGTGCGATTTCCGGCGAGAAAAGGTCTGCGCTGTTCAGGTCGACGATCTCGGAGAGCGGCTTCTGGAAGAGCCTGGCGTATGCCTCGTTGCAGCGCATGCACCGGAAATCGTTGCCGACGTCCTTGATGACGCAGGGAATGGGCATGATGTCGAAGATGTTGTTCACGAAATCGTATTCGCGGTTGATGCGGGCGTTCGCCGCGCTCAGGTCGCTGTAGGTCTTCTGGCGTTCCAGCGCGTTCTCCAGGATCTTCACGCTCGTTTCGATGAATTCCTTTTCGAACTGGGAAAGCGTACGCCGCATCGCGTAGCCGATTGCCAGTGTGCCGAACAGAGCGCCCTGGCGGTTGACAGGCATGGAATACGTCGTCGTCGGCTGCCATCCGCCTGTCTGCGCGTCCAGCACGGCGTACATGCGCAGGATCTCAAGGGGAGCCCTTTCCTCGATCTCGAACGGCTCCAGAGGCTCGGAGTGCCTGGTGTAGTAGCGGAAATCGTTCAGAGTGGCCACGACGAGTTCACACGGCGTCGCGGGATCGAGGTGCGCGTGGCAGTCGGGTTCGACGACTGCTTCGTCCGATGCCTCGTCGAACCGGATCAGATGGCAGAAATCCGCATTGAGACGCTTGCGGATGACCTCGATGACTTTTTGCGGGTGGGAGACGGCATCGTAGGTCTGAAGGGCGAGCAGCGCCTCGGCGATCGCTTCACTGCTGCGCTGCTTCTCCATCGCCTCCGTCACGTCCTGAGACAGCCCGAAAAGGCATGTATTGCCGTCCATGTCCCGGATCTTGAGCTTGGTCGTCAGGAAACTGTATGGCTTGCCGTGCGCGTCAAGGGCGTTTTCGAAGAAAGAGGTCGTGACATCCCCGGAAAGAGTTTTGCGGTCGTCCTCCACAAATTGATTGGCCGTTGCCTCGTCGAATATCTGTGCGTCGGTATTGCCGATCACCTCGGCGACCGTATTCCGGCACGCATAGCGGGCGAACGCCATATTGCAGTCCACATAGCGCTCGGTGCGGGCGTCCTTGATGGAGAACAGCATCGGGATGTTGTCGAGGACGATGCGGAGGAATGTGTTAGCACGTCCGCGCTGGCGAATCAGGAATGTCCCGAAAGCGAGGAGGACCAGAAAGAACCCCGCGTAGGTGCAGAGCTGGTAAACGTACAAGACCTTGTACCGCTCAGTGAGGCTGGTGCGGTACTGGTTCAGGAATACATCGGCATCCCGCAGACTGTGTTCGATGGAGGAATAGATGTGATCCTTGTATGTGAGGTAATTCAGACCGAAGACGATGTCGCTCGCCATTTTCTTGCGGTCTTCCGGCGAAGCGGCTTTTTCCCTTTCGGTCAGCACGTAGTCGCGAACCTCCGGCGGACAATCCGGAGAGGAAAGCTCCGCATCTGAGGTGACGAGGCGCATGGCATGATACTCGAGCGACATCAATTCCATCGAATACCGCATGGCTTCATCCAGGTCGCGGCGGAGCATTTCGGCGTTCGGGAAATCCTTGACCTTTTCCAGGCCCGCTTCCCGGTTTTTATCGCGCTTCGCTTCCAGGAAATAACGGTCCCGGAACACCGGATTGCCCGTGATGACATATCGTTCCACGGAGCTGGTCAGGATATCCGACCCCTTGCGGATCAGATCGCCGGCTTCGTCACAGTCCTGAAGATAATTGTGGGTCTGCTTCGTTTCGTCCATGTTGCGGTTCAACCGGTTCAGGTTGAAGAAGAGGAAGCTGAGCAGAAGCAGGGTCAGGATGCCGAATATCAGGATAAGCAGCCTGGGCTTGAATTTGGAACACAGTTCGCGAAACAATTGTCGTCTGCCTTTCCCGGATCCAAGGGAATGAAGCCATGACCTCAAATCGGCCTGACCGGTGAATCCGAATGTTATCCCGGAAAAACAGGGTTCATCCCGCGACCGTCCTCAGGAGATTGCAGGCCGAACTCCCGCCATATTCCGAAAAGAATGTTTTAAGCCTTTACTCTAAAATATATACGCATGTTCATATTTTGTCAAGGGAAATAAGCCTGCTTCAAAGAAAAAAAACACGATCATTTGGTCGCATGAAATCGGGAAGTGGACGAAAGATGACAAAAATACATTTGACAAAATGAGTTGTTGAATGTATATTACGAAAACATATGTCGATACATAGCCAGCTCACTGAAACATGAGAGGATTTGAATGGATATTGTGAAAACCTTCCCGTGGTTGCAAACAGCTCCAATGACAGGCGTCAGGTGATATGATGCAGGACAATCGATATCTGTCATTCGCGGGAGCGCTCGCGCTCTCCTTCGGTTATGCGGTTGGCTGGGGCGCATTTGTTCTTCCCGGCACGATGTTTCTGCCGAACGCAGGGCCCGCGGGTACGATCATCGGCTTCCTGATCGGTACGGCTGCGATCGTCATTCTGGCGTTCAATTTCCACAAGGCCACGACACATATCCAGAGTTCAGGCGGGACCTACGGTTTTATCACGAAAGTGTTCGGACAGAACCACGGGTTCCTGATGGGGTGGTTCCTGTTTCTGACGTACATGGCGATCCTGTGGGCGAACGCCACGGCGCTTGTCCTGCTGGCGCGATTCCTTTTCGACGACGCACTCCAGTTCGGGTTTCATTACACGATGGTCGGATTCGACGTGTATCTCGGGGAAGTCCTGCTGTCTCTCGCCGCGATCGTGCTGTGCGCCTGCGTATGCATCGTCGGCAAACGCCTCGCGATCGGGCTCCACACGTTCTTTGCATTCATACTTCTCGCCGGCGTCGTGATCTGTTTCGTCGCCGCGCTGGCGCAGCACAAGGGCGGCATGGCGGCCATGGGACCGGCGTTTTCGTCGAGCGGTCCGAAAGCGGTCCAGATACTCAGGAGCCTTGCCATGGTCCCATGGGCTTTCGTCGGATTCGAGGCGGTCGTCCAGTCCTCGTCGGAGTTCCGTTTCCCGGTCAAACGCACATTCTCCCTGCTTCTTTCGGCAATCCTTCTCGCAGCACTGGCTTATATCCTTCTTGCGCTTCTCCCCACGCTTGCCCTGCCGGACAGCTATTCGAACTGGAAAGAGTACATCAACGCGCTTCCCCGCCTTCACGGGATCGCCGGAATGCCCGTGTTCTCTGCGGCGAAAAAGGCGCTCGGTTCGCTGGGAGTGGCCGTGATCGGCGGCTCCATGCTGTCCGGTCAGCTCACGGCGCTGTTCGCCACGTATATCGCGGTCAGCCGCCTGATGCGCGCGATGGCCGACGACGATATGATCCCGAAATGGTTCGGCAAATGCAACAGAGAAGGAAACCCCGTAAATGCCATTCTCACCGTGATGTGCATTTCCCTCCCGATCCCGTTCCTTGGGCGCACGGTGATCGGCTGGCCGGTCGATCTGTCGAACCTGGGCGCCGCAATCGCCTACGGTTACATTTCAGCCGCCGCGCTTGTCCTTCTCAGGAGAGCAAAGGGCCGCGGTCATACCGTCGAAAAATCCGCGGGCGTTTTCGGCCTTGCCATGTCGATCGTCTTCAGCGTTCTTATGCTGGTGCCGAATTATCTTTCCGGGAGTTCGCTCTCGACCGAGTCGTACCTGCTTCTCGTCATCTGGTGCTTCGCGGGATTCCTGCTGTACAGGCGCGTGTTCATCCTGGACACCCATGGTAAATTCGGGAAATCCACCGTCGTATGGGTCACCGTGCTCATCGTGATCTTCTTCTCGTCGCTGATGTGGTTCCGCCTTGAGGTTTGCGAATCCGCAAAGCAGGCTTATGATGGATTTATTGGCGGGATCGTCACGGAGGAAACGGTTCGGAAGAGCATCTCCCACGTGAACGCCAATATGCTGGTCAACTCCTTTGTCGAACTGGGCATCCTCGTTTCCTCTCTTGCGATCATCCTGAACCTGTTCTCGATCCTCCACAGGAGAGAGAGACAACACTATATCGAAAAGCTCAGAGCCGAGGAAAAAGCCCAAAGAACGGAGGACTCCCTGATTGGCGCCCGGCTGAACAACCAGAAACTGGCAGGTGTCAACCGGGAACTGAGGGAATACACTGAGACGATCGAAAAACAGAGACAGCTGGAAGCCGAACTGCGGAATCAGCTCGAAAAGAAGCAGGAGGAACTCGAAGAGGCCTTGCAGATGGCGCAGGACGCCAACCGCGCCAAAACGACGTTCCTGAGCAATATGTCCCACGACATCCGTACGCCGATGAACGCGATCATCGGATTTACTGAACTCGCCGCCAGTCACGTCGACGACCCGAAACGCGTCCAGGAGTATCTGACCACCATTTCGCGGTCCTCGGAACACCTCCTCTCGCTGATCAACGACATCCTGGACATGAGCCGCATCGAATCCGGCAGGATGACTCTGCACGAGAAAGAGGAGTCGCTGTCGGAGATCCTTCATTCGATCCGCGACATCGTCCATCCGGATATCCAGGCCAAACAGCACACCTTCCTGCTTGAAGCGGTGGACATGAGGAACGAACTGGTGTACTGCGACAAACTGCGCCTGAATCAGGTGCTGCTCAATCTGGTCTCAAACGCCATCAAATACACGCATCCGGGCGGCACGATCTCCCTCCGGGTCGTGCAGAAGACCGCCTCGAAGGCGGGCTGCGGCATGTTCGAATTCCACTGCAAGGACAACGGCATCGGCATGAGCGAGGATTTCGTCAGGACAATCTTCGATCCGTTCACCCGCGAAGAGACGCCCGCCGTTTCGAATATCCAGGGCACCGGGCTGGGGATGGCGATCACCAGGAACATCGTGGAGATGATGGGCGGCACGATCACCGTCGCCTCTAAGAAGGGCGAGGGGGCCGAATTCGTCGTTTCTCTGGAACTCAGGATCGCCGACAGGGAAATGACCGATTTCGTGATCCCGGAACTGAAAGGTCTGCGCAGTCTGGTCGTGGACGATGATCAAAATGCGTGCCGGAGCATCGCCGATATGCTTCAGACGGTCGGTTTGCGCGGCGAATGGTGCGTTTCGGGCAGCGAAGCCATTGTCCGCACGAAAGAATCCCTCCGTCACGGCGACCGCTTCAAAGTCTATGTCCTGGACTGGTCGAAGCCGGATGAGAACCGGCTCGAAACGGTCCGCCGCATCCGCGAGACCGCCGGGGCAGGCGCGTTTATCGTCGTCCTGACCGAGCACGACTGGACCGGGATCGAGAAGGAAGCGAAGGAAGCGGGCGTAAACGGATTCATCCTGAAACCGGTCTTCCCGTCCAATCTGAAACGATTGTTCCTGCAGCTCTGCGGGAAAACAAGTCCCGATCAGGCATGCGCGGAAGACGAAATCGTCTCGCTGAAGGGCAAAAAGGTCCTGATGGTCGACGACAACGAACTCAACCTCAAGATCGGAGTTCTGCAGCTTCAGCAGCAGGGCATGATCGTCGATACCGCCCTGAACGGACAGACCGCGGTCAATATGATCTGGGAGAACGGCGTCGACGCTTACGATCTCATCCTGATGGACGTCATGATGCCGGTGATGGACGGATACGAGGCCACGTCCATCATCCGAAAACTTCCGGGCGGAAACAAACTGAAGATCCTCGCATTCTCCGCCAACGCCTTCGAGGAAGACAGAGAAAAGTCCCTGAATGCGGGCATGGACGGCCACATCGCGAAGCCGCTGAAAGTGGACGAGCTCTTAAGCGAGCTGAAACGATTCGTCGTGTGACCTGACAGGGGCTCGCTCTTGTGCGGAAAAAGAGAGCAGGCTCTCCAACTTGCCGCAAGCGGGTTCGAAAGAATGCAGCCCCGGGGGGGGAGATGAGCTCTGATTCACGGGGGCGGAATGCTGTTTTTTGAAGAGCAGATGTCTTTGGACAACGCCCCGCTCGGATTGTCTTTGCTGTTCCTGACGGCCATGCTCTACTCCGTCGTGATCGGCACGGTCTGCACCCCCCATGTTCCGCATGTTCTTTTGAACTCTTGAGAAAAACATGATTAGCTCCTACTTGAGCTCGCTTTTTTTGTCGTATGAACAGCGACATCGGCGAGTTGGTGAAGTAGGCCGTTTTGAAGGCGAGGAAGTCCTCATCCTCCGTGTCGTACAGAATGTTGATTTCGAGCGAGGCTTCCTTGAGCGTAGCCGCGCTCAGCTTCCATCCCTGTGCAGCACGGGTGGTAACGTCGGCCTCGCCGGATTCGAGCGTGAGCGAAACGTCTTTGACGTTCGTCACTTCAATTGCCGCCTGCGTTCCAGCTTCTCCGCGGAACAGTTTGGCGTCAAGACCAAGTACAATTGCCATAAATAAGCCTTTCATTTTTTGACCGCATTTGCCCATAGCTTCGGAAGCTGGGGAGCGGATTTGGTTAGTGTTGGTCCCATGAGGGGACGTTTGGGATAACGGCGTCTGCGGTACATGCCGCCGAACTCGTGAGCGGTCATGGATACACCGATGAATTTCTTCGCGGGACCGATGACCACGCTCATTTTCTGCTTGTCGACTCCGAACAGGAGCGATCTGCGGAGCAGTCCGCGTCTGGTGTGTGGTGGGGTGCCGGGAGTGGACGAGTTTTTGGAACGATGAACTACGTTCCTTGCCGTCGCTCGGATGTAAGCGCCAGCCCTGCGTAGAGAGCTGTAATTCGCCTTCTGCACAGCCCCTAGGAGACGCCGTTCATCAAAGTCGAAATGCATTTTGACGGACATTTTGGCGTAAAATCTTGATTTTTTCTTGAAAAATAACTTTTTTCGCTTGACACGAGGTGGAAACGAGGTTATATTTTTTATAACCCTTAACCTTAACCGAGGAGTGTTCAATATGAAACACAGCTTCTACGACGTCAAAGCGAAGAAAAAAGTCCAGGCCGAAGTCACCGCCAAGGTCAAATACGGCAAAGGCACCCGTACCCGCTATGCTTTCAAGGCCCTCACGAAGGACGGCCGCAATCTGACCGCTTTCGTCAAGAAGGCTGACTGGGATGCTTTCAAGAAGTAATCCTCGCCTCAACTCCGTATGAGTTTGCCGGCGCTCTGGTAACAGGGTGCCGGTTTTGTTTTTAAACCTCTTGCCGCCTGCAGGTATCTCTGAAAACGAGCTCGATCACGCTCGTGAACTGGTGACGTTCTCTGAGGTCATCAGCAGAATAGATCGGGTTGAATCCGACCGCAATGCACTTCGCACCGCAGAATTCTTTCCCGGAAAAGCTCAGTCCGAGCTTCTCGACGGTGGCGACGTGAAGAAATCGTCATTCTGGTCAACAAGGAAAACGGAGCCGTCCGGGGCAGTACTACAAGTATATCGGCTCAGAGGGCAATGTGTCAAAAGAGGCGAAAAGTGCAGAAAGCCCGAAAACAGAGGAAATCTAAGAAGACTGATTTGGAAAGAAGGCTGAAAGACTGACAAGAAGTCTAGCTATAAATATATATAAATATAATATATAGCTTTTTTCCTTTTTACTCTTTTTTCTCTTCCTTTTTTTTCTCAGTTCTCTCTGACCTCACAGCTCTTCCCCCGTGTATAGAGGCTGTGTGAAAAATGGAATGACCCCCTCTATCGTCACTCAATTCCATGGTTCCGATACCTGGCATCCGCAGACCGCAGCATGGCCACAAAAAAAGCCGACGGAGCGAATCTCCGTCGGCGACCCTTAACCTCTTGAGGAATGGGATTATTCTTCAAAAAGGTCTATTAACTTACACCCAAAAACGCGAAAAGTCAAATTTCCCGCGCGAAAACAAGAAAGCCGACGGAAAGGAGCTATCCAGACCGTCGGCAAGTCGACAACCAAAATAGGAGGAAAAAGTTGTCGGCACGGTCTTGGCGGGGCGAACGGGGTACCACGTCAGACCAAT
>JAEEGG010005011.1_pt1 | contig 31777 bp, 23 predicted proteins | sample 9134161 | NCBI WGS metagenome assembly JAEEGG01 (sample SAMN16246543, study PRJNA631951) | gut metagenome | biome: gut microbiome; feature: rumen; material: CR-attached | host: Bos | place: Iran: Karaj | collected 2018-10
ACTGCTACTTCCAGAACCTGACCATCAAGACCTCTATGGGTGACGCACATGGCCGTGACATTGCTGTCAACGACCAGTCCAACCGTACCATCTTCAAAGATGCCTGCCTGTGGGGCTATCAGGACACATACGTATCGAACAACCAAAACAGTAAGTTCTTCTTTGAGGGCGGTGTCATCCGTGGTCGTACGGACTATGTCTGTGGCAAGGGCGACGTATATTATAATAAAGTGACCTTCCGTCAGGTGAAGAGCGGCTATCTTGCTGTTCCCTCTATTCCGAAGAAGTATGGCTACATCTTCCAGAGCTGTAAGATTACCGGCGACACCAACGATGTCAGCGGTACCTACACCTTAGGACGTCCCTGGGGGCAGGGCACACCCATCGCCCTGTTCATCGATACCGAGATGGAGGTGGTACCCGGCACTATTGGTTGGAACGAGATGTCTAACGGCTGGCCAAAGCGCTTCGCAGAATATGGTTCCCACACCTCGAAGGGTACCAGCATAGATCTCAGTGGACGTAAGACGGTCTTCAGCGAAGGCCATGCAAACAATCCTGTGCTGACTGCCGAGGAGGCTGCCGGACACACCCTGGATGTGGTAATGGGTCAGGACGACCAGTGGCAACCCACGTTGCTTACCGAGCAGGCACCCGTTCCCACTAAAGTCGTAGCCGATGGCGGTACATTGTCATGGGAAAATAGCGACTATACCCTGCTGTGGGCTGTCTGCAAAGATGGCAACGTCATTGGGTTTACCACCACACCGACTTATACCGTTCAGGAAAATGGCTCATATACCGTTCGTGCCGCCAACGAGATGGGCGGACTAAGTGCAGCCTCAGTGGTGGTTAATGTAGTTGCCGCTACCGGCATCAGCCTTCAATCATTACCCATTACCCATCAGACATCCGTATATAACCTCGCTGGTCAGAAGGTTGCTAACGACTACAAGGGTATCGTTATCAAGAACGGTCGTAAGATGATTCAGAAGTAATCACCACCCTACTCTATTTATAACGCTGATGGCAGGCATCTATGGTGTCTGCCATCATTGTTTTTCAGGGGAAAATTTGGAGATTACGATTTTATTTCGTATATTTGCAAGAAAAAGCAACAGACTATGCCAAAGAATAAAGGAGGGATGCCCTATATGGTTTATACCTCACCCAAGAAAGGAAAGGACGGTCGGAACATTGTGTTCGTAAGACCTGAAGGCGGACCACGCATGAAGCTGACCGTCGAACAGATGGATGCCATGTGCGCCAAATACAGTTCGATGCGTTCGGGAGAGCTGAAGTTAGTCTTCGGCGAATTCATGCATTGGGCTGCCGAATGGATTGTCAAGGGCTACCGGGTTGAGACGCCCATCGGCTCGTTTGCACCCAAACTGAGACTGAAGCGCGAGATTACCGACCCTGACGAGGTCAGTGACAAAGACGTAGAGCTGGACGGTGTGGAGTACACCCCCGGCAAACTCTGGGACGAGCACCTTCAATTCTGGATGCGCAACGGTTTCAGCAAGTCGGAACGCTTCTACAGCAACGAGCCGTTAGACGATATGGAAAAGATGGAGGCCATACTCCGCAACCTGCTCGACCGTCGTGGTTTCGTCACCGTCAACAGCTTCAAGGCAAGCGCAAGGCTGACCTACTATTCTGCCCGCAAGTTGCTCAACGAGTGGACGGAGGGCGAGAACCCCAAGTTACTGAAGACACGCCAAGGACCGACATTCATCTATACAGAGATTTAGTCTTGGCTTTACTAACTATTCCGACTAAGACATCCCCACAAGGCGTTTGTTTTTGCCTATAGTAGCAAGATATTTTTCCTATAGACACAAGAATTTTCCCCTATAGGCGCAAGATATTTTGCCTATAGGGGAAAACTTTGTTAGTACTACTTAACCGCCTATCTTCGGCTTAAGCTCATCGGGAGACTCACGGGTAAACATATCGACTGCGGGAGCGTCACGTTCGAAGAGGTGACGGATGACGTCAATGTCAAGGCTGAGCGAGGGATTGAAGTCAGCGCTCTGCATATAGCTGAGAATGCTGTAACGCAATTGGCGGGCAGCGGGCTTTTGGCCGTCGGCTGTCTGCTTTTCGCCAATGGGCAGGGTGGTCATGAGCAGGCGACCTTTTAGGACTCGGGCCTCAATGAGCATACCGAGCTTGCGGCAGACGTGCCAAGTGTCGATGGGTTGGACGATGGGCTGATAGTCCTTGGGGAACTCGGTGAGGTTCATGACCTGTGTACGGTTTGTGAGTTCCCACCAATTGAGGTTCTGCCAGTCGTCTGTGGGGAAATCGCGGAAGACGGGGTGGTCGCTTTGAATGTAAGCGCCAGTAGTGTGAGGCGGACGCATCTTAAACCACGAGGTATTCCAGAATACGGGCAGGAAGGTGTGACGGACGTCGCGACCATAGCGTATCTTGCCACCTGCACATAGGAGGACAGTACCACCCTTTTTGAGTACCTTCACTGCCTGATCATCCAACGAATCAGTTTCATAAAAGTTCTTACTTTTTACCTCTTCCATCTTATCTCCTGCAGGATATACCCAGAAGTCCCACTGGTTCCACTCATAGCCATTGAGAAGTACATGCAATGTCAGTTTGGCAGGCTGTTGAAATTGTGCCAACTGCAGCCGTACGGTTCCCAATTCGTTGTTCTTGCCAATGGGAATGGTGCTAACAGGAAGGGTACCATTGGCCACCTCCTGCTGCTGTCCGTCGGTGATGCGCCAGTTGACCTTGGCATTCACCAGTTTGGCAGCAAAAGCATTATAAGCCTCGACTGGCACAACGAGTTTCTCGTCATTGGTATAGACGAACTTGGGGAAACGGGCCAATGCCACTGTGGCAGCACAGAATTGTTTCCACTCGCGGGCATCGACATAGCCTTTCTCACGCCAGTGGACATTCAGTGGTCCGACCAGTGCCGTACCCTGCCCCGAGTAGTCATTCAGGCCAAGATACTGGAATCCTGCGTAATCCTTGGTGCGCAGGTTACGTTCCGTCTCATATTTATAACATAGCGTCTGCAGTTTTCCACTTGCATGAAGGAACTTTTCAGCCTGTGAAGCCATACCATTGTCGCGCAACAAATCCTGGAATATCTCGAAGTTCTTGGCCTTGTAGACTCCCGTATACTGTGGTATTTCGTTGAAATCAGGGAATACGCACCATTGTCCCTGCTCATGAGCCACAATGGGTGAATTATTGGGAATGGTGTCCTTATAGTTACGTGGGAAGAGTAACTGCTGGTAGTAGTCATCATCGCTTGACGGCGCATGTTTGTCCCAGTCGAGTCCACGGGCACCAGCCTTGACGTGATATTCAGAGCCGCTGTCCCAAGCCCAACCGCCACCGACACTGGCTCCGGCATAGAGTTTGGTGGGGTCGTACTGCTTCATCGTTTTGACCCAGTCGTTACAATAGGGAACCCAGTCGCCAGCAGGCTCATTGCCTGCCGCCATAAAACAGAACGACGGATGGTGGCCATACTCATCGATAATGCGTTTCGACTCATCCAACAGATACTGGTCAATCTTCTGACCACGACGCAGTTTAACGCCGTGGTTGGGCCACGACGGACCTTCAGGCTGCAAATAGATGCCCACACGGTCGGCAGCAGCAAAGGCAGCCTCGGGCGGACAATACGAATGGAAGCGGACGTGATTGATGCCATACTCCTTACACTTGCGGAACACTCGAAGCCACTCTGATTCCTCCATAGGAGGATAGCCTGTCTCTGGGAAGCAGCAGTTCTCCACCGTGCCACGCAGGAACAGCGGGCGATTGTTAATCGCAAGTTGACGACCCTTAACGCTCAGACTACGCAATCCGAAAGTAGTTTCATAGACATCATCACCGGCCACAACCTGCAATTGGTAGAGATTGGGGGTAAACTCATCCCATAATTGGGCATCACTACCCAGGTCTATCACAAATTCCTTTTTATCACCAATGGCTTCTACGGACTGTGCGGCATAGACAGGAGCCTTTCCCTTCATCATAGGACGAGCCATGGCTGTTACACCATAGTCACGCTTTGGCATTATCCTAAATCCGTCGACATGATTCTCCATCTCCACGACGACACGCACCTGCTTCTTGTCAGCATCAGGCCGAACAATAACTTTACGGATATTTAGTTTAGCAGGTTGCGACTGCAGTTCGATGCACCCTGTAATGCCATTCCAGTTGCCTTGTGTCTGGTCGGTAACGCTATGGGAATCTTGTCCGACGCAGACGTTCTCAATGCCGTTATAGACGCAGATAGCAATGGTGTTGCTACGCCCAAAATTCACATAGCGAGTAACATCATAACGATGAGGGACGGAAAGCGACATTTGGTGGCCAACCTCCTTACCATTGACATATACCGTGGTCTCAATATGCGGACGCTCGAGAAAGAGTGTGATACGCTGGTCCTTCATCGCTTTAGGGATATATATAGACCGGCGATACCACGCTTTGCCCGTATAGTGACGCTCAGGAGTCAGGAAGAAGGGAAACTTCATCTCTCCTACCTTGCGGTACTTCTCCATATAGGGGTTGAAGTAATAGGAAGAGTCATACAGCGACCCCGTCCACTGCGTCTTCGTTGTAACGATATTACCCTTGCCATTAGTGAGCATAGAGCCTGGGAGCATGACATAATCGTTGTAGGAGAGACTGTCTCCCATGGCAAAATCCCAGGCTCCTGCCAACGAAATATTCTGCGCCTGCAACTGCAAACTGCAGAAAAGGGTAAAGATACTGATTATTCTACGCATGATACAGATATATTGATAAGTTCTTCGCCAGCTGTCTTGTCGGCCTCGCGAGGCAGGTAGATAGGCGCGTCGGGCTGTAAAGGCAGGATGCGGAGCTCGAGTTCAGTATAGTCCTTGGGCAGTCGCCATAGGCCATAAAGGAACGGACGACCGTAATAAAAGTTATCAGCCACTAGTTTGCCATCGGCATAGAGGCGGGCGCAGTCGCCGCGATAAGCGATGGACAAAAGGGATGATGTCTGATGGCTGATGTCAGAAGGCAGGGAAATGCGATAAACGGCAGCATTCTGCCAATCCTGCTCAGAGGGGGCCTCAGCAACCTTGGCACGTCCTTTGACGATGGTGCGCAGAGGGCCAGCGGACTTTACCTTCGTGAAGTTGACGGAAGCAAGAGACGAGACGGGACCCGCTGCTGATGCAACGGGAGTTGCGGCGGGGACGTCGAGGAAGAGGCGCTCGGCATCGTGGCGAGTCAGGAGGTAGATATTGTCGTAGACGGGAGTCGCAGTGCCACGGGGTTTGACGTTCCTGAGCGTTTTGCCGTTCTGCAAAGCAATGGTGGCGGGAATACCGGGAATCTGCATCATGTAGAGACGACCGTCGCGACGAGCCACCAGCTGGGCTGTGGCATAACGGATGCCCTCGACGTTGACGGGGAAGATGGCCATGCAACCCGACGGGATGCTTAGGCGTGGCAAAGTGATGCCACAGGCTTTTAGCTGTTGGCTCTTAGCTGTTAGCTGTTGAAAGCGCTCGTAGTTGTTGATGAAGATGAAGCCGCTGTCGCCCTGACTGCGGACAGACCAGCGGAGCTGTCTGTCCTCACCACGTTTCAGGTCTTGTGGAGCAGGAAACTGAGCATCCATGGGTGCGAGGAGTTCGCCGAAATCGTGCATAAAGAGGTGAAGCGGACGCAGCATATAGTACTGTGGATAGGTCTGACCGAACTCGCCAAGGGGCGCCTGAAAGTCGTAGGTACAGACGGGCAGGTCGTTGTTGGCGGTGGCAGGCGACGTCTGTACTTCGTTCTGTGTATGAAGCACGCCCTCAGGATTTGTGCCACCATGATACATGTAATAGCCAAGAAGGTTCGATCCCGAGCCAAGTTTGACGAGGGCCATTGCGTAGGCATCCTCAGGATAGACGTAGGGGCGACGGTGGTAGGCCGTAGCCATACCGCCACCAAGTTCGCAAGTGAAGTACGGATAGCTGTCGTCACCCTTTGATGTCTTAGCTTCCTGTTTGCCAAGAAGGTCGGTACCGATGGCCGTCGATGAACGGAAAGCTTTGAAGTTGAAGGCCTTATAATAGTTGCCGCAACCCTCGGTGACTTCCTTGTCCCAAAAGCCGTCGGCATAGTCGCCATAAAGAGGCAGCATCTCGCCAAACGGTACGGGTGTGCGCAGTTCTGGCCAACCAGTACGTGTATAGAACGGAAGGTCGAAGCCGATGTCAGTGGCAATCTTCTTCAATGCCATAAGGTAAGCACCATGACCGCGATACTCGTTGTCGAACTGAGCGGCAATGACGGGACCACCGTCCTTCCACTGCAAGCCCTGTACCTGTGTAAAGATTTGGCGGTAGAGTTTCTCGGCTAAACCGAGGAACACACTATTGGACTCACGGACGCGGCAACCCTTAGTAAAGACCCAGTCGGGGATGCCGCCGTTGCGCACCTCGCCATGACAGAACGGGCCAAGACGCAGGACGACGGGTATGTCTTCAGATTTGCAGACTTCCAAAAAAGCGCGTAGATTGCGCTGACCATCCCAACGGAAGATGCCCTCCTGCTCTTCGATGTGACTCCAAAAGATGTAAGTGGCGATGATGGTCACCCCACCCTGCTTCATGCTATGAACGGCACGTTGCCATTCATCCTGCGGTACACGCGAATAATGGATTTCGCCCATAACAGGACAAACACGATGGCCGTCGAACATCAGAGACCTGGCATCCCAGGTGACGGCGGTGCTGAAGGAAGGGGCGGAGGAAGGGTTCGCTGCTGACACAGCGAAAGTAGTGGCAGCGCACGAGAGAAGGAGGGTGACAATACGGCGGAGCATAAGCGTTAATCTAAGTGGAAGACTTCGGTGAGAGGAATGGTGACAGGGGAATTGTCGGGGTTCGTATCCATGATGTCTGCCATCATATCCCACCAACGTTGTGTAATAGGGTCAACATTGTCAGTGTCCTGCGACGAGCCCTCGCCTTCGCATTCCTGATAGGCAAAGAGCAGATTGGTGTCCTTGTCCCAAAAAATACTATAGTTCTTTACCCCGGCCTCGTGAATCATCTTTACCAGTTCGGGCCAGATAGCTGCGTGGCGGCGCTGATATTCCTTCTCGCAGCCAGGCTTCAAATACATTTTAAATCCAAATCGTTTCATAAATCAGAAATTATGAGTGATGAGTGAGAAATGATGAGTGATTAATTGCCGTCGGGTTTAACGAGGACGGCACCGGCGCTGGTATGCCACGTAAACGCAGCAGAGTCGTCAGGCTTGGCAGGCGAAAAGTCCTGCCAGTCGGGGCGTAGGTGCTGAATCAGAGGACTATCCATCTGCTTCAGTCCCATGACGACCATCTTGGCAATTTCCCAGGCACCGAAGGGATTGAAATGCGTGTTGTCGGCTAACGGCTTAGGCTGGTCGGCAAAGGTATTGGCGGGATAGTGGACTAAGGCGTGCTTGGAGTCCTCTTCGCCAAGTGTCTCATAAAACGTAGTCGACATCGCCGTAAGGTCAATGACTGGCACGTGTTCGCGTCGAGCCACAGTCTTCATCGCCTCGGGATAGTCGTCGTGGGTATTCTTGATGCGACCACCCTCAAAGAAACGACGGGCGGTAGGCGTACAGAAGATGATATGTCCGTCAGCCTGACGCACACGGTCAACGAAGATTTTCAAGTTGCGCGAATACGAATACCATGCACCGTCGCCGGGCTTTTTCTCTTTCTCGTCGTTATGGCCGAACTCGACGATGACATAGTCGCCGGCTTTCAATTGTGTCAAGATTTTATCCAGTCGTCCCTGCGCCAGGAATGTAGTACAGGAAAGGCCTGACTCCGCATAGTTGGCGAAGACCACCTTATCATCAAACCAACGGGTCATCATCTGTCCCCAGGATGCCCACGGCTCGTTTTCCTGATCGACAACGGTTGAGTTGCCGCAGAGGAAGACTGTTGTCACGTCCTTAATAGGCTCTATCTTGATGCGCTGCACGGCAGGCATCGGGCCACAGAATGACAGGTTTAGCGAGTCATCCCAGTTCTTATACGTCAGTTCGCGGGGTTTCAAACGAACGTTGTTTTTGGCGTCGATGTGTGCGGTCTTCTTGTTGACGACGAATGATACCGTTTCATACTTCCCTTTCTTCGTAGAAATGGCGTCAAAATAGTGGCGACGACTTTCAGCACGTACCACAGTCTGACCAGCCTTCTTCTTGTTACCCAAAGTTACGGTCACGCGGTAGTTGCCATCAGGAACCTGTACGGCAAACGAGAATGGTTCCGAGTTCACCTTGTTTAATAATGTGTCAACGACAATCTGTGCCTGTGCAGTCATCATGCTACAAGCAGCAATCCACAGTATAAGAATCAGTTTTTTCATTGTAGTTTGAATATTTGCCTGCAAAGATAACAAAAAAAAGAGAAAAGACCATTATTAATTATTATTTTTTTCGTACCTTTGCCCCATAAACAAACTAACATCTCGATGAAACGAATTATCTCACTACTATCGGTAGCACTGTTAATAGCCACAGGCGCTATGGCACAACGTACGGTGGAAACGCTGAATTTCGACTGGACATTCAGTCGTGACGCATCATTTAAAGAGGCCGAACACATCAACGTACCCCACGATTTCCAGATATCGCAGCCTTGGGTGACGCCATCGGCTGACGAGAAACCCGACAACTCGAATGCAGCAGCAAACATCAAGAGCCGTCTGTCGGCACGAGGCTTCAAGGAAATTGGTATGGGCTGGTATAAGAAGACCATCATACCTCCTGCAGACTTGAAGGGCAAGCGCGTGTTGTTGGATTTTGAAGGTATTATGCTGACTGCCGACGTTTACCTAAACGGTGAACGCATTGGCGGTACGGACTATGGTTACGTGGGATTCGACATCGACATCACCAAGAAGCTGAAATATGGTGAGGCAAACGAGATTCTGGTGAAGGCTGAGACGCAGAACGAGAGTGCATCGCGCTGGTACACTGGTGGTGGTTTGTTCCGCGACGTCAACCTCATCACGACATCGGCAGAACTCTATATGGAACGTCATCCGCTATATATCACAACGCGAGACAACGAATATGTGACGGTAGGCGTGGAATTCACCAATCGCGGACGGCAGAGAGAGGTGGCCATCGGTCTGAAACTGTATGACCCCAATGGCATCTGCATCTACGAAAGCACTGAGAACTTCACGAGAAAGACAGCCTCGCGTACGCAGGAGATAAAGATGAAAGAGGTGAAGGTGACGGAACCGAAGTTGTGGGATACGGATCATCCGAACCTCTATCGTGCCGAGGTGACGCTGATGACGAAAGACGGAACGCCGACAGACAGCTATTCAGAACTATTTGGCATACGTACCATTGAATACGGTCCAAGCTTCGGACTGAAGCTGAACGGCAAGAAGGTTTTATTGCAAGGTTATGCCAATCACCACACATTAGGTGCACTGGGAGCCGCTGCCTATCCGCGTGCCATCGAGAAGCGTATCAAGCTGATGAAGGAGTTTGGTATGAACCATATCCGTACCAGCCATAATCCGTATAGTCGCAGCTTTATAGAGCTATGCGACAAGCTGGGCATATTGGTTGTCGACGAACTCTATGACAAGTGGACCGACCAGCATTCTGGGCAGCGCGCACCATTCATGAACCATTGGGCTTACGACGTAAGAGAGTGGGTGAAGCGTGACCGCAACTCACCATCGGTGATTATGTGGAGTCTGGGCAATGAGCTGCAACAAGATCCTAACCAACCGTTTAACGACTGGGGGGTGACATGCTACAAGATGATGAAACCTGTGTTGGAGCGCTACGACTCGACACGAAAGGTCACCGTAGCCATGCACCCACGCTATCGTAACTGGGAAACGGACTCGCTGCCATGCGATTTAGCCATGCAGACAGACATACAAGCATATAACTATAGGTATATGTACTTCCCTGGTGACGGCAAGAAATTCCCTTGGATGACGTTCTACCAAAGCGAAGCATCTACGCAGGCTATGGGACAGAACTTCTTCGAGATGGAACGCGATAAGGTCATCGGACTGGCATATTGGGGTGCTATCGACTACCTCGGTGAAAGCATGGGTTGGCCACAGAAAGGATGGAGTCAGGGCGTGTTCTATATATCGCTTGACCCCAAGCCAAAAGCCTACTACATGCGGTCGTTCTTCAAGCCCGACGAGCCAGTAGTGCATCTGGCTGTCATGCAAAGTCAGAAACCTGAGATGTGGAATGACGTGCCAATGGCCAATGACCGTATGAGCGAGAACTGGAACCTCTCTGACGGGGCGAAGGCAAACGTCTATGTCTATACCAATGGCGACGAGGTGGAACTGCTGCTTAACGGCAAGAGTCTGGGGCGCAAAACCAACCCCATCAATGATGCCAAGTTGCGCAACCAAATTCGCTGGGGTGAGATTGACTACCAAAAGGGTAAACTGGAAGCCGTCGCCTATAAAAACGGGAAAGTGGTGGCACGACACGCTTTGGAAACTTCCGGCAAGCCTGCCAAGATTATTGCTGAGCCGGACAACACGGAGTGGAAGGCCGACGGTATGGATCTGCAACATGTAAAACTGACCGTCGTCGACAGCAAGGGCCGCCGCGTCTATAACTATAACGACGAGCTGACATTCAAAGTAGCCGGTGATGCCAGCATTGTGGCAGTCACCAATGGTGACATTACCACCGACGAAATTGCCACTCAGCAACACGTACGTCTCTGGCAGGGACAAGCTATGGTTATTCTGCGCAGTGGTCAACAACCCTCAAAAATTACGCTGACGACATCACCCAAGACATTTAAAGACATCGTAACTAAACTCGAAACAAAATAATGAAACAATTCTTCATCACTTTATTTGTTTGCTGCGGTTTGACCACAGCAACCTATGCGCAGTCTGACGTCCTTGACGCCGCCCGCTGCACCAATGACTACTTCATGCAGAAGTATGCCGACCCCACGATTCCCACCAACGTCAAAAAAGTACGCCCATCGTCACTATGGACACGCGCCGTTTATTACGAAGGGCTGATGGCTCTCAACGCTATCGACCCACAACAGCGCTACGTCGACTATACGACAAAATGGGCCGACTTCCACAAATGGACGCCTCGCAATGGTGTGAATACCTGCGACGCTGACGATCAATGCTGCGGACAGACCTACGTTGAACTCGCAGCCTTGAAGGGTGGCGACCAGAAAGCCAAACTGGCTAACGTCATTGCTTGCCTTGACCACCAAATGCAGACACCTAATGACAAGAAGAACGCTACCGCCAAAACCAAGGGCACACAACCCTCACTATACGGTTGGTGGACATGGATTGACGCCATCCAAATGGCTATGCCGCTCTACATGCAGATTGCCAACGTCACTGACGACCAGAAGTACCGCGACCATGCCATGAAGATGTATCGCTGGACACGCAACGAGTGTGGCGGTGGTCTGTTCAATACAAAGGAGGGCCTTTGGTGGCGCGATGCTGACTACGTGCCGCCATACAAGGAGAAGGACGGCAAGGACTGCTATTGGAGCCGCGGCAATGGTTGGGTATATGCCGCCCTTATACGCTGTATGAACCATCTGTCGCCCAAGTCTAAGGAGTACAAGGAACTGAAGAAAGACTTCCTGCTGATGTCCAAGGGGCTGCTCAGTTGTCAACATGAAGATGGCTTCTGGCACGTCAGTCTCGTTAGCGATGCCGTCTATCCCGACCCAGAAATGACGGGCACAGCGCTCTTCCTCTATGGAATGGCATGGGGCCTCAACAACGGCATCCTGAAAAGCAAGGATTATCGTCCTGCCTGCGATAAGGCGTGGAAAGCCCTTAAATCCTGCCTCCACAAGGATGGTTTCCTCGGTTGGAATCAGGGAACTGGCAAAGACCCATCGGCTGGCCAGCCCGTTACTTTCACATCAATGCCCGACTTCGAGGATTACGGCACCGGTTGCTATCTCCTCGGTTTGTCGGAATACTACAAACTCACCAAGTAACTACACCTTATTAATACATAGAGTCACGATATGAAACGCATCGTTACAGCGTTATTTGCTTGCTGCGGTTTTGCTGCAGTTGCTTTGGCACAAAACTGGCCCGCCGTCACCAACGAAGCCAAGCCAGGCGCCCGCTGGTGGTGGTTGGGCTCTGCCGTCGATAAGGAAAACTTACAGTGGAATCTGAAGCAATATGCCGACCACGGTATCGGTTCTGTAGAAATCACGCCCATCTATGGTGTGCAGGGCAACGAGGCTAACAACATCCCTTACCTTAGCGACAAATGGATGAGCATGTTGCGCGAGACACAGACGTATGGCAAAGCGTATGGCATTGAAATCGACATGGCCACAGGTACAGGCTGGCCCTTCGGTGGTCCGTGGGTTCCATTGGAGGAAAGTGCCAATAGAGTCATTTTCGTTGATACCGTCTTTTGCGGAAAAGTCATCAAGGACCTGCCGCTTGCCGTTGCTGCCAAAGACCGGAAGAACTCACGTTTGCAAAAAGTAATGGCATATGCTCCTGTCGACGGCTATAGAGTTGTCGTCGACGTAACAAACAACGTTGCTGATGGCAAACTAACCTGGACGGCACCTGTTGACGCTGACTGGCGTATTATCGCCGTCTATATCCGTTATGGTGTGATGAAGGTAAAGCGCGCTGCCCCTGGTGGTGAGGGGCTCGTCATCGATCACTTCGACCGCACTGCCGTAGCTAATTATCTCAAACACATCGAAACAGCATTTGAACGTACAGGAACACCTTATCCACGTACCTTCTTTAATGATAGCTACGAGGTGAGTGAAGCCACATGGACACCTACCCTCTTCCAAGAGTTCGAGAAACGTCGCCTTTATAGACTGGAAGAGCACTTGCCCGAACTTATTGATGGCGACGTAAAGACCGTAGCAGACTATCGCGAGACACTAGGTGACCTGCTGCTCGAAAACTTCACGCAGCAGTGGACTGCATGGGCCCATTCACACGGTGCCACCACCCGCAATCAGGCACATGGTTCACCCGCTAACCTTATAGACTGCTACGCGGCTGTTGATATACCCGAAATCGAGGGATTCGGTCTCTCTGAATTCGGCATCAAGGGGCTGCGTACCGACCCTGGTAAGACGCGTAAGAACGACTCTGACTACTCGATGTTTAAATATGCACCTTCAGCGGCACACGTCTGCGGAAAGCCTTACACGTCGAGCGAGACGTTCACCTGGCTCACCGAACACTTCCGTACCTCGCTGTCGCAACTCAAACCCGACCTCGACCTGATGTTCTGCGCAGGCGTCAATCACATGTACTTTCACGGCACATGCTACTCGCCTAAGGATGACCCGTGGCCAGGATGGAAGTTCTATGCCTCCATCGATATGAGCCCCACGAACTCAATCTGGCGCGATGCGCCCTACTTCATGCAGTATGTGGAACGCTGCCAATCGTTCCTGCAGTGGGGCCAGCCCGACAACGATTTCCTGGTCTACCTGCCTGTTCGCGACATGTGGCAGAAGAATCCCAAGAAGCTACTCATGCAATTCTCAATTCATGCTATGGGCAAGCTGGCTCCCGAGTTTATCAAGACCATCCTCGACATCGACCGTGCCGGCTTCGACTGCGACTACATCTCCGAACGTCTGCTCATGGGCGTGACCTACAAGAACGGCATGCTCGAGACCGCAGCCGGAACTCGCTACAAAGGACTGATTATTCCTGGTAGCGGCAATATGCCTGAAGCCGTCAAGACACATATCAATGCATTGAAAGCCTTGGGGGCAAAGATATATTATCATGTGGATGCCAAGCAACTCGCTACAGCAGCAAAGCCGGAAACCATGAAAATTCAGTACTGCCTGAAAGCTATTCGCAGAAAGAACCCGACAGGCTATCACTATTTTATTGCCAACCTGACGCCCGATGACATTGACGCCGACATTCCTTTGGCCGTTGACTTCCAGAGTGCCACGTTCTTCAATCCGCTGAATGGTGACATCAGCCCTGCCACTACCTCTAATGGCAAAATTCATATTGCCCTACGCTCTGGTGAGAGCATCATCGTTCAAACCCAGAACAAAGCCTCTGAGTCCGTTCCGTATTTTGCTGTGCCACAGCAACAAACAGAAGATATTACGCTGAAAGGCCCCTGGCAGCTCTCCTTCACTGAAGAAGCGCCCAAGGTAGGAAAGACCTTCACGCTGAACACACCACGTACATGGGAAACGCTCGACGACAGCACAGCCGTAACGATGGGTACGGGCATCTATACAACTAAACTGAAGTTGACGAAGAAGGACCTAAAGGGAGCCCAATCGTGGCAGATAGATCTCGGTGACGTTCGCGAGTCAGCGCGAGTTTATATCAACGGAAAGTTCGTCGGCTGCGCATGGAGTGTTCCTTTCGTCCTCGATATCAAGCCCAATATTCTGAAGGTCGGACAAAACGATATCCGCATTGAAGTTACAAACTTGCCCGCTAACCGTATTGCCGACTTTGACCGCCGCGGCGTCAAGTGGCGTAAAATGGAGGAAATCAATGTTGTCGACATTAACTACAAGAAGACGACATACGACAACTGGGGACCTGTCCCGAGCGGACTGAACAGCGAAGTGAAACTCATTAAGATAAAAACTACGAATTAAACGAATTGAACGAATGATGATGGAGAAATATATTGCATCGCCCAAACGCTACGAGAAAAGCGAGACAATGTATCAACGTTGCGGACGCTCGGGCGTGTTGCTGCCCAAGGTAAGCCTTGGCTTGTGGCATAACTTCGGAGGCGTTGACGACTATAGTCGCTCGAAGGAGATTTTGCGCTATGCTTTCGACCATGGTATCACACACCTTGATTTGGCAAACAATTACGGACCGCCCTATGGTTCAGCAGAAGAGACGTTTGGACGTGTGATGGATGAAGACTTCCGTCCCTATCGTGACGAACTATTCATTTCTACAAAAGCCGGCTATGACATGTGGGATGGCCCTTATGGCAACTGGGGCTCACGAAAGTACCTGATGGCAAGTCTCGACCAAAGCCTGAAGCGCATGCGTTTGAACTATGTTGACCTGTTTTACTCTCATCGCTACGACCCCGATACGCCGTTGGAAGAAACCTTGCAGGCGTTGGTCGACATTGTCCATGCCGGCAAGGCACTTTATGTAGGAATATCGCGCTGGCCATTAGAGGCAACACGGTTCGCTATTGACTATCTGAAACAACGTGACGTCCCCTTGCTTATCTATCAAGGAAGATTAAATATGCTCGATCGTGAGCCAATGGATGAGGGTATTCTACAGCTCTGTCACGAGGCGGGCGTCGGCTTCATATCCTTCTCACCGTTGGCTCAGGGGCTGTTGACCGACCGCTATCTGAACGGCATTCCAGAAGGTTCACGAATGACACGCGAACACTTCCTGAAGCATGAAATGTTAACGCCCGAATTGCTTCTACAGTTGCAGACGTGGAACGCAGAGGCACAAGCCGAAGGACGTACACTCGCCGAACGTGCCCTGCGTTGGATTCTCGAACAAAAGGGTGTCACCAGTGTACTGATTGGTGCCAGCAGCACCGCTCAGCTCGACAAAAACCTACGGGCAATAGATTAGCGACGACGGAACACACGCTCTTCAATAGTCTGGAATACCACAAAGAGAATAGGAACTATAAAGAGCAAGGCAATTGTTCCGATAAGCATACCACCAATCGCTCCCACGCCAAGGGAGCGATTTCCGTTTGCACCAATGCCTGTAGCAATGGCCAAGGGCAGCAGACCGAAAATCATTGTCATTGACGTCATCAGAATGGGACGCAAGCGCACAGCAGCAGCATCGAGCGCAGCAGCAAGGATGCTCATACCTTGACGACGACGAGCCGACGCGTATTCTGTCAGAAGGATGGCTGTCTTCGACAACAGGCCAATCAACATGATGAGTCCCGTCTGCATGTAGATATTATTCTCCAATCCCCATATCCACGCAAAGATAAATGAACCCAACAACCCAAACGGCACACTGAGAATGACAGCCATCGGAATGAAGATACTCTCGTAAAGCGCACAAAGAATGAGATAGATAAAGACGATGCAGATGACGAAGACCAGCGCCGTCGTATTCTGCGCCGAAGCCTCCTCACGAGTCATGCCACCAAACTCATAACCATAGCCCTCAGGCAAGACCTCAGCTGCCGTCTCACGAATGGCGTCAATAGCCTGACCGCTACTGTAACCTTCTGCAGCTGTTCCGTTTACCATAATCGACGGGAACAAATTGAAACGCGACAGTGTCTCGGAGCCGTAGATGCGCGTCAGGGTGATATATTGTCCGATAGGCGACATCTCACCAGAAGAAGTTCGCACAAAGATGTTATTAAGTGACTCGGTATCCAGACGATACTCGGGTGAGGCTTGTACCATGACACGATAGAGCTTGGTGAAACGTACGAAGTTAGAAGCATACAAACCACCCACATAGCCAGAAAGAGCCTGTAACACATCGCTCGGCGACACGCCACTACGCTTACACAAGGCTGCATCCACCTCCACACGATATTGCGGATACTTCAGCGAAAAATTAGTGATAGCCCTACTGATTTCCGGTCGTTCGTTCAAGGCCGCTATGAGTTTATTGGTATAACCTAACAGGTCATTAATCGTACCACCATGTTTGTCCTGAACATGCAGTTCAAAACCATTGATACGTCCGAAGCCAGGCAACATGTTCTGTGTGTTAACCTGAATCTTCGCATTAGCGATATCCGCCGTGCGCCGATAGATTTCCTCCACCACGCTCTGAACGTCGTCACCTTTGCCCTTGCGCTCTCCCCACTTCTTCAGTTTCAACGTAAAATTACCATTCGACGATGACTGTTCGAAGTTGTTCGAGTTACCAGCAATGAGCGAATAGATTCGCAACTGGGGCAGATCCTTGATACGTTCCTCCACCTCTTTCAGAATATGGTAGGTCTGATGCAGACTGCTACCAGGCGATGCTTGGACATTGATAAATACCGTACCCATATCCTCATTGGGCACTAATCCTGTCTTTGTGGTCTGCATCATCCAATAGAGACCGCCAATGGCAATGATGACGAAACCAAAGGCGAGCCACTGTTTGCGCAAGACCTTCGATAGGCCCTGTTTGTAACTGCGGACGAAACCATCGAACGATGGCAGACGCTTAATTTTCATCGGCTTATCCTGCTTCTTCATTATCAGTGCACATAAAGCCGGCGATAACGTCAGTGCATTGAACAGCGAGATGGCAACGGCAATTGCCATCGTCAGTCCAAACTGTGTGTAGAACGTTCCCGTAACACCACTAATAAAACAGACGGGGACAAACACCGCCATGAAGACAAGCGTTGTGGTAACAAGGGCCGAAGTAATGCCATGCATGGCACTCACCGTACTATTATAAGAAGTATCGCCTGTCTCATCAAGTTTCGCTTGTACAGCCTCCACGACTACAATGGCATCGTCAACCACCGTTCCAATGACTAAGACCAATGCAAACAGTGTCAGCATGTTCAGTGAGAAACCGATGGCATAGATGACTGCCAGTGTAGCTATCAACGATACCATAATGGCAATAGCTGGTATGATAGTGGCCCGCCAACTGCGTAGGAAGAGGAAGACGACAAGAATTACCAAGGCGAGAGCTTCGAGCAGCGTCTCTACAACGCTGGCTATTGATGCGTCAAGGAAGTCCTTCTTGCTTTCCAAATCTTCAATAACGATACCTGGCGGCAGCGTTTTTCGTATTTCCTCAACCTCTGCATCTATCTGCTTGATAATCTCGTTAGCATTCGACCCCGCCACCTGATTGATAGAGATGTTCACGCTCGGACTACCATTCGTCTCACCAATGATGTTATAATTCTGGGATCCCAGTTCCACGCGAGCAATATCGCCTATTCGCAATACATTGCCATCAGGCTGCGACCGCACCACCAAATTCTCGTATTCCTGTTCCTCCTCGTAGCGACCACGATATTTCAACACGTACTGGAACGTATTCTGACTCTCGGCACCAAGCGTACCCGTAGCCACCTCCACATTCTGCTCGTCCAAAACTTTAGTAACATCTGCGGGTGTCAGCCCGTATTGTGCCATTTTCAGCGGATCGAGCCAGATACGCATCGAATAGTCGGCACCCATCACGTTTACCTCACCAACACCACCGATACGACTCAGTCGCGGCTCAATGTTAATCTTCGTATAGTTCGCCAGAAACGAACGGTCAAACGTCGAGTCTGGACTATATACCGCCAATTGCTTGATGTTCGACGTCTGGCGTTTCCTCACGGTAATGCCACCCTTTACGACATCGCTTGGCAATCGGCCCTGCACAGTTGCCGCACGATTCTGTACGTTCACCATTGCCATATTAGGGTCAGTACCTTGTCGGAAGAAAATTCCTATCGACGCCGTACCATTATTTGATGCCGACGATGTCATATACATCATACCCTCTACGCCGTTAATGGCCTCCTCCAAAGGTACGACGACACTCTTCTGCACTGTCTCAGCATTCGCACCGGTATATGATGCCATAATACGAACCGTAGGCGGTGCAATCTCTGGGAATTGTTCCAAAGGCAGGTTACTCAGTCCGATGATGCCCACAAGCACCATCAACACCGAGATGACACATGCCAATATGGGACGATCAATGAATGTTCTGACGTTCATGTCGATATTTCGTTATAACGTTATAACGTGATTACGTTATTTCGATGTTCCTTTCTTAACTTCTATCCCTTCTTTCAGAAGTCCGGCACCCTCGGCAATAATTGTATCACCGACGTTAAGACCTTCCTCCACAATATACTCACTGCCATTGTTCTGCGGATATAGTGTGACCGCCGTAGCCTTCGTTTTACCATCAACAACGCGATAGACAAACGAGCGGTTCTGAAGTTCGTACGTAGCCTCCTGCGGAATGACAATACACTCCTTATGCTCTGATGGTACAACAACAGTAGCACTACCACCGGCATGCAGTAGATGGTGGGGATTGGGGAATGTAGCACGCAGGGCAACAGCACCCGTTTGGGGGTCCACCGTACCACTAACGGCACTAATACGTCCCTTTTGGTCGTATACAGCACCGTCTATTAGGCGCAGACCAACCATAGGAGCCTTGTTTACAAAATCAGCGATAGAACCATGACGGCTAATCAGATTGAGCGCCTGACTTTGATTGATGCTGAAATAGGCATATATCTCTGAGTCATCAGCCACCGTTACCAATGGTTCACTGATATTACTACCCACCAGTGAACCCACATGCCAGGGAATCATAGAAGCCACACCGCTTACAGGACTCTTCACCTCCGTATAACTCAGATTGTTACGTGCCGTCACCTCTTGGGCCTTCGCCTGAGCCATCATGGCCTCAGCTTCAAGCAAGGCATTATGTACGGTCTTTACTGAAACATCGCTTACCACGCGCCCCTCCTGCAACATCGTCTCGTTCTCATAGTTCATCCGTGCCGTTGCAAGACGGGCTTCTGCACTCTTCCGTGCCGCCACAGCTACATCCAATGCTGCGCGAAATGGCACCTGGTCTATGATGAACAGCGTCTGTCCTTTTCGCACAGGATCGCCTTCATTGATGCATATACGTGTGATACAACCCGATACCTGCGGTCTTATTTCAACAATCTGCCGACCTTGTAGTCGCGCCGTATACTGCCGCTCCAGCGTCATGTCCTTCTTGCCCACTACCATTGTTTGATACTGTGCCGCATCGTGGGATTTTTTCTTCTCACCACTACATGCCAACATACCGAACGCCATAATAGCACTCAAGCAATATACCAATTGTCTTTCCTTCCTTATCATGTCTTATAATGTCTAGTTTAGTGTGGTTTTAGTTTAATGAGGAATAGTGGGCAAGCCCACCATTCCCTGATTATTGTTTATTAGCCTTTTTACGCTGGTCGTGGTCCAAAATAATTTTGCGCATACGCATCGACTTCGGCGTAACTTCGACAAGTTCATCTTCCTTGATGTACTCCAAGCACTCCTCCAGCGACATGACCACCTTCGGAATGATGCGAGCCTTATCATCGGTACCTGATGCACGAACGTTAGTCAACTGCTTAGCTTTGCAGACGTTGATGACAAGGTCATTGTCATGGACATGCTCACCAACCACCTGACCCATATAGACATCCTCACCAGGGTCGATGAAGAACTTTCCGCGGTCTTGCAGCTTATCGATGGCATAGGCAAAGGCATTACCTGTTTCTAAGGCAATCATCGAACCATTGACACGGCGCTCTATCTCACCCTTATACGGTTGGTACTCCTTGAAGCGATGAGCCATGATAGCCTCGCCCTGAGAGGCTGTCAGCACATTGGTACGCAGACCGATAATACCACGCGAGGGGATGTCGAACTCAATATTTGTACGATCGCCCTGCGACTCCATACTAGTCATCTCACCCTTACGGCGTGTCACCATATCAATCATCTTCGAAGCAAACTCCTCAGGGACGTTGATGGTGAGTTCCTCGATGGGCTCACATTTCTGACCGTCAATCTCCTTATAGATAACCTGCGGCTGACCGACCTGCAACTCATAGCCCTCACGACGCATGGTCTCGATGAGCACAGAGAGATGGAGCACGCCACGACCACTAACAATCCACTTATCCGTAGAGTCTTCAAACTGCTCTACGTGAAGGGCAAGATTCTTCTCCAACTCCTTCTCCAAACGATCGTTGATATGACGGGAAGTTACAAACTTACCCTCCTTGCCGAAGAACGGCGAGTCGTTAATTTGGAAAAGCATCGACATGGTGGGCTCGTCAATAGCAATAGGTGGCAGAGGCTCTGGATTCTCCAAATCGCAGAGGGTGTCACCAATTTCGAACTTCTCCAAACCGATAACTGCACAGATATCGCCACAATCCACCTGATCAATACGCTGATGACCCATGCCGTCGAAGGTGTGTAACTCTTTAATCTTTGTCTTCTCCATCGAACCGTCACGATGAGCAATAGTCACCTGCATACCATCCTTCAATTGGCCACGATGTACGCGGCCCACAGCGATACGGCCTGTATAAGAGCTATAGTCCAGCGAGGTAATCAACATCTGTGGTGTACCCTCAATCTGCTTGGGAGCAGGGATGACCTCGACAATCTTATCCAATAAGTAAGTAATATCGGTGGTGGGTTTATTATAGTCCTCACCCATCCAACCGTTTTTGGCAGAGCCATAGACGACGGGGAAGTCGAGTTGGTCCTCAGTGGCATTCAGCGAGAACATAAGGTCGAACACCATCTCGTAAACCTCTTCAGGACGACAGTTGGGTTTGTCGACCTTGTTGACCACGACGATGGGTTTGAGACCGATCTGAAGGGCCTTCTGGAGTACAAAACGCGTTTGAGGCATCGGTCCCTCGAAGGCATCGACCAACAGCAGGCAGCCGTCGGCCATATTCAACACACGTTCTACCTCGCCACCGAAGTCTGAGTGCCCCGGAGTATCGATGATATTAATCTTTGTTCCTTTCCAATTGATACTAACATTCTTCGAAAGAATCGTGATGCCTCGTTCGCGCTCCAGGTCGTTAGCGTCTAATACCTGGCTCGACAGGTTCTGTCCCTCACGAAACAGATTTCCAGCCAGCATCATCTTGTCCACGAGCGTCGTCTTGCCGTGGTCTACATGTGCAATAATTGCAATATTTCTGATATCCTGCATAATAAAACTACGTAATTTCGGCTGCAAAGGTACACATTTTTTCTGAAATATTTGTGGGAATGGGAAAAAAGTTGTACCTTTGCAGCCGCATTTCGGAAAATCCGGAGCATTTGACGACGCAAACCGCCAGTGATTAGGCAGGCAGAAGCGTCCGAAAGATGTTATTGCAAACATTTTTAATCACAAACAAAACAATGTATTTAGATCAAGCTAAGAAGGCTGAGATTTTCGGCCAGTATGGCAAAGACGCTAAGGACACAGGTTCCGTAGAGAGTCAGGTTGCCTTGTTCACCTATCGTATTCAGCACCTCACCGAGCACTTGAAGAAGAATCACAAGGATTTCGGTACCGCTCGTGCACTGACCAAGATGGTAGGTCGTCGTCGTAAGCTCCTGAAGTACCTCTACAACAAGGACATCACTCGCTATCGTGAACTCATTAAGGCTCTCGGTCTTCGTAAGTAATCGAAAGAACAGTGAAAAATTAAGCCTCGCAAATTTGCGAGGCTTTCTTTTTTACTTCACCGTGATATGAACATTGCGTTGTTTAATGTCCTGGCAATTGTTGAATACCGCATCGCTCTTGGCCACGATATTAATATTCTGCAGACGGATGCCGTTGATGGGCATCTCAGGCAGGCCATTGAACTCCATAGCACGTCCAGCGCCGTTGCATACAATATTCTTGATGTCGATATTGCGGAAGATAGGAGTTTCCTCGGTGACGGGCATCTTGGTAACATTATCAGGATTGTCGCCGTCTGCCAGCATCTCAGCTACCGACTTACCACCATAATACATGTTGAACGTGATAGCATCAGTCTTGATGTCAGTCATCGAGATGTTGTCAATGAAGATATTTTCCACAATACCACCACGACCACGAGTAGACTTAAAGCGCAGACCAACATCGGTACCCAGGAATTGGCAATTCTGAACCAAGATATTCTTCACGCCACCACTCATCTCTGAGCCCACCACAAAACCGCCATGACCAGCGAAGACGGTACAGCCATCTACCACGACATTCTCGCAGGGACGACCACGACGACGACCATCCTTATCCTTACCACTCTTAATGCAGATACCATCGTCGCCAGCGTCGAACTTCGAGTTGAGAATCAAGGCATTCTTACACGACTCCAAGTCGAGGGCATCACCGTTCTGAGCATAGAAGGGGTTGCGTGCAAACACATCGTCAAGGATGATATTCTCACACATCAAGGGATGAATGTTCCATGCGGGCGAATTCTGGAAGATGACACCCTGCAAGAGCACATTCTTACAGTTTACCAACGACACCATCACAGGACGCAGGAAGCGCCTGATACGATTCCACTCCTCTTCTGAAGAAGCCTTGGGGACGTTCATGTTAGCACTCTTTTCAGCATCGGCATAAGCCTGATTGGGCACCCAGTAGCCTTTTTTCGATTCCACGCCACCAGGACGGGCAAGTACTTCCTTCCACTGACCTTCAGTCATCTTACCCTTCTTGACGGGACGCCAAAACTGGCCATTACCGTCGATGACACCCTTACCAGTAATAGAGATATTTTCTGCGCCATTGGCACTGAGTGGTGACTGGCAGCGACGCGTGTCAAGTCCCTCGAACGAGGTCTGGATAACCGGATAGAGCGACTCGTCGCCAGAGAACTGGATGACAGCACCCACCTCCAGATGGAGGTCGATGTTCGACTGGAGTACGATAGGGCCTGTGAACCACACGCCCTGAGGCACTACCAAGTGACCACCGCCCTTTTTCGTGAGGGCTGCTATAGCCTTTTCGAAAGCCTTGGTATTCAGGGTGACACCATCAGCAACGGCACCAAACTTCTTCAGATTCACCGTATAGGCCGGAATAACGGGAGCGCTCACCTCAGCCATTTGGAAAGGCAGTTTCTCCGTGTACTTCTTGTAGGGATTCTGTGCTTGAGCTGTCATTGCGACAGCCAGCATCAACATACAGATTAGTTTTTTCATACGCAGTTTGTTTATTAATAGTTTAGAGATTACTTATAACTTCTTTTAACGGAATCATGACGAAATCGCGCTGGTACATCAGCGGATGGGGAATCTTCAGATCGGGCTCGTTAACGGTCAAGTCGTCGTACAACAAGATATCAATATCTATCGTTCTGTCGGCATACTGACGTCGACCATTAACCATTAACCCAGCACCCTTAACCTTCCGTCGTCCCATATCTCGTTCTATCTGTCGTGTCAACCGTAGCACCTCGCGTGGTGCCTTTGTGGTTTCACACAGAACGACGGCATTCATGAACTTGTTACTGGACTCAAAACCCCACGGCTCCGTTTCGATGAACGACGACTGGCGGGTAACCTTTCCCACCCTATCGTCTATCAAGCGGATGGCTCGATCCAAGTTTTCTTTACAATCACCCAGATTGCTCCCCAACCCCAGATACACTTGATGCTCCCCTTCCATTCGTCGTTCAACGTTCAATCATCCAATATCAGCAAGCAGTCGCCATAGCAACCGAACTTATAGCCATTATCGACAGCCTTCTCGTAAGCTTCCATCACGAGTTCATAGCCACCAAAGGCAGCTGTTTCCATTAGCATCGTCGACTCCGAGTGATAGAAATTGGCAACCATTGAATCGGCCAATTGGAAGTCGTATGGTGGGAAGATGAACTTATTAGTCCAACCATTGAATGGCTTCAACTGGCTATCAGTACCAACAGACGACTCGACGGCACGCATCGTGCTGACACCCACAACACACACGTGATGCCCCTCGGCCTTAGCATGGTTGACCACCTCACAGGCGTCATCGCCAATAATCATCTGTTCAGAACTCATCTTATGCTTGGTCAGGTCTTCCACCTCGATAGGATCGAAGCAACCAAGACTACAATGAACGGTGATGAAACCAAAGTTAACGCCATAGATTTCCAAACGCTTCATCAACTCACGGCTAAAGTGCATGCCCGAGGCAGGAGCCGTGACGGCACCTTCGTGCTTGGCGAAGATGGTCTGGAAATTCTCTGTGTCGTCGTCGTTAGGTTCACGACGATCAATGATATAATGAGGAATTGGCGCCGACCCCAAGGCATAGAGCTCGCGCTTAAACTCCTCATGCGGACAGTCGTAGAGGAAACGCAGAGTACGACCACGACTGGTGGTATTGTCAATGACTTCAGCCACCATAGGTCCGTCGTCCTCGAAAAACAGCTTGTTGCCGATACGAATCTTACGGGCCGGTTCTACCAACACATCCCACAAGCGCAACTCCTCGTTGAGTTCGCGCAACAGGAACACCTCAATCTTAGCATCGGTCTTCTCCTTGGTGCCGTAAAGACGAGCAGGAAACACCTTCGAATCGTTCAGCAGCATGGCGTCGCCCTCACCAAAGTAGTTAACGATGTCACGAAACATTATAAACTCGTCGGTGGCATTGCCTTCGTCATCTTTCTTGTACATGTCGATGGTCTGACTCTTGCGGTGTAATACCATCATACGGCATTCATCGCGATGATACACCTTTTCGATGGTGCCGTCTTCGTTCTTAAACACCTTGTGAGGGGGCTCCAAAGCTATTGATTCTTCGGGCAGTTTGAATCTGAATTGTGATAGTTTCATCCTATATTATTTCATTATTTCGTAATGTCGTTATTCTAATGTTTCTACATTCTGCTTTTCCAACCATTGTGGAAAGTCGTCGAGGGTGATGCAGTCATCGATGCTCACGTTGCCCAATCGTGTACGACAGAGGGCTGTCAGATAGGCACCGCTGTTTAGGGCACGCCCTATGTCACGAGCCAGTGAACGTATATAAGTTCCCTTTCCACAACCCACACGAATGCTCAACTGCATCGTCTCAGGGCTGAAATCTGTCACGTCGATGGAATCGATATGTACCGTCTTGGGCTTCAGTGTTACTTCAATACCCTTTCGCTTAAGGTCGTAGGCACGGTCGCCACCAATCTTACAGGCCGAATAGGAAGGGGGCACCTGTTGGATATCACCGACAAAATCGGCGAGCACACGGTCTATCTGTTCCCTTGTGATATGTTCCGTGGGATAGGTCTGATTCACCTCGTGTTCCATATCGTAACTTGGCGTCGTAGCACCCAATTGCAAGGTGGCTGTATACTCTTTGCTATCCAACTGTAAACGTTCTATCTCCTTTGTTTTCTTGCCTGTACAGAGAATGAGCACGCCCGTAGCCAGTGGATCCAGCGTTCCTGCATGACCTATTTTCACACGTCGCACACCCACCTTTTTTGATACACGCGTGCGCACGTAAGCCAAAGCGCCGAACGATGTCATGCCGTAAGGCTTGTTGATATATATGAATTCGCCCTCTGTAAAGTTCATTTAGTCGACCATTGCTAATGAATGTCCAGTAAGCAGCAAGACAAGAATAATGCCACCCACGATGATGCGATAGTAGCCAAAAGCCTTGAAACCATATTTAGTCAAGAAGGCCACAAACCATTTCATTGCCAGCAGCGCCACGACAAATGCCACCACACAGCCCAATATAAGCATCGTGATGTTATGTGACGAAGCCCATGCGGTATCTTCTTTCAGCAGGTCCAGCAGGTCCAACAAAGTTGCCCCAGCCATCGTAGGAACAGCAAGAAAGAACGAGAACTCCGCAGCACGCTGGCGGGTCAGTCCTTGCGTCATACCACCCACTATGGTAGCCATCGAGCGCGACACACCAGGAATCACAGATATACACTGATAAAGACCAATATTGAAGGCTCGTTTCTCGTTCACCTTGTTGGCATCGTTACCTTTGTTGAACAGCTTGTCACAGAACAGCATGAACACGCCACCCACTACCAGCATGATAGCTACTACCAATACGGAGTCGAGCAACCAGTCAAGCAGACCCGACTTCTTTGCCAATAAACCAATAATCACAGCAGGTAACACACCTACTATCAGCAACCAGTAGAAATAATATTTATGCTTCAGTTTCTGAAACAGACTGGTTCCTGCTGGCACTGGCGTATTGTCAAAGACAAAGAAACGCTTCCAGTAAAGGCATACCACAGACAGGATGGCACCAAACTGGATGATAAACGTAAAGGCATGCACAAATGGGTCGCCCTGCGGAACACCTAACAGATTCTGAGTAATAATCATGTGACCAGTCGAAGAAACGGGCAGGAATTCTGTTAGTCCTTCAACAATCGCAATAATAATGGTTTCAAGCCATGTCATGCCTCAACCTCCTTGTTTTCGTCAACGAATGCATTATCGCCCTTCGAGCGATACACAACAGCATAAATCATAGAAACAAAGCCTAATAGGCAGACCACTGGAGCAACCTTGATACGACGCGCACTGAAAATGTCGGGATCATAGGCCGTATCTGCCGAACCACTGCCGCTCATCAACAGGAAGCCGATAATAACCACAACCATGCCTATTGCCAGCAGAATGTAGTTCATGCGACCAAACGCAAAATCTTTCTTATCCATATCTTCTTTAATTACTTCTTACTCCTTAAATTTTATACAACTCCCCAGCCGTCATCTTCAGGAACTTGTTGACAGCCAGCCAGGCACATAGTGCTGTAATCACGATACCAAACAACAGGACAGCACCCGCCGTAATGACCAACACCTCCCATGTTACCACATCCTCAATACCGGGTTGTGTCAGGAACAGTCCGTAGATGCCTGCCCCCAAGACACATATTGCCAAAATAGCAGCAATAACACCAATGCTTATGGCTTGTTTCAGGAAAGGACGACGGATAAAACCCCACGAGGCCCCCACCAACTTCATGGTATGAATGACGAAACGGCGAGCATAGACACTTAGACGTACCGTATTACTGATTAGCGAGAACGACACGAACGTCAGCAATACCGCCAACACCAACAACACGATGCTCAGACGACTGAGGTTACGGTTCACCTTGTCCATCAGGTCTTCCATATAACTGATATCGCTCACACGATCGTCCTTCTGTACCTCTTTGACTATCCACTGTAGCGAGTCGCGGTTGGCATAGTCCGACTTCAGCCTAACCTCCAGTGTAGCAGGAAAGGGATTGAAACCTAAGAACTCTGAGGGGTCACTGCCTAACTCCTTGGTTTGTTCGCGCTGTGCCTGTTCCTTGCTGATATAGTCAATGTTACGGCTATACGGACGATGATACAGGTCGCGACACATCAGATGGGCATCGTTCACCGTCACCGAATCCTTCAGAATGATGGTCATCGTGAGATTCTCCTTCATATGGGCCGACAGGTTGCGGGCCGACAGCACAGAGAACACGACCATACCTAGCAAAATGAGCACCATCGTCGTGCTTATACATAACGTAACCACCTGCATACCTCGACGGTTGCGGGGGTATTTTTTCTTATTACTCATAATAACATTTAGACGTAATACACCTAATTTCGTGCAAAATTACAAAATAAATATGAAATACGAACAATGATTTAAGAAATATTTTGTATTTTTGCGCCCATTATGAGTACCATTATCTATCCATCGCCCATTTTCGGGCCTGTTCATAGTAGGCGTTTAGGCATCTCGCTCGGCATCAATCTCATGCCGGCCGACGGTAAGGTGTGCAGTTTCGATTGCATCTATTGCGAATGTGGCTTCAATGCCGACCATCGAACTACCCAACCCCGCCCTACTCGCGAGGAGGTGGCTTGGAAACTGGAACAAGCCCTCGTCAAGATGGCTGCCGAGGGACAGCTGCCCGATGTGCTCACCTTTGCTGGCAATGGTGAGCCGACCTGTCATCCGCATTTTGCAGAAATCATCGCCGACACCATCCGTCTGCGCAACAAGTACTGCCCAAAGGCAAAAGTCTGCGTTCTCTCCAACTCCACTATGATTCATTGTCCGCAGGTTCACGATGCCCTCATGCAAGTCGACGACAACATTCTGAAACTTGACACCATCGACCCCCAATATATTAATATGGTCGATCGTCCCACTGGTCAGTACGACGTCCAGGCTATCATCGAACACATGAAGGCCTTTCGCGGACACATCATCATCCAAACTATGTTTATGCGAGGCAAGTATCAAGGCGAGAGCGTTGACAACACCACCGATGCTTACGTTATCCCCTGGCTCAACGTCGTCAAGGAAATCCGTCCCCAACAGGTCATGGTCTATACCATCGACCGCGAGACGCCTGCCCACGGATTAGAAAAAGCTAGTCGCGAACAGCTCAACGCTATTCGCGACCGTGTTATTGCTGTCGGCATTCCCTGCACAGCCAGCTACTAAACAAGCATCGACGGATTTATTTGCACATGATGCCACGCTTTGAGTTCTGCAGGAACGTGATGATGTTCTGAATTTCAGGACCATCGGGCACTTGGTCGCGAATCTGATTGATGACATCAAAGACGCTGGTCTTGCCGTGGAACAGCAGACGGTAGGCGTTGGCAATGTGCTTTTGCACCTTCTTGTCGACACCGGCAAAATCCATAATCTTCGTATTGACGCCACCATACTCCATCGGGGTGCCTCCAGCGATGACGTAGGGAGGTACATCGTGCGAGAAGGCACAACCGGCCTGAATGAGCGACATGTCGCCAGCACGCGTGTTAGCATTCTGGATGGCACCTGTAGAGAAGATGACGCCATTGCCAATGACGCAGTCGCCAGCAATCTCGACAGAGTTACCAAATACACAGTTGGTGCCAACGACGGTGTCGTGGCTGATATGGGTACCTTCAAGCAGGTAGTTGTGGTTGCCGATGACAGTACAGCCATCACGATAGGTGCCGCGATTGATGACGACATTCTCGCGAATGACGTTGTTGTCGCCAATTTTCACGTACGACTTCTCGCCACGATAGTTGAAGTCCTGCGGCAGGGCAGCGATAACAGCGCCCTGATGGATTTTGTTATCTTTGCCGATGCGTGAACCATTGAGGATGCTGACGAAGGGCATAATGATGCAGCCGTCGCCAATCTCCACGTCGTCTTCGATATAAACGAAGGGGAATATCTTACAGTTGTTGCCGATTTTCGCCTTGGGGCTGATTTCGGCCTTTGGACTAATTTCGCTTGCCATAATTCCTAATTTCTCATTAATTTATTTACCACCACCACCGAGGGCTGTATAGAGCGATACGACGGACTGCATCTTGTTGAAGTCATCGGTAGCCTTGTTGAGCTGGGCGGAGAGCAGCTGCTGTTGGGCTGTGAGCACCTCGAGATAGCTCGAACCACTGCTCTGGTACAGGGACTTTGTGTCCTCAACATTCTTGGTAAGCACCTCGACACGCTCGGCCTCAATCTTGCTGTTGGCATCATAGCTGTTGTAGTTGACAAGGGCATTCGACACCTCGTTACCAGCCTTCAGCACGGCATTCTGCCAGTTGTTGAAAGCCTGCTCGTACTGCAATTTGCTGACCTTCAGGTTGGCCGTCAGGGCGCCACGATTGAAGATGGGCTGTGTGAGTGAGCCAAACACGGACGTAATCCACTTACCAGGATTCATGGCACCATTGGCATTCGAGAAGGTTGCCGAGGCACCAACGGTGATGCTGGGATAGAACTTAGAACGTGCCGTCTGGACATCGTGGAAACAGGAAGCCAGCGACATCTCGGCCTGATGGACGTCAGGACGGTTCTGAAGCAGAGCCACCCCTACCCCCGTCTTGAACTCGGCAGGCAACGACTGGGCATCGAGGGTAGAACGGTCGATGTGGTGACCAGCCTCACCAATGAGTAGCGAGAGGGCGTTCTCTGTCGCACGAATCTGACGCTTGAACTCGTTGATTTGCGTCTGTGTGTTCAGGTAGGAAACCTGAGCACTCTGCACACTTGTGGAGCGCATGCGTCCCAGTTCAAACTGCTTCTGCATCATCTCCCACGTCTCCTTCGACATCTGTGACATTTCCGTCACGATGCGAAGCTGCTCGTCCAGCATCAGCAGCGTGTAGTAGCTGTTGGCAATACCGCTGATGAGCGAGGCACGTACAGCCATCTGATAGTCCTTCATGCCTAACAGCTTCATCTGCGTAGAACGCTTCTGCGACAGCACATTGCCGAAGAGGTCGAGAGTCCACGATGCAGAGACAGGCAGCGAATAACTCTTGGTGGTCACCGAGGGATCGCTATGTGTCGTTGAAATCTGACCCATGGGCTGCGTTGAACCGATGTTGACAGCAGGCAGGAATGCCAGTTTGGCAGCCTTCAACATGGCCTCGTACATCTGGACGTTGAGGGCAGCATTCAGCAGGTTTGCATTCTTCTCAAGTCCCTGTTCGATGAGTGACTGCAACTGCGGATCGGTAAACACCTCGCGCCAGGGCAGGTTGCCAAACGAGGCTGTGTCCTGAACCACCAACGTATCGGCATCGTTCACGGCATCGCGAACCAGTCCCGTGGTATTCACGTCAGGACGCTCGTACTTATTATATACACCGCAACTGCCCAAGAGCAGCACAGCGGTTGTAAATATCATAATTTTCTTCATAGCCATATTATTTCTCTAATTCGTAGTCAACCGGTTTCGTGTTCGCATACTGAGCCAGTTCGGCAGCAATCTCCGCGTTCTCCTCGTCCTCGAACTTCAGCGGACTGATCTTCTCCTGCAAAGTCTGGAAAATCACAAACAACGTTGGAACGACAAAGAGCTGTAGAATCGTACCAATCAACATACCACCAACGGCTGCGGCACCCAGTGTCTGGTTACCATTCTTGCCTACACCCGAGGCAAACATCATGGGCAACAGACCAATCACCATAGCCAGCGAGGTCATCAGGATAGGACGCAGACGGGCAGCGGCACCCAGCACTGCCGACCACGAGATGGCCATACCCGTCTGACGACGCTCCAGTGCGAACTGTACAATCAAGATAGCGTTCTTGGCCAGCAGACCAATCAGCATGATGAGCGAAATCTGCATGTAGATATCGTTGGCATGACCGAACATCATCGTGAAGAGGAAACAGCCTGCCAGTCCGAAAGGTACGGAGAGTACGACCGACAGCGGCAGGATGTACGACTCGTACTGTGCCGACAAGATCAGATAGATGAAGATGAAGCACAACACGAAGATA
>JAEEGG010005012.1_pt1 | contig 31774 bp, 21 predicted proteins | sample 9134161 | NCBI WGS metagenome assembly JAEEGG01 (sample SAMN16246543, study PRJNA631951) | gut metagenome | biome: gut microbiome; feature: rumen; material: CR-attached | host: Bos | place: Iran: Karaj | collected 2018-10
CGGGTCTCCGACTCCGCTTCCTCCCCGAGGGCGCAACCGAGGAGAGCATCTCCAGCAAGGACTTCCTCAAGAAGGCGAAGTTCGTGGATGTGGCAACCCTCACCAAGGACAAGACCGTCAGCGACGAGGAGACCGATGGCGACGATGTGACCGGTGGTGATGACAACGGCGACGACGGTGGCGGCAATGACAACGGCGGCGGCAACGGCCAGCTGATTGACGACGGAGAATAAAGACCCTCTCCCCGACCCTCCCCCGTAGAAGGGGAGGGAGCCATTCGGGGTGTGCCTAAAATGTGCCTAACGAGAACTCAAACCAAGTATTAACCTTAAAACAAAATGCCCTACAAACCGGACGGCTCTCCCCCTCCACGGGGGAGATGTCCGAAGGACAGAGAGGGTCTGCTTATCATCATGAAGAACAAAGATCTCTGGCGGAACATCATTCAGGTGGTGGTGTCCATCCTCACGGCAGCACTGACTGCTCTGGGAACTACGAGTTGCATGAAACTGGTCAGTTGACAGTTGACAATTGATAGTTGACCAGCCCACGCGCTGGGCGAAGGTTGAAAGAAGCCCACAGGAAAATGAGAAGGAGAAGGTTGCACTGGATTGCAGCCTTCCCCTTTTATGATGAGTGGAGCATTGTTATATCGGCATCATGGCACAAAAAAGGAGACACTGGATTCACATCCCATGCCCCCAACTAAAAAACAGAGTTAGTTAATATATAATAATAGGTACTTATGTGGATTGCAAAGGTAAAAAATAAGACTCACATATCACTACGTTTCTCGGAGAAATTCAACTTAAAGGGTCAAAATGTACATAAAAACGAGTCATTTTTCATTTTTAGAGGTGTAATTTGGCTTTTTTGTCGATTTTGTTCTCCTTTTTTTAGCCCGGCAACCATACCTATCATATATTGACACTCACTGATTTACACTAATCTTTTCCATTATGATTTATGTTGCGTTCTTTATCTTAGTTTGTTAGGGTTTTAGTTTGTTAGTTTGTTAGGGACTAATTTACTAATCACTAATTTACTAACAAACAAAGGAGTCGGAAGCTTAGAAGCCTCCGAAACCACCGCCGCCGAAGCCGCCGCCGCCGAAGCCGCCGCCCATGCCGCCGCCGCCCATACGGCCGCCGCCCATGCCGCGCATCATGTTACCCATGTTTCCACCCATCATGCTACCCATGCTGAGACGAGGAACGAACACCTGAGCTGCTTCTACTGGGGTCAGAATCTCGAGGAATTGAGGAAGGAACTGCTTGTCAACAGCCAACTGCTTTGCCTGAGATTCAAACTGCTCCTGAATAAGCTGGTTTGCTTCATCGTCAGTCATCTTCTTCACATCTGGTAGCTCAGCAGTGAAATCACCTGCTGCACCCTGAGCTGCACGACGTGCATTCTGATAGTCAACATAGAGAAGCTTGAAGGTCTCTGCCTTTTCCTTCTTCAGTTTCAACTGCTTAGCCATATTATCTGCCATATTGGCATACATCTCGGCTGGATTTGTGCGCTGGCGGTTACGATTGTTCTGCGCCATTGCGACTGCTGAAACAAGCACTAATGCAAGTGCTGTGATGAGAAATTTTTTCATAATGATGTTCTTTTAGGTTTTTGTAATATAAGTTCAGTAATTGGTAATCAATCTGAGATTTACGCTTTATATGACTCGCACGAGGCAAGGATAGTTTAATCTTCGAGTGTTAAAAAAGTTAAAAGAGGATGCACCCCTAAAGGCACATCCTCTTGATCTGAAAACCATCTTGCTGAGATGTCAGAGGTGTTTTATTTGAATCTCAACGTGTCGGGCATTTCCTCCGTATCTAAGGATTTAGCGATATCGACAAGCGGTTCAGTCTCATAGACGGTGTTCGTTTCGGCACTATAATAGCGCGCATACACCTTTTCGCCCTTTCTATTCATATCGAATGCCGTAACTAACCATAATTTATCCGGATTCGGATTCGCAAAATATTCACCTTTGCCGCAGATTTCGTCGCCCATAAACACAGCCATCTCGTCGTTCTCGGTCGGCGTGAATGGCAAGTCAGGGGGCAGGACTACGTACCTCGCCATCATCGGACGCAAGAAGAAGAAGAACAACTCATCATCACCCACGGTGTCGTCTTCCACGCTGAACGCTTCCCTTTGTATATACGTCTGATCCAGTTTGGCAGAATAGTATTGCAGCTCCACTCCATCCTCATCTGAATCGAACGGGATATAGAGCATGAAGCACAACAACGACGACTCTCCATCAGAAGTGCGATAGTGAACTGGGGCACACACATCTCTCACTTCTCCATCGACAACGGCTGCCATACGGTCATCTTCCGTCACCTTTCCGCCAAACACCTCCGATATGAACACGATGGCGGTCATGTTGTTGTCATAGTCATAGAAATTCATCTCATCCCAATCGGGTTTTCCCTTGATGTCACCCTCAGGAATGCCCGGATTGAATGTCCAATGAGGCGCACCATCGACCTTCACACCATGTATATCACCACTATTGTTGGTACCACCATTGTTGTTGTCGTCGTCATCCGACTTGCTGCACCCCCACATGATGGTGAGGGTTGCAGCTATCATTAAAATTGAATATATCTTTTTCATTGTCGTTTGAATTTTCAATTTTCAATTACTTTCCAACTGTCAACTATCAACTGTCAACTATCTAACCGTCACTCTTTGTCCATTGAAGATATACACACCAGGAGTGGCTGGTTTGTTCTCACCCAGACGGATACCGGTGAGCGTGTACCAGATGCCCATCTCGTAGGTTGCCGTTTCGCTGAAGTCGATGATCTTCGGCATATCGGTGGTACCTTCGAGTGTGTCGGCCTGATAGACGATGCCTGCACGGGTGGCTGCACCCAAGAATTCACCATCGCGCTCCAGCGTGAAGGTCAGCGCCTTCTTTTCTTCACCTCCAACGGAGAGGAAGAAGGTCTGCTCGCCATCCACATCCATTGCCTCAGCAATACCGCAGAGTTCACCGTCAGCGTATGCATAGAGTCGATCGCCCTCTTCAGCAGCGATGCCTTCTGTGCGCACAATCAGGTTCATGGTCGAGATGCGGGTGTTCATCCACAGTGGCTCTTCGTCATCAATCACTGTCACACGTTCCTTCGCACCAGCCACAGCTACAGCTGCTGTGCCCTTGAACGGATAGACAAACTTGACTTCCGTCTCTGGATGTTCCTTCGTCACAGCGTGGTAGAGCATGTAGCCCTTGCCCGGCTTCATGTACTGGAGGTTACCTCTCCAACCACCCACAGAGGCAGCAAAGGTGGCAAACTCGTCCTGACTCTTGATGATGTCGCCATCGCTTGCCTTCTCCTTCAAGTCTTCCAAAGCTTCATTCACTGGCAGGTTCACCATCGGCGTGTAACCTATGTAGTTCCACTTCGGATGCAGCGTGATGGTACGATCCTTCTCGTCAGTGAGCACAGTGCCCTCCACATTGATGGTCTGTGCCTTCTGGCTCTTGATGTAGTACATGCGGTCGGTTCTCAGCGTTCCTGCCTTACCACTGCTGTTCCACACACCACGATAGTAGTTGTAGTAAGACTGATCTTCTGGGTCTTTCAGTTGGTCACCGTCCTGCCAAGAACCACGCTTCAAGAACTGGTTGATGTCGCCCACCAATGGACTTGCCACATTCAGTGACACCCAAGTCCACGTTGGCGTGAGTTCCAATGACCTCAGGAGGTTCGAATTCGCCGTCATCATGACTGGATTGTCGTATGAAGCCACGACGCTGTCAGCGATGTAGGCGATGTCACGGTCTGCAGCCACTCCATAAGTGATGCCAGAAGTTGCATCCCACAAGCGGAAGGAGATCTTGGCATTCTTCTTCTCACCAAATATGGTCAGATAGAAAAGTGACTTTTCATTATAGCCTGTGGTCACATGAGTCGTACCCAGACACTTGTCATATTCGTCGAAGGCTGCCAAAAGACTCTCCTTGTTGGTCACCACTGCATCGCCCATCTTCACCTCAGCAATCAACTGCATACTGCTCTGTGCGTTCTTGTTGAATGTCCAGTCAGGAGCAGCGCTGCTCTTCTTGATGGTCAGTGCCAACGGATTCACCAATGCTTCGTCGTTCGTCAGATAAAGCACCTCATCATAAGTGCCGATATTGATGTCCTTTGAAATCGTGATGTGCAGTGTGCGAGTTTCTTCTGGTTCAAGCACACCCATTAGACCCTCCTCCACTGTCATCCAGCTAGGTACACTTTCGATGATGTAATCCCTACGTGCACCACCATGATTGTCAATGTCAATGGTAAAGGTGTGGGGGTCATTTTTCTCGGCATCGATGTCTATCTGTTTCTGAGACTCACTCCAACGAACAGAGTTGCGGTCGATGAACGCAGACCATGTGACAGGCTGTGCCATCTCGTTACCGTTCATATCCTCGATGCCCATTGCCGTGATGTTCACCGTCGTGCGGTCAATGTCCTTCGGGAGTTCCTTCAGGTCAATGATCATCTCATTGTCCTTGGTCACGAAGTCGAAACGGAGGTCACGTACAGCACCCATTTCCTTCACAGGAGCACCGCTTACTGCCGACTTCATAGTGGTTGTCACCTTGGTGCTTTCACTGAACGTATCGCCCGATTCTTTCACCACCTTCTTCAGTTCGGTATCCCACTTGTTGAAGAAGTACTTCGTTGAGAACTCCAGCATTGTACCACTACCCGTGTTCTGTTTTACATGCTCACCAAATGGAACGTATGCCAGCAATCCAGGTTCCGTGCCTTGACGACTCTCGTTCATACGCTGCTTCACCACATTGCGAGGCAATGCCATATCCCAAAGGGTGATTTCATCGATGTAGCCATCCATGGGTGAGAGGGTCTCAAGCTGATTCGAAGTAACCAGACGACCCAAATAGAATGGTGCTGCACCATACAACTTACCAAAGCCTACTGCCTGTGCCTGTCCTGCCAGTTCACCATCCACGTAAGCAGAAGCCACGTTGGCAGAACGGTCAACCACGAATGTCAGCTGGTGCCATTCATTGTCGGCATAGCTCTTATTCATGATGATGCTCGTTGTGTCACAGCTAATGGTCAGTTTCTCATTCTTCACACCAATGAAGAGTTTTTCATTGGCATACGTCTCATCCTTCAAGCCATAGCCCGAAGCCATGATGGGGAAGTTTTTCTTAGACTTTGCATTGAACCAAAGCGCCAACGTGTAGCTCTTTTCTTCCGAAGTCCTTTCGAACATGGCACGATTCAGTGCACACTCATAGGTCTCACCTGACAGTCTGAGAGAAGTTCCCTCGGGTGTTATCCATGTTGCCTTCTGCACCGTCAGATGGTAGTCGCGTGCGTTGTCTTCCAGTCTATTGCCATAACCTTCGTTCATCGGATAGTAAGCGACAAGATCCACCTCGTTTCCATAGAGTGTCTTACCTGCAGTCTTTTCAATCTCATCTTGCGTCAAAGCCTTTGACCACACACGGGTCTCCAACATATTACCCTTGAAATATCTGCCAAAACGCATCTTACCATTACGTTTAACACCCGTCACCAGCTTATACAATTCCTGTGATTTCAACAGGTTGTTGTTCTGATAAATGGACACTTTTTTTAACTCATGGTCATATACCACTATGATGCGTTGGAAATTTGAATAGATATCCACCAACTTAGCCGAAGTAGTTTGCTGACTCGAGATATCTTTCACCTGTACCAGCAAATAGGGCACATCGTTGATAAAATTGATCTCGATGCTGACACCTGTACCTGAATTACCATTATAATTCTGTTCGAACAGCGTACAATTCTTGCAGGAAGCGTCCAGTCTCACCATCATATCAATGGTGAAGCTATCGTTAGAAGGATTATACTCCTTCTCCGTTTCCAGATAAGAATCACTACCACCTGGCAGAAGGAGGTAGGTCGAGGTGCCAATCACACTGTTGTTAGGCAAACCTGTCACCTTGAAGTTGTTGGTTGCCAACAATTTGTTTGCATTGATATCCTCGCTGAAGACGAGCTTCAGGTCGTCACCTACACCCAGGATGCCGTTAGCTGGCTGTGGTGATCCGAAGATCTGAGGACGACGCGTGTCCTTGATGCCTGAGAAGACAGGCGAAGCGTTGGTCACGAAGTCGTTGCCCAGACGGCTGTAAGTCACAGCGCGCAGGTCGTATTTCAGTTCCACAGGGTCGCTGTCACCATAGAAGGCATGAGTCTGCGTACTGCCAGTCAGCATCGCTTTCGTGCCTGCACCCTTCTGGAAGAGGCTATCCTCACTATAGTAGCTGCACAAGTTTGTCCAGCGAGATTCCGGCTCTGAACTCTGCTTGTATTGCAATTCCACATGGTCGAAGTTGCGGAAGTTCACGTCATAACCACCAATCGTCACAGGCATGTAGTATCTGCCACGCTCGTCTTGTGCCGAGTTCGTGTTCATCACCCAACGGTCTTGTGGGGTCACCACCGCAATAGGACTGGCCTTCGGCACGAAGTGAACTGAAAGGCTCACTGTATCAGCCACTGATGGATCACACTGCGAACGGAGGGCGAGACGGATGTTCTCATAGTCATCCACCATACCCTGACCCATTTCCAGCACCTTCACCATACCTGAGCCAAATGGCACCACGAGTGCACGACCATTACCAAGCGGTGCACCGTCCATCATGAGGGAAGCACCCGTCTGGTTGGTGTTGTCAAGCAGCACGAGGTCGAACGAACCTTCCTGACGCACCGTACCCTCATTGCTCAGCACAAGATTGAACTTAGCAGTCTCGCCATAAGGTACGCCACTCACGACATGTTTCTCGACCGTGATACGAGGTTTCTCAACATGGGCTGTGGCAGCTGAAAGCCGTGTACCTGGAGCATAGACCTTCGTCACCTCCTCGCCTTCGTAAGGACACTTCGTGGCTCCACCAACCGTGCGGAAAAGGTAGTTGCCCTGTGAGAGTTTCCGAGTGGTACTCGTCTGACCTGCCACATTAATGCCAGCAGCCACCGTCTGTACATCGTGATACACGTCAATGCTCAAATGGCTGTCGCCATCCGTTTCCAACTGATAACCACGATAGGTCTTGGTCGTTGTTGAGGAACTGTTGTTTGAATCATAAGTTAATCCCAAATCAGGCTGAATGCTCATCTTTACCACTGTGCCACCCGTCTTGACGGAAATGTCGGTACCTCCCTTTAATTGGTTCAGCACCTTCTGCAACTGATCCAACTTCGACAATTGTTGGCTCGAGAACGTCGCTGTCGTATCTTCCCTGGCATTAGTAGCTGGATTCAGTTTCTTCCAACTTACCGAAACGTTAGTATCATCCTTAAATGTTGGACCTCCCTTGATGTTATCGTTGACACCATCCGCTATAATAGAGAGTCCACCCTTGACAACGTTGTTGAAGAGTTTCATACCTTCTTCATCATTCAAATTGGTCGCATCAAAACCAAAAACAGGTATCTTAGTATCTTTTACATCGCTCGTGTCAAATGTCTCGTTGTGATTGATCATTGTACCACCCGAGATACTATGGTTATCCAGATAGAAGTCTGCCTTACTGTCCACATCATATGGAGTGCCTGGATTATAGTCCATGTCACCACGATTGCCTGTTATCTTATCAATGGCGGCAAACGCCTGCACCTTCTCCCATTCGTTGCGTGCAACCACATATTCCCACTGGGCAATCTTGCGGTTCATGATGCGAATGGAGTCTGTGGCAGAAACACGCTCTGCCATCTGCTTCTCCAGACCCAGCAACTTCACGTACTCAGGCGTGATGACCTCGTAGTTGAGTCGGTCACCCAGCTCATCATAACGGTCGATGGAGATATATTCCATTGATTCATCGAGGTTATCCTGTCCATAGCGAGGATCATCCTCTGGAAGCAGCGAGAAGAACACGTTGCTCAGCGTGGCATTGGCCTTTGCCTGAGCTTGTGAGCGCGTACCTTTATATATATAGGAATTGCGCATCGACTTCAGCTTTGGAATCAGTGTCTCGAGTATGTATTTCTGTGTATAGGCGAAGTTCGACTTAATCTTCGGACCCACCTGATAATTGTAATCGCTAATGAGATAGTACGGGATACCAGTCTCTGTCTTACCTTCAGCAATGAGGTGGCATACCCCATCCTCATCAGCAAAGAGATTAGCCTCTTTCAGATAAAGATAGGTGGCCTCGTTGATGGCACGAACATTGCGCACAGCACTGGTCGCTGCCACCAGTTCATAACCACAATACACGTCAGCATCGGCTCCCACATAAGCAGGGTCATCACTTGTCTGGATACGCTCGTTCAGCTGGAAATCCACACTACCCTTGTGAGTCCATTCGAAACCCACTATCGGAATGCTCTTAGGTGAAATAGTCCAGTTAGTTTCTGCCGATGTCTGAGTTCCCATCCATGTACCTGTACCAGAACCTGCAAATGCACCCGACATCAGGTCTGTACCTGAACTGGATGTCACTCCCAACTTCAATGCTAACGAAGCACCAATGGCAAAGTTGAAGTCAGCGTGGTAGGTTGTCTCTTTATCCAACCACGAATAACTCTTGCTACCTGCTGGGTCGCGCAACACATCCACCACCTCAATAAGACCATCACTACTTAATATGTCGTCGGTAAGTTTCTGGTAGCCCATCACGAAGGCCTTCAAGTTCTGGCCATCGATGAACTGACCTTCATGTTCCAGTGTCACGTCCAAATGGCGCAGCGCATTCGTTCCCTGTACGTCATAGACCGTGTTCTGGACATCCACCATGAAATCAACTGAACCAGTATGCTTGCTGAGCACACAAAGGGTATCATTCTGTACAGCCGCAAAGTCATCATAAACTCTCACAAGTCCACCTCTCAGCGGCACGCTGTCACATGCGCCATTCCTGTTACCATTATAATAGTAGTTCTCAGTGGCCTTCACACGGAAATTATGCTTTCCTGTGCGCAACACTGGGTAACCAAAGGTATAAGTCTTTGTTTTCTCGTCGTAGAGTGGCACTGTGATGGAAGCATTACCCGCTGCTGCAGGTTCCACATAAGAAACGTCACCCACGTAAGGCAGTTCCGTGCCAGCTTCAACATCCAGTTCTGTGATGGTGACTGACGGCTCTATGCGATATACGCGGCTGTATATAGCGTTGTAGTTCACCTTCTTGCCCTCGTTAGTGATTGTCTTCGTCGTCAGACTGTCGCTCAGGTCGAGCACTTCGCCGACCTTACCCTTTTGGAAGAGAGACGGGTAACCATTGGCAGAAACTTCCACCACCTTGTAGCGAACAGGCAAAAGATTGGCCTGGTATTCACCCGTATCAGCATTTGGACTGATGACGACACGATGACGTTCGGTAGTAACGGAGTTGGTATTCTTGCCTTCTGAGGCCTCAAACGTAAGCGTTTCTTGTACTACTGTCAGCGCATCGTTCATCTGATCCTTGACGAGCCAAGACCGCTGGTTGCCTTCCAGTTCGAGCACAATGCGAAGGTCATCACCAAGATTGTTCTTTGAAAGTCCAAAGCCCAATGGCTGATCACCCTGATCGAGACCACCCACTACGCGTCCGATGGTGTGCACCTTCGTCTGATCCCAGAAGAAGACGTTGGTTTGGTTCTGGTTGATGGGACGAGCAACACCATTATTGTCGGCATAGAGACCACCATACATAAAGGTGTGTCCCTCCTTCTCTACTGTAAGTCGCTTCGAACCTTTCTTGACCTTGAAACTGAAGTGACCATCGTTGTCGGAGATAACGAGGTTGCCACTCTTATCCACCACATCCTGTCCGTCAACTTTGAACGAAGCACCATACACTGGCACAGTGGTCTTTTCAAAATAGACATAACCATCAACGTCGAAAGCATCGTCACTGATAAAGTTTTTATTGTAGAACTCCGTCTGTTGCTTGTTCAGATAAACAGGATACTGTTTGGGGGTGAGGTTTGGATAGACGGTGGTCTCCGGCCGTACAATGTAGGGGCGGTCGCTGTATTTCACCTTGGGGAAGATATAAGCACCCGTGGTAGAGGTCGTCACCGTTTCCACCAGCACTTCTTTTCCGTTGTCGTCTCTCAGCAACTGCACCTTTACATTAGGCAATCCCGTACCATCCTGGAAGGTAAGGAAGCCAGCAATCTTACCTGTGGCAGAACGGCGACCAGTCACATCATTAGGAGTAAGCGTGTGCACACCGTCTCTGCACTCATAGGAAACCCTAAGACGGTATTTCACTTCCACACCCGCTTCTACGTCATAGTCGTCATAGTAGTTCAGCAGTGGGTCAATCTCCATTTCCTCCCACCTGCCAGCTACTTGCTTCAACACTTTCAGGGTGTCAACACGCTGCATATCGAGTTTCCACTGCACATGAATGCGGTTATCAAACTCATCGTAAGAAGCCTTGAAGTTTCCTACTTTGGAATCATCCGTCACAGGTTCCACTTTGACTATCTGGTTATCCTTTTCGAAAGGTTTCTCCTGCCGCTTCATCACGCCAGCAGGGTCGTTAGGATAGATCACCAGCGCATAGGAATATTGGGTACATGATGAGAAGCCCTCATCAATATATTCAGAAAGTCCATTGGCATTCTTGTAGATAAAATCATTAGAGATATCAAGTTCTGTCATATTGCTCACCTCCATACCGCCCTTGTAATAATAGGAAGTACGGAGGATTCGGAGTTTCCACCCATCTGGCAAGAAACTCTTCTCTCCATCGTTTTCAGAACCAATAGGGAACCAGGTAAGTTTCACCTTTCCGTCCACCACATCAATGCCACGAGGTTCGAAACGTCCTCCAGAAATTTCTTTACGCTTGTTGGGCATTTCGCTGGTGCACATATAGTCTTTCAGTTTTCCAACAGTGGCACGTGAAAGTCGATAACGCACACTGTTGTACTTGTCATTACCATAGCAACCATTGGTGCTGTCCGTATATTCATAATCGCTCTTCCCGTTTTCCATCACCACCTGATCCAGCACCGTCCATGCATCAACAGAATCAGGCTTGCTGGTGTCATAAAGCTGCCGCTCTATGATAATGACATCGGTGAACAGCGCATCCTTCTGGTCTGCATTCGGCACCGTCCATTTCAATACAGTCGAACCTTTCTTACCCCACGAGGTCGTCAGCTTGAAATCCTTCGGATTGTGGAATGCGCCAAGTGAGGCCTCCTTGGGTTTGAGATCAATGAATCGGTAAGTATTGTAGGGTGTCTGCGCACTCACAATCACTTTACGCGTGTGGTCAACCGCAGGAATCAAGAGCGAAAGACCATCATCCGAAGTCTTGCATTCTTTGGTAATGTCCTTATTGACTGAACCATCCCCCGTCTGTTCCACGACCGACTGCAAACGGAGTTTCTCTCCTGTTGTGTTCGATACAATCATACTGTAGTATCCGACATTCGCACCTGTTGGCATGAAGATTGGGTCACTGATATAGATATCTGGCTTCGCACTCAGTGTCTGAGGACTGCCGCCCATTTCGCGGTCATTCAGGTCATCGCCCCATGCCACAGAACCCTTGATATAGAAATGCGCCTCCTGTCCGGCAAACTCCGTGGGATAAAACCAGTCAAACTCAGCCATACATTGCACACCGCTGCCTTTGGGCTTCTTCAGAATGTAAACCACACCAGGTTCACCACTCGGGATGAGATTACCCTTATACGTCACACCATCACGCGACATCTCAGTCACATTACGGTCATTGGTCAGCACCACAATACCGCAATCCTTTCCCTCATTCTCTCCAGGAGATGCAGCACGGATATAGACCCTGGAATAGTCTGCATCATCACTCTCATTATTGCCGTTGTTGTAAAGTGCAACGATGTTACGTCGCTTGTCACCCACTTTCATGTAGACCCACGCACCATCTGGAAGATCGCTGGTCTTCTGGATGTAGCCATTCTTTGATTCCACATCCAGATGCATCACCTTGATGTGCAAACATCCTGGTCCATTAGGAATGACCGTAAAATACACAGCGGTGTATTTCGGATCGAAATAATCCTCCGCCTTCACACTTTGCGGCACAGCCAGCAACACTGCCACCAGCCATAGCCAAAGTAAATGCCTTAAATGTTTCATATCGATTGGGGGTTATTTGTTTGCATGTGATTACGTGTTTGCTACTCCAAAAATCAGCGAGTTCAATAATTTAAATATTATTATATATTTAGGGGGCAAAGATACAATTAACTCTACAAATAAACAAAAAATCACTAATTTATTTTAAAAAATGTTCGATTGCGATGTCTCCTAAGGCCACAAATACGTTTTTCACTTCTATAAAAAAAGTGGGTTCGATGAAGAAATCCATCAAACCCACGTGATATGATATTATGTCTGTCTTTGATTACTTGCTCTGCTCGATGAACACAGCTACACGGTTCCAGTCGTTCTCGTCAAAGAGTTCGTCTGTCACACCAAGACCCTTGTGAGTGAGGCGATCTGGAGAAATCTTATAGACGTTGACAAGCATATCGTAAACTGCCTTAGCACGTGCATCAGAGAGTTTCTGGTTGACTTCAGGATTACCTTCAGGTGAAGCATAACCATTGATGAGCACCTTGCTGGTTGGATGGTTCTGCATGTACTTGGCAATCATCGCTACAGATGGCTTCTGCGAAGCATCGATCACGCTCTTACCAAGCTGGAAAATCACCACTGGAGCCAACTGAGTCTCCTTCACGATAGTCTTCTCGATAGTAACAGGCTTTTCAACAATTTTCTCAACAGGAACTTCCTTGATGACCTCTACTTCCTTTGGTTTCTTTGCCAATTCTGTATTCAGACGGTCAATTTCAGACATCATGGCACCTACATCATAGCTCTTGAAGTGGTGAGTACCGTTGGAAGTCTTGAAATTGTAGATATATTTCACATCAAAAGAAATGAGGGCACCTCTACGATTGAAAGCCAAATTGTCATAGCTATTACCAGGTTTGGTCAAATTCCACATTACACCTGGTTCTACACGGATGGTGCTTGCCTTGCTGCTACCCAGATTAAAATCGATAGCCAATGCTGTTTTTGCACCCAGATAGTTGTTGGTTCTGTCTGAAACATTAGGTATGAATCCATGTATCCAGTTCGCACCTGTCACCAAGCCCACTTCCATAGTACGTGGTGTGCCGTTGTAACCTCCAAAAAGATTGGAAAGGTTGGTCACACCATTCACACCTACAACGATGGAACGGAAGGCGTTGTAATTGCCATTAGCACTGATTCCTGCATGACGATTGCCTGCAAAATGAGAACCAAACAAGGCGGATCCTTCTGCCTCTAAAGCGAAGATGGGAGAGATTCTCTTACCAACAGTAATGTTGCCCATAGCGTTCAATGGGAACATAGGATCACAAGTCATGGGAGCTGATACACCACCACCAATACCGGCATACCAGTTGTCGAAAAACTTACTGTTTTCAGTAGCAATCTGTGCATTTGCAGCCATGCTGGATGCTGCAACAGCGATGACTAAAAGTAACTTCTTCATAATCATAATGTTTTAATTGTTAATAAAAAGACTCACTTATCGATTAGGATGTTATGAAATGATTCAATCATTGTTGCCTTTCAGGACGCTCTTCACATTGAACCCATACCAGATGAGTGCCACGAGAAACACAGCCATCATGATGATGGAAGTAGTGTCGTGCAGGACGGTATAGAGCCAAATGCTCGCGCCAAAGCCAATGAGGATGAACACGAGCGAGAGCACCATGAATATCTTTTTCAGCCTTTCCATATACAATACTTATTAGAAAGAGCGGACGAACCGCTCTTCACTCATCGTTATTTGTTTAGCTTCCAGGTAAAACCATCCTTCGTGTCCTTCACCTCAAAGCCAAGGGCAGCGAGGTTGTCGCGAATGAGGTCGCTGGTAGCCCAGTCCTTGTTGGCCTTTGCCTTAGCACGCTGGTCGAGCAACATGTCCACCACCTTGCCAAAAGCTTCCTCACGTGCATCACTCATGCCATTGGAGGCCGAAGCAGAAATGCTCTGCTTGATGCCGAGCAGGTCGAAGGCAAAGAGCTTGAAAGCATCCTTGAGGGCTTCGAGTGCATCAGGCGTGATGGTCTCTTTCTTGTCCACGATAGAGTTGATGGTTTTGGTGGCATCGAAGAGATGAGAGATGACGATAGGGGTGTTGAAGTCGTCATACATCGCATCATAGCAGTTCTGCTTGAGCGTGTTGACAAAATCGATGCCCACAGATCCACCATCAGTAGGTGTGATGCTCTGAAGAGCTTTCCAAGCATCGAGGAGACGTTCCAGTCCTTTCTCTGCTGCCTGAAGCGCATCATTGCTGAAATCGACCGTAGAACGGTAGTGTGCCTGCAAGATGAAGAAACGGATGGTCATAGGCGAGTAGGCACGGTCGAGCTTCGGATGGTCGCCACTGAAGAACTGTGGCAGCGTGATGAAGTTGCCGAGCGATTTGCCCATTTTCTGTCCGTCGATGGTAATCATGTTGTTGTGGAGCCAGTAAGTCACCATTTGGTCACCTTGACTGGCCACAGCTTGGGCGATCTCACACTCGTGATGTGGGAAAATCAAGTCCATACCACCACCGTGAATGTCGAAATGAGCACCCAAGTATTTCTTACCCATCGCGGTGCACTCGCAGTGCCAACCTGGGAAACCGTCGCTCCAAGGAGACGGCCAGCGCATGATGTGTTCGGGCTGGGCAGCCTTCCAAAGGGCAAAGTCTGCCTGATTCTTCTTCTCGTCCACACCTGCAAGTTCACGACTGGCATCTTTCACGTTCTCCAGATTTCTGCCCGAGAGGATGCCATACTTATGCACCTTGTTATACTTCTCTACATCGAAGTAGATGGAACCATTGCTCTCGTAAGCAAAGCCGTTGTCGAGGATCTGCCGCACGAGCTGCTGCTGTTCGATGATGTGTCCTGACGCATGAGGTTCGATGCTGGGTGGCAAGCAGTTGAGTGCTTCCATCGCTTCGTGGAAACGGTTGGTGTAGTACTGAGCCACCTCCATCGGTTCCAGCTGTTCCAAACGTGCCTTCTTGGCAATCTTGTCCTCGCCCTCATCAGCATCATGTTCCAAGTGTCCCACATCGGTGATGTTGCGCACATAACGTACCTTGTAGCCGATGTGCTTGAGGAAACGGAAAACGATGTCGAATGTGATAGCTGGACGTGCGTGTCCAAGGTGAGCGTCACCATATACTGTAGGTCCGCAGACGTACATGCCCACGTGTGGCGCATGCAGTGGGCGGAACACCTCTTTCTTTCTGGTCAGGGTGTTGTAAACATAAAGTGCCTGTTCCATTTATTCTTTTGCCTTTTACTGAAAAACAGCACAAAGGTACGAAGAAGTACGCACACGACCAAGAAAAACGGAACTTTTAGAAAAAAGCTTGCTGATTTTTGTGGTTTTTCAAAAAATTATTCCTAATTTTGTCGCCACTATCTTTTACAACACGTAATTCTGTAATAACACACAGTAACACAATGTTAAAACCAATCCGCAGGGTTCTCGCCATCCTCTTTTGGCTGGGAATCACACTCCTGTTCCTCGATTTCACAGGAACAATGCAACCCATTCTCGGATGGATGGCGAAATTGCAATTCTTGCCCAGCGTGCTGGCGCTTAACGGCATATCCATTGCGATTGTGCTGGTCATGACGCTTGTGCTGGGACGCATCTACTGTTCCATTGTCTGTCCGCTGGGTGTCTTGCAGGACTTTTTCGCATGGATAGGAAAATGGAAGCTTTTCCGCAAGAACAAAAAAGCAAAGTTTGCCAACAAATACAGCTATTCGAAGCCAAAGACTTGGCTGAGAATCGCCGTGCTGGTGATCTTTATCGTAATGCTTGTAGCAGGCTTCAATGCAGGAGCTGTACTGCTGGCACCTTATAGTAGCTACGGACGTATGGTGGCTTCGATGTTGCAACCCATCTACATCGCCATCAACAATCTGCTTGCCGGGTGGTCGGAGGCACAAGACAACTACCTCTTCTACCAAGTGGAGCCCACCAACAACCCCACCTTGCTCCTCATCATCTCAGCTGTGATGATGCTCATCCTCTTTGTCCTCGCCTTCATGCACGGACGCACTTACTGCAACACCATCTGTCCTGTAGGCACTGTGCTGGGCTACATCGCCCAATATTCACGTCTGAAGATGCAGGTGGATGAGGAAAAGTGCATCAAATGCGGCCTCTGCGAAAAGAACTGCAAAGCTGCCTGCATCAAGGTGGAGAAGGGTATGCCCGTGAAGTTTGATTATAGCAGATGTGTCACTTGTGGCGATTGCCAACAAGTGTGTGCCAAAGGCGCCATCAGTCTTTCCAGTAAAACTAGTAATACTAGTGCCACTAGTCAAACCAGTTCTTCTGCCCCCTCCAATCCTTCCGACCTCTCCCGCCGTTCTTTCCTCGCCATCACAGGCACAGCTGCTGTAGCTGCCACCCTCAAGGCACAGGAGAAAACGACTGATGGCGGATTGGCCACTATCGAAGACAAGAAACTTCCTGAGCGCAAGACACCGTTGACACCTCCAGGTTCGCTGTCTGCCGCCAATCTGCAACAGCATTGCACTGCTTGTCAACTCTGCATTGCCAACTGTCCGAATGGCGTGTTGCGTCCATCAACCAGTATGGCACATTTCCTGCAACCAGAGATGCAGTATGACAATGGCTATTGCCGCCCTGAGTGTACACGCTGTGCGGATGTCTGCCCTGCTGGCGCCATCAAACCTATCACCAAAGAGGAGAAGACTGCCATCCAGATTGGACATGCCGTATGGGTGAAGGAGAACTGTCTGCCTGCTACGCAAGACCAGAAGTGCGGAAGCTGTGCTGCTCATTGCCCTGCTGAGGCCATTCAGATGGTGCCTATCGACAAGAGCATCAAGCAGAATCCTGATGATGGACAATGGTACGATGCCGACGGCAATCAGTTGGATTGGCGTGCTGTCAACGACCTCCTCCGCATCCCTGTGGTGGACGTTGAGAAATGTATTGGCTGTGGCAAGTGCGAGTATCTCTGTCCTGCTCGTCCATTCAGCGCCATTTATGTAGAAGGACACGAAACACATCGCGAAATCTAAATGTTAGTGTTTAGCGGTTAGCGGTTAGCGTAAAGAATTTAGCATTATGAAAGAAATCAATAGAAGAGACTTCCTCAAGATAGCAGGGGCTACAGCAGCCACTGCAACCATTGCCTCATGTGTAGGCAATTCGAAGGGTGAATTGGGTGACCTCGACCCAGCTGGACACCACACTGGCGCCATTCCAACGGACAAGATGACCTATCGCACCAACCACAACACGGGCGACAAGGTGTCCCTCTTGGGCTATGGCATGATGCGTCTGCCCAACAAACCCGTCACCCCCACCAAGGATCCCAGCGCACCTGCACAGGAAGAGATTGACCAGGAGCAAGTGAACAAGCTGGTGAAGTTCGCGCTCGATCACGGAGTGAACTACTTCGACACCAGTCCTGCGTATTGTCAGGGACATTCGGAGGAGAGCACAGGCATCGCCCTAAAAGCTTCTGGCTATGACCGTTCGAAGTACTTCATTGCCACCAAGTTGAGCAACTTCGCGCCTCAGCAACAGACGCATGAAGAAGGTGTGAAGATGTTCCAGAACTCGCTCAAGTATCTGCAGACGGACTACATCGACTACCTGCTCCTGCACGCTGTAGGTGGAGGTGGTATTGAGAACTTCAACCGACGTTTCATCGACAACGGTGTGCTCGACTACCTGATGGAACAACGTGAGAAGGGTGTGATTCGCAACCTGGGTTTCTCTTATCATGGTGACATCGCTGTGTTTGACCACCTGATGGAAAAACACGACACGTGCCATTGGGACTTCGTGCAGATTCAACTAAACTATGTGGACTGGAACACTGCAAACAACGGAAACCCGCTCAATCCTAACGGTGTCTATCTGTATGAAGAACTGGAGAAGCGCAACATCCCTGCCATCATCATGGAGCCTCTCTTGGGTGGTCGTCTGTCAAAGATGCCCGACCATATCGTTGCCACCCTCAAGCAACAGCGTCCAGAGGACAGTGTGGCATCGTGGGCATTCCGCTATGTGGGTTCCAAACCCAACGTGCTCACGGCTCTGAGTGGTATGACTTATATGGAGCATCTGGAGGACAACCTGCGCACCTACAGCCCTTTGGAACCACTCACCGCAGAGGAACAGGAATGGCTCGAGAACGAGATTGCCAACCTCTACGTCTCCTACCCCACCATCCCTTGCAACGACTGCAAGTACTGCATGCCTTGTCCTTACGGACTCGACATCCCTGCCATTTTCGTGCATTATAATAAATGTGTGAACAAGGGGAATGTGCCTGAAAATCAGCAAGCAGAGAACTATCGTGAGGCACGTCGCGCCTTCCTCGTGGGGTACGACCGCGCTGTTCCCAAACTGCGCCAAGCCAACCACTGCATCGGTTGTGGCAAGTGTGTTTCCCATTGTCCGCAGAACATCCGCATCCCTATGGAGCTGCACCGCATCGATGAATTTGTGGAGAAGCTCAAGCAGAACACGCTCTAACTCTAAACGCTAAACGCTCAACTCTAAACTTTATAAAATGACACAACTTTTATTTTTAGGTCTGGGAATGCCCGAACTCATCGTCATTCTCATCGTCATCCTCCTCCTCTTTGGAGCCAAGAAAATCCCCGAACTCATGCGTGGTGCCGGCAAGGGTGTCCGCGCCTTCAAGGACGGGATGAAAGAAACCACCATCGATGAGGAAGAATCATCCAAAAACACCAAAGAACAGGAGTCTTAACACTCCGTATGGCAAATCGTAAATCGTCAAATAGTAAATCACCTTGACCTTCTGGGATCATCTTGAAGAATTGCGTCGGGTGCTACTGCGATGTATCGTCGTTGTGGCCCTCTTCGCCGTCCTCGCCTTCATCTTCAAGGACGAGGTCTTCTGGGTCATCTTTGCCCCCAAGAGTCCCGATTTCCTGCCTGTCATCTTTGGTTCATCGCCAGAGGTGCAGCTCATCAACACCGAGCTCACCCGCCAATTTGTCGTCCACATGATGACCAGCCTTTACGTAGGCATCATCGTGGCAGCACCCTACATCATCTTCGAGCTCTACCGCTTCATCTCTCCTGGCCTATACGAAAACGAGCGACGTTATTCCACGCCACTTGTCATCGCCTCCTACTTCATGTTCATGACGGGCATCCTCTTCTGCTACTTCATCCTCTTCCCCATCACCTTCCGATTCCTGGCCAACTACCAAGTGGACACCTCCATCCAGAACCTCATCTCCCTCGAGAGTTACATCGACACCCTGGTGTTTCTCTCCCTCGCTATGGGCATCATCTTCGAAATTCCCATCCTCTCCTGGCTCCTCGGTCGTCTCGGCATTCTCCATCGCCAGCAGATGCAACAATACCGCCGTCACGCCATTGTCATCATCCTCATCATCGCAGCCATCATCACCCCCACCTCCGATGCCATCACCCTCGCCATCGTCAGTCTCCCCATGTACCTACTCTACGAGGTGAGCATCTTGCTCGTGCCACGAAAGTGACACGCGTCTACTATTTTGTAAAGGGGAATAAATCATTTTGTATAGAGACTTTTTTCAAGAAACACGAAAAAGTTCGTACCTTTGCAGGGACATAAAACAGAAGGAAACAATGAACATAGGAGAAGTATTGAATCGCACGGATCGTTTTGCTGCTCACGCCGGCTGCAAGATTACTGAGGTGGATGACAAGCACGCTGTTGCAGAGATGACTGTGACGGAAATGCACTTGAATGGGGGAAATGTGTGTCAGGGAGGCGCCCTGTTCACGTTGGCAGACTTGGCGATTGCCGCCCTGATGAATTATTCAGGCCAACTGACATTCGGTATCAACAGCGGCATCATGTTTGTGTCGAGTGCCAAAGAAGGAGACCTGCTTCGGGCTGAGGCTGTCAGTGTGGCCGACCACCACAAGATTCCAGCAGTGGAAGTACGGGTGACCAATCAAGAAGGACGACTGATCTGTCATGTAACGGGGATGGGGTATCGCAAAACCACAATGATGGCTGCAACGCGATAGAGTAATGCATTGCAGCCATAAACATTGATCGAATAAGCGAGTGCAGCACCAGAAGTGCCACTGGGGGATTACCAGTCGTCGTCCTCTGTGCCAGTGATGCCTGTCTTGATGGCCGTCTCCACTTTGTCGATGATAGCATTGGAGTAGGCGTGAGTCATGACGAGTGCCTTAGCGCAGGTACGTTTCTGCGGGTCTTTCTCGACGAAGGGATAGTGCTTGGCGATTTCCCATTGCTCATCGTAGAGGTTGGCATTGGTCTTGTCGTCCCTCTTGCGCTTGGAGTCACCGTAGGTCTTGTTCGCGTCGTCGGTGGGGGACAGCCAGCCGCCACTCACATCTGCCAGCACATCATAGTTCTGGACGGTGTAGGTGACGCGCACACGTCCTTCTTTGATGTCAAGACGGATGACAGGCGTGATGCTGACGGAGTATTTGTTCAGCGTGCCGGTGTGCTCCGCGATGTTGGCGATGGTCGATGAGATGATGATGCAACCAGCGTCCTTGTCGTTGAGGGTGATAGCCTGCTTGTCCTTAAAGGTGGCTGTGACCCAATAGTTGAGCGCCACATAGAGGTTCTGCTTCGACTTGCCAGGTGCCTCGATGACCTGCTGATAGGTAAGGCTCTCGTTCTTGTCGAGCTTGAGTCCATGCGAGAGGTTCAAGGCAGCATCGAGCCACTTCTCTCCGTAGCGCTGCTTGGCGTATTTCTCGAGGTCGGCGGCTTTCATCACCTGTGCCTGTACGTAACTTGTGCCGCAACATAGTAAGATGGCGGCGAGTATCCATAGTTTTTTGAACATAATCGTTAAGCGGTTAGCGTTCCAACTCTTTCTTCACCATCGCCTCCATTTGTTCGACGCCACCAGGATTGCCGATGACCTTACCTTCTGGGTTGACCAACAGGTAGTAAGGCACGCCAATGGTCTGGTAGTGGAGGAAGAATGCCTTGTAGCCCTCAGGAGTGAGGCAGTATTGTGTCCAAGGCATCTTGTCTTCCTTCATGGCTTCGCGCCAAGCGCTGTCGTCCTCGTCGCAAGAGACGGATATAACTTCGAACTGGGAGCGGTCGATGGAGTCGTAAAGAGTCTTGATATCGGGTGTGGACATTCGACAGATGCCGCACCACGATGCCCAGAAGTCGATAAGCAGGGTCTTGCCTTCGTGTGCCTTGACAATATCTGCCAACTGACAACGGGTACCGTCAGGCGTGACGAGGTCGAGATCAACAACGGGATTGCCCACTGTGGTCTGCTCTGCCAACTGAAGGCGTTCTGCAAAGCGGTTGAAACGGGCAGTATCGGTAGGACACTCAGTGAGGGTTTGCCTCATCTGCTGAACCTGGTCGGCTGTGAGGTTGTAGGCATTGTCGAGCAACTTGTTGGCAGCATAGATGGACACGACCGAAGTGGGGTGTGCCACAAAGAACTGCAGGGCTGCATCGACATTGGGACGTTCGTACTCGACATTACCGCAGAGTGCCACGAACTCGCAGTAGTCCTGATGGGATGGGCTGCCCACGATATGGAAGTCGGCAGTCTCAGGTGCATCAGGCACGAGGTCGTAGGATGCCACCTGAATCTCCATATCGGAGTTATCAACAAAGACAGGGGTGTATGTCCACTTGATTTCTTGGGTATTGCCTGCAGCCACTTCTTCCTCAATCATAGCGAGGTTGTTAGTGGTCAGCGTACAGAGTGTGGGGTGCTCGACCTTCCCTTCAATCCAGAACTCACCGTCCTTCTGCACAGTAGTCTTAGCGATTTCATCTGCATTTCTGTCCTCCACATTCAGCAGTCCGATTTCGACGCCTGCAGAGAGTCCTGGGATGGTGCCGTGAATGCAGAAGCCCTGCTGTTCGGCCTCCTCTTTGCCCTTACAGGCAGAAAGGAACACCAAACAGCAGAGCAACAAGGATAATATAGAAAGATTCTTTCTCATAAACATGTTTAGTAGGTATCGCTATGCAACCTTCCTGAATTACTTGTTAATCCAAACCTTGCGGTTGCCAATGACGTTGATGCTACCTTTGACAGGAGCTGTCACCTGCTTACCGTCGATGGTGTAGATGCCCTGGAACTGAGGAGCTGGCTTTGTAGCAACGTCTGTGATACCCACCTCTTCAGAGTTCGCCACGAGAATCTTGTCAGACTGAGGATAATCGTCTGCAGAAAGCACGAGGTAGCACTCGTTCTTAGCCACTGTGCCAGAGGTTGCCTTCACGAAGTCCTGACCATCGAAGACATAGTAAGTGAGGGCATTGCCATCATCGTCCTTCGTGGGGAGAGAAGCGATGTCAACTGCACCGTCGTTGGTGGCCACGAGATAAGAGCCATCCCAAGGTGCAGCGTACTCGTCTTCGCAGAGCACCACATAGTGGATACCCTCGCCATAAAGGATGACGCCATCTGTTCCATTGTAGTAATAGCTGAAGCCTGTCACCTCATAAGAAGATTTGAATTCTGGCACTTCGCCTGTGTACTTCTTAAACTCTCTGGACACTTCTTCGTAGGTGTCGGTCTCGGCGTTGTATTCCGTCTGAACGTCCCAATAGCCCCAGGCGTTCTCGGCTACGTCAAACTGGATGGTGTGTCCATCGTCGTCGGTGAATGACTTCTGAACCTCTGTGACACGGTAGCCTTTCAAATCACCAAGATAGGCAGAAAGAGAGTTAGAGAATGGGATGTACTTACCTTCTCCGAAATCAAGTTCAAGCACTTTGTCGCCCTTGAAGTAGGCTGTGTAGGTGTCCATGTCCGTGACTTTGAACTTGTAGGGGTTGGAGGTGATCTTGTTGCCCTTGGAATCCATCCAATAGGCGAATTGGATGCCTTCGTCGGCTGGAGTTGCCTCGATAGTGATTTCATCACCTATGTCGTTGGCCACCTTGCTGACATCGACCGTTCCGGCTTGCTCCAGACCCGCTGCTGTCTGCACCTTCACCTTAGCAAAGACGCCATAGAAGGTGGCATCGGGCTCGAAACCATAGTATTCGTTCATGTCGTCGTCTGAACTTTGGGATGCATTCACATTCAACAAGGAGGCAGCATCGGAAGATTTCAGATAGGCCATCGTCAGGTCGTTGACGGTGACGTCTGGCTCAGGAGTGAACCATCCCACAAACTGATAACCGGCTGCAGGCTTTGCACCCACGTAGATGGTGCTATAGGAGGTGCCATACAGATTGAATTTCACTTCCATAGATTCAGCATAGTCGCTGTCGGAAGCGGGGGCTTCTTCGGTGGCGGATGCGTAGATGACGCCCTTACCTGTTGGAGCTGCCTCCACTTTGTCGTAGTACCAATAATACTTGTCGTCGGTCTCTGCAAATGCAGAAATGCTCAAGATTGCAAAGAGCATGAATGCGTAAAATTTTCTCATAATACTTTGTTGTTTTTAAAGTTAATATTGAGTGAATAATCTCTTTTTTCGATGAATGAAATATAGTGCACGCACGAAGAATGCCAGTACGAAGATGAGTTGGGAGAGGCAGTAGATGTCGCCCATGTGGCATAGCATGTAAATGATGCCGATGGGAGCTGTAAGTGGGAAGAGGGCGAGGATGAGCCAATTGAATCCGATGCCTGCCGACCCAGCATACGTCCACAGTACAATGAAAACGAGCAACACCACCACTTGAAGAGGCACAACCACACAATCAATCTGTTTGAAGGGCAGGAGGCAAAGGATGAGGAACAGCACCGATGCCACCAGAGGCGTGAACCAGTTGAAAATTGAGAGTTGAGAGTTGAAAGTTGAGAGTTGAGGGTCGAGGGTTGTTTCTTCTGCCACAAGCCCTGCCTTCTCCAACACCTTTGCCGCATCAGTGGGTACAACCACCAACCGACGGGGTGACACTTTTTCGTCAATGGGACCTGCATAGCAGGAATGCAGGAGAAATCCCAACCATGAGGAATGGTCGATGGTGGGAAACGTGGCTTGACGACGGGTCTGGAAGGGAAGTGCCTCACGGATGACTTCATCTATCTGGATGTCGGAACGCATACGCATCAGGTCGTATAGACCATCAAAGACCACTTGGGTACAACCATTGTTGACGTAGTCCAAATCCAGGTACAGCTCACGTGCCACCTGGTCGTCGAGCGTCTTCCACAAATGGCGTGTCTCGTCGAGTGTCAAATTCAGGCGGTATTCTGTGATGCCTCGACCATCCTTGATGTAGTCATCACGAAACATAGCCGTTTCTTCTGGTACCAAACCCACACGCAAATGTCCGAAGAGGATGTCAAAGAACTCATCGCTGATCTCAGGGGTCTTGATGGTGAAGCAGTAGTCCAATCCTGCTGAAGGGCAAGACATGCGGATGGCTGCATGACCAAAGAGCGAAGCGAGGGTGTTGCCTGGCGTGACCACCACATAGTAAGCGTACACATCGGTGGGCAGAGAGGCTTGGGTGCTGTCTTTCTGCTCTTCCTGTGCCTGCAGGGTCAATGTCAGGAACAAGGATAGAAGTATCGTATTGAATCGAGTCACTCGATGTTGGGGTTAACGTACAAATCTGACACTGAGGAAGTAAGCGGTGGGCTCGATGCTCAGACGCTCCATCTGCTGGGTGCCATAAAATTTTTTGCGGGCAAAGTAGAACTCGCCGTCCTTGGTCGTATCGCTGGTGGCTGTCCAGAAGTATGCCCATGTGCCCATGAAACGGCTGCCGTTGTAGGCTGTCGCTGCTGTGTTCTTTGTGAAGTAGCCACCATAGAGGAGTCTGAAATCTTCACCCAGATAGGCATGAGAGGCTTCGAGGGCTTTCCAGTCAGCATCGGTTGGAAGACGCCATCCGTCGGGAATGGCCTGAAGCGCTCCTTCGTAAGAATAGAGCATGCCGTACTTGGCCGCATTCACCGTAGAATAGTCGCCTTTCTGATAATCGTCCACATTTTGATAGACACACGCAAGGTCTTGATCGTTCAAGTCGTATGACAGGTTCTCAACCGACCAATCCAAACCACCGACGTGAATGTATTGATATTCCTTTCCGTCACGCGCATCAACGAAAGTGCCTTGAGCTGAGGGCTTTTCGACGCTGACATTGTCATCGTCGGAGCATCCTGCCAAGAATGCCACAGAGAGGAGAGCTATGATGAGTTGACAGTTGAAAACTGAAAGTTGGAGGTTCTTTTTATTCCACATAGCCTAATGATTTTAGAGTTTTACGCATGATGTCGCATTTCTTCAGCACCAAGGGATAGTCTGCGTATTTCTTGGCATTTGCCTCTGCTGTACTTGACACGATCAGACGTGCGTATGCCTTGATGTCCTGATCCTGACTGGGATAGCGTCCATTGGTTTCTTGCTTGAATTCATTGGTGCCACGAGAGATAAAGCCCGCCTGATTCAGCATCTCCGTGTTCTCTGCAGAGGTGGTTGGCGCTGTAAACGAACCATCATAGTATGCTGCGCTCACTTGCAGAAAGTCATCGAACGATGCGGCATTGTCGCCTGCCAGCTTGGCAATAATAGTGGTCATCACCTGAGCGGTGTATTGCTGTTTCTGATCATCAGTAAGGCGAGGCAACACATTGCAGGCCAATGCGATGGCACGTTGTCCTGTGGCTGCATAAGGTGAAGAAACAGAACCAATGAAATCACGCTGAATCTTATCGACCAACAACCAAGAATAGGGTATCAACTTGCCTGTCAGATGTACCAAAAGGTAGTCCTTGATGTACTGCACAGCGGCACGTTTATTCTCCATATCCGTCATCGGAATGAGCTTGAACTTCTCGTTGGATGATGTACTCATACCCACCTGATAGTTCAAATCGAGCACCTCCGTGAAATAGTGCATATCGCCATTCACATCCTTACCCAACGCCTCGTGCTGCAGTGTGTCGTTGAAGAGGAGGAAGGAACCATAGGTCTGATAGAAGTCACGACGCATCTGCGCCTCCTCGCTGTTGTCGTCGGCAGCAGGCAGAAAGGCAAGCGTGGTGTCTTTCAGATGAGGTGTCACGCCATCTTCAGAACACGAGACAGCCATCACTGACACCAATATCAAGAAGATATAATAGAACTTTTTCATTGTACAACTGTGTATTTACGCCAAGGACGCGCATTGTTGGGCATTCCTGTGTTAAAGTTAATCACTTCCTGTGGAATCGGAAGAGTATAGGCATCATCGTTGGCCTCCAACACAAAACGACGGCGTTCTGTCATCGTGGTGGAGGTGTGGGATGAGTAGTAAGTCCATTCGTGGGTAATGGCGTGGCTCTCAGGCTGCACGCTGCACACCATGTAGCGACGCAGGTCAAACCAGCGATGTCCTTCAAGAGCCAATTCACGACGACGTTCATTGCGGATGAAGGTGATGAGTTCTGCACCCGATGCCGTCACAGCACTATTAGATGAAGCAGAAATGCGGTTGCCTCTCAGGAGGTTGAGTACCCGTCTTGCCTCGTCTTCCTTGCCCAAATAGGCTTCTGCCTCTGCCTCATTCAGATAGGCTTCTGCCGAGCGCATCAGGAACTGCCCTGAGACTTCTTCCTGCTTGCCTTTCTCTGAGTATGCTCGCTCATAATAATTGGCATCGGAAACATCGTATGAGAGGTACATATTGTTCTGAGTCACACGCACGGGACCCACAAACAAGCCCTTCTTCCAATACCATTGGGACTTGCGAAGATCGCTGCTGCTATAGGCATCGTAGAGTTCCTTGCTAACAGAATAGGACTGGCAGATGTAGTTGAAGATTCTGTGGACATCGCTGCCACCCATCGAGAAGATATTCTCAACATTATCCTTCACCAAGAACTTGCCTGTTGCTGTGTTCAGATTGGTCAAGGCAGGATGTGCAGCCATCACCTTCTTGGCGTATAAGGAGGCTTTATCCCATTGCTGCATATACAGATACACACGGCTCTGGAGCAGGTGACAAGCGGTGGAGTCAGCACGATAGATACTGAGCTTAGCGTTTTTCAGCTGTCCCAGTTCAGACTCGGCGATGCTCAAATCAGCAAGCACCTGACGATAGACCTCTGCCACCGACTGACGGGTGAACTTTTTGTCTTCCACTACATCGCTGGTCTTCAGAGGCACACAAAGGTCAGTCTCTGCCGTTGCTGGATTGTAGGGCTTTCCGTAGAGGTTCGCCAACCAGAAGAAGTAGTAGGCACGAAGGAAATGCGCCTCTCCCCTCACCTTGTGAACACCCTCTTTCTCCACTTCCGTGACACAAGGCACATCCTCCACAGAAGCAAGGATATTGTTGGCAATATTAATGCAATAATAGATCTTGGTCCATGTGTCATTCTCCGCGTAATAGTCGGTGTAGGATTCGTTCTGTCCCACACGCTGTTGCCAAGTGAAATAGCCAAAAGACTTTTCACGATAATCACCTGTGGCATATTGGTTGGTATAACCTGTCTGGGACTCCTGCACCTCATCGCCCAAGAGATGGATCCATGAACCAGGAGTGGAGGTATAACTCAGATAATCAGAAGCATGCACAGGAAGGTAGCAGTCTCCAATCAGCAACTCATCAAGGTCTTTCCACGTACGTACATAGTCGGTGTCCTGCGAATATTCTTCCAAGAAATCGCTGCACGACACCAAGCACATGGCTGAAAGCCCTGTGGCAAGAGAAAGCAATATGTTTTGTATCTTTTTCATCTTAAAATTCCACGTTAAGTCCTATTGTATAGGTGGGTGTATCACTCAATTGTATCTCCGAGAAACCTCCCTGCGTTGGGGTCTGACCACGCAAACGGCTGTCGCAGAAAGTGTGCAGGTTGATGGCTGATGCCGTCAAGGCCAATCGGCTGAGATGCCACTTCTGGATGAGTTTCTTATCGAACTCATAGGTTAGGGAGATGTTCTGCAGCTTCACATAATCGGCACTCACCACACGTGCGGTCGAGTAGTCGTACATCGTCCAAGCATTGCCACTGAAACGGGGTCCCGTGTAGAGGTCGCTGCTGCTCCAATGGTTGGCATACTGCCAGTAACTGCTGTTGCCACTTCCCATGATGGAAGGGATGTTCGTGTGCTTCTCGTCACCAGGTTTCTGCCAACGATCCATCAAGTCACGGCTCACATTCGCCTCGCTGGAGTAGCCTCCTGTGAAGTCATCGTAAAGACGGAACAGACGGGTGCTGGCACCAAAGGCATAAGTGAAGGTCACACCTAAACGCCATTGCTTGTAGGTGAAAGTGTTGGAGAGGCTACCCGTGATGTCTGGCTCACGCTTGCCACTCGGCACAAGCACCTTCGTGTAAGCTTCATAATTGTTCAAATTCTCAATCTCACTCTGGCGGTCTTCCCAATCTTCGAAGATAGGACCACCATCTTCACTGCTCAGACCCACGAACTTATAACTATAGAACGTTCCCACAGGCTGTCCTTCCACCACTGCCGTACCATTCAGGAAGTCATGCAACTCATACGACTCGCCACCAGGAGTTGTGGTGACTTTGTTCTTGATTTTTGACAAGTTACCAGAGAGAATCCAGTAGAAATGGTGCAACTTGATGGGGGTTGCAGAGAGGGTGATGTTATAACCCTTGTTGATGACGGTACCCGAGTTAACAATATAAGAGGTATAGCCATTTACATCACTGATGGTCTTCGACATGAAGGCATCAGTGGTGCGCTTGTGGAACAACTCGAAGCCCAACTGGAAACGTCCTGCAAAGAAGCTGGACTCAAAGCCCGCATTGGTGGAATGGGTCTTCTCCCACTTCAAATCGGGGTTGGCAAAGTATTTCGCCGTCGTCACCATCTCACCATAGTAAGCATCCATCGTTCCCTTCTTGATGACCATCACCGGGGTCTGGTCGTCCAACATATTACCCTGTTCACCATAGGACGCCTTCACCGTCAGATTGTCCAACCAATCGACATCAAGCTTCGCAATGCTCTTCAGATTGGCATTTCCTGAAACTGACCAGATGGGCAACAGCTTCTCATTACTGCGGCTACCAAACTTGTTGGAGCCATCGAAACGGGTGTTGGCATTGAGCGTGAACAAATCCTTGAAGGTATATGACAAGGTGGCGTATGCCGACAGCAGATTGGTCTTCTGGTCTGTAATTGTTGGTACATTACCACTAACCCATGTGTAATAACTGGTATAGGATGAAGGTACATTGACCACAAAGGTCTCACCTCGGTCTGGATAGTAGCCACGATCGGTGCGCTCATAACCTTTGTAGAGTGTAGATGATGCCTCACCACCCAACGAGAAGTTGATGAGATGGAACTGATCTTCGCCTAAAAACTTGTTGACATCCATCTGCAAACGAGCGGTATAGCCCTTCGTACTGGTGGTGGCTTTCGTGTATTCACCACCATACGGCATCTCGCTATCGGTGCCTGGCAACACCTCCACCTCGCTCCGACGCAGGGATGAACTATAGAACGTACTTTCCCCATACAAGGTTTCAGCTGAACTGGAGGAAGAATTCAAGGACAGGATGCCATTGAAATGCAACCATTGCAAGGGCTGGAAATGCAGGTTGGCAGTCGCCATCATATTGTTGACGGACTGATCCTGACCCGAATTGTCCAACTCGTTCAGGATATTATAGTTCAGATAGCCTGCAAAGCCACCTGTGTTCTTCTTATAATAATAGTAAGAACCATCCTTGTTGTAGGCAGGAATAGCACGTGAGGTGCTATAAGCATAATCGGTCGGATTGATTCTGCTGGCATTATACTTACGGTCATTGTGATAACCATTGATGTTCAAGCCCAAATCCAACTTACTCATCAGCTGGATGTCCAACTTCGCCATACCTGTATAACGTCGATTCGTGGTGTTCTTGATGACATCGTCTTGGTCAGTATAGCCCAACGAAGCATAGTAACGAATTTTGTCACTGCCACCCGAAACAGATACGCTATGGTCGTGAGAGAAGGAGTTATGACACAGAATATCAAACCAGTCCGTATTCAAGGATGCCATCTCATTCACGGCATTGTTGAACTCACTCTGGGTATAAACGCCCGCATACAGATTGTTGAGTGCGTTTTCATAACCCACCAAAGGCATACCGCTTGGGTACAAATAATGTTGGTCAACCAGATACTGAGAGAACTGGATGCGCTCATTGGAATTCATCAAGTTAATCTTGGAATCCGTGTAGTATGGCCGGCGACGAGCTGTCATCGTAGCGGTATAAGAAAGGATAGGTTTGCCCTCTCGACCGCTCTTGGTGGTAATGACAATCACACCGTTCGCTGCACGTGTACCATACAAGGCTGTAGCGGCAGCATCCTTCAATACATCAATACGAAGAATGTCCTGCGGATTGATGCCAGATACCGCATTACCGATACGATTCACATAATCAGGGTCGTTCAGCACATCTGGACTCAAAGCCACAGGGTCAGTCAGGATGATACCATCCAACACCCACAAGGGTTCACGGTTACCAATCAACGTAGAAGTACCACGAATACGCAAACGAGGGGTTGCATTGATTTCACCACTATTCGTTGTGAACACCATATCGGGAATCTTACCTTCCAACATTTGGTCAAGGCTCGCCACACCTGGCAAATGCACATCCTCCATCTTGATGGAGGTCACGGCACTGGTCGAATAACGCTTGTCAATCTTCTGATAACCAGTCACCACCACATCCTCCAACGAATGGGAATCTTCTATCAACATCACATCCAACTGAGCTTTCTTGCCTATCATCACGATTTCCTTCTTCATGCCCAACATCAAGAACGTCACCGACTTCGCTTCGGCAGGCACATTCTGCAACACATATTTACCATCCATATCTGTTGCTGCACCAAACTCCACAAAATTCGTCGGGAACACAGCGACACCCGGCAACGGCTCACCCTTCTCATCGGTCACACGACCATGCAACACCCGTTTGCCGTCACCATCAGTAGGACCCACTGACACATCTGCAGACGACAACGCCGGCATTGCCCATGTTCCTATCGGCAACAAACTCAATAAACACAATATCAAAAGACTTCTGACATCTCTCATCATTCTATATAATATAAGCGTTATTCGATTCATTTTATATGATTGAACTGCAAAGGTAATAAAAAATTCAATCAATACAAAGAAATAAGAACAAAAAAAGGAGTTCCACGCATTTTTGCATGAAACTCCCTCTCAAGAAGGCGGCGACCTACTCTCCCGCATTGCGGTGCAGTACCATCGGCGCGCCCGGGCTTAACTTCTCTGTTCGGGATGGGAAGAGGTGGAACACCGGGGCCAAAGCCACCTGAATATGCCTTTTCAGTTATTGACGGAAACAGAAGAGATCGCCTTTGGGCTTCCTTTGCCCTCACGGAGCACAACTCCAGCGTATGCGCCTCCACAGGCAAAGCCGACGGGCTATTAGTACTGCTCGGCTGTGGACGTCACCGCCCCTGCACCTGCAGCCTATCGACGTCCTCGTCTTGGACGACCCTGTGAGGCCTAATCTTGCGGCCGGCTTCGCGCTTAGATGCATTCAGCGCTTATCCGATCCCGGCTTGGATACCCTGCGGTGCGCCTGGCGGCACAGCAGGCAGACCAGCGGCCGGTCCGTCACGGTCCTCTCGTACTAGTGACAGAGCCGCGCAAGCCTCATGCGCCCGCGATAGATAGAGACCGAACTGTCTCACGACGTTCTGAACCCAGCTCGCGTGCCACTTTAATGGGCGAACAGCCCAACCCTTGGGACCTTCTCCAGCCCCAGGATGTGACGAGCCG
>JAEEGG010005016.1_pt1 | contig 31763 bp, 21 predicted proteins | sample 9134161 | NCBI WGS metagenome assembly JAEEGG01 (sample SAMN16246543, study PRJNA631951) | gut metagenome | biome: gut microbiome; feature: rumen; material: CR-attached | host: Bos | place: Iran: Karaj | collected 2018-10
TGTGTTTGTGGGCCTGATTCTTCACTTGAGCCAATTCTGGTACAAGATGCAGTTTGCCGAGATTGCAGGCATCACCAATCAGTATGGAGTGGCCGACGGCGCCGCTTGGATGCAGTACTACTTCAGCCAACTGCCTGTAGTCATCTGCTATCTGGTTTGGTTCGTGGCCATCTGGTTCCACCTGTGCCACGGCTTCTGGAGCGCTCTGCAGACCATTGGCTGGAACAACAAGGTTTGGATGGACCGATGGAAATGCATCTCGAACATTTTTGCGACAGTCGTTATGCTCGGTTTCGCAGCAGTGGTTATCGCCGCTTACATTAAATCGCTTTGCTAACTATCTAATTTGAAATAAAATGGCTACAATAGATTCTAAAATACCTGAAGGTCCGATAGCCGAAAAATGGACCAACTATAAGGCACATCAAAAACTTGTGAACCCCGCCAACAAGCGCAAATTGGACATCATTGTTGTTGGAACAGGTTTGGCTGGCGCATCGGCAGCATCAACTTTGGCCGAGATGGGTTTCAACATCCTGAACTTCTGCATTCAGGACTCACCGCGCCGCGCTCACTCAATTGCGGCTCAGGGCGGTATCAACGCAGCAAAGAACTATCAGAACGACGGCGACTCGGTTTACCGCCTGTTCTACGATACTGTTAAAGGTGGCGACTATCGCGCCCGCGAAGCCAACGTTTACCGTCTGGCCGAAGTGTCGAACAACATCATCGACCAATGCGTGGCTCAGGGCGTTCCTTTCGCCCGCGAATATGGTGGCCTGCTTGCCAACCGTTCGTTCGGTGGCGCACAGGTTAGCCGCACATTCTACGCCAAAGGTCAGACAGGTCAGCAACTTCTGCTTGGCGCCTACTCGTCGCTCAACCGCCAAATCAAGGCTGGCAAGGTGAAGAGTTACAACCGCTACGAGTTGCACGATATTGTTATGGTTGACGGCCGCGCCCGCGGTATCATCGCCAAAAACCTGGTGACAGGCGAGTTTGAGCGTTTTGCCGCTCACGCTGTTGTTCTGGCAACAGGCGGCTACGGCAACACCTACTTCCTTTCGACCAACGCTATGGGCTGCAACTGCTCGGCTGCCATCGCGGCTTACCGCAAGGGCGCTTACTTTGCAAACCCTTCATACGTACAGATTCACCCGACTTGTATCCCGGTTCACGGCGACAAACAATCGAAACTGACACTTATGTCGGAGTCGCTGCGTAACGACGGCCGCATCTGGGTTCCGAAGAAGATTGAGGACGCCAAGAAACTTCAGAAAGGCGAAATCAAAGGCTCTGACATTCCTGAAGAAGACCGCGACTACTACTTGGAGCGCCGCTATCCCGCATTCGGCAACCTGGTTCCGCGCGACGTTGCAAGCCGCGCCGCCAAAGAGCGCTGCGACAAGGGCTTCGGCGTGAACAATACTGGCCTGGCCGTGTTCCTTGACTTCTCTGAAGCCATCAACCGCCTTGGCATCGACGTTGTCCGTCAGCGCTACGGCAACCTGTTTGATATGTACGAAGAGATTTCGGACGTTAATCCTGGCGAGTTCGCACGTGAGATTAACGGTGTGAAATACTACAACCCGATGATGATTTTCCCCGCCATCCACTACACAATGGGCGGTCTGTGGGTTGACTACGAACTGCAGACTTCAGTGAAGGGCCTGTTCGCCATTGGCGAGTGCAACTTCTCTGACCACGGCGCCAACCGTCTGGGTGCTTCGGCTCTGATGCAGGGTCTGGCCGACGGATACTTCGTTCTGCCTTACACCATTCAGAACTACCTGAGCGACCAAATCACCGTTCCGCGCTTCGACCCGAACAGCAAAGAGTTCATCGACGCTCAGAAGAAATGCGAAGCCGAACAGGACGCTCTGATGAAAATCAAGGGCAAACGCTCGGTTGACTCTATCCACAAGGATTTGGGCCACATTATGTGGGAATACGTTGGTATGGGCCGCACCAAAGAGAGCCTTGAGACAGCGCTCACCAAACTGAAAGAGTTGCGCAAGGAGTTCGAAACCAACCTGTTCATCCCTGGAAAGGAAGAAGGTATGAATGTTGAACTCGACAAGGCCTTCCGTTTGAAAGACTTTATTATGATGGGCGAACTGATTGCCCGCGACGCACTGAGCCGTAACGAGAGTTGCGGCGGCCACTTCCGTGAGGAGTACCAAACTGAAGAGGGCGAGGCAAAACGCGACGACGAGAACTACTTCTACGTTGGCTGCTGGAACTATCAGGGCGACGACAACAAAGAGCCTGAACTGCTGAAAGAACCGCTTAAATATGAGGCTATCAAGGTTCAAACTCGTAACTATAAATCATAATCATCTTAAAAAGTAAATCAAATGGCTACAGATAATATAATGAAAGTAAACTTGAAGGTTTGGCGTCAGGCTGGCCCGAAAGAAAAAGGCGGGTTTGTGACTTACGAGAATGTTGAGACAACCCCCGACACTTCGTTCTTGGAAACTTTGGATATTCTGAACGAGTCGCTCATTGAGAAGGGCGAGGAGCCAATTGTGTTCGACCACGACTGCCGCGAGGGTATCTGCGGAATGTGCTCACTCTACATCAACGGTCACCCGCACGGTCCTGCAACTGGCGCAACAACCTGTCAATTGTATATGCGCCGCTTCAAAAACGGCGAGACCATCACCGTTGAGCCGTGGCGCTCGGCTGCGTTCCCTGTTCTTAAAGACCTGATGGTGAACCGCAACGCCTTCGACCAAATCCAACAGGCAGGCGGCTACGTATCGTTCAACTGCGGCGGCGCTCAAGACGCCAACGCTATTCCAATCTCGAAGGTTGACGCCGACGAGGCTATGGACTCGGCCACCTGCATCGGCTGCGGCGCTTGCGTTGCTGCCTGCAAGAACGGCTCGGCAATGTTGTTCGTATCGGCTAAGGTTTCGCAGTTCGCACTGCTGCCGCAAGGCCGCGTTGAGGCTGCCAAACGTGTTAAGGCAATGGTTGCCAAGATGGACGAACTGGGATTCGGAAACTGCACCAACACCCGCGCCTGCGAGGCTGAGTGCCCGAAACGCATCTCAATCAGCAACATCGCCCGTATGAACCGCGAGTTCCTTTGCGCAAAACTGAAAGACTAATAATCTTTACATAGTTGTAGTGGTCCCCGCTGCCGAAACAGGTGGCGGGGATTTTTTTTGTGGATTGATTTGCGCGCAAAATCGGAAAGAAGAAGCATTTTCTGCACTTCAGAAAGTGAGATATTTGTAAAATATTGCGCTTTCGGAAGTGAAATTTTATCAATAACTTGCACTTTTGAAAGTGCAATTATATCTTTGCAAAAAAGATATAATTATGGAGTCATTGATTACAACCTACCGATTGAGCCTTGATATGGCCCCTGATGCCTTTGTCCGCAGTTTCCACGACAAAATCAACTGGAACAACCGTCTGCTTGGGCTTGTGGGGCAGAAAGGCGTCGGCAAATCGACGCTTATTCTTCAGCATATCAAGCGCCACGACGACGTGAGCAAGTCGCTCTACGTTCAGGCCGACGATTTCTATTTTGCAGGGCACACGCTTGTCGATTTGGCCCGCGATTTTATGAAGAACGGCGGCCAGCGCCTGTATATCGATGAAATCCACAAATACAAAGGCTGGTCAACGGAAATAAAGATGATTTACGACCAGTTGCCGATGCTCAGCGTCGTTTATTCGGGCAGTTCGATTTTGGATATCAAGAAGGGCTCGAAGGCCGATTTAAGCCGCCGCGCCGTTGAGTACACCATTCCTGGGCTATCGTTCCGCGAGTACCTGAATCTGACTCAAGGCTGGAATCTTGCCGAGGCTACTTTGAACGACATTCTGGCAGGAAAGGTGGATTTTCCTTTCGGAAAACACCGCCCGCTGGTTTACTACAAGCAGTATCTGCGGGCTGGCTACTATCCCTATTTTGCGGAGCCCGACTTCAGAATAAAACTAAATCAGGCCATTACGGCGACAGTTGAGGACGACATTCCAAAATATGCCGATATGCCCGTGGCTTCGGCTGTCAAACTCAAACGACTGATGTACGTTCTGGCCAAAAGCGTGCCGTTCAAGCCAAACTACTCGAACCTGTCACGCGACCTTGAAATCGGCCGCAACCAACTGCCCGACTACATTGCCTATCTCGAGAAATCAGGCTTGCTAAACGCACTTCCCGCAAAGGGCAGCGGTGATGCCATTCTCAATAAAATTGAGAAGATATATCTGAACAACAGCAATATAGCCTATGCCGTAGCCGACAGCAATCCCGACGAAGGAACAATCCGCGAGACAATGTTCCTAACGTGGATGCGCGAGAAATTCCGTGTCACGGCTTCCGATATTTCTGATTTTGAGGTTGATGGCCGCACTTTCGTGGTTGGCGGAAAAAGCAAGGGCAAAAAGCAGATTCTGACGGCCGACGAGGGTTACATTGTGGCCGACAATATGGAGTACGCCGTTGGAAACAAAATTCCTATCTGGATGTTTGGATTTTTGTATTGAGGCTATTGGTTTTAGCAACTGAAAACCAACTATTTTGAGCAAATTAGTGAACTGAGAAGTAGTGTGGTGGAATAATTGATAATCAATGTGGTTTCATAGAAAGTAATTCCACCACCAACAACAGTATTGTTATAAATGTTTTACAATTAATATCTTTGCAAAAAACGATTAAAACAGATAAAGTAAACAGAGACCCAAACATATTTTGTTAGACAATTTAGCAGCACAACAATATGAAGCAATTACTTACATTTTTCTTTACCACTCTGCTCGCCGCGCAGACTTGGGCAACCAATTTCGATTTCTCCGCCAAAACCCCCAGCGGCCAGACTTTGTTTTACGCAATTACAGGTAGCACCGAGCCTTACACCGTGGTAGTTGTATACCCTAATTATTCGAAAGACGATAATGATTTTTACAGTGGCTACCCTAAACCGGCTGGAACATTGGAAATACCAAGTTCAGTAACAAATGGTGAAATAACTTACTCGGTTACCAGCATTGACGGCTATGCGTTCACAGGTTGCAGCGGTCTGAAATCAGTTGCTATTCCTGAATCGGTCGAGAGCATTGACGGCTATGCGTTCTTCGGTTGCAGCGGTCTCACATCAGTTACCATTCCTAACTCTGTTACCAGCATTGGCAGCTGTGCTTTCAGTGGTTGCAGCGGGCTGAAATCAGTTGCTATTCCTGAATCGGTCGAGAGCATTGACGACTATGCGTTCTCAGGTTGCAGCGGTCTTACATCAGTCACCATTCCTAACTCTGTTACCAGCATTGGCAGCAGTGCTTTCGAAGAATGCAGCAATCTGACCACAGTCACTATTTCTGAAGGCGTCACAAATATTGGAGAAGCTGCCTTCTTTAGGTGCTTCAGTCTTACATCAGTTACCATACCAAACTCTGTTACAAGCATTGGCGACATGGCTTTCGATTATTGCACTAGTTTGGCATCAGTTGCTATCGGAAACTCGGTTACCAGCATTGGCAGCAGTGCTTTCGAAGATTGCATAAGCCTTGCATCAATTGTGATTGCAGAAGAAAATACTAAATACGATTCACGTAATAATTGTAACGCCATAATTGAAACCGAGACAAACACGCTTGTTCTTGGCTGTAAAAACACAATAATTCCGAATACAATTACTTCTATAGGATGGTTTGCTTTTTATCATTGTAAAGATTTGACATCTGTCTCCATTCCAAATTCGGTAACATACATTGGTGGTAATGCATTCGTTGATTGCAGCAATCTTACATCTGTCACCATACCTAATACAGTCACATATATTGGCAATGGTGCATTCGCATTTTGTGCTAATGCAACGATATATTGTGAAGAAGAAGGCGAACCTGATGAATGGGATATGCACTGGAATGAAAGTGGTGGAAAGGTGGTTTGGGGATCTGAAATGCCAACAGCCGTCGATTCAGAAGCCTCCACTAATGTGAAAATCTACGCCACAAGCAATATTGTAATTGTGGAAAACCCTAAAAACGAGATATTTGTTTACAATGCAATGGGGCGCCTCGTAGGTAGAGACGTGGCGTGCCGTGTCCGCGCAGCAATAACCGTCAAAGGCGCAGGCGTTTACATTGTAAAAACTGGTGGTGTGGTTAAACGGGTTATGGTGAATTGAGAATTTGGTAAATAATTGATAATGTGGTAGAGACGTCATAATATGGCGTCTCTACATTTTTTATATTCGGTTTGAATCGGCAAAAATCGGTTAGCGAAAAAAAACGTGTAAATCAGGTTGTCAGAGTAATCTATACGAAACCTCACACATTCAACAACTTCTTCACTTCCTCAACCGAAAATCCGCGGCGTTTTGCGTAGTCCTCAATCTGCGCATCGTCAATTTGGCCGACAGAGAAATAGCCTGCCTGCTCGTGCGCAATCAGCATTCCGCAGATGCTGGTTGTGGGCTGGATGGCGTACGACTCGGTGAGTGAGACGCCCAACTTCTCGCGAGCGCCAATAGCATTGAATACCAACTCTTTGATTGAATGGTCGGGACAAGTGGGGTAGCCAAAGGCAGGGCGGATTATCGGCATTTGACCGACAATCTGCTTTTGCATCAGTTCGGCGGCGGCTTCGGCCAGACGGGCGCAGAGCGACTGCCGCAACAGGCACTCAAATGACTTGCAATCGGTACACAACTGCTTGTCGCTCACCTTGATGCAGAACAAACCGATTGGCGTTTGACGGTCGGCAGTTGAGAAGTAGTCGGCGAGCGACAGGAAGTTGCTGCCAAAGTTCTGGCTGCGAAGCATCGGCAAGCGCGTGCCGTTGTCGAGAACGATGTCGTTGCCATCTTTGTGGGCGTTGAAAAAGTTCAAGACCATCGACACCTCGATGCTATGGTCGATGCCGACCGATTTCAGCAGATTCTGGGCCGACTCAAGTGTGCGGCGGGCTTCGTCGTTTTCGAGCAATTTCTCGAGCGTCGCGCCCTTGAATCCCCAAAAATAGAGCAGGTGCGGCCAGTCGATAAACTCGCGCAACTCGCTCATTGGTATATTGTTGCGTTCAATATTTTCGGTGCTGCCAAAACCGTTGACAAATGTCGATAGCGCAAACTGCGGCGCCTTCTCGTTGGCAGTGGCGTATGGCTCAATGTCCTCTTTTCGCTTGTTGTAATGGTCGCGGACGTCCTGCTGGGCGCGTTTTATTTCGGCAATGGTGGCCTCGCGGTCGCTCAAAAGGCGCTTTGCAAGCACAGCCGAAGCCGACGCATCGTTGCCGTGAGCCACAAAATAACTGTAGCGCGTAGCCAGTTTCACAGCCGTATGGACGACAGAAGTTGTTGCGCCGCCCACCAAAACGGGTATCTGAAGATGCTCTTTTTCAAGCATTTCGCACAGTTGCTCCATCTCTTTCAGCGATGGTGTGATGAGCCCGCTCACGGCGATGATGTCGGCCTTCTCGCGCACTGCGGTGTCGATGATTGTGCGGTTGTCAACCATCACACCCAAATCGATGACATCGAGATTGTTACAAGCGAAAACGATGCCCACAATATTTTTGCCGATGTCGTGCACATCGCCCTTGACGGTTGCCAGAACCACCTTTGCTCGACGGCCAGAATCGCCCGAAGCGCTGTTGTGCCGTTCAATTTCGGGCTGAAGAATTGTAACGGCCTGCTTCATCACCTTTGCCGACTTAACTACTTGTGGCAGAAACATTTTGCCTTCGCCAAACAGTTTACCCACGCGGTCCATTCCGTTCATCAGCGGGCCCTCGATAATATCGACGGGACTGCCGTATTGCTGCATTGCCTCGGCCAAATCGGGCTCAAGAAAATCGGAGTTGCCCTTCACAAGCGCATACGCAAGTCGCTCATCGACAGACTGTTCGCGCCACGCTTCCTGCTTTGTGGCAGTGTGGCTGCCCGCATCGGCCGACTCTTTCATCCGCGATGCAAGGTCGATAAGCGCTTCTGTGGCCTCGGCAGAGCGGTTCAAAATCACATCCTCGCAGAGTTTCAGTAAGTTAGGCTCAATCTCATCGTAAACTTGCAGCATTGCGGGGTTCACAATTCCCATATCGAGCCCGACAGCCGTGCCGTGGTAAAGGAACACCGAATGCATCGCCTCGCGCACAGGATTATTGCCGCGGAAGGCGAACGAAAGGTTTGATATTCCGCCACTTGTGCGTGCGCCAGGCAGGTTCTTCTTAATCCATTCAACGGCGCGGATGAAGTCGATGCCGTAGTTGGCGTGCTCTTCGATTCCTGTTCCGACCGACAGCACATTCACGTCGAAAATTATCTCGTAAGGCTTGTATCCAGCCTTATCTATCAGTAAGTTATAAGCACGTTCGCAGATTTCAATCTTGCGCTCGTAAGTTGTGGCCTGACCAACCTCATCGAAAGCCATCACAATCACGGCCGCCCCCAACTTTCTGATTTCGCGGGCTTTCTGCAAAAATTTCTCTTCGCCTTCCTTCAGGCTTATCGAGTTGACAATGCATCGCCCCTGAGCGTTTTTTAGACCAGAAAGTATTGAATTCCAATCAGATGAATCGACCATAATTGCAGCCTTCACAATTTCGGGGTCGTTGCTGATGAAGCGGATGAAATTCTGCATTTCGGCGGCGCTGTCGAGCATCGCGTCATCCATATTTATGTCGATGATGTCGGCGCCGTCCTCAATCTGCTTGCGAGCGATGTTGGCGGCCTCCTCGTAGTTCTTCTCCGAAATGAGCCGCGCGAATTTCCGCGAGCCTGCCACATTGGTGCGTTCGCCCACATTGGTGAAATTGCGTTCGTTTTTATCGACAATCACCACGTCCAAACCGCTGACAATCAATCGTTCATCAACTTTTGCAGGAATACGCGGCGCGATGCCTTTCACGGCTTCGGCAATGGCCTTGATGTGCGCGGGCGACGTGCCGCAGCATCCGCCCGCAATGTTTATCAGTCCGTCATCAGCCATCTGCTTGATAATGTGCGCTGTAGTCGATGGCAACTCATCGTACTCGCCCATCTCGTTGGGCAGGCCCGCATTTGGGTATAGGCTTAAAAAACAAGGCAGTTTGGCTGATAGTTGCTCAACAAACGGCCGCAATTCCGATGCTCCAAACGAGCAGTTCAGACCGAACGAGAGCACAGGGTAATGGCTGATGCTGACGAAAAAGGCTTCAATCGACTGGCCCGTGAGTGTGCGGCCGCTGCGGTCGTTGAGCGTGGCCGAAATCATAACTGGAATGTCGGTGCCGCGGCGCTCCTGCACGTTCTGGATGGCATAGAGCGCGGCTTTGGTGTTGAGCGCGTCGAAGCAGGTCTCAATCAACAGCACATCAACGCCGCCATCTATCAGTCCTTCAACCTGCTCGGTGTAGGCATCGGCCATTGTGTCGAAGTCGGTGGCGCGGTATTCGGGATGGTTGATGTCGGGCGACAGTGACAGCGTTTTCGAAGTCGGACCCATACTTCCTGCCACCCAAACCTTGCGGCTGGTGCAGGCGTCAGCCACACGACGGGCGTTCTGCGCCGCAGCGGTGTTCATCTGCCGCGCCAGGTGCTCGCAATGGTATTCGTGCTGCGATATCTTATTGCTGCTAAACGAGTTAGTTTCAATAATATCGGCTCCCGCGTCCACATACATCTGGTGCACTTCAGCAATCACTTGCGGCGCAGTTAGGTTCAGAATGTCGTTGTTGCCCTTGAGCATCACGGGGTGATTTTTGAACTCGTCGCCGCGGAAATCGGCTTCGGTCAGGCCGAATTTCTGGATACAGGTGCCCATTGCGCCGTCAAGAATCAAGATGCGCTGGTTGAGTGCTTCTTTGATGGTCATTATGTTGTTTTCTTCAAAATTCAACTTCAAAATCGCTATAAATCAATCGGTAAAGCCCGCCTGATTTTGGCTGCAAATATAAAATGGGGATTTGTTTTTTTATGCGTTTTCAACAAAAAGGTCTTCAATCAAAAAAATAGGGACACGCCACCAACAAAATCCACTTTGCCCGCCCGACATATCGCTAATCGAGCCTAAAAAAACGATAAACCGAACGATTGTGCCAACCTTCGGGGCTTTGTTTGCTATTTCAGGTTGCGGGAAATGCCACTTTTGAAATTAATAAAAGTAATAAATACTTTTATAATTAATTTTTTGATTATATTTGTGTTGACAATCTGGTCGGGAAAACGGATTTTTAACATTTAATAACTTCAAAAACAATGAAAAGATTTGTGTCTTGCGCACTTCTATCTTTGTGTTGCGCAGGTTGTTGCGTGGCGCAGGGATTTAAGAATCCTGTTTTGCCGGGGTTTCACGCTGATCCGAGCGTGTGCCGTGCGGGCGACGATTTCTATTTGGTTAACAGCACGTTCCAGTATTTTCCTGGCGTGCCGGTGTTTCATAGCAAAGACCTCATTCATTGGGAGCAAGTGGGCAACTGTCTTACCCGAAAGTCGCAAATCGACCTCTCAGGTATCTACAATCAGGACAATGCTCAGCGCGGTTGGACAAATGCGGGCGTATATGCCACCACAATCCGACATCACAACGGACGGTTTTATATGGTGACAACAGTTTTCCCGTCGCGCAGGCATTTTTATGTCTATACCGATAATCCCGCCGGCGAGTGGTCTGAACCTATTGTAATTGACTTTGCCATTGGTAGTTGCGACCCGACTTTGTATTTTGAGGACAACAAATGCTATTTTCTTTGGAAGGAGGGCGACATCAAGATTTGCGAAATCGACGTTACCACCGGCAAGAAAATCGGTGAAATTCATCATCTTGGCATCGGTCTTGGCGGACGTTACCCCGAAGGCCCTCATATCTACAAAAAAGACGGTTGGTATTATATGATGTTGGCTGAGGGCGGCACCGAACAGGGGCACCACGTGAATATCCTCCGCAGCCGCTCGCTTTTTGGCCCTTACGAAAGTAACAAGGCAAACCCGATTCTCACACATTTTAGTATGGAGATGCAGAATAGTGATATTCAGGGACTTGGACACGCCGATTTGGTGCAAGCGCCCGATTCGTCGTGGTGGATGATTTGCCTTGGATACCGCACAAGCGGATACCTTTTGCACGTGATGGGTCGCGAAACTTTCCTTGCGCCCGTGCGTTGGGACAAGAATGCTTGGCCTGTTGTCAATGGCAACGGCACTTTGCAAACCGATATGCAGTGCGCCACGTTGCCGCAAGTGCCTTTTGCACCCGAACCTTTGCGTGAGGATTTCAATTTTATCAAGCGCAACGCCCCCGCCGACAGTTATTCCTCGTTGGGACTTCCGATGGGTTGGCACAGCATTGGCAACCCCGACCTTTCGCGCTATTCGCTTACCGAGCGCAACGGTTGGTTGAGGCTCAAACCCGCCGCCGGAATCACTCTCGACCACGCCACGTCGCCAACATTTGTGGCAAGGCGTCAGACCGAACGCAATTTTTCGGCAACGGTTTTGGTAGATTGTTCGCACCTCACCGACGGTATGCAGACGGGTCTCACCGCCTACGCCGCGCCGCTCAATCATTATGATGTTTTGGTAGAAAAACGTGGCGGCAAGTTTTATGCTCGCTCCAACATCCGCATTGGCGAAATGGCACATTCGTTCAAAGAAATACAGTTGAAATCCACCACGGCATACCTCCGCATCACATCCGACAAGGAGTTTTATTACCTTGAAGTATCCGACGACGGCAAAAAATTCCAACCCCTCGGTCGTATGGATTTCCGCTACCTCACCACCGAAGTCATCGGCGGCTTCACCGGCGTAATGTTAGGCGTATTTGCCCAAGGCGGGAAAGGGTATGCGGATTTTGATTGGATGGAGTATGAGACGGAATAAAACTACAAGTTGAACGATGAAAAGACTTATATTATCAATAGCAATTTCTGCATCGGCGTTGATGGCTGATGCGCAAAATGTTGAACATCTGCTTCTTGGCGGATGGAAATTCCAAAAAGGCGCACAATCGGGCGCGGAAAGTCCTAATTTCGACGATTCCAAATGGCAATCTGTAACAATCCCGCACGACTGGGCAATCTCTGGTCCTTTCGACAAAGAGATTGACAAACAGGTAGTTGCAATCGAACAAAATGGCGAACTCGAAGCCACTGAAAAGACCGGGCGCACCGGCTCACTGCCGTGGATTGGCGAAGGTTGGTACAGAAATTCAATCGAAATCCCCGACGGATACAGCCACGCCGAACTCATTTTTGACGGCGCAATGTCAGAGCCGAAAGTTTATGTGGAAGGCAATTTTGCGGGCTATTGGGCGTATGGCTACACCACTTTTGCCCTCGACATCACGCCCTATATCCCAAAAAACGGCGGCAAAATCACGCCTGGCAAATACTCCGTTGCCGTCCACCTCAAAAACCGCGAGGAATCCAACCGCTGGTATCCGGGTGCGGGATTGTATCGTCCTGTAAGACTGTCGCTTTCGCAAGATGTGGCGGTCAAGACTTTCGGTATTTTTGCAAGGACAACGGGCATTGAGGGCATCAATTCTGACGGCACTTCGGCTCAATCGGCAAGGATTACCGTTACAACCGCATTGCGCACCTCCAACCGTCAAAAAATCAAAGTGTTGCACACTTTAATTGGCAACGGCTCGGAAGTGGCGCATACCGAGACCGATTTGTCGGGCGACGAAACCACACAGATTTTTACAGTCAACAATCCCAAACTTTGGTCGCCTGAACATCCGGTGCTTTATGTGCTTGAAACGTCGATTATTTGCAATGGCAAACTCATTGATCAACAGCGCACTAACATTGGCATCCGCACCGTGGAATATGGCGGAGAGGGATTCAAACTCAACGGCAAACTCACCAAATTTCGCGGAGTGTGTCTGCATCACGATTTGGGACCGCTCGGAACGGCATTTTATAAGGCAGCATTCCGCCGTCAAGTGCGGTTGTTGAAGGAAATCGGCTGCAATGCAATCCGCACCTCCCACAACATTCCCGCGCCGTGGCAGATGGACATTTGCGACGAAATGGGCATGCTCGTCATGGCTGAATCTTGCGATATGTGGGTATCTCCAAAATGTAAAAACGGTTATGCAATTTTCTTTGAACAAATTGACAATCAATCGCCTAACGCTGACGGTCGTCCGTGGTGGCAGCGCGATTTTGAGAATCTCGTTGTAGTCAATAGAAACCATCCGTCTATCGTGATGTGGAGCATTGGCAACGAAATCCCCGACCAAGGCAGCGCAGTGGGATTGAAATATACTCGCATGATACAGAGCCTGATACACTCACTCGACAACACACGCCCCTGCACACAAGGCCTCGACCGTGGAGATTTGTGCATTGAATCGGGAGTTTTTCAAAATACCGACGTGCCGGGCTACAATTACCGTCTGCACGTCTATGACAAGGGGCACGAAAATTCGCCTTCCGGACTTGTTCTCGGCACTGAAACTGCTTCAACAATTTCGAGCCGTGGAGTATATAAATTTCCCGCTGAGGAAAACCACGGCGACGCCTACGACGACGGACAGATTTCGAGTTACGACCTCGAAAGTTGTATTTGGAGCAATTTGCCCGACGACGACTGGATTTGGCAGGACAAAGCGCCGTGGGTAACAGGCGAATTTGTTTGGACTGGGTTCGACTACCTCGGCGAGCCGACTCCATACGACGATTATTGGCCGTCGAGGAGCAGTTATTTTGGAATTTTTGACCTTGCAGGACTGCCCAAAGACCGCGCATTTTTGTATAAGACGCATTGGGCTCCCGAAGAAAAAACGCTCCACGTACTCCCCCACTGGACTTTCCCTGACCGCAAGGGAAAAGTAACGCCGGTGTTTGTTTATACATCATATCCAGAAGCCGAACTGTTCATAAATGGCAAGTCGCAGGGCAAAAAACGCCACATTGATATGACGCTCGACGACTACTGCAACAACCGCATCGACGTCAGGATGCCGTGGGGCGATATGTCAAAATTTGCCGACCCCAACGCCCCCGAAGGCAAAAACCGCCTCGACCGTTACCGTCTGCGCTGGATGAATGTCAAATACGAGCCGGGCGAAATCAAGGTGGTTGCCTACGACAAAAACGGCAACAAGGCGGAAGAAAAAATCATCAAAACCGCCGGCAAGCCGCATCATTTGGTTTTGGAAGCCGACCGTAATACGCTGACCGCCACGCCGTTAATTAACGGTATGCCGCAAGATTCGCCCGATTTGAGTTTTGTGACGGTTTCTGTGGTTGATAAAGACGGCAACCTCTGCCCCGACGCCGCAAACCAACTGACTTTCAGCGTCTCCGGCTCTGCAAAATTCAATTCCGCCTGCAACGGCGACGCCACGTCTATCGAAACCTTCACAAATCCCACAATGAAAACATTCCACGGAAAATTGGTGGTTGTAGTAGAAGCCAAAACGGAAACTGGCACAGCCACGCTCACAGTAAAAGGCTACGGATTAAAACCCGCAACGGTAACTATCAATGTAAAATAAGGGCCATATCGCCCATTCACCCGAAAAAAACGATAAACCGCACGATTGTGCCAACCTGCGGGGCTTTGTTCGCATTTGTATATGCCTATATTTGTGAAGTTTAAACTATACACGTAATTCGATTATGAAAAGAAATTTGTTCTTCACTGTTGCGGGGATGGTTGTTCTGCTGCAATCGTGCTCACAGCAAAACACACCGACGGCCGAACAGCGCGCCGCCGACCTGCTGCCGCAACTCACGCTCGAAGAAAAAGCGTCGCTCGTGCTGAACTCGTCGCCCGCCATTCCGCGTCTTGGTATCAAGTCGTACAACTGGTGGAACGAAGCCCTGCACGGCGTGGCCCGCAACGGCTCTGCCACTGTTTTCCCGCAGCCGATTGGTATGGCTGCTTCGTTCGATACCGAAAAGATTGAGCAAGTGTTCACCGCCGTTTCCGACGAGGCACGCATTAAATACACCAAAGCCGTTCGCAGCGGAAGGGTAAGGCAATATCAGGGACTGACGTTCTGGACACCCAATATCAACATTTTCCGCGACCCGCGCTGGGGCCGTGGTATGGAAACTTACGGCGAGGACCCGTATCTGACAGGCCAACTGGGTATGGCTGTTGTGCGCGGTCTGCAGGGTGACCCCGATGCGCCTGTTCTCAAAACTCACGCTTGCGCCAAACACTTTGCCGTGCATTCGGGCCTTGAAAGCAACCGCCACCGTTTCGATGCCGTTGTGTCGGAACGCGACCTGCGCGAGACCTATCTTCCCGCTTTCAAAGATTTGGTGACAAAGGCTGGCGTTAAGGAAGTTATGACGGCCTACAACCGTTTCCGCGGTGTGCCGTGTGCCGCTTCGGAATACCTTGTGAACGATATTCTGCGTGGCGAGTGGGGCTACAAGGGGCTGGTTGTTTCCGACTGCTGGGCCATTCCCGACTTTTTCGAGCCCAACCGCCACGGATATGTCGACAATCAGGCTATGGCAGCCGCCGTGGCCGTCAAAAACGGGCTCGATGTTGAGTGCGGCTCGTCGTTTGTCAGCATTCCCGAAGCCGTCCGCACGGGCCTTCTCGACGAGAAAGACTTGGACCGCAACCTGCTTCGCGTCCTGACAGAGCGTTATCGCCTGGGCGAGATGGACAGCATAACACCTTGGGATAATCTCGACACCGCCCTTCTCGAAGGCCCCGCACACCGTGCGCTCTCGCTCGAGATGGCTCACGAGTCGATGGTTTTGCTCAAAAACGACGGCATTCTGCCACTCAAAAGCGGTCAGAAGATTGCGCTTATAGGGCCTAACGCCGACGACACCGAAATGCTTTGGGGCAACTACAACCCCGTTCCGAAACAGACTGTCACTCTGCGCGCTGCGATGCAGAAACGCATTCCCGACCTGACCTATTCACGCGCCTGCGGCATTATCGATGCCGAATATATGCCCGCCCCCGACCCGCGTTTTGCCACCGCTTTCGCCGATATGAGCGACGAGCAGATTGAAAAGGTGGCCAAGCAACTGGCCATTGGCGTGGGCGATGTGAAACGCCACCTGCGCCGCCACGAGCAGATGAAGCGCAGTTTCTTGCCCGCATTGAATATGGATTCGGTTATGAATCTTCTGAAAGACGTTGATATTGTGGTGTTTGCAGGCGGAATATCGCCACGTTTGGAAGGCGAGGAAATGCCTGTTCACGTTCCTGGCTTTTCGGGCGGCGACCGCACCGACATTGAACTGCCTGGTGTTCAGCGTCGTCTGATTGCGGCTCTGCGCGATGCTGGCAAGAAGGTGGTGTTGGTCAATTTCTCGGGCTCTGCCATTGGTCTGGTGCCCGAAACCGAAACCTGCAACGCTATTCTGCAGGCTTGGTATCCAGGACAAGACGGCGGCACGGCTGTGGCCGATATTCTTTTTGGCGATGTTGTTCCATCGGGAAAACTGCCCGTAACTTTCTATCGGAATGTAGAGCAACTGCCTGAAGTTGAAGATTATAATATGGAAGGACACACCTACCGCTATTTCCGCGGCGAGCCGCTGTTTGCTTTCGGTTACGGATTGAGTTACACCACTTTCGCCTACAGTCAGCCGACGGTGAAAGGCAAAAAAGTGGTTGTTTCGGTAACCAACACGGGCAAGGTTGACGGCACCGAAGTTGTGCAACTCTACGTCCGCCGCCCCGACGACGCCGCTGGCCCCGTCCTGACCCTTCGCGGATTCCAGCGCATGGCTGTTCCTGCAGGAAAAACCGTCAAAGTCACCTTCCCTCTCACCGACGAGACCTTTGAGTGGTGGGACGAGAGTGCCCAGAATATGGTTCCGCTGCGTGGCCAGTACGAATTGCTCGTTGGCGGTTCGTCCGATATGTGCGATTTGCAGACGGTTCCGTACAAGTTCTAGGAAAACAATATAACGAATTGTGCAGCAAGTAATTGGCGTTCAAAGGCTGATTGCTTGCTGTTTTTTTGTGTGTGCCCCCCTAAAGTTCAATAATCTTGTTCGACAGGGCGTAAATGGTGAGTCCCGCAAGGGTTTTGATACCTGTTTTCTGCGTGATGTTTTTGCGGTGGCTGATAACAGTATGAATGCTAATATTCAGTTTGTCAGCAATTTCCTTATTCAGCAAGCCTTGGACCATAAGCCGCAGAACATCGAGTTCGCGGTCGGTGAGCGGCTCTGAATGACCTGTGTCGGGCTGGTTCTCTTTGTCGAGTTTTTCGGTTATAGAGCCGATGATTTTTTCGGGCGTGTCGGTGATGTTGATGCGTAAGTCGAACTGTTCCAGCAGGTTATTGTCGAAATATGAATAGACGAGTGCCGCCCACAAAACGCCAGGGTATTTGCGCTTGACGTGCTGGCAGTCGCGGTACTGTTGGACAATCAGCATCGGATTGACAATCAGCAGGTTCAACTTGTAGTCGGCAATATATTCTTCGGCGTCGGCAATATCATCGATGTGGTAAAGGTCGAAATCGCCCGCCTTGAGCAGCAGAATGCCCAGCCCTTCGTTGACGATGGCCGAAGGCTCAACAATTCCGATTCGGTAAGTGTTTTTTTCGGTGCTCATCGTGCAAGTTTTTTCTCAACATCAATCACCAGCGGCATCAAAATGTGGCTCTCGATGGCCGAATGGGCGTTCAGGTTGCTCTCAACGTCGTTTAGGGCGGTGAGCAGTTTGCGGCGCAAGGTGCGGTCGTGGCCAACAGGTATGTATCTGATAAGCAGATTTTTAAGTTCGTCGAGTTTGTACTCGATGTCGGTATGGTGGTCGCGGTACTCGCTGGCCGAGAATTTTGCGATGGTGCCCGCTTCGGCCGCGCCCGTCAACTTGCGGTAGAGCGCTTCAAAATAAGGGAACGCCACGCGGTCTTCGTAGGTCAGGTGCTCATCCACTTCGGCGTAATATTCGGCAAAGAATTTCTCGAGAATCCCGATTTCGGCGGCATTGTTCACCTTCCGTAACTCATCGATAAGCGATTGTATTTCAGGATATTTCTCGTTGCGATAGTAGAAATGTGTGTTACGCAGAAACTGAATCACAACTGGTATGCAGGCCGCATCGAGATTGAGTTTCGATTCCGTCGGAAAGCCGTTGTAAATATTTGATATGGCAACAAATAGATTCACATCAATTTTGTGTTCGCTGCAGAACTCGCTGACGGTCATTTCGCGAATCATATAGTCGGCCTGAAAATACTCAAGCACGTAGAGCATCGACGGATTGCTGCGGACAATTTCGGCCAGACGGCTGTCGGGCTTCATATACGGTTTGCGGATATTATACATAACCTTCTGTTTTACTGCCTGTTGGCGTTCATTTTGATAGTTGTCTTGCAAAAGCATAGCAAAGAAAATGAAAAATTCAATCAATCAGTTATTCATCCCGATAGTTATCGGAACTTCCATCATTCATTTATTCAATCATTCAGTCCTTCAATCATTCAATCCTTCAATCATTATCCCATCACCACATCCAAAACCATCATCATTGCAAAACCTATGGCGAAGCCGATAGTGTCAAGGTTTGAGTGCTCGCCTTGCGACGCTTCGGGAATCAACTCTTCCACAACCACATAGAGCATCGCGCCAGCGGCAAACGGCAGCAGATAGCGCATTGTGGCCGTGGCCGCCGATGCGAGCAGAAGCACCAGCGCGCCGCCGATTGGCTCGACAATGCCGCTCAAACTGCCCACCACAAAGGCTTTCAGGCGGCTGTTGCCAGCGCTGCGCAGGGGCATCGAGATGATGGCGCCTTCGGGGATGTTCTGAATGGCGATGCCCACGGCAAGGGCAATGGCGCTTGCGGTGCTGAAATCGGACGTCACGGCACCCGCAATGGCCACGCCAACGGCCATTCCTTCAGGAAAATTGTGGATGGTGACGGCCAGAGCCAACATTGTGGTACGCGACAATCGGCTCTGCGGCCCTTCGTGCCCGCCTTTGGGGTGGATGTGCGGCGTGACGTAGTCGATGAGCAGCAGAAATGCGAATCCGCCCAGCAATCCCGCGGTCACTGGCCAGACGCTTCCCATTTCAAGGGCGGGTATCAGCAGCGACCATACTGATGCTGCCACCATCACGCCCGAAGCAAAGCCCAGCAACAGTTTCTGGAACAATTCGGGCATCTCGTTTTTCATAAAAAAAACAAACGCCGAGCCTAAAACCGTGCCCGCAAGCGGTATCAGCAATGCTGTTAGAATTGCGCCCATAATACGCCATTTTACTAATTCCGCGGCAAATGTACGGCGGCGCACTATCTGCGTCAATCCCAATTAGTGGGGATTTATGTGGCGGCAGGCTGGTGATTTTGGGGGATAAAAAGCGTACACAACCAGCCGTAAAAAATGCCATCAACGACATAAAATAGTCATTGACAGCACTTTCGGTGTTCCGCCGAAGCGGTTATTTCTTCTCGCCGCGCAGTTGGCGTGCGGCGGCAATCATATTGGCAATTGAAGCCTTTGTTTCGGCCCAGCCGCGGGTTTTCAGGCCGCAGTCGGGGTTCACCCACAGGCGCTCGGCGGGGATGTTGGTTTGAGCCTTGCGCATCAGCCCCACAATCTCGTCAACCGACGGCACGCGCGCCGAGTGGATGTCGTAAACGCCAGGGCCGATGCCGTTCGGGTAACTGAAACTGCCGAACACGTTGAGCAGTTCCATTTGCGAGCGCGAGCACTCGATGGTAATCACGTCGGCGTCCATTTGGGCAATGTGCTCAATAATGTCGTTGAATTCCGAGTAGCACATATGCGTGTGTATCTGCGTTTCGTCGCTCACGCCGCTCGACGCCAGACGGAACGCCTTCACGGCCCAGTTCAGATAATCGGCCCAGTCGGATTTGCGCAGCGGCAGGCCTTCGCGGATGGCGGGCTCGTCAATCTGAATCACCTTGATTCCAGCGCGCTCAAGGTCAGTCACTTCGTCGCGGATGGCCAGCGCAATCTGTTTTGTGGTTTCAGAGCGCGGTTGGTCGTTGCGCACAAACGACCACTGCAGAATGGTCACAGGCCCCGTCAGCATTCCCTTCATCGGCTTTTCGGTCAGGCTTTGCGCGAATGTAATCCAGTCGATGGTCATTGGCGTGGGGCGCGAAACGTCGCCGAAAATGATGGGCGGCTTCACGCAGCGCGAGCCGTAACTCTGCACCCAGCCGTTCTGTGTGAACACGAATCCGTCCAACTGCTCGCCGAAATACTCAACCATATCGTTGCGCTCAAACTCGCCGTGAACCAGCACGTCGAGCCCCGCTTCTTCCTGCCAGCGGACCGCGCGGGCCGTCTCGTCCTTCAGCAGTTGGTTGTATTCCTGCGCCGACAGTTCGCCCTTGCGGAAACGGGCGCGCCACGAGCGCACTTCGGTGGTCTGCGGGAACGAGCCGATGGTTGTGGTTGGGAACAGCGGCAGGTTAAGCCGCGCCTGCTGCTTTTGGCTGCGGACGGTGTATGCGCTTTCGCGATTATAGTCTGATTCCGAAGTATTTGCGGCGCGTTCAGCCACCTTCGTGTTGTGTATCAGTGCTGATGATTTGCGTGCCGCGATGTCGGCCCTGTTCTGCTCATAGGCGGCCTGAAGACAAGTATTGGTGCGGTCGACAGCCAGAACCGACAGCGTTACAAGTTCGTCAACCTTCTGACGCGCGAACGCCAGCCAGCGCTTGATTTCGGCGGGCAGACGCTTCTCGTCGCGTTCTAAATCAAGGTCGTACGGCACGTGCAGGAACGACGACGACGCAGCCACCCACACGCGGTCGGCACCCAATCGGGCCACAGCCGCGTCAATCAGTTTGAGCGATTGCTCGAAATCGTTTTTCCAGATGTTGCGACCGTCAACAACGCCCAGCGACAAGATTTTGCCCGCAGGGAAAATGTCCAGAATGCTGATAAAATCGTCGGCGCCACGCACAAAATCAATGTGGATGGCGTCGGTCGGCAGCGAGAGAGCCAGCGCCGCATTGTCGCGCAAAGCACCAAAATAGGTTGTCAGCACGATTTTCAGGCTCGTCTGCCTGCGCACTTCGCCGTAAACCTTCTGATAGAGCGATTTAGCCTTCTCGTCAAGGTCGAGCACAAGGCACGGTTCGTCAATCTGAACCCACTCGGCGCCAGCGTTTTCCAGCGATTTCAGTTGCTCGACGAATACGGGCAACAGTCTGTCTATCAAGTCCAAACGTGAGAATCCCGATTCTTTTTCCTTGCCCAGAAGCAGGAACGACACAGGCCCGATGACCACGGGTTTCGTCTCAATTCCTGCCGCTTTTGCTTCGCGATACTCGTCGGCAGCCTTCGTGTCCGATAGTTTAAACAATTGATTCTTAACAAATTCAGGCACAATGTAGTGATAGTTTGTGTCGAACCATTTGGTCATTTCCATTGCAATAATGTCGTTGCCGTCGCGCTGAACGCCGTGAGCCATAGCAAAATACAACTCTAACTGATTGTCGCGCAGAGCGTTGTAGCGCTCGGGAATGGCGCCCACGGCCACCGTTTGGTCGAGCACTTGGTCGTAGAGCGAGAAATCGTTCGACGGCACAAGCGAAATGCCAGCGTTTGCCTGTAACTTCCAGTTTTCCAATCTGATACTGCGGGCAACCGACAGCAGTTCGTCGCCCGTGATTTTACCGTTCCAATAGGCTTCTTCGGCCTTTTTCAGTTCGCGCGCCTTTCCAATCCGCGGAAAGCCGACAACATTTGTCTTTATCGATTTTTTCATTCCAAAAAAAGTTTTAGTGTTCATTTTCGGGCGGCAAAGGTGGAATGTGGAATTTTCACAAGCAAATTGTTTCGGCAAATAAGGAAATTATCCTAAATTTGTCGGCATTATCGGCGCACAGCCGAATAATATCCTTTAAATTTAAAAGATAACCGAATGGCAAAATTAGATTCCACCGACATTAGGATTTTGGAAGTTCTGCAAGAGAACTCACACCTGACTACCAAAGAGTTAGCGGCAAAAGTAAACCTTTCGCCGTCGCCCGCCTTCGAACGTCAGAAGCGGCTCGAGCGCGACGGCTACATCGACCATTATATGGCTGTGGTTGACCCCGAAAAAGTGGGCAACGGGCTGCTTGTGCTGTGCGGCATAACGCTTCGGCAGCACAGCAAGCGTTTGGGCGCAGAATTTGTTGAAGCCGTCAACCACATTCCCGAAATTGTCGAGTGTTGGAACACGTCGGGCGACTACGACTTCATTATGAAGATTTTCGTGAGCGATATGAAGCGTTATCAGGACTTCGTTCTCAACACTTTAGGCGTTGTCGAGAGTATCGGCTCGCTGCACAGTTTCTTCGTGATTGGTACCGTTAAAAGCGGCACCGTGCCAATTCCGAAAGCATTGTAAAGTGAAGGCAAAAAAACATTTTCATTTTCCAACCGACTTTTCGTACCTTTGTAAATGAATTAAAACGACATAGTTATGACAACACTTGAACTCAAAACTTCCATTGTGGCCGACCTTGACCAGATGAGCGTCGAGATGCTTAAAAGCGTGTCGCACTATGTGAAAAAACTGCGCCAACGCCCACGAAGCGCCAGTGTGAGACCTGATGCCCAAAGCAGACGCGACGCGGCTATGCAGTTTGTGAAAACTCTTTCGGTTCAAGGCGGACAGCCCGTGCCAGCCGACGAACGCGGCATTGACGCACTTATCAGCGAGAAATACAATAAGTAATGCGGGCATATATCGACACGAATATTTTGGTCGACCTTGTGCTTTCGCGCGATGAGTTTCTACCCGATGCCCAACGTCTGTTTGCTTTAGGATATGCGGGCGATGCGCAGTTGATGGTATCGGCCCTTTCATTTATCAATACTGTTTACATTGGCAAGAAATACAAATTCCCGATTGAAGATGTATTTGCCAAACTTCGTTTAGTGGCTGATTTTGTTGACGTTGTCGATTTGCGTGGACAGAGTGTTGTGGATATGCTCAACAGCAGTTGGAAAGACTATGAAGATGCCACCCAATATCGTTCTGCTGTGGATGAGCAGGCGGACTGCATTGTCACCCGAAACAAAAAAGACTTTAAAGACAGCACGATAGAAGTTCTGACACCCGCTGAATTCTTTGACAAGTTAGAAAGTAATCCAACATAGACTGATTGGTTCATTGCCGATATTTTTCAATTTCTTCGGGCGTTGGGCGCCAGTTAAGTATGCGGACAGCATACGAGAAAATTTCAGACACACGAACCAACACTGCATCACCTTGATTGATATTGTTGTATAAGTTTTGATTGTCTTTCCCTGTAATTTCAAATGTTCTGTCTATCGTATCGTTAACACATACAGTTGCATAGTATTTGACTTTTTTCTTATGCCGTGATGTCCACGATTCTTCTTTGTGCTTATTGATTATACACCCTAATTGCTTCACTGATTTTTTCATCAGTTCATTTTCTAATGCGGTGTCAACTTGTGTTTTCTTATCAAAGGCAAAAGAATAATCTGTCCCTGTCGGATTCCATTTTGTGACTTCCACCACACGTGGATTGATATTTGAGACTTTGGCTATTACCCCCCTGCCATTCACATCAATAGAATTGAAAAACTTATCCAAATCATTTTCATCAACATATGACATCACATCTTTATACATCAGATTAACAGTTATTTGTGTTGTGTCATTAATTTGAAGAGTTACAAGGTTCCGTAAAAACTCATCCTTTTGCTTTGAAACAACTTTAACTATTTGTGGATGCGACAAATACATATACAAACGTCGCTCGTCATTTGAAAAATCTAATTCGTTGTATTTTGGACGCTGCTGCTCTACACCATCAAGAAATAGAACGGGTTCCATAAATTTTTGAATTTCCGAATGCGTTGGATTAGCATTGTGAACAAATATATAATTAGGCAATTCATAGGCTAGACGTAATATTACTGTGTCAGGTCTTTTCTCATAATAGGCTTCTTTACAAACCTTTAAATACGCCTTGTTACCTGTTTGCAAACTCACATATGTATTATTATGGTCGTACCCAAAACCGTGAGTTTCTATAAATCCAGAATTAATGATTCCTGAAGAAAGGAAATAATCGCCTTTTTTGATTGTTTCGATATCGTTAATTAAAATAGGTCGCACATTCACAATAACTAGACACATTAACAACCAATAAATTATGGCATTCCGTAATTTATGGTTATATAACATAATAGTTATAAAACCAATTAATGGTATAAGCAAACTGATACGTTCCTCTAACTTTAAATATATATATACCTCAGGAATAGTAATATAGCATATCAGAACTACGATTGATATTATTAAAGGTAATAGTTTTAATATGTGTATTACAAATTTCATCACTTCATTTTCGACATCATCATTTCCAAAATTAAAACTTTTCCCACTCACCCAAATACAAAAAGTGGGTTACACCACCACAGACTGCAATTCAAGTTTGTAGCAGACGCATTCGGCATCGCGGTAGAATTCGGTGGCACCCCAGCGCTGCCAGTATTGGTGGGTTTTCAGGCGGTGAAGCACGGGAATGAAAAGAAAATCGTAGTGAGCCTTCAGTTCGGGCAGAATCGACATTAACATATTGTAGTTCAGGCGTGTGCCGCGATATTGTTCGGCAACAATGAACGAGAAAACGGCCGTGTAGCGGCGGGCGTTCAGGGCGGCAAGCAGGTCGGGGGCGTCGGTGGCAATCTGCGGCACCTCGTCCTGAATGCGGTAGTCGCTCATATTCAGCAGGCCGACAACCTGTCCGTCGGCATCCAAAGCCTTGACACTCAATGGCCAGTTGAAATGCAGAGTGCGCACCCATTGCTCAACTTCGGGGCGGCTGAAACCATATTGCCGCACCATCCAATCGATTGTCAAAGGCGCGTCGGCGGGGGTCATCCGTTCTAAAACGTAAGATTTTCTAACAATTATCTTGTTGTAAGTCAGCAATATTTCGGGGTGGTACGACGATTTTGACTTACGAAGGCCCTCGATTCCCATATCCTCCTCGCGGTTCAGGTAAACAAACTGTTCGGGCAAATGCTCGGCAAATTGCTGATTGATAATGGAAAATGCGCCCTCAACACGGCGGTCGGCTTTCTCAACGCAGACATCGAAGGTGTCGGTGGTGACGGCCGTTCCGTAGGTGAACGCCACCATCCGTCCGTCGGCGAAAATACATCCGCCAGTCATCTTCAGCGCATTCCAATTGGCAAAAACCGTCTCCATCACGCGCTGCTCGGCGGCAATAGTTCCGCCGTTGGCTTCTTTCTCCTCGCGCCACAGAGCCGAAAGGCGGCGGCACTCGTCGAAAAGTTCGGGCACGAGCGGACGGTACTCAAAATCGGGGTGCTCGGCGCGGAAGCGGTTGACGTGGTTGCGCTTGGCTTGGTAGGCTCCGCCCTGAAGCGTGGCAAGGCGGTCGCGGCGGTAGATATAGTCGTATTGGTTGCGGCGCGGTTCGGTTTCAATCGTGAACTGCGATAACTGACTGACGGCCTGCGCCTGCGAGTCCTCAAGCCCCAACAGCATAAGTCGGCCACCGCTGTCGTTGACCAGTGCCGATATAAGTTCGGGCTGCAAATCGCCCACCGTGCAGACCATATAGGCGCGCTCACCGTCGAAGGTGAATCGCAGCACCACAGCGTCGGGCAGCACGCACACCTCGGTGTGGAACCAGAACTGCCAGCCCACAAGGTTGGCGAAGGTGTAGTTGCAGTTGCGGCGCCCCGCCTTGAGTGTCACGGCCTGCACCGTCTCGCGGTCAGAAACTGTCAACGTGTGAAAGGATAGCATTCGCGTGTTTTTTTTGCAAAAATATGAATACGCAAAACTAATAAATCCCGAAAACCATCACGTTGGCGGATTTACGTAGGGAATTATCAAAATTGACGTTGCGGCGATTGTCGCAAAAAAAGCCGAACACCATTTTGTTGGCATTCGGCTTCCGAAACACACTGATAAATATTCTTGCAAATTGCTGTGAATATTCAATTTATCACTCAAAACTATAGAAGAACGACGGGAAGCCATCGACTGTGGCAACCTTGGATTCAACGGCGCCAGTTTCAAGGTCGACGGTGCTGAATCCGTTGTAATCGTCGTTGGCCGAACCGTAAACCATCTTGCCTTTGTGGCGGCCCATTGCCACGCCGTGGCCGTTTGAGTGCGGAAGGCCTTCAATCACCTTAATACTCTGATTGTAAAGGTCGACAATGACACCGACACCCGTGCGGGCAATGTAAGTGTTTGTGTTAGTGGGGTCAAGACCCATTGCAAATCCGTAGGCGTACATTTTTCCACCGCCTGCATATCGGCACATCATCATACAGTTGAGATAGTCGCAACTCAAACCGCTTACTTTGGTTTTGCTCAAATTGATACTGTATGACTCATCGAATTCGGTTTCGCCTTTTTTTATGCGGGCAACACCAGCATCGAGTCCAGGAATATAGCCGAACGAGCCAATGCAGTTAATGTAAAGGTCGCCGTTTTCATCTTCGAAAATCGACTGATTATCAACAGGTCGCGTAGGTGCGGAAAGACCTACTGCGGTGCTGCGGATTCGCTTGATAAAACTGTCGTCGGCAACATTGTAGAGAGCCATTTCGAGAGCGTTCTCAACGGGCATCCACTGCGCATTGAACTGTTCCAGAGCAACATACAGAATGCCGTCGCGAATGTAGAGCGCGCCAGGATAGGCCGACACGCCTTCGTTGCGAAGCGACGAGACATCAATGCGTGAGATTTCGGCCATTGTTGTCGGGTTGAAGACTACAATCAAATCAAGGCTTTGGCAGCATACGTAAGCCTTTGTGTCGCTAGCCTCAACCACAATGGCAGCGCTCGAGTTTGCAGGCAGCGCCATCGAGCCCTTGAGTTCCAATTGGTTGGCGTCGTTCAGCACGTAACGACGCAGTTTCAGTTCGGTTCCGCCCATATAATCGGGGAAGACGTAAATGTTGCCGCTCTTGCAGACGCACGGATACGAGCCGAACCCCAACGGAAGGGCGTTTGAGTTGTCGTAGTGAATTCCGCCTTCAAGACTGCCGACGGCCTGCAGATAACCGCTGCCGCTGTCGCCCGACGGGTTTGTCACAGTGGTTGAAAACAGAATTTTTCCCGAAGCCGAAGCGGGTTCGTCTTCTTTTTCGTCGCACGCAACAAATGTTGTTGCCAATGCGGCCATTAAAAATAAATGTTTGATTTTCATCTTTTTATGATTTAAAATTAAAATGAATTACGAATTACGAAAGCCGCCGTGTATTAATTATCAATTACTTATGCCTTTTGCCTAACACCCATTACCCAACACCTAACACCAAAATCATTTCATCACATACCGAACTTTGAATCCGAAATTTCGACCAGGCAGCGGACGGTTTAAATCGGAATATACCGTCTTGTCTGTCAGGTTTTTAACGCGGAAAGTGATAGTCCATTGGTCGTTGTTGAAACTGTGCTCAACGCCCAAATCAATGGTGAACGACGTCGGGATTTTGCGCTCTTGGAATTTGCTCACCTCAAAATCGTAGAAATACTCGTGAATGTACGACGCGTCGGCCAGCAAGCGGCTGTTCTGACGGCTTCCGCCGAAAAGATTCTCGCGGTGCAGTTCGGCGCCGAAGTTGGCCAGCATATACGGAATGTTTGGCATCCGCTTGTTATATGTGGCGTTGGGCGCCGTCGAGCCAGTCTCATACTTGCGGCGGTCGCGCAAATCCTGATAGGTGGCGTTTCCATAGAGATAGAGAAACGGCAGCACATCGCCCTTCACCTCAACCTCAACACCTTTGGTGCGAACCGTTCCGAAATTAGCGTATCGAGCCATCGACGGAATCATATCTGCCTGATAACGAATCATATCTTCGAGTTGATTCAGGAAGTAACTCACCTCGGCCTCAATGAAACCGAACGCGTTGGCTCGGTGATATAACGCACCGATATTCAGGCCGTTGCAGCGTTCGGGCTTCAGATCCGACGACGGCAGAATTGAGAAGCCGTTGCCCACCAACTCTTCGGCCGTGGGAATACGCACCTCGCTGCTGAACGCCGCCTTGGCCAACAGCCGCTTGGTGAACTTGTAGCGCAGACTCTCGCTTCCGCCCCAGTAATTCTTGCTCAAATTAATGTCAGTCGGGTTGTTTATAAAGGTGTGTTCCAACACTTTAGTATTCGACGAGAAGTTGAAATTCTTGACCGTTGTGGCACTCATAAAACGGCTGTCGAACAGCGTCAAATCGTATGAGAATCCGACTGTCAGACTGCTCATTCGGCTCGGGAAGTTGGTCTGATAGCCGAAACTCAAGTCCATCAGTTCGTTTTCGGGATTCTGCCGCGTATGCGTGCCATAAACATTGATATTGAACGTGTTATGCTCGTTCAGAAGATAATTCATATTCACTTTCACAACAAAATCGTGCGTCTCGTTGTCCGAATCCGACGCGTAGTTGCCCTGCTCGCCGCCGTATGGCGACACTGATTGGTAGCGGTTTCCGTCCCAATCGTAGCGGTAGTGCGCTGTGTCGCACAGCCCGAATCGGCCGTAACTGTAGCAGGCGTCCAAATCGAAATCCAATCCGTCGGCAATGAAATTATCGCGCTTGAGCGATAAAGCCGTAATTACTGACGCGCTGTGGTTGTGAGCCTTGCGGATATCGGTGTCAATTCCTTGAATTTCAGACTTTGTGGTGGTGCAGACGAGTTCGAGTTTGGCCTCATCGAAATACCATTTTGTGGCCTTCAGCGACGCGCCGCCCATAATCTTTCGGAATTGGTCGTGGTCGCGTTTAACCTCGCGGTTATCAAGGTTTTGCAGACGCATTGTATAGTCGTTGTCGCTATAGGTGAGCACGCCGCCAATGCCGAACTGCAGGCCAGTTTTTTGGTTGGTCTGCTTGAAAGCGGTGCTGATTTTGTGGGTGTTGAACGAAGCAATCTCGTAACTCGCGTCGAAATAGACGGGCGGATATTCCTTTGTCACAACGTTCACCGCGCCACCCAGCGCCGACCCGCCAAAACGGTAAGGCACAATGCCCTTGTAAACCTCAATGCGTTCAATCATATCGGTTGGCACATCGTTAAGCGACATATAATCAGACATTTGACCAATGGCCGCCTCGTCAATATAGATACCCATACGCTTGCCCTCGAGTCCGCGCACCGAAATACGCGACGCGCTGCCCACACCGCCAGTGTTTCGGATGGTAATGCCCGCTGTTCGCGAAAGCGCGTCGTTAATATTCGACGTGGTGCCTTCAAGTTGCTTGACAGAAATGACCGACAGCGGCATTGCGGCCTCGCGCATTTGACGTATCTCATTGTGGCTAACCACATTAACGGTCTGTATTTCTCTGCCGCTGAAGTATGTCGTGTCGTTATTTTGGGCGATTGATTCGGTAGGCAAATGCAGAATAACTGCCATAGCCGTAGCCGTCCCAAACAAGATTTTTCGTGATTTTTTCCCCATTTTTTGCTTATGATTTTCGCCGCGAAATAACTGCGACATTCTCGCTGTGTCAATCCCTATTTGTAGGGATTTGCGGGGGTGCGAAGTGACTGATTGTAGGGGGATTTTTATTTACAAAGCAAATGAAATGAGTTGTTTTTGTAAAAATAGTTTCGACTATTAGCAATAGGATATTGGACAAAATGCTTTTATGAGATATTTAAGTCTTTGCGGTTCGCCATTTGCAATAGTTAATAAGTTTTCTTCTTCTAATCTATACTTAATAACTTCCTTTGAGACATCAAACTTTAATGATAATTCATTTACTATCAATTGGTAATTTCTAATGTTACATAGTTGGTTATCTAAATAAAGGCGACCTTTATTTATGTTATATTTTCCAAATAATTCCTTAACTTCATTATTCAATTTCCATTTAGGAACTATGAGATACGCAGCGAAAATGTTTGCCTGTATTTCCATTCTCTGTATAGCTTTCTCATAACATAAAGACTCTTCTTCATATTCTGCCAGTAAATCCACACTGTTCTTCAGAATTTCAGAATGTAAAATTATGTGCCCGATTTCGTGTGCTAATGTGAATTTAAGCCGATGCGTATCATTGACTATTTCATTAGACAATGTGATTACTTTATTTTCCAAAGATAATGTTCCTAATAATCCTTGTTGAAAATCTTTGAAAGTTATTTTGTATTCAGGGAAAGCTTTTGTTATTATTTCGCCAGGAATATCATCGGTTGCAAAAACAATATCTTGGCACAATGCACATACCTTTTGTTGAATAATATCATTTTCAAGATATGGGATTTTAATAACATTCTTATTTGATGTAACAACATCATAGCTGTTTAACATCTCTATGACAGTTGTAAAACTCCCTTCAGAATATACAATAGGAACATTACCTATTACTTTGCTGCCTGATAAGAATTGATAATAATCTTCGGCTTTGTTATTAATATCACGACTAACAATCCAATTCGGCTCGTTTTCAGACATAACAACCAATGCAATATGATTTTTTTCAGCTTGTTGTATTTCATTTTTGCTGAACCCTTTGGTTGTAACAAAAACTCCCTTTATGGAAGAATCGGATATCTTATGTAATTTTTCTTCAAACTCATCTAAATCGCTTATATCAACAATACCACTGTAGTTTTTACATTCGACAACTACCAAAGAACTCCATTGTTCAGAAGCGGATAGAGAATTGTATGTCTCTATTGTTATATCAAATTCTATTTCTCGATCATACCCTATACAATTGTATTTTTTGTGCTGAAAAATCTTTGAAAATTTACTATTAGCAAAAGGCAACACGTCTTTTTCCAACAAAGAAGAAAGGTATTTGAACACCTTATCTTCAAAATCCTTTCCTTTTTTTGTTGTGTTCATATAAAAACTATTGGCATACTTTATCATTCCGTTCCTTTATGTCACGGAAAAAGGCATCCAAACTATTGTTTTCTATAAATTTCTGACAAAACAAATTATCCTTCATCATTTTTAAGTGTTTGTCGAAAAAGACTTTCGATTGCTCATCCTTATCGCACAAGATGCTGTTTCGCTTTTCTTCTATACAAACTCTTCCTGTCGTACCACTTCCTGCAAAATAGTCCAAAACTATTGAGTCGGGATATGAAAGTGCTTTTACAAAACGTCGCATTATTTCAAGTGGCTTTTGTGTGGGATGTCCGACCCTTTCAAGAGAATTTCCATTTAGCCTTCCTATTTCCCATACATTCGTTGGGTTCTTACCTTTCATAACATTTTCAGGGACGAGACGTTTGTCTCGTAAGGCTTCTTGCAATTCTTTTTCTCCGTAAGGAACTCTAACGGAATCAAGGTCAAAATAATATTGGTCTGTTTTGGTCAACCAAATTGCTTCCTCGTGTCTATTTGCAAAATACCTATGTGCAGACATACCATTTTTGTAATACCACACAACGGTATTAACCAAACGAAATTTAGTGTGATGACGGCAATAATGGATTATTTCAATTAAGTCACCGCTTTTTTCGTCTTGAAATTGTGTGCCACCAAAAATCACCATACTACCATTTTTTGACAATACCCTATATGATTCGTTTATCCACTTCGACGCCCACTCTATATAGTTATCAAATGCATCCCATTCAGCCAAATCCAAATTATATGGGGGGTCAATAAGTATCAACTGCACCGACTCGTCAGGTAACGATTTTAGTAAATCCAAACAATCTTGATTCAATAAAATATAATTCGACACATCAGGAATGGTAAAATCAACACTTGTCTTGTGTTTGATATTGTCCTTATGCATTTTGTTTAGTTGCATAAGTCCTGAATTGTTATGCGATTTGTTATGAATAGCCATCTTCTTTCTTTAGTCTTTTGTTATTTGGTTAAATAAATCAGAACCTAACATCTGTA
>JAEEGG010005018.1_pt1 | contig 31753 bp, 15 predicted proteins | sample 9134161 | NCBI WGS metagenome assembly JAEEGG01 (sample SAMN16246543, study PRJNA631951) | gut metagenome | biome: gut microbiome; feature: rumen; material: CR-attached | host: Bos | place: Iran: Karaj | collected 2018-10
ACGCTTAGGAGATTGCGGATCAAGTCCGCAATGACAGAAAAGGTGTTAGTGAGTCGCAATAGTGAACAATATGGAACTCCAATCATATAGGGCCGACCTTCACATGCACACGGTGCTTTCGCCGTGCGGCGACCTCTATATGAGTCCTTCCGCCATCATCGAGCAGGCCAAGAAACTCCATCTCGACGTCATCGCCATCTGCGACCACAACACCACGCGACAGGTGAAAGTAACCCAAAAGATTGGCCGCGAAAACGGCATTCTCGTCATTGGTGGTGTCGAAATCACCACACAGGAGGAAGCCCATGCCCTCGCCTATTTCGAGACCGACGAGCAACTGGACAAGTTCCAGGAATACATCGACGCCCACCTTCCTCACATCCCCTTGGATGAGGAGAAGTTCGGCTATCAGCTCATTGTGGACGAAAACGAAGAAGTGGTTGGCGAAGAGGAATGGCTGCTGTGGTCGGCACTGGATGCCGATTTGGACCAGCTCTATAACGTGGTGCATGAAATCGGCGGGCTGTTCGTTCCAGCTCATGTCAACAAGCCGGCGAGCAGCCTCATCAGCCAATTGGGCTTCATCCCTCCCGACCTCAAGGCCGACGCATTGGAAATCTCAAAGCATGTCACCAAGCCCGACTTCCTAAAGAAATATGCCTACCTGAAGAAGTTCAACTTCACCAAGAGCAGCGACGCGCACTTCCTCCACATCATCGGCGAGGTACACTGCGTACTGCACATGTACGACAAGACCTTCGACGAGTTCCGCAAGACCCTCCACGGCGAGGATGGACGCTACATCGACACTGAACCCAAGGAAAAACTACAACTCCTTTATGGATAAGTAAATGAGAAAATATAACATACATATTGGACGCGAGACTGCAAGACACGAAACACGAGACTTTGGATTCGTCCCATGTCCCGAAGTCCCGTGTCCCGTGTCAAAAATTAGACCATGAAAGAATTATCACTACACGTATATGACCTGATGGAAAACTCGACAGCGGCCAACTCCACGCTTGTCGAACTGACCATCAAGGACAGCCTGAAAGACAACATATACGCCTTTACCATCAAGGACAACGGCAAGGGCATGAGTCCCGAGTTTCTGGCCAAGGTGACCGACCCTTGGACCACCTCTCGCACCACGCGCAAGGTCGGCATGGGTCTGCCCCTCATCAAGATGAACACCGAGAACGCTGGCGGTGGCATGAAGATTGAGAGCGAAATCGGGAAAGGCACCACGCTGAACTTCTGGTTCCAACACGACCACTTAGACCGACCACCGATGGGCGACTTGGCCGGCTCGCTGGTGATGCTGTTCTCGGCCCACGAGGATATCCATTTTGTGTACACTCACATTACTGATGATGGCGAATTCGTCTTCGACACCGACGAAATCAAAGAAGCCTTGGACGGTATGCCGATGAACGATATCCATATTATGCAATACCTGAAGGAGATGATTCAGGAGAATTTGAAGGAAATAAATTATAATGATTAAAAGGCTATTGGCCTCTGGCTACTGGCCACTGGCAGCTCCATGAAAAGAAAAAAGCGCAACGCTTTAGATGAAGCTGCCAGAAGCCAAAAGCCAGAAGCCAGAAGCAACAAAAAACAACAATACAATGAAACTCAGAGAAATATCTGAACTCTTAAACGCCACGGTACGATGTGGCCACGACCGCTTGGACGAAGAACACGAAACCGCTTTTGCCTCCGACCTGATGAGCGATGTGCTCACGCTTGGCGACTACAACCCAGTCATCCTGACCGGACTCTGCAATATGCAGACTATCCGCACCTGCGAGATGGGCAACCTCGACATCATTGTCCTGGTCAGGCGAAAGAAAGCCACCGAGGAGATGATTGAGGAGGCCGAAGACGAGGGCATGGTGGTCATGGAAAGCGACTTCTCCATGTTCAAAGCCTGCGGACTGCTCTTCAACGCAGGCATGCAACCCATTTTCTGATGTCAAACCAAAACGCTACGCCATGCACTTAGAATACCAAGTATATGAAGCGGACTTCGTCAACGCGGGAGCCGCATCGAGCGCTATCAAGAAGACCTTGAAGCAGCTCAACGTCAGCCCTCAAATCATCAAGCGGGTGGTCGTCGCCTTATACGAGGCTGAGGTCAATGCCATTGCACACGCCTACGGCGGCACCATTTATGCTGACATCGAACCCGACAAAATCACCGTGAAGGTGGTCGACACTGGTCCTGGCATCCCCGACATCGACTGGGCCATGCAGGAAGGCAACTCCACCGCCTCACCCGAGGTGCGTAACATGGGCTTCGGCGCAGGAATGGGCTTGCCCAACATCCAGAAAAATGTCGACAAACTGAATGTGACCTCCACCGTGGGTGTGGGAACGACGGTTGAGATGGAGGTCAATTTTACCTGAACAAGCCGGCATAGATCCCCGCTACCCCACGAGCCTTTGCTGGGATGACATGCCTAACTGAACAACTGAACAACTGAATAACTAACAACTGACAACTATGGAAAAGACTCCTTTCTTCCACGCCCTGAAAATCGATGAAGACACCTGTATCGGCTGCTCGCGCTGCATGAAGATCTGCCCCACCGAGGCATTGCGCGTCCGTGACGGCAAGGCTGTCCTGATGCCCGACCGTTGTGTCGACTGCGGCAACTGTTTCAAGGTGTGCCCCACCCGTTCTATATACATTGAACAAGATGACTTCGAGGACATCTTCAACTTCCCCATTCGCGTGGCCTTGGTGCCTGCGGTCTTCATGGGCCAATTCCCCAACGACATCACTGTGTCGCGCATCTACGGCATCCTGAAGGAATTGGGCTTCACTTATGTGTTGGAGACCGAGTCTTCCATACCCATTTATACTGCAGCCAAAAACAAATACGCCGCCGAAAACCCCGACATCAGGCCGCTCATCTCGACCTTCTGTCCAGCCATCGTGCGCCTTATCCAGGTGAAGTTCCCCGGCCTGACCGAGAACCTCATCCCCTTGCGTGCACCTTTGGACATTACGGCCATGTATATCCGGCGTAAGCTCAAAGAAGAGTTAGAGATCAAAGACGACCAAATTGGTATTTTTTACATTACGCCATGCGCGGCCAAGATTGCGGCTGTGAAAAGCCCTGTGGGAGAAGAGAAATCCCTCGTTGACGGCGTCATCAACATGGACTCACTCTATAATCGCGTCTACAAGGAAATCAAGAAGCAGGGGCATAACTACAAGGAGCAGAAACTGCCCGTTTCACAGCTCTCCGCCGATGGTGTCTTGACCTCACTGACCAATGGTGAGCGCCGTCTCTCAGATGCACAACACTCCTACTCCATCGATGAAATCCACAATGTCATCGAGTTCTTGGAAAAGGTGGAAAACGAAGAGATTGAAGATGTCGACTTCCTTGAGCTGCGTGCCTGCGACCAAAGCTGTCCAGGCGGCATCCTGACCTGCGATAACCGTTTCCTGATGTGCGAACGCGTTTTCGGTCGTGCCCGCAAAATTGCTGACCGCGAGCGCAAGGGCGAGCAGACCAAGGACCATGAACTGGAAGAGGAACGCAACTACTTGATGCGTCACATGAAAGTAGGTGAAATCAAGCCGCGCAGCATGCTCGTACTGGACGACAATATCGCTGTGGCCTTGGAGAAAATGAAAAAGATTGATGAATACCGCGCCCGACTGCCCCAAACCGACTGCGGTATCTGCGGTGCTCCTACCTGCGATGCCTTGGCCCGTGACATCGTGTGCGACAACGCCGAATTGACCGACTGCGTCTTCATCCAACGCAACCTCGAAGCCCGTGGCAACATGGACGTGCAGGAATCCCTCAAAATCATGGAGGTGATTTGGGGCAAGGCGAAGATGAATGACTATGTGAAGAAGAAATAATCTGCTTCGACATTATCCACACAAAACGGCCACCTTGATGAGATGGCCGTTTTTGCGTTTTAAGGGTGATGATAATAGACTTATTTCGCACTTGTTGGAAAGGTGAACGTTTTGTTCTCTGTTGCCTTCGACTGGTAGATATAGCCTTGGCCGGGTATAAGGGTGTTCAGTGATCCCCTCCAAATGGTGCCAGTGTAGGAAGAACTGCCGTCTTTGGACTTGACCACGTCTCCAGCTACAGAATTGAGTCCTGAGAAGGCGGCGTCTAGGGTCATGCTCTCGTTGGAAAGGAATCCAATTTCGTTGTTGCCGTATACGATGGGAATTTCATATGCGGTGGGATCGACCGGCACGCCTGTCAGCATGATCTCACACTCGGCACTCACCTGTATCTTAAACATATTTCGGATGTCGAAGGGCATGTCGGCAGGTCTCCATTGTCCGTTCGTATAGTTGATGGTATAACCATGCGACTTGACCGTCGCCGTGCCATTGCTTCCCAATGCGGCTGCGATGGCATCCTTCAGGTCGTCCAGGGTGATGTTTAAGTTAGTCGACCACCAGTTCGTGCCTGCAGAAAGGGTGATGGTCTGTTGCGAACAACTTTCTTGAATATAGGTAAACTCATTCCAGCCTTCAGCATTTTGATAGGCTTCCAAAGAACCACATGGCACATAAACGGGGATAGACGTAGGGCAATATGCAAAGGCATATTGATACAAAGTAGGAGGTGTTTCGGCAAGTACGGTCATGGATTCAAGGCACGTGCAAGAATAGAAAGCAGAATTACCGATCTCAATTACAGTATTCGGGATAGTCAGGCCTCCTCTCAAATTGGTGCAATTATAGAAAGCAGATTCACCTATCAATGTGACGGAATCATGGAGTGTCAGCGAGGTCAAACAAGAAGCACCATAAAAAGCATATGGTTTTATTTCTGCCACAGTTTCTGGAATCATCAAATCAGTTACCAAATCATTATCAATGTATAGATCATGTGCATAAAACAGGGGATTCGACGAATTATTATTGAATTGAATATTGCACCATTGATGGACATCGCCTGTGTAATATACCGCATCCAAGCTATCACAACCATCAAAAGCATAAGAGCCTATCGAAGTGACAGAATTTGGCAAAACGATGGAATCAAGGCTACTGCAAGAAGAAAAAGCAGCACTATCAATCGTAGTGACAGAATTCGGCAAATCAATGGTTGCAAGACTACTGCAAGCATGAAAAGCACCAATGCCTATTGATGTGACGGAATTACCGATAGTTATAGAGGTCAATCCATTACAATATTTGAATGCCTCATTGTCTATCGAAGTGACTGAATTACCAATAATTAGCGTGTTCAAACCGCCACAGTTATAGAATGCCTCACTGCCTATCAAAACAACCGAATCAGGGATGGTCAGCGAACCAGTCAAGCTGCTGCAACCATAGAAAGCACGAGGACTTATTGAGGACAAATTGACGAAATACTGTAGTTCTTCAAACGAAGTGATTTCTGCATGGTCACTGAACATGGCACCAATACTCTTCACTCGGGCAGCCTCGCCGTAGCTCAGTTCACCATCGCCGTTGGTATCCCATTGAGAAACACATATGGTTTTGGTATTGGAATCAGAAAATACTATATTGCCTTCGGGCACAAAATGAGCTACTAAAGTCATATCGCCTGACACATAGAAAGTGCATTCAGCGTTATAGGAAACAACTATTCCATTTAAAAACCAATTGACTACATATCCTTCAATAGGTGTTGCCATCACGGTGCATGTCTGACCAGCCTCAAATGTTCCACCACCTGTGACCGACCCATATTCCTCGGAATTGGCAACCACAGTAACCGTGCCTCCATACATTCCATAAAAATTGCTGAATCCACCCCATAGGAGCGATGCGTATGCATCTTCAAAGCCACATGGAACACAAACAAGGGTGTTTGAACACAATGAGTCAAAAGCATTGTCGCCCAATGAGGGAGGAGCCTCGGCGAAACTTGTGATAACAAAGAGATTCCTACATTGGGAGAATGCAGAAGGGCCTATAGAATCAACTGAATTTCCAATAGTTAAAGAGTTTAGGCCAATACAATGTGAAAACGCAGAGTTTCCTATGGAAGTCACGGAATCCGAAATCTCTATCGAAGTAAGACCTGTACAATGCGAGAAAGCATATTCTCCAATCGAAGTGATAGAATTTGGCAAGATGACAGAAGTGAGGCTACTACAATTTTCAAAAGCATTACTTTGAATACAAGACAATCCTGTAAAATATTGCAACTCATCAAAAGAAGTAATTTCCGAATTGTTTTCGAAATCAGAGCTCATATCCGTTATAGAAGCCGCTTCTTCATAACTCAATCTACCATCACCATTGTTGTCCCCATGGGAAACACAGATGGTTTCCACATTGGCATCAGCAAAAACAATAATCCCTTTCAACAGTTCAAAATCAAGATTACTATGCATATCGTTGTCATTTACCAGATCAAGCGACAAGTCTATTACGTACGCTTCAGGAGCATCACTCGATAAAGTGACACTGAAATCGGCAAATGTTTGTCCATCATTCTCAATATCTCCAATAATTCCTATAGTATCGTTAATGATAAGGTGAGGAAATGCGGTAGATAAGGCACCCACAATGGATGTTGCTGGTTCATCACCCATATTGGAGATTACGATATGCAAATCGGCAGATTCGCCTGCATCCAATACGCCATCGTCGTTGTTATCGTTCAATACGATGACTTCATCAATTTTCAAAGCATAACCATAAACCATGACGCTGAAATTAATGATTCCAGCAGACTCTCCCTCAACGAAAATTTCGGCAGCAAATTGGATCTCAGTATTCCCTGGTACATTATCACTCAAAGTGAAAGCAAATATGTTTTCGATAGTTTGAGTCTGTCCTGGGTCGAAATGTGGAAGCGTTGTCGTTCCGTTTGTAATGGTAACATACTCCGATTCAGTGGAAAGCACCATTGTGACTTCATCAAGCGCGTTGTTGGTATCATTCATCAAAGCGAAGTCGAGGGTAACCGATTCTCCAGCATTGAGATTACCGTTGTTGTTGCCTTCTACATCGTTGACAGTAAAGGATTCAAGCGTCAATGGACATACACTTAATACACTTAATGCATTAATGGCTGCCAGTACATCCACACGGCCGAAACCATAAATATTGCTCTTTCCATCCACTGAAGACACTGCTGTTTCTTCAAGGATTTGGCAAATTTCGGCAGGTGTGGCATCCATATTCCTGCTCAACATTAGTGAAATACAACCCGCCACACATGGTGCAGCCATTGAAGTGCCGCTCATTGTGGTATAACCAGCATTATCCCATGAATCTGCGGAAATAATTTTCATACCTGGAGCACATACATCGGGACGAATGAGACCAAATTCCGTGCTGCTGCCCACGATGTATGGGTAGTCACCAAATTCGGTATCAGTCCATACAACAGGCCCTCTTGAAGTAAAATAAGCAGCATTATCATTGGAACCAACAGCACCAACACAAAGTGCACAAGACAAACCACCAAAGTTGGTTTCCTGAATAGAATCCATGTATGGTGGTGGGCAACTACCAGGCACATCCACATTATATGGGATGGGATACCAATACTGAACATGTCCGTTATTGCCTGCAGCAATTGCACCAATTACACCTGCATCAAGAATCGCAGCGCAAGTATTACGGAACAACATACGTTCCGTAAGGGTTGCGCCAGGCCATCCCAATGACATACTAAACAAATCGCAACCTTGTTCAACCGCCCATTGCATAGCATTACAAGTGACGGAGGCCTCTCCATAACCATGAGCATCCAAAACCTTAACACACATCAAGGTGGCATCAGGAGCCATACCTGTTTGCTTCCCCGCTGTGCCATCGCCACACACCGTGCCGGCGCAATGTGTGCCGTGTCCATTGTCGTCCATAGGATCAAGGTTTCCATAAGCAAAATTATACCCATGATAGGGGTATTCGCTGCCACCGTCCCAAAGATGGTCGGCGAGGTCAAGATGGCTGTAGTTCACACCCGTATCAATGACGGCTACCACCACGCCCTGACCCGTATAGCCCAAATCCCATACCTGGTCGGCATTCACTTGAGTGACATTGGATGTGATGCCTCGGATATTGCTTGCAGGCCTTGGCTCTTCGTCAAACAACACGTGCTTTTTCTCATCCAACCCGATAAGTTCAATGTCACGACGCATGGCTAAGTCGTTGATGGCCTGCTTGGTGGCGGAAAAATACAATGCATTGGCCATATAGATGATCTTCGGAGCCGTGGTCATGTCTTGTCTTTCCATTTCGGAAAGCGTCGATCTTAATTCATACTGGGAGGTTTCGGAAAATTGTTTCAGTTCGTTGACCACGAACTCGCGACGTTCGGCTCGAGTAGTGTAGTGTGCCGCACTACGGCCAAGCTGTTGCCTGTCGTATTGCGATTTCATGATGACGATTACTTTTATCTTTTCGGCACCAGTTCTTCCCTCCATTTCTTGTATCAAAACAGGATCAATGGTCTGGGCATATCCGCAAATGCAGAATAATGCCATTAGAACAAATGATAAAGTCTTTTTCATATTCATTAAAAATGTGAGGGATTAAATTTGTTTTTGGCTACAAATAAACGATAAAAAAACAATAAAAACAATAAAAACAGAAAAAAAAAGCAAAACAGCAGGTTCAAATCGAATAATTCACAACACTATAGCACACCACACCCTCCGAATACAAAAAAAAGGATGACTACTTTTTTAGTCACTCTCATTGTACTTTTGTTGTACAGTAGCAGGCTATTTCGAACTTGTAGGATAAGTGAACGTTTTGTCGCCACTCACAGTTGATTTATAAATGAAACCCTGGCCTGGCGCAAGGGTATCAAGCTGTCCCGCCCAACTATGTCCGTTCCATGTGGCCGATGCGGTCTTCGACTTGACCACATCCAGAACGGCGGGGAATCCGGCAAAAGCCTCGGTGAGGCTCATGCTCTCGTTAAGCGGGAATCCGATCCAGTTGACTCCATTGCTGATGGTGACAGGGTGCTCTGCGGGAACAACAGGCACACCTTCCAGCGTGATTTCGCAGGCGGCTTGAACCGTAATCATGTACATTTGATTCACGTCAAATTCATTCAATGTTCCCATCCAACGGTGTCCATTCCATGTGGCGGAAGAGTTCTTCGACTTGATCACAATGTTGGTGCCACCAGTGGCCTCGAGGGCAGCCTTCAGGTCGTCCAAAGTGATCTCAACGTTGGTCGAGATCCAATTGGTTCCTGGGGTCAAGCTCTGCGTTTGAACACGATGGAAAAGAGCCACAAATGAGGCATCCTCTGTCACGATGATATCGAAGGTCTCATCGTTGGAAACCACCTCGCCATCCTTCACCCAATTGACAAAGGTGTAGCCCGTGTTGGCAGTGGCGGTGAGGGTACAAGTATCACCGTTTTCGTAGTAGCCTCCTCCTGTCACCGAACCTCCCTCCTCTGGCTCAGCAATTACAGATATGAAATGTGTCGCATAGGCAGCATCACAGTCAACGGTGAACTCATATTGGAAATCGGAAGGAAGGTCATTGCCATGATATATCGGAATACCATTATCATAGCTGATGTCGAAAGAACAAACAAATGTCCATGGGCCATATATCCAGCTCAAAGTAACCAGACTTCCCGATGTTACGGCACGAGAAAAGGAGACTGACGAACCACCTTCCAACTTGGTGAATTGCTCGGTAACACCATTGCCATAGTCAACGACCAAGCAATTGCCATTCCACCCGTACTCGTAAGCGTCGTACAAATCAAAGACAATGTTACACACCGAGCCTTCTTCAGCAAAATTAGCCACCAGACTTCTGTCTTCCACCGCGTTAAAAGAATACATCGGTTCCGCAGAAACCAACATGCCGTTTTCAGTCCACGAGCAGAAAGTATAGCCCTCATCGGGTACTGCCGTCAAGGTGCAGACGGTATTGCAGTCATAACACCCCATACCATAAACCGATCCTCCGCCTGATGAATTAACTGATGCGGTCACTTGATATGTAGAATCCGAAACGCATTTTGGATGGATATTAATGACAGCTTCATTACTGCTATTGAAGACATAGCTTCCAGGATTCAAGGCATCAAGGGCAAAATAGCCATTGTGACTGCCCTCCCAACCCCAGTTGAAATGGAGCAAGTCATCTGTATCGTAGCCATCACAAACGAAAGCATGACCGCCCATGCTTCCTCTGCCGGAGTAATAAATCGGACGACCCAAATTGAGGCAGTCCTTCATCATGGCCAACCATTCCTCATCGCCATAATTGCGTCTGTAAACATAAGACAAATCTTCAGAATAACCGAAATAGTTGACCAAGGCAGAAACAGCATAAATTGTATTCGCTCCAGATGCGCTAGGGCCATATTCCATATTGGCCGCAACACCACAATGCCACATCAGCGTTGCCACGGCATCGATTTCGGCAAAGGTAGAGGTATCCGACAGCATGTCGGGCATGTGTGTCCAGTCGTATTGGGTGAAACCAAAATGGGCTGTCTGGGCAGGATAACGAGGAGGCGTATAAGTGTGCGACCCGGTACCTATTGAAGGATAACCCCAATAGCGCATAATCTGGGCATAAGCAGTGGCCACACAACCAACGACAGCATGTCCGCATTGACCATTATCGTCTATAGGGCAATATCTGTTGTAATAACAGCCTTGACCCCAATTGCTTGTTATCAGAGGCTCAACTACTGTGGTGGCTTTTTGCTCAATGAGATGACCCGACGTCTGTACCAATGCCCACTGACGCGCCGTGGCTTCATTGGCTTCAGAGTGGTTCTCAATGCCGTATTGGATTTGTATGACAAAGTCTTGCAGATAGTCCTGCAACTGTATCGGGACATTCTCCGTATCGAACTGTCCTTCATTGGAATAGCCGAGAATAGGCATGGCGCAGTCATCGGCTGAGACAATGACAAAGCCGTTCGGCGTGTTAAAAACATAGAAAGCGACATCTCCCCTATCAATGCTGTAAGTAGTCACCAGCTGGAGTTCTTCCGTGCCGAGCAACGGTGACTTTACATTGGCGTTCACAAATTTTAGCGCCACTTCACGAGCGATGCGCAAGTCAACCGGATTGGCTTTTGCAGCGAATGTGGCCACCACGAGAAGCAGCATCAAAGTAAGGCTTCTTCTTTTCATATTGTTTAGGGTTATTGGGGGGCAAAATTAGGGATTTTTCTTTTGTGCCAAGTGCTTTGGAAACAAATCTTTCGTAAATTGACAACAAAACGACCGCCCTCTTCCGAGAGTTGCCGTTTTGAGCTTTAAAAAGTGATAAGTGTTACTTAACAGACTTATTTTGCTCCCGTTGGGAACGTGAAAGTCTTGTTGCCCGCTACCTTCGACTGGTAGATGTAACCTTGGCCAGGCGCAAGGGTATCGAGCTGTCCCGCCCAACTATGTCCATTCCATGTGGCAGATGCGGTCTTCGACTTGACCACATCCTGAACGGCGGGGAATCCGGCAAAGGCTTCGCTGAGGCTCATGCTTTCGCTCAGCGGGAATCCGATCCAGTTGACTCCATTGCTGATGGTGACAGGGTGCTCAGCGGGAACAACAGGCACGCCTTCCAGCGTGATTTCGCAAGCGGCTTGAACCGTAATCATGTACATCTGATTCACGTCAAATTCATTCAATATTCCCATCCAACGGTGTCCATTCCATGTGGCGGAAGAGTTCTTCGACTTGATCACAATGTTGGTGCCGCCAGTGGCCACAAGGGCTGACTTGAGGTCATCCAAGATGATGTTGACGTTGGTTGAGATCCAATTCGTGCCCGCTGATAGTTCTATGGTTTGTACGGTTGCGAAATTGGCGACGAGATTCCTTTCGCAAGTGACCTCAAAGACGTAGACAGCTTCGGTGGATACGACCTCGTTGTTCTCCGTCCAATTGACGAAAGTATAGCCATTATTAGCCGTGGCCGTCAATGTGCAAATGCTGTCGATGTCGTATAATCCTGCACCACTGACATATCCACCATCAGCAGGACAGGCCGAGGCAGTCACTTGACAAGTGGTACTGACATTGGGATGAATGTTGAAAATGGCTTCATTATCGTATACAAAAACCATGGTGGCATTCAAGGCGAAATAGCCGTTTGAGTTGCCACCCCCGCCCCAGTTGAAATGAAACCTGTCATTCACATCATAGCCATCGCACACGAAAGCATGGCCAGAATTCGCCCACCGGAAACCAGTATAAAAAACGGGGCGGCCAAGATTGAGGTCAGCCTTTAACAACGACAACCATGATTCATCGTCTTGCCTAGACTCCCAATGCAATTCGTCAGAATAACCGAAATAATCTATTAAAGTTGTGAAGTGTTGGTCAGTTCCAGAACCATAAGGACTATAGTTCATGTCTACGGCCACGCCACAATGCCAAAGTAAAGAGGCAACTGCGGCTATTTCTGTTTGCGTGGAAGTATCTGTGAGTTGATCTGGCATGTTGGCCCAATCGTAAATGGTCTCGCCAAAGTTAACGGATTGTTCGGGATATTGTGTAGTCGGATATGGTAAAGGAGTATAAGTGTGCGAACCCGTTCCTTGCACAGGATAGCCCCAATAATGAAGTATCATGCCCATCGCTGTGGCGACACAACCTGTTAATGCATGGCCACATGGCCCATCAGGGTCTTCAGGACACATGGCGTTGTAATAACAACCTTGATCCCACAAAGCCGTAATCAACGGTTCCACCACTTCCCCATCGCGGTTCTCATTCAACCGTCCCATGCTCCTCACCAATTCCCATTGCCGTGAAGTATTCTCATCAGCTTCCAGATGTTTTTCAATGCTATATTCAATCTGCTCCACAAAGCCTTGCAGGTAGTCCTGCAACTGGACAGGAATATCGTTTTTGTCAAATCGGCCCTCCTCTGAGTAACCTAAAATAGGCGTGGCGCAATCGTCGGCGGACACGATGACAAAGCCGTTCGGCGTGTTGAAAATATGGAAGGCCGCATCTCCCCTACCAATGCTGTATGTCATCACTAACTGGAGGTCATCAATGCCTCGCAATGGAAACTTTGTATTAGCATTCATGAATCTCATCGCCGCTTCCCTGACCGTACGCATGTCAACAGGGTTGGCTTTTGCGGCGAATGTGAACACTACGAGAAGCAGTATCAGCGAAAAGATTCTTTTTTTCATTATTTTAGGGGATATTGTGTGGCAAAGTTAGGGATTTTTCTTTTGCACCATAGGGAAAACAAATGTCTTTTCCCCTGTCACAGCTGATTTGTAGATATAACCCTGGCCTGGCTCAAGGGTATCGAGCTGTCCCGCCCAACTGTGCCCGTTCCATGTGGCCGATGCGGTCTTCGACTTGACCATATCCAGAACGGCGGGGAATCCGGCAAAGGCCTCGGTGAGGCTCATACTCTCGCTCAGAGGGAATCCAATCCAGTTGACTCCATGGCTGATGGTGACAGGGTGCTCAGCGGGAACAACAGGCTCTCCTTCCAGCGTGATTTCGCAGGCGGCTTGAACCGTAATCATGTACATCTGATTCACATCAAATTCATTCAATGTTCCCATCCAACGGTGTCCATTCCATGTGGCAGAAGAGTTCTTCGACTTGATCACAATGTTGGTGCCGCCAGTGGCCACGAGGGCAGCTTTCAGATCGTCCAAAGTGATCTCGACGTTGGTTGAGATCCAGTTCGTACCCGTTGACAATTCTATGGTCTGCTGCACCTGAGATACACCCGCCTCAACACCCATAAGGATGTGGTTCTTCACTGATAGAATATCATTGGGATTGCTCCAACTGGAGGAGATGGGAGCGGTCGGAGGAGACAACGGATTGAAATTGGTGACGCTACTGTACGCATATATGGCTTGACTTAAACTTGTGTTGTATACTGAGCATTCCATATAAGGCGAACTGTCATATCTGCCCGAATTGTCGTCAGCCACAAGGACGAGGTTAGAAGTGCCGTCATACTCAAACGGAGTATCAAAAACAATGAAAGTCCAAGCATTGGCAGCCATGGTGACGCTGCCACTGAACACCTTGTCGGATTCCGCCATCGTAATCCAATCGACATTGTCACTGAAAAATGACTTCTCTGTTGTGGCTAGATAGAGATCATACGTACGGGCTCTCTCCGCTCCCTCATTGTAGAAAGCAATGCAGGTGATGGTTCCTGCGGCTCCTATTTCTTCGGCTGTGTAAATCTGCTGCGTCATGGAATAATTATAATAGCTGTAACTGGGCAGATAGGTATTGTTTGTTTCGTCTACACCAATTTCAATGGCTTGGATGAACGTGGCCACGAGATTCCTATCGGCAAGAGCCACAAAGCTGATTTCCGAAGCATCGGAGATCAATTCATCGTTTTCGATCCAGCCAACGAAATAATAGCCCGCATTGGCCGTAGCCGTGACCGTGCAGGTCTCACCGAAGTTGTACACGCCACCACCAGTCACCGTACCGCCTTGGGCTGGGTTGGCATTCACCTCGATGTTGATAGGCTCAGTGGATGGAGCCATTTTGGTGATACGGAGTTGGTTCTTCACATTCATGATTGTCCCATAGTAAGTCGAAGTGTTCATCGGGTCGTAGTTTGTGCTTTCGCTAAAGACACGGAGGGTCTGGCCAGGGGCGTCAAACACGCGGCACTTCATACCACTGCCGGTCGAAGTCGTATGGTCGTCAGCGACAAGTACCACATTGGACACGCCGTCATAAAAGAACGGAGGATTCAACGTGATGACCGTCCAATCATTGGCCACCATGGTGACGCTGCCGCTAAATACCTTGTCTGAAACTGAAATGCTTTCCCAATCTCTATTTCCAGAGAAAGAGCTCTTAGCTGTGGTCTTCATATAGAAGTCATAATTACGCGTCTTCTCTGTACCGCTGTTATAGAAAGCGATGCTAGTGATGACACCCGCGTCACCCAATTCCTCAGCAGTGTAGATTTGTTCAGAAAGCGTGTTTTTGTACAAGCTGATACTCGGCAAGTATTCATTCGTTGCATCGCCTCCGTCGCCAATCACGCGGCCTTCAACGAAATTGGCCACCAAATCCACGTCGGCTACGACAAAGAAGGTATAGGAAGCCGTGTATGAAACCACTTCGCCGTTTTGGGTCCAATTGACGAACAAATAGTCTTCAGCAGGCATAGCGGTCACGGTGCAACTCTGACCATAATCGAACACTCCTCCCCCACTAACCGTACCGTGCGTTTCATCATCGGGAACTGCAGTGACAGTAAAGATCTGATAGGCTGAAGCGCAGTTGCACTCAAACTCATGGAGCACACCTGCGGTGGGAGTACCACTCGTTTGATAGATCACAAAGTCATTCTCATATTTCACGACAAAAGAACATTCATTGGCAAAACTGGCCGAGTGCCAAGTCAATGTCACATGGACGCTGTTGCCGATTTCCAAAGTGTAGAAAGCTCCACCACCTTTTTCGATGGTAAGCTCTTGTGATGGGCTGCCATCATCGAAGGAAACCGTCAGCTTATTTCCGCCCCAGCCGTCACCGTACGCGTCGCTAAGTTCAAAGATGACATTACAGGAGTTTTTTAAGGTCTCATGGCCTTGTATTGCGAGTCCACCATTAGCTTCCAAAGTGAAGGTAACGGGAATTTGTTCGCTCTCTGGGCAATTGGCTGCGATGGTGGCAGTGAACTGGCAAGTTACCTCCTCATCCACTGCAATAGTTCCCACGGTGATGGTCGGATTGGAAATGGTTATATAGTTATTAGCAGAGCTCATCGTGGCCACTGCTTCGGTGGCTTGGTAATGCCCTCTATTCTTGAACTTGGCGGTCAAAGTAATCGTTTCTCCCGGGACGAAAATGCCATCCCAATGCATGTTCTGATAGGCTAATACAGCCTCATCGGCATTGATGACGATGTTGCCTTCCCATGTATCATTACCATTGGCTGCGGCATAGTGGATGGTCACATGGGCACCATCGGCCACACCTGAGACAATGTGGTACTGGAAATCGCTCACGGTCGTTATTGCCGCTGCATCCAAAGCCCCAAAGGTATTAATACCGTTATCAATGATGACATAGGGATCCTCTGAGGTTAAAGTGACGGTGGTGGTACCCGTGGTAGCTTCTGTACCCACGTTCTTGAAGTTAATGCTCAGGTTGGTAGTGTCACCGACATGGGCGTTCGTTGGCGTAAAGCTGTCAACCGAGATATAGGGACCTTCGACGGTAGCAGCAGGAACAGTGACAATATAAGGAATGCGCTGGGGTGCAGTCACACAGATGGTAACATTACAACTCGTAGTAACGGGAGTGATAGGAACGTATGCCCTACCCGATTCTCCTACTAGTGCCGTACCAAGAAGCTCACCATCTTTGCTGATGGCCACGTATGATCCTGGAACGGCATCCACTTCGTAGGTGTCTATGCCGATAGGAAGGATGTCCAAATGGCTTACGTTGTTGGCCGTAGGCTGCACACGATAAGGCATGATAGAGCCATCACCTAACACATGATAGGCTTGCCAATAGTAGAGCGGATTGCAATGCACAGGATAGCCCAAAGCTCGGGCTGCGTTGCCCGCGAGATTACCCGTGTATAGGATGGCACAAACGGTGTTATAAGCATCGTTTCTCCAAATGGCATCATAGCAGCCCATGGTGGTCTCTTCATAGGTGGGCATGATGCCATCGGCATGGGTTGTGGCACCCACGCCAAAATAATAGTCGTTGAACCAAGTAGTACTCGGGCAAGAACCAATATAGGCATAGGCACCTTTGTTTTCGGCACGCACCATAACTTCTCCAAAACAAGGTGATTCAAAGCCCCAGTTTCCAGTTTTACAACAGTTGCCCATGGCGAGGAAATACTTGTGCTCGTTGGTCAGGTTGTCGACATCATCGACGGTGAATTCCGGATTCATCCAGCTTGACTCGGTGCCGTGGGCCGTATAGTTGGCAAAACCGACACCAGAGTTCAAATAGGTGTAGCAATTATCAAAGGAACCATGGCTGAACTCATTGACGTTGGCGAAGCCATGTTCGGCATTGTAATAATAGTTGGTGGCATACCAAACGGTGGGACGACCCACAGTAAGGTCCCAACCCGTATTGTCATAACCAGCGACGAAAAGCACATTGTTCAAATAGCTAGGGTCGGGCATAGTATATTGTTCATATTCCATGCCTTTGTTGAGCATGGCCGTCATCTCGGCGACGGTCTCAGCTGAAAAACGGCTGTGGAACATATCCGGGAACTGGTCATCGTCAACGCTTGAATATAAAAGATCCGTAACACAAGCGGTCTTGCTTCCAATACCGGAGGGAACCACTTGGTCCTGGTCACCCATAATCATCAGGAAAGTAGGTGCATCTTGAGCGTACTTGTTACGGATGAAACTTTGGATTTCCTCTGCGGTAGTGCCGATAACATCCGTATAGTTCACATCTACGTATATGCCCTTCAAGGTCTTCCATGCCACCCAGTTCTGAATACAGTTTTCAAACATGCGATTGGCGATGACCAGCATCTTCACGGGAGCAGTCCAAAGGTCGGGATGCTCGTCGTAGATGTCCCTGAGAGCTCGACCGTTGAACAACTGGTCGTAAATACCAGTGAAATAAGGACTATAGGTCTTCAACAATAAGTCTTCCGTGGCCATGGCATCGGCGCCGTCGAAACTGACTTCCACTTCGATGTCGTTGAACACACGAATCCTATTGTTGACGGGGTCGTAACTGACGGGCTCAATGCTCATCTGCCCCACCCGAACACCACGCATGATGCCTTCCACACCGACACGGACCATGGGTTCCGAACGGAGCCCTTGAGCATGATAGGCGGCTTCGTTATAAACGAAAGAAAGGTTTTCGGGGTTCTCGTCTTTCCAAGCATCAGGTTGACGTGGTGACAAGGCATGAATGCCGTATTCCTCAAGGTTGTAATCCGTTGTGGAATAATGCGTCACACGGATATTGGGCATAGCACCCAATGGAACAGCGATAAGTTGGTTCACGACAGGGATCTGAGGATCGCCCTCGTTGCCACCGATGACGGTGTTACGCATGGTGAGTGTTGAGAAAACGCCACGCTCGCTTTGCAGTTCATGAGCCTCAAGACCCGAAAACGAAAACGAAGCCTTCAAACTCGTCATGTCACTTTTCACACATTCGGCTTTGTCCACTGAACGCAGTTGGATATTTTGTTGCGCCATAACACTCGCACTGAGTATCATGGAAAGTAGAAGAATAATAGTTTTTTTCATTATTCAATGTATATATGATTACCTTTCTGTTTAAATTGGCAAATATACGAAAAGAAAAACGTGTTGAAAACAAAATTGACAGAATTGGCGGTTTTGCAAAAAAGAAAGCAAAAAAAACGGCCACCCTCAAACGAGAGCAGCCGTTTTGAGCTTTAAAAAAGTGTTAATATACTTATTTCGCTCCCATGGGGAAGGTGAACGTCTTGTTCTCTGTTGCCTTCGACTGGTAAATGTAGCCCTGGCCCGGCACAAGGGTGGTGAGATTTCCTCTCCAATTTGTGCCATTAAAGGTTGTGGAGCCGCTTTTGCCTTTCACTTGGTCGCCATTCACAGGGAATCCGGCAAAGGCTTCACTCACCGTTATGCTCTCGCTCAGCGGGAAGGCAATCCAGTTGGCGGCATTGCCGAGAATGGTGACGGGATGCTCGCCAGGAACGAGGATCATGCCTTCCAACGTGATTTCACAAGCACTGCTGACGGCGACCTTGTACATGCGCGTCACATCCATCGAGTTCAATTGGCCTCTCCATGTTGTCCCGTTATATGTGGTGGAAGCGTTTTTCCCCTTGATGGTGATGGATGTGCCCGGCAAAGCCTCCACTAGCGCCGCCTTCAAGTCATCCAAAGTGATGTCCACGTAGGTCGAGATCCAGCTCCAGCCAGAGTCTAATGAAACGGTTTGTTGAGCCACACTCTGTTTCTCTATGCAGTTGGACCAAAAGATCTCGGGACTGGTTGCTTCGACGTATGCGCGAATCATCCAACCATAGCCAGGCAGACCTACATTGGCAAGATCGTACCAAGTACCACCGTCAAAGCTTGCCCAACGGTTGTTAGCATCGCCCGTATCGTTACAAGCACTCGCTGGAAAGTCAACTCCTTGGTTATAGAAGACAACCCAAAGGTTCTGTGTGCCATCAATAACAACCATATCGTTCAAATCAATCTCCATAAAACCATAGCTATTAAGCATTGTAAAGCTTTGGGTGACAACAGGCAGTCCAGCTGGGGCGGTGTTACCACCAAGATAAATGCTCAACGTGGCCGTACCTGAACTTACACTATATAATGCCACTTTTGTCAAAGCATTGCCTGAGTATGGTGTAAGCGAAGCAGATGGTATCATCATGCCCCAATAGAGTGAGCCTCCTGCACCAACACTCATAGCATAAGTACCGTCGTCGTAATAAAGCCAACCATCATCATAATTCACCATCAAAGGATCACCCAATTCACCTCTTCTATCAGTAAAGCTGACCAAAGTCGAAGCATCAATGGTACGATGATTCTCGGCTACTGGTGCATCGTTCCAGTGGATTTCGCTTACTTTACCTCTTCCATTCGCAACACTGACGCCATATTTATAACTGCCAGGCACTAGCGCTGTCCATCCGTTGTCTATATAATGGTTTCCGGTCACGTTTTCTGCAATCAATTCCTCTTCTCCTCCATCGCAACTGCTTCGATAGACACTAAATGTATAGCGGTCCGGCATCGTTGAGCCAATCGCTACGTCACCATCCATGTAGGACTGTTCATTGCGGTTATTGTACCAACTCACTTTCACATAGGGACTGCTCGGATTGCTTGAATTTGGATAATACTCTGCGAATACCTGCAACGACGAAGGTGGTGTGGTTGAAATGAAATTAGCCACATAAGCAGCATCTCCTGTCACAGTGAAACTATATATAGCATTGGTGGAGACTATCTCATCATTCTTGGTCCAGTTGACAAATTCATAGCCCTCGTTGGGTGTGGCATTAAGCGTACAAGTTTGGTTTGCAAAGAATGAGCCCATACCCGTGACCGTGCCTCCTTCGGTCGGGTTGGCCGAGGCCGAAATGGTGTAGAGAGTGCCCGTTCCTATTTGTACCGAAACTTGGTTGGAGGCATTGGTTTCCCCTGCATAATAATTGGTTTTTACATAATAATTGTAAATACCTGTAGCCAAGTTATTGTCGCTATAAGTGGTACTACTCAAATTGTTGGCGATACTAGTTCCATTCCTATAAATGTTATAGGTGTAGGTACCATCAGAGACAAAGGTGCGGATAAGAAATGCTGCATTGCCATATGTACCTACCCATGAAGTAGGATTTGATGAATAATAGTTGCCATCACTGCCAGAGTAGTTGCAAAAGGTTGCCGGATAATCTCTGTTTTCAGGGTCAGAAATAAATACCCAAAGATCATAAGAAGCATCAATTTGTATCGGTGTGGACAAATCAACTTCAGACCAGCCTAATGACCCTACTGAAAAAGACTGTTGCAAGAGTTGTGTCTGCGGATGGTTGGACGTGGTTCCTTTATAAACATGCACTTGGTAAGGACCCGTTTCTCTGGCATAGAAAGACACTTTATAAACTTTCATATTGTTATAACTACTTAGACTTGAAGTGGGATAACGATGTCCCCAATACAAATTAGTCGATCCAAAACCACCAGCAAAGTTGCCATCTCCGTATGTCATCGTTGCTGTTGGTGTTGCAGGATAGCACCAGTTGGGAGCCGACCATGTGAGGTTGACACTGTTACCAGAAACGGTTGCAGCCAAATCGTCAACCACAGGTGCGGAATACTCGACAATGACCGTCACCGCGTTTGACGACAATGACAGTCTTCCTTGTGAATCCACGCTCCTCACATAATAGACAGAACTACCGAATGGTGCGGTATCAGTAAAAGAAGTTGAGGAAGCATTACCGATAAAACTGTTGTTGCAATAGACTTTGTAACTGGAAGCACCGCTGGCTGCAGACCATGAAAGCGTCACATTGCGTCCATTTTGTGTATAAGTCAAATTTGCGGGCGCATTGGCAGTGCATTCTGAAGGGCGAATGCCAAAGACCGCGCCTTGACTATCGTTATAGATGCCATTGGAGCCTGAGCCTATGCCCCCAGGGCCGGGATTCAGGTTGTTGATGGTATAATACTCATCACAATAGCCTCCCCATCCCCAATTGACATGGAAATAATCACTGCTGTTGTATCCATCGAACACAAAAGCATGTCCTCCACCTGAGCCTGTTCCACAATACCAGACAGGGCGGCTTAGGTTAAGGTCGTTTTTCAGCATAGTAATCCATGTGTTATCCGCATATCCTGAACGGTTATGGAAAACAGTTTCCGATGAATAGTTAAAATAGTCCTTTAGGGCTTCTGCCACAATGGCTGAACTCGCGCCGCTGGCATTCGGTGAATAATTCATATCAACAGACACGCCACAATGGTACATCAAGGTGGCAACGGCCATCTTTTGCGCATTAGTGCTGGAGCTACCGTACGTGTTAGTCATATTCGTCCAATCGTAAGTGGTGGACTGGAAATCGGCCGACAATTCGCCATAGGTAGCATGAGTGTAGGAATGCGACCCGATGCCATGCTCGGGATAGTTCCAATACTTCATGATTTGGGCCATGGCTGTAGCGACACATCCCGTCACTGAACCACCAGGACACAGCAGGTTGTAGGGAGATCCTTGGTTCCATTGGGTTTGAAGCAATGGGGCAACCTCTGTGATAGCCCTACTTGTGTTAGGGTTGCCTTCGGCCAGATCCCGCCATTGTTGCATCACTTCTGACGAAGCCCTCAGCTGGTTGTCAACAGCATACCGAATCTCATCACTGTATCCTTGAATCCATGCCCTTTTGTTGCCGGGCATGTTCTCAACATCGAACCCTCCTGTCAGAGAGTAACCCAGAATGGGCTGCACACGGTCGTCAGCAGCCAACAAAACAAAACTGGTCTCCGTGGTGAACACATACACATTAGAAAAACCAGCAACGAACGACACATCGGTCAGTCCGACTGATCGCACACCATTGTTGTTCAGAAATGTTGTCGCAACTCGACGTGCTCTTGCATCATCAACTGGATTGGCCTTCGCTCCATAGGCAAGGAAGAGTAAAAACATCATTAAAACGAGATGTTTTCCTCCGTTTCTACTGGTTTTGTTCATGGCATTCTTCATGTTGCCTAACAATAAAATACTGTTTTTCATAATTTTACGAATTAAATATTATACTTTATCGAATTAATAATGCAATAGTATCGTTTATCAAAAAACGGTGTTTGACCGGTTTGTATATGATGACATAAGAGGTTTCAAAAATAGAAACAAAATACCAGTTTTAAAAGCTTTTTTTAATTAATTGCATTTGATTGAGAATGAAACGATTAATTGAACGGACAATGCATAAAAAACGGCCACCCTCGAACGAGAGCGGCCGTTTTGAGCTTTAAAAAAGTGTTAATATCCTTATTTTGCTCCCGTGGGGAAGGTGAACGTCTTGTTCTCTGTTGCCTTCGACTGGTAAATGTAGCCTTGGCCCGGTACAAGGGTGTTGAGATTTCCTCTCCAATTTGTGCCATTAAAGGTTGTGGAGCCGCTTTTGCCTTTCACTTGGTCGCCATTCACCGGGAATCCGGCAAAGGCTTCGCTCACCGTTATGCTCTCGCTCAGCGGGAAGGCAATCCTGTTGGCGGCATTGCCGAGAATGGTGATGGGATGCTCGGCAGGAACGAGAGTCATGCCTTCCAACGTGATTTCACAAACACTGCTGACGGCGACCTTGTACATCTGTGTCGCATCCATCGAGTTCAATTGGCCTCTCCATGTTGTCCCGTTGTATGTGGTGGAAGCGTTTTTCCCCTTGATGGTGATGGATGTGCCCGGCAAAGCCTCCACTAGCGCTGCCTTCAAGTCGTTCAATGTGATGTCCACGTAGGTGGAAACCCAGTTCACGCCACTTGCCAACGTAATCGTTTGCGTCATCACCGCCTCCGGATCATGATAAAACACCTCGTCGAACTGGACGCCGTTGCTGTAGAAAGCGAGGCCGCTCACGTTGTAGGTGGCGGTGGCTTCGCCTGCGGGCGACACTGCCGGGTTGGCGATGGCCAACTTACCTTGCGCCGTGCCCAGCGTTTCGGTGTAGTAGCAGTTGTCAAGTGTGCCGTTGTAGTTGCGGCAGAAGGTGGCTCCGTTGTTGATGTAGGTCTCGCCCGGGGCCAAGGTGACATTGGTGGCGGGGGCATAGAGGCAGTCGCTGAGGGTGCAGGTACCATAGCGCCAGCCTATGAGGCCGCCGCAGAGGGTGGTGCCGTTGGTGGTGAGCAGACGGCCGTCGAAGACGCAGCCGCTGACGGTGAGCGTGCCGTGATGGACTGCCACGATGCCGCCATGGGTGCCGTCGCCGTTGATGCTGCTATGGATGATGACGCTGCTGCGGCAGTTGCTGATGCTGACGGTGCCCCACTGGCAGCCGGCGATGCCGCTGGCGAATTGGTTGGAGGTGTAAATGTGGCCTTCCACATGGAGGTTGTGAATGACGGCGCCATTCTCGAGATTACGGAAGGGGGCGGCATATTCCTCGCTGATGGGGTTTTCTGCGCTTCCGTAGGCGATGGTCAGCGTGTGGCCTTGGCCATCGAAGGTGCCCATGAAGTCGTGATAGTCGCTGCCCGCCATACGTGTGACGCTGATGTCTGCGCAGAGTTTCACCGTCTTGCCGATAAAGCGGTTGTAGGTGGCGTTGTCCTGCAGGGCGTCGCAGAAATTCTCCCATTCCGTGGCGTTGTGGATGAGGTATTCCGTTTCCGCGTTGATGACGACATTGGCGTTAGGCATGGTGAAGGAATACACCCCGTTGACAGAAGCGAGTTCCGTTGCCGTGCCGCCTTCGGGGGTGTAGGTGGCGGTGGTGACGGAGAAGCCTTCGGGATCCGTGAGGGTGAAGGTGAGACTCACTTCCTCTCCGTTGCCGGCATACAGCACACTGTCATACATGATGCCCGTGTTGTAGGCGGTGATGCCGCTCACATCGTATCCGGTGGCCTCGCCAGCCATTTCCATGAGGACACCTTCGCCAGGGGTAATGCTGTGGGCCAGTTTGCCTTGCGCCGTGCCTAGCGTCTCGATGTAGTAGCAGTTGACAGGCGTGCCGCTGTAGTTGCGGCAGAAGGTGGCTCCATTGTTGATGTAAGTCTCGCCCGGGGCCAGGGTGACGTCGGAGGCGGGGGCGTAGAGGCAGTCGCTGATGGTGCAGGTGCCGCTGTTATGGTAACCTACCAAGCCGCTGCAGAGGGTGGTGCCGTTGGTGGTGAGCAGACGGCCGTCGTAGACGCAGCCGCTCAAGGTGAATGTGCCGCGCTGGGTGGCCACGATGCCGCCATGGGTGCCGTCGCCTTCCTTGCTGCTGTGGATGACGACGCTGCTGCGGCAGTTGCTGACGCTGACGGTGCCGTACTGGCAGCCGACGATACCACCCGCATATTTGTTGGAGGTGTAGATGTGGCCGTCCACATGGAGGCTGTGGATGTTGGCACCGTTCTCCACGTAGCGGAAAGGCGCGGCGTATTCCTCAGTGAGGGGACTTTCGGCACTGCCGTAGGCGAGGGTAAGTGTGTGGCCCTGGCCGTCGAAGGTGCCCTTGAAGTCGTGGGTGCTGCTGCCCGCCATGCGTGTGACGGTGATGTCCGCATCCAACTTCAAGTACTTGCCGCTAAAGCGGTTCCATGTGTCGTTGTCCTGGAGGCAGTCGCAGAAGTAGTTCCAGGTATCTACACTGTTGATGATGTAAGGGTTTTGCTCTGTGCCGGCACCCAACATGGGAACGCTGATCTTCAAATTGTCGATGGACCATGTACTGATATTGTTGCCCTCATGCTTGAAGGCAAGGCTGATGGTCTGTCCCATGTAGGCAGAGAGGTCGATGTGGATTTCATACCATCTTTCATTTTGAAGTGGTCCGACATCGGGAGTCCATAGTTCGGTCTCGTTGTCGCCGTCAAGCAGCACCACGGAACACTTTGCATAGTCTGATAGTCCTGTGTATAGGGACCAGAAAGAGAGTTGGGCTGAGTTGACGCTGTCGGAAAGATAAAGGTCGGGCAACTTTAGATAGGTAGTGCCGTATCTGCTGCTGTAGGCACTTCCTGAATCGTAATGGTAAAAAAACCAATCCCATATCCATTGACGGTTGACACCGTCCACAACAACGGACGGGTTCTCCCAGCCAAGAGGAGGGAACGCCGTATTGTTTGTAAAGTTCTCCGTAATCGAATGGTCTTCGTCAATGATGAAACCCTCAAAGCTAAAGTCATCCAAAAACAGAAAATACCCACCTACCCATCTGACTGCGACATATTTGGTACCTCCAGGGAAGCCAATGATGTACTGTTGCCACTGGTGGCTGCTTGTTATCGTGTCACCCCAAGTGAAGGCATCAAGATCTTTGGTCGTGGTGGAATAGCCCACTTGGAAATCGGCCAGATAGCTGTAAGTGCCATCAGAACTATTCTGATAACTGAATGAAACCTTCATGGACGAATTGCTGTTAAACTGGGGGGAAATTAGATATTGAGGAGTATTATTGTCACAATCAAACCTGAAACTATGTATGTTATATTGGCTGTTGTAATAAATCCCAGTGCTTCCAGCGCCATCCACGACACGCCAGCCGCCCATGCCGTTTTCGAAGCCTTGATAGTGAGGAAGGGGTTCAATCACACCCTCAGTCATGAAACTTGTGGTTGTATAGTTGCTGGCAAGGCCTCCTGCGTAAAGGGCTTTCACGCGGAAGTCGTAGCTGGTGTTGGGCGACAGACCGCTGAGGGTAACGGAAATGGAGTTTACCGTGGTTTCAGCTGACCAGACCCATTCGTTGACTAATTTATATTGGTAGACATAGCCCGTGACGGTTTGGCTGGTTTCGGGTGCCGTCCACGTCAGGGAGGCACCGTGTTCGGCCAGGTTGCTGACAGCCAGGTTGGTTGGCTTGGGGTAAGGAGAATACTCCTCAAAACTGAAATCGTCCAAGAATAGGTCATCACCACCTTCTTCTATCCATTTGACGGCGATATATTTGGTACCGACAGGGAAGACATCCGTGTACTGCTGCCAATCATGGGTGGATGTGCTTGTTATTGTGTCGCCCCAGGTGAAGGCATCAAGATCTTTGGTCGTGGTGGAATAGCCCACTTGGAAAGTGGCATGAAAGAGGTAATAATTCTTATAACTGAACGAGACTGACACGCGCGAATTGCAGTAAAACAGAGGAGAAATAAGGTATTGGTCGAAAGCGAGAATATTTGAAAAACGAAAACCAAAGCTTCCAGTATGTACACAATGATACTCGTTATACTCGGGACCTGTGATTGCCGTCCCCCCCCATGGGATTCCAGCCCAATAGCAATCCACCATGCTCCATCCGACCATGCCGTTCTCGAACCCTTGCTCATAAGGCAACAATACGGCAGTGAAGAAGCTGATGAAGGTCCAGGAGCTTTCGTGGTCGCTGAAAAGCGCCTTCGCACGAAATTGGTACTCCGAAAAATCCGACAGACCGACAAGAGTAACAAAAGTGCTGGTCGTTGTGGCTTCAGCTGACCATTCCGTATCGGTAGTCTTCTTGTACTGGTAGGCATAGCCCGTGATGGTGTAGGACGTTTCGGGTGCCTCCCAGCTGAGCATGGCCGACTCGTTAGTAATGTCGCTCACGGCAAGGTTGGGCAGCGGTATGGCAATGGTGGTGAAACCGGTATTGGTATAAATGCTTTCGTTATTCCCATAAAGTGCCTTCACGCGGAATCGGTATGGCGTGCCGCCCGCCAGTCCATTGAGGGAGGCGTAAGTGCCGGTGGTGGTGACTTCGTCTGACCATTCGGTATCGGTGTTTTTTTTGTACTGGTAGGCATAGCCCGTGATGGTGTTGGTGGCTTGCGGCGCTTCCCAGCTAAGCGTGGCCGACATGTCGGTAAGATCGCTCACGACGAGGTTGACGGGGTTGGGATAGTCGGTCTCAAAGTGGAGTTGGATATTGTTTCTGCCACCCAAAGCATGAACATACGTGTTTGGACTCAAACTGGGAATTTCATCATAGGAAGATGTAGAGATTGCCTTCGAATTACCTTCTAACTCATGACTAGAGAAAACGAGGCCTCCATCTCCAGTATGATATCCAAATGGATCAACCAAATCATCAAAGTAGCCTTCTGTAGGATCATAGCAGCACACCAGGAGATTGCTGACGCCGTCGTATTCGAAGGGCGTGTCGAAGTTGATGGTCACCCAACCTGCGCCTGTGGCGGCGAAGGTCCCTTCCCACACCTTGTCGCTTTCGCTGAGCGGCACCATGACGTGGTCGTTCACAGAAAACTCACTCCTATCCGTATACTTCAGATAGACCTGCAACCCTTCAAGGGAGAACGGTGTCGTATAATCATCACCCTCAACAAACTCATCATTGTAAAAATAATAGTAGTGCGCATGGTCATAGTGGAATGAGAGGGCGGTAATGGTGCCGGCCATTCCAATCTCCTCGGCCAGATAGATTTGCTGCGTCAGGGAATAGTTTAATGAAGTAGCAAAGGGGAGCTCCCATTCAGAGTAATTGCCCTCGCCAATGGGCACGGTGGCGTATTGTGCCCTCGCTACGGTGGCGGAGAGGAGGACAAGGAGCAGCAGGAGAGCTGCTCGTTTGGTTTTGTTTTTTGATGTAGAGGTGTTCATGGGTGGTATGTTTTTAAGTTGTTTAGTTGTTCAGTTGTTTAGTTGGTCGGTTGACGTGGGACTGCGAGACTGCGGGACGCCTACCGGGGCTGGGCTGCAGCAGGCATGTCATCCCTGCGTGGGCTCTTCGTTTTGCATGTCATCAGGTAACGGCAAGGCTTCGGCATCTTGCTGCTCTATCGGCTTGATATAGTCTGAAGCTCGTTCGGGTGATACCACGGAACGGCCGAGGCGGCTTTCAATGTCGGCGCGTGCATTGCGTGCCACTTCGCCTCCTTCTTGTGCAGTCTGGCTGGTTTGTGCCATACCTTTTGGATTACGTTGGCGCGATAATTCTGTGGTGGTCACTTCGGCAAGGGTGTTCAAGGCCAATTCCACGTTGGTCATGTTGTCGCGCAGGTTCTCTTTCGTCAGACCCTTGTAGTGTTTGTACTCACCGGTGGTCATGCCGCTCCATGCCTTGGTGAGCACGTTGGTCAGGATGGCGAAGTCCTTCGGCTCGTGGATGCCAGAACGATGCCACTCGTCAGTCAGCTCCTTGCGCATCTCGATGGAGCGCATTCTCTCATTGATCCAGCGGTCGCTATAGCCTTGGCGGCGATAATCTTCTACGGCCATCTGGAAAGTCAGTTCGGGGTCAATCATCTGGTCGATGCGTTGGGCACCTACATTGGCGAGCCATTGTTTTACTGGTTCAGCTTTCTTGGACGGGATAGACTGGATGATACGGAAAATGCCTTCAAGGTCGGCGGCTTGGGTCTTGTAGACCTTCCCATCAGCAGCCATCATTCGAGTAGGGGTACAAATTGTACCCCAACTGGAATTGAGTTCGGGGTCACGTGCCCGCATTCGTTTGACATATTGCTTGACATCAGTGCTGTCAGTTAATACTTGCACTATGTCCGCCACTGCGAAATAGTACTTTTCCTGTTCCGCATCCCAAGCGATGCGCACTTTCTTGCCCTCAAAGAGCTGTATGGTGAAGTTGTCGTTCATTGTTGTATTCAGTTTTTTAGTTGTTTAGTTGTTCAGTTGACGTGGGACTGCGAGACTGCGGGACTGCGAGACGCCTACCGGGGCTGGGCCGCAGCAGTCATGTCATCCCTGCGTGGGCCAGTGCGGTGGCGTGGGATCTATGGCTGCGTCCACCTGTTGGCTTACGCCTTATGCGCAGGGACTCATGTCGCCTGCTTATTGGCTGTCGCCCCTACGGGGCTGAGCCGCAGCAGTCATGTCATCCCAAAGCTTACTCCAAGCGCTCAAAAGTAGTAAAAAAGTTGAGACACAACGCGTTTTTCCCTACTTTTTTAGAGATTTCCTGCGGAAATGGGCATGTTGTTTATGTTACCAGCGGCGGTTGCAACGGTTTCAATTTCGATGGCGTTTTCTACCGCCGCATGATACAATTGACTGCCCCTCCATTCCCGAAGGGAATCTCTCCCCCTTCACAAAGCGGCACAAAAAAAACAGCACCCTCGAACGAGAGCGGCCGTTTTGAGCTTTAAAACAGTGTTAATATCCTTATTTCGCTCCCGTGGGGAAGGTGAACGTCTTGTTCTCTGTTGCCTTCGACTGGTAAATGTAGCCCTGGCCCGGCACAAGGGTGGTGAGATTTCCTCTCCAATTGGTGCCATTAAAGGTTGTGGAGCCGCTTTTGCCTTTCACTTGGTCGCCATTCACTGGGAATCCGGCAAAGGCTTCACTCACCGTTATGCTCTCGCTCAGCGGGAATGCAATCCAGTTGGCGGCATTGCCGAGAATGGTAACGGGATACTCGCCAGGAACGAGAGTCATGCCTTCCAACGTGATTTCACAAGCACTGCTGACGGCAACCTTGTACATCTGCATCACATCCATCGAGTTCAATTGGCCTCTCCATGTTGTCCCGTTGTATGTGGTAGAAGCGTTTTTCCCCTTGATGGTGATGGATGTGCCCGGCAAAGCCTCCACTAGCGCTGCCTTCATGTCGTCCAATGTGATGTCCACATAGGTCGAGATCCAGTTGGTGCCCGCTGCGAGGGTGAAGGTTTGAATTTGCGAACAAACTTCCTGAATATTGGTAAACTGGCTCCAATATGCCGCAGATTGATAGGCTTCTAAACTTCCGCAAGGAACATAACAAGGAATGGTCATATCAACACCTGAGAAAGGGGACTCGTAATCGTCTAATGTTGGTGGAGTATCGGCCAATACTGTCATTGCAGTTAATCCACTACAATTCAGAAACGCACCCCAACCAATAAAAGTTACTGAACCTGGGATGGTTATGGATGTTATTCCACTACACCCCATGAAAGCCCTGTCTTCAATAATACTCACGGAATTAGGAATGATGATTGAAGACAAATTAGTGCAATTACTGAATGCGAATTGTTCAATTATCGTCAATCCCATGAAATATTGAAATTCGTCAAACGAGGTTATGATTTCTGATGATTCAAACACAGATGCTTCTGTATCAGTTCTCAATTTTGTCACCACGAATGATTCTGACATTGACAATTCACCATCGCCGTCAGTATCCCAATTGGTTACGCAAAGTGATTTCACATTTTCATCTGCAAAACTGATAATTTGATTTTCCCGAATGTCTGTAAACCAGCTCCATGAACAAAACTCAAAACTATAACTTTCCAAAGTTCCAATAGGTACAATTACAGGAATGCTATTCGAAACGCCAAGATAAAAAGGATAATTATTTGGAGAAGGGGGTGTTATCGCAAAAACAATGATATTTCTTAAACCACTGCAATACGCAAAAGCATTACTCTCAATAGTTGTCACGGAATTTGGGATTGTGATTGATGTTATACCTGTGCATCCATAAATAGCGGATGTTTCAATTGTTGTCACGGTGTTAGGGATTGTTACTGAAACAAGATTGGCAAAATTGTAAAATACTTGGATTATGGAATGAAAACTTTAGGGTTTTGCAAAGAATTATGGCGAGATGGTAGAAATTTGTTATTTTTGCAGGCGAAACAAAAATTATTAGGATAATGACAGCAGTAGAGATGAATACACAGATTTGGCGCAGCATCGCCGAAATAGCCGACGACGAGTCGCTGATGGAGCAGTTGGCCAAATACCTGAAGAAGTTAGTGGCCAAGAAGAACGACCCGACCTGCATGACTAAGGAGGAGTTTTTTGCCCGTGTTGACGAGTCTTTGCAACAAGCTCGGCAGGGAAAACTACACAGAATTGAGTCGAAAGCGGAGCTTAACCAATTCCTTAACAGCCTTTAAGCAAGATTTTTGAGCAAGATGTATAAATTGGATTATACCGACAGAGCCAAGTCGGATATGCAGCTCCTGAAACGAGACGATCCAAAGGCTTTTCAAAAATTAGGCAAGTTACTTGAGGAACTGATGGATCATCCCCGCACTGGCACTGGCCATCCAGAACAACTCTCCGGTGACCGCGCAGGGCAATGGAGCCGTCACATCACGAAAAAGCACCGTCTTGTGTATGAAATCCACGACATGGAAGTCATCGTTCTCGTTCTGACCGCTTACGGGCATTACGAGGACAAATAAACAAGTTTTTCATTCGCTCCGCGTCACTGCAAGGGACAAAGTTGTCTTTTATTTCAAGTAACAGATTGAGATTCCCTGCGGGAAAGAAGTTTGTCGTTTATGTTACCAGCGGCGGTTGCAACGGTTTCAATTTCGATGGCGTTTTCTACCGCCGCATGATACAATTGACTGCCCCTCCATTCCCGAAGGGAATCTCTCCCCCTTCACAAAGCGGCTCAAAAAAAACAGCCACCCTCGAACGAGAGCGGCCGTTTTGAACTTAAAAAAAAGTAATATCCTTATTTCGCTCCCGTGGGGAAGGTGAACGTCTTGTTCTCTGTTGCCTTCGACTGGTAAATGTAACCCTGGCCCGGCACAAGGGTGTTGAGATTTCCTCTCCAATTTGTGCCATTAAAGGTTGTGGAGCCGCTTTTGCCTTTCACTTGGTCGCCATTCACAGGGAATCCGGCAAAGGCTTCACTCACCGTTATGCTCTCGCTCAGCGGGAAGGC